>Ga0207152_1087_pt1 | contig 20033 bp, 19 predicted proteins | sample Alteio_BWMinHeat_30_FD_153590 | JGI IMG/M metagenome (GOLD analysis project Ga0207152, IMG submission 153590) | Enriched cells from forest soil in Barre Woods Harvard Forest LTER site, Petersham, Massachusetts, United States -... | ecosystem: Environmental > Terrestrial > Soil > Temperate forest >... | reverse complement strand
GGTGAACAGAGATCAGAGATGAGGAAAAAGAGACCCAGAATGTTGAATGTGCACAACGGTCAAGAGAATTGACAATTGGTGCGGGGCATCCTAACGTTTGCGCTCGATTTGGCTAACGGAGGACTCCCCTGTGGGAAGAAAACAATTTGTTGCGTTGAATGCTTTGGCTTGTGCGCTTGTGTTGGCCTTCCCCGCACAATACGGCATGAAGGCTCAACAGACCAATACGCCCGGTGCCGCGGGAGTCGGCATCTTTGAGGGCCATGAAGATGTTGGCATGGTGCTTCATCCCGGAACCGTGGAGTACGACGCGGCGAAAGGGAGCTACACGATTGCGGGCAGCGGCGAGAATATGTGGTCTGCTAGGGACGGATTCCAGTTTGTTTGGAAAAGAGTTTCGGGGGACGTGACGCTAACGGCGGATATTTCGTTCGTTGGCAAGGGGGTGAACGAGCATCGCAAGGCGGTCTTGATGGTGCGACAGACCCTCGATGCTGATTCCGCGTATGCGGATGTGGCACTACATGGGAACGGATTGACGTCGCTGCAATTTCGCGAGGAGCAGGGCGCTGCTACGCATGAAATCCAGGCGAACGTTTCGGCTCCCAAGCGGGTGCGGATTGAGAAGCGCGGGGCGTACTTCGCGATGTCGCTGGCGGGCACCGACGGCGAATTTCATCCCGCGGGCGGATCCACGCGAGTCGCGCTGAAAGCGCCATTCTACGTGGGCATCGGCGTTTGCAGCCACGACAAGGATGTCGTGGAGAAGGCGGTGTTTACGAACGTGGAGTTGAAAGCCTTGACGCCTATGGCTGCTGCGGCCACCACGTTGTACAGCACGCTCGAGACGATTACCGTGGCTTCGATGGACCGGCGCGTGGTTTACGTGGCTCCTGAACGATTTGAAGCTCCCAACTGGATGCCGGATGGGAAGAATCTTTTGTTCAACCGGAACGGGCGCATTGAGAAGATTGCGGTGACGGGCGGGACGCCGCAAGTTATCGATACGGGATTCGCGACGCGCTGTAACAACGACCACGGGATTTCGCCGGATGGGACGCTGCTGGTGATCAGCGACCAGTCGCAGGAGGAGCACCAGTCGCTGGTTTACATCGTGCCAATCGTCGGCGGTGCGCCGCGGCGCGTCACGAGGAATTCTCCTTCGTACTGGCATGGGTGGTCGCCGGACGGGAAGACGCTCGCCTTCGTTGGCCAGCGGAACGATGATTTTGATATTTACGCGATTCCTGTGACCGGCGGGGAAGAGACGCGGCTGACGACAGCCAAGGGGCTGGACGATGGGCCAGACTATTCGCCGGACGGAAAGTTTATTTATTTCAACAGCGAGCGCACCGGGCACATGCAGATCTGGCGGATGCGCGCCGACGGAAGCGAGCAGGAGCAGGTGACGTTCGATGAGTTCAACAATTGGTTTCCGCACATTTCGCCGGACGGGCAGCAGATGGTTTTTCTGACGTATGAGGCCAGCGTAACCGGGCATCCAGAAAACAAAGATGTGATGCTGCGCTTGATGTCGCTGAAAGACAGGAAAGCGACGGTGCTGGCGAAATTGTTTGGCGGGCAGGGAACGATCAATGTGCCCTCGTGGTCGCCGGACGGGAAGCAGCTGGCGTTTGTAAGCTACCAATTGGTGCCGTCAGAGAAGTGAGGGTTCCCATGCGTTTGCTATCTGTTCTTGGACTGCTTGCTGTCTTCTTAGTCTGTTCGTCCGGTAGCGCGGGCCCAAAGAGCACCGCTGAGCAACCGGATATCAGCAGGTCTGGTAGGGACTTCCTGGAAGCCTGTTCAAAAGTAGGCAGTGAAGGGAGTAGCGACCCAGTCAGGGTCCACAACGATGCTGCTTGCCTGGGTTGGGTAGAGGGCTTCGCAGATGGCTTCACGGTGCATGAGGAACTGCTAGGTGTCCCGGCAAAAGACAGGATGGCCTGTCTTCCGCATGGGGTAACAGCTATTCAAACCGCCCGGGTCATTAAGAAATACATCTCTGACAATCCCGACAAAGCGCATCGTCCGACTCGTTACATAGCCTCTTTGGCGCTGGCGGGCGCGTTTCCTTGCAAGGCAAAGAAATAGTGCATCACGGTATCGAGGCGGGGCAAGACGGGGCGGGAAGTTGGCGCGGGGCTGAGCGGGGAAAAACCTTAGCGGGTGGCGGAGACGGCGACGCCTAGTTCCTTGAGTTTGGCGCGGGCCTGGCGGTCTTCTTCGGTGCCGGGGTAGCGGCGAACGACTTCGCGGAGTTCGCGGACGGCGGCGGTTTTCTGGCCGAGTTCGATGAGGGCCATGCCTTTGCGGAGGCGCGCGGGGGCGAGCTTGAAGCTCTTGGGATAGTTGGTGAGAACTCTGTCGTAGGAAGCGACGGCGTCGTCATACTGTTTTTGTTTGTAGGAGATTTCGCCGAGATAGAACTGAGCGTTGGATGCGAGGTCGGTGTCGCCGTAGAACTTGAGGTAGTCCTGGAATTCGGAACGGGCGAGATCGTATTTGCCGCTGGTGATGTCGCGGAGGCCGTTGGAGTAGAGCGTGTCGGCGGAAGGCGCGCCGGGGCCTGGACCAGGACTCGATGTGGAAGCAGTGGGAGTCGCGGCGCCGCTGGCGGGAGCGGAAGTGCCGCCGGCAAGTTTGGCGTCAATGTTCTGGATGGAGTTCTGGAGATCAACGAGCTGTTGGTTGAGCTTGCCGAGGCGGGACTTGATTTCCTCGAGATTGTCGGAGAGTCCCTGGACCTGGGTGGACATGGTATCGAGGCGCGCGCCGGAATTGGCCTGCACATCCTGGACAGATTTCTGGAGCGAGCCCATGGTGCCTTCGAGCTTGCCGATACTCGAGTTAGTCTGGTCCACAATGGTGCGCATGCCCGTGTGTTCCTGGGTGATCTGCGAGGTCAGGTCCTTCTGGCCCTGAAGCAGAGTGGTGACGTCGCGCTGGAGCTCGATCATTTCGCGCGCGACGGCTTCGGCGGTACGAGGGCCGACGAGGCTTCCGGCGAGCGCCCCGGCCATAAGTACCGCGCTGAAAACAACAACATTACGAATACGCATGAACAATCCTCCTAAAGGGGCGCTGGGCGATCCCATAAATGGCGGCCAACAAAGCGGCCAAGAAAATCACAACAGGCCAGGGAAGTAGTTTTCACTCTAACCAAGAGAGCCGCGGGCGGGCAAGGGGTTGCCCGGGATCGCGGCTTTGTCAGTCAACAATCGGTCATCGTTGCAAACGGATACGGATGAGCTGCAACGCGGCGAATTAGTTCGCCTTGACGAAATGACCGCGACGATTTTGCTGCCAGCAAGCTTCGTTACTCTCCATGCAGAAGGGCTTTTCCTTGCCGTAGCTGATGGTGCTTATGCGATCCGCAGCGATGCCGAGAGAAACGAGATATTGCTTGACGGCGCTGGCGCGGCGATCGCCGAGGCCGAGGTTATACTCCGTGGAACCACGCTCGTCGCAATGGCCTTCGATGTTCACTTTGAATCGCGGGTAATTTTTTAGGAAATCGGCGGTCTTGGAAAGAGCGGCGCGGGCGTCCGGACGAATGTCTGCCTTGTCGAGGTCGAAATAGGCATCGCGCACTTCTCTTGCCCAAATCTCATCGTCCGTAGGGCCCTTGGGTTGTTCGGGCGGGGGCGCCGGAGCGTTCACCGACACGCTGGCCGTGGCGCTCGCGGAGCCGCCGGGACCCGTGGCAGTGATCGTGTAGGTCGTGGAATCCGAGGGAGTGACCTTGGTGGAGCCTTGTGCGGTCACGGCGCCAACGTCCGGCGCGATAGAGAGCTGCGTGGCGTCGGTGGAGTTCCAGCTCAAAGTCGAAGTGCCGCCCTTGTCGATGGCTGTCGGGCTGGCCTGCAGCGTCACCGTGGGGGTTGCGGGCGCAGGCGCGGGGGCTGGAGTTGGTTTCTGAGGCTGGGGTTTAGGGCGACACCCAACGGTGAAGACAGCAACAGCAAGCATCGCGATCAATCCGGGGCGATAGAGCGAGCGTGAAGCCAATTTCATTCGAATCCTCCTCAGCAGCATTAATCCCGTGTTGGTTCCACCAGAGCCAATATCCTAACACCAGCGGGCTGGGTTCGGGTAATATATCGTATCACGATAGATTATAGTTCGTGCCGCGACTTAGTGCGAGCAATTTCGCGCAAGAGTAAATACGGCTCACGCGAAAGAGTACCGACCGAGACCGGCTGTGCATAAGATGCCCGGGCCGAGCCGTCTGGTTCCATGAAAATCTTCACTTGGTCGACCAGTTGGGCGATTCGTTGTGCCCGGCAGAGGTCAACTGGTGTGGCTGGGAGCCATCGGCGAGCATGGTCCAGATCTGGCGCGTGCCGCCGCGGGTGGATTCGAAGACGAGATGGCGGCCGTCGGGAGCCCAGCTGGGGCGTTCGTTGCGGCCCTGGTCGCGGGTCAGCTCGACAAGCTGCTGCGTGGCGGCGTCCATGATGTAGATGTCCCAGTTGTCGTTGGGGCGGCGCCAACTGAAGGCCAGCAACTGGCCATTTGGCGCCCACGCCGGGTCGACGACATAACCCTTGTCCGGGAGGTCCAGCTTAGTGGTGCTGGTGCCGTCGGAATTCATGAGGTAGATCTGAGGGGTGCCGCCGCGATCACTGACGAAGGCGACGGTCTGGCCCGTTTTCGGATTCCAACTGGGAGAAGTGCTTGCGCCATTGGCGATGGTCAGACGCTTGGGGCGTCCGCCGTTGATGTCAGAGACGTAAAGCTCGGGATTCCCCTGCATCGAAGATGAAAAAATGATCTGCGTGCCGTCGGGAGACCATGCGGGAGCGCTGTTGGTACCGCGAAAAGGTGGAAAAGAAACCAGCTTGCCGGTGTCCATCGAGAACATGCAGATTTGCGCGCTGGTGAGGCCGTAGGATGGCCTGAAACAGGTGAAGGCGATGCGCGAGGCGTCTGGGGACCAGCGAGGTGTCAGCGAGATGGAGCGCAGGGAAGTGAGCGGGCGCTGGTTGGAGCCGTCGTAGTCCATCACCCAGATTTCCTTGGCGCCGCCGCGGGAGCTGACAAAAGCGATTTGCGTGGAAGCGACGCCGGGGAGCCCGCCGGAGAGTTTGGCGATGATTTCATCGGCGAATTGATGGGCGAATTTGCGGACTTGCAGGTCGGTGGGAGCGCCGCGATAAACTTTGCCGACGACGGCTTGCGAGGAGGGGTTGCGGACGTCGTAGAGCCAGGCCTCGATGGCGACTTCTGCGGTGGATTCCGAGAGATTGCCGAAGCCGAGGAAATTGGCGTTGGTGGGAGGATCGAGCCAGAGCGCGGGCTTGAGTTCGGCGGGAACGCTGGGAGCCTGCGGCGGATAGAAGCTGGGGCTGGGGACTTCCAGGATGCCGCTGAATTGGAGGTCGTCGCGAACGACTTGGGTGAAGAGGGAAGCGTGGGGCTTGGCTAGGTCGGAGCGCGGGGCTAAGTCGGCGATAGCTACACGGGGCTTGTTGGCGTCCATGCCGATCGCAGTGCGAAACCAATCCTGAGCCGCCGCCGGCTTCGCACAGATTGCAAGCGCGACAAGAATCGAGAGTAGACCAAGGCCTCTTAGTTTTGAACTCACCCTTACCTCCAACGTCTCTGCTAACAACCTGGGCTCCGCCTTAACGAATCGACGGCGGATTGAAGTCCAGCGTGGCGACCACATAGCCACCGGAATAGTCGGCCGGCAATTTCGTTACGGGACTGGAGCTGAGCACCGCTCGCAACGCAGAATTATCGTACGAAGAATTTCCACTCGACTCGGAAATATGAGCATCTTTGAGGGAACCGTCTCGATTGATCGTGAATGTTACAGCGCAATGCATGGTGCGCGAGCCACGCGCGGCCGCGTCGATGGTCCACTGCTGCCAGTTTCCGTAAATGCGATTCTTGACTCCTTCGATATACCAACCATATCGTGAAGCAAAATCGGCGCCGCCCTGGCCTTGGACGGTGACGCCGCTCGAGCCTCCGCCTGGAGTTTGCGAGTAGCCGGTTGGAAGGTCGGGGTTGCCGCCTTGTCCGTAGTTGATGTCGTTATCGTGAGTAGGAGTTTTGTTCTCGAGCGTTTTGGATCGGTTTGTGGGCGGAAGCGGTTTTTCTTTGGTGAACTTTGGAATTGTCGTTGCGTCGGTTTTTGGTTCCGGAGGTTTCGGCGGTTCTTCCTGGTGAAGGCCCTTCGTCGGGTCGACCGCTTTGCTTTCCGTGACGACGGCCTCCTTGGGCATGGGGATTCCGGCCGCGCTTACGAGAGTGACCTTGGTTCCGCCGAGTTCTCCTCCTACGCCGCCCCATTGGTTGTTGCGAAACTGAATGAAGGCGGACACAGCGATGACGAGGGCCACGCTGCCGTGCATGATGAGGGAATAGATGAGGAATTGGCGGAGGCTTTGATACTCAGGGTGCGCGCCTGCGTAAGGGTCCATCGAATTGGAGACGGTGGTGGTCATCGTTATTGCGTTCGCGCTCGAGTAGTGATGGGCTCGGTGACGATGCTGATGTTGTTGATGCCGGACTGGCGAAGGGTGTCAACGACCGCGGCAAAGCTGCCGAAGGGAACGGTTTCATCGCAGCGGAGGAAGACGCCTTGCTGGGCGTTTTTCAATTGAGCGCGAATTCGGGGACCGAGCTGATGGATATTGATGGCCTCATTGCCGAGGTAGACGCGCTGAGCCTTGTCCACGGTGACGACGAGGCGCTCCTGATTGATCTCTTTCACGGTGCGGGTCTTGGGGACGTCAACTTCGATCCCGGATTGAAGGATGGGCGCGGTGATCATGAAGATGATCAGCAGGACGAGGACGACGTCCACGAACGGGACCATGTTGATCTCGGAGAGGGAAGACTGAGTCGATTTGGAGAGTTGCGGCATCTTCTCTGCGTCTCTACTTCTCTAGGCGCGGCCGGGTTGGGACGGACGCGCTGCTAGCTGAACGTCTTTTCGATCTGCGCGGTGACTTCCAGAGCAAAGGTGTCCAGCCGCTGCGCGAGATCGCGAATATTTGACAAAAACTGATTGTAAAAGATAACGGCCGGGATGGCGGCGGCGAGGCCGGCAGCTGTTGTTACTAGAGCTTCGGCGATGCCGGGCGCGACGGCGCGCAAGCTGGCGGCACCGGCGCTGCCGAGGCCGGAAAAAGCGTCGATGATGCCCCAGACGGTTCCGAAAAGGCCAATGAAAGGCGTGACGGAGCCGGTCGTGGCGAGCCAGGACATTCCTTTTTCCACGCGGCGCACTTCATCGGCGGAGGCAAGCTGCATGCTGACGGTTACGGCTTGCAGGCTTTTCAATTTGGGCGGCTGCGGATTGCCGGTGACGCCGCCGACCTGACTTTGCAGTTCGCGATAGCCCGCCGCATAGACGGAAGAGAAGGGCGAGCCGGCAGTGGCCAGCGCCTGCGGGTTGGCTACACCGCGAGTGGCGCGGAAGATGCGGAGAAACTGATCGCTCTGGCGGCGAATGCGGCCGAAGAGACCCATCTTCTGAAAAATCATGGCCCAGGAAATCACGGAGAACATCAGAAGAAGCAGCAGAACGCCGCGGGCGACCGGGCCGGTAGTTTTGAGAATCTCGAAGATGTCGTTTGCAAGAAGCGTCGTGAACAGAAAAATGATGTACCCCTCAGTGAGAGCAAGTGGTTGGTGACCGCAAAGCGGTCAACATTTTTCCGGGCATAAAAACCGTAGCACACGCATCCAGAGCACGCAAGAAATAGGATGCGCCGGTTTCTAATTCTGCTGCTTATTGGAGAACAGGCGGGCAGCGGCCCGTTAGAGCAAAGCAGGTGTGATAAACTGCAGTTTCGGGATGAGCAAACTGTTTGACATCGGATTGGAGCGGCTCACGGGAGCGTTGCCGGGTTCGGGTATGCGCCCTGACGCTGCTGCGGGGCAGCGGGGGACGTTTTTTCTGGAGACGTTTGGCTGCCAGATGAACGACCACGATTCGGAGAAGGTGGCAGGCGTATTGCTTTCGCGCGGATACCGGCAGGTGGAAACGCCGGAAGCCGCGTCGATGATTTTCTACAACACGTGCAGCATTCGTGAAAAAGCGGCGCAGAAAGTCTTTTCGCGGCTGGGAGAGTATCGGGACCAGCCCGGCGAGAGGAAGATCATTGGCGTGCTCGGTTGCGTGGCGCAACAAGAGGGCGAAGACATTTTCAATCGCTCGCCGTGGGTGAGTCTGGTTTGCGGATCGGCGAGTTACAGCAAGCTGCCGCAGATGATCGCGCAGCTGGAAGCAGGGAATCGCCGCGTCACCGGACTGGACACGGACACCGACGAAACGTTTGAGACAGAAGTGACGCGGCGCGACAATCCGTGGCGCGCGTATTTGACGATTATCGAGGGCTGTGACAAAGCGTGCTCGTACTGCGTGGTGCCCTACACGCGCGGGCCGGAGCGCAGCCGGGCGAGCGATTCGATTTTGAAAGAAGTGCGCCAGCTTTCTGAACTTGGCTACTCGGAAGTGCAATTGCTGGGGCAGACGGTGAATTCCTACGCCGATCCCACTTCGCGAAAAATGCGATTCTCCGAATTGCTCTTGGCCGTGGCTGGCGTGGCGGGGATCCGGCGAGTGCGGTTCACGACGTCGCATCCAAGCGAGTTCACGCGGGACATCGTGGAAGCCATCGAATCCGAGCCGAAGATTTGCGATCATGTGCATCTGCCGGTGCAATCCGGCTCGACGGAAATCTTGCGCTCCATGCAGCGCACGTACACGCGCCAAGAGTACATGGAACGCATCGCCATGATTCGCGGAGCGAATCGGGCCATCGCCATCACTACCGATGTGATAGTGGGCTTTCCGGGCGAGACCGAACTGTATTTTGAAGAAACGCTTAGCCTGCTCGAAGAAGTGCGCTACGACAGTTTGTTTGCGTTCAAGTATTCGCCGCGGCCGAATACGCCATCGCTCGCGATGAAGGATTCCATTCCGGAAGAGGAGAAAGGCCGGCGGCTCGGCGTTCTTCAGGAAAAACAGCGCGAAATTCAGACGGCGCGAAATACGGAATTGATTGGCGAGGCGTTTGAAATCCTAGTCAGCGGAAAATCGAGGCGCGAGAACCAGTGGTTCGGTTACACAACGTCACACCGCGTGGTAAATTTCGCTTCCCAAGAGCGCGAGCTTCTGGGAACCTACGTTCAGGTGCGCGTCACCGGCGCCGGTCCGAACAATCTGGTGGGCGAGCAGGTGGTTTAGCTCAGGGAGGCCTTCGATGGAAGTGGAGATGAAAATCCGCGGCCTGATGATGGATCCCGTCACCAACATGCCGATCGTCGTGCTGAAGGACGTGCACGGCCAGGCGATCCTGCCGATCTGGGTTGGCGTGTACGAAGCGAACGCCATCGCGTTGGAAATCGAGAAAGTGCAAACTCCCCGCCCGATGACGCATGACCTGCTGAAAAATGTTCTGCTGGGATTCGATGTTCGTGTGCAGAAAATCGTGGTCAACGAATTGAAGGACGACACGTTTTTCGCGCTGATCTGGGTGGAGCGCGACGGCCAGATGATGTCAATCGATTCGCGGCCGAGCGACGCCCTGGCGCTGGCGTTGCGGATGGATTGCCCAATCTTCGTGGAAGAAGCAGTGCTGAAGAATTCCAAAATCTCCAGCGCGTTCTCCTCCGACCGCAGCACGGACGATCGGCTACGCACCTGGTTTGAGGGCCTCTCCGATGAGGACCTCGGCCGCTACACGATGTAGCTGGGTTCAGGCAGAACTAGCTTCGCTTTTTCCCCCGCTAAAGCCCGCGATTGATTTCGCCTCAGCGGCTAGAATCAACAGGCGCACCCTTCGCCTCCACGCGAAGAGCAGCACGATTCCAATCATAATCAGCGCAAGGCTGAGGCCGGCCCAGAGGCCGAACGCGCCCCACCCACGGCTGAAACAGAGCCACGCGCCCAGTGGCAAACCGATGATCCAGTAGGCCGTGAAATGGCAAAACATCGGCGTGCGCGTATCGCCCGCGCCGCGCAGCGCGCCGGTTGCGACAGTTTGGATGCCATCGAACAATTGGAACGCGGCTCCTGCCGCCAGCAGGTAGACGGTACTGCGGATAATCGCCGCATCCGGAGTGAAGAGCCGCGCGATCCCGCGTGGAAAAACTAACAACGCGATTCCGGCGAGGGTCATGAAAGTGGCGCCGTAGAAAATGGCACTACCGCCGGCATCTCTTGCCGCTGCAGGATCTTTGCGGCCAATGGCCTGGCCGACGCGCACGGCAGCCGCGGAGGAGACGCCGAGCGGCACCATGTAGGTGAGCGAGACAGTATTGAGTGCGATCTGGTGGCTGGCCAGAGCGACGGCGCCGAGACGTCCGATCAATGCGGTGACCAGCGCGAACACGCCTATTTCCAGACTGATTTGCATGGCTGCAGGGAAGCCAAGCGCGAGCAGACGGCGGATGCGCCTCAGGTCCGGCTGTATCGGCGTACGCAGCAATCGTGTGCGATGTTTGCGATCGTACCAGAGAAGATAACCGACAAGCACCGCCGCCAGATAAATGCGCGCCCAGGCCGTGGACCAGCCAGAGCCGACAGCTCCCATGGCGGGGGCGCCGAGCTTGCCGTAAATGAGGATCCAGTTGCCAACAGCGTTGATGATGTTCGCCGTGATCAGAGCGAAGGCGATGGGGCGGACCATGTTCATGCTTTGCATGCAGCGGCGCACGCCAAAGTAGAGCAGGAGCGGTAAGGTACCCCAAGCCATTGCTTTGGAATAGGGAACCGCCAAGGCGAGGATGTCCGGCGCGATCCCCGCACGGCGAAGCAGTGGATCGAAGAACCACACGGGCGCCATGAGCAGCGGAGTCAGCGCCAAGCTGAGATAGATGCCGTGGACGAGTGAGCGATGGCAATCCTCGCGCTGTCCCGCGCCAAAGGCTTGCGACACGAGCGTGTCCAGGCCAACGAGGAGACCTCCGCCGAAGAAGGCCAGCGTGTGCACGAGGATGCCACCCAGGCTGACCGCAGAAATGGCGACGGCGCTATTGGGCAGCCGCCCGACCATCATGGTGTCGACGATGGCCATGCTCATCCAGCCAAGCTCCGCGAGGACCAGCGGAATGGCCAGCCGCAATGTGGGGCGAAATTCGGCGCGAAGTGTTTGAAGTCTGGTCATAGAAGCAGGAAAAGAATAAAAAGAGTGTAAGCGGCAGATGGAAAAGGAGCAAACCGGAGATCAAAGCGATTCAGTCTAGACTCGGAATGAGTTTAGCTGCTGTCTTATCAATCCACCAAGAGGTACCAATTTCCCTCAATATGCCGAAAGACGGAAAGTCGCGGCTTTGGCGTCCGGTAGTAAGCGTCGAGATCAGAGACCTGGTTAGTCGGTTCGTGATCAATCCAACAAATCTCGACGTGCCGAGTATTTCCCGCCCAGCCCGATGCCCACATGAGAACGCCGATAAGCTCCGGGTGTTCTCCACGCCCGCGGAACGCACCTCTGGCGCCAATTTGCCCAAGCAAAGTAAGGTATTCGTTGTAACGATTGATCGGGAAATCCACTCCCTCCTGAACGCGATGCGGCCCCGAGCTTGTCGTATCGACGCCCCAGTCAGCCACTCGAAGCAGATTTTTATCTTCCTGAAGCATATCTCGCAAACGCTCAAAAACGGGCCGATGGGCGTAGAAGCTCTCGATTAGTTTCCCTTCTTTAGGTGGATTACTAATGGGGAAGGCCAATACGAACAAGCCGCACAACACCACTACAAGACAGAGAAGGACGATTCCTACTGCCTTCAGGCTGATTGGCCGTTGTGGGCCACTAGAATCTCGATGCAAATACATCGCAACTCCGGGACCTCTGTCGTTGCAGTTTAGAACCGCGCCGCAGGAGCAGGGAATTATTTCGGAGGCAGGGCGGCGATCACGGCTTCGGCGAATTCATCGGTACCGGCGGGGCCGCCGACGTCTCGCGTGGTGTGCTTGGCCTCGCGATAGACTTTTTCCAAGGCAACCTCGATGCTGCGCGCTGAGGTGCGTTCACCAAGGTGGTCGAGCATCAGAATGCTGCTCATCAACAGGGCCGTAGGATTGGCGAATCCTTTGCCGGCGATATCGGGCGCGGTGCCGTGGACGGCTTCAAACATGGCGCAATCGTCTCCAATGTTGGCGCTAGGAACCACGCCGAGACCGCCGACGAGTCCAGCGGCGAGGTCGCTCATCACGTCGCCGTAAAGATTGGGAAGCAACAGCATGTCAAATTGCTGCGGGTCCATGACGATCTGCATGCAGGCGTTGTCGACGATCATCTCTTTGTATTCGATGTCAGGAAATTTCTCCGCGACGGAGCGGACGGAGCGCAAGAACAAGCCATCGGAAAGCTTCATGATGTTGGCTTTGTGAATGGCGTGAATCTTTTTGCGGCCGTGGCGCTTCGCATATTCAAAAGCAAAGCGGGCAATTCGCGTGGAGGCTCGCTCGGTGATGATTTTCAGGCTCTCGACGACGCCGGGAACGACTTCGTGCTCGAGGCCGGAGTACAAGTCTTCCGTGTTTTCCCGCACGAGGACCAGATTCACGTTGGAAAAATGCGACTTTACGCCGTGAAGATTCTTAACCGGCCGCAAGTTGGCGTACAAATCTAACGTCTTGCGCAAGGCTACGTTCACGCTTGGGGCTCCGCCGGCGATTGCCGTGGCCATGGGTCCCTTTAACGCGACGTGATTCCGGCGGACGGCATCCACGGCCAACTGATTGACAACCTGGCCCTGATCCGTGGAGTTGCCGGTGCGACCGCCAATCTCTTCCCAATCAATCTGGACGCCGGCGGCTTCGAGAACGCGGCGCGTTGCGGCGGCTACTTCGGGGCCGATGCCTTCGCCGGGGATTAAGGTGACTTTATGTCTCATAGAAGCATCTAATTGTATGCGAAGCGGTTCGCCTTGTCGAAACTCCGGATAGTTGGCGTTTCGTGACAAGAACGTGGATGCCGTGCAGCGGTGAACGGAATTTGCTATAATGAGAGTGTTGTCAGCATTGCAGGCGTGCCTGCGTGCGGAGGCCAAGAGGAATTATGATCAATTTGACGCCCGTTGCGAGCACCAAGGTCAAGGAAATCATGAGCATGCAGAACCCGGCGCCGGTGGCGCTGCGCGTAGCCGTGGTTGGCGGCGGCTGCTCCGGATTCCAGTACCACATGGCGTTTGAGAACCAGACCAGCGACGCGGACCAGATTTTCGATTTTGATGGACTGAAGGTTGCGGTGGATCAGATGAGCTCCATGTATCTCGAGGGAATTGAGATCGACTACATTGAAACCATCGAGGGGGCCGGCTTCAAGTTCAACAATCCCAACGTGAAGAGCACCTGCGGCTGCGGCAGCTCGTTCAGCGTTTAACCGCGGACTTCCGGTATCGCCGGACGCGATTTCAGACTGTCTTTGGGCTCCTGAGCAGTACGTTCAGGAGCCTTTTTTATGCCCTCAAGCCAATCCGATTGGGATGAGAAACACAGGCTGGCGGCGGAAGCGCCCTTTGGCGAGCCCGCGAGCATCGTGCGGGAACTGCTGCCAATTCTGCCTCGCGGTGCGGCGCTGGACGTCGCGTGCGGCACGGGAAGGCATACGCTGCTGCTTGCGGCGCGGCGTCAACATGTGACGGCGGTGGATTGGTCCGGGACGGGTCTAGACATGCTCGAATCGCGCGCCCGGGCAGCGCGCGTTCCCATTGACCGCATCCAGACGGTAGAAAGAATCGGCAAGTCCCTCCACTTCGGAATTGAACTGGTGCACGGGAATCTGGAAGAGCTGGAACTTCCTGAGAACTCCTTTGCGTTGATTTTATGCGTACAGTTTCTGCAGCGGTCGCTCTTCCCGCAGTTTGTTCAGGCGCTGCGTCCGGGCGGCATGCTGCTGTTTGAGACTTACACGCGGGCGCAACTTGAATTTACGGGTGGTCCGCGGAATCCTGCGCACCTTCTCGAATCGGGCGAACTCCGAGGGGCTTTTCCTTCGTTGCGGGTGATTTTTTACCGCGAGTTGCGAGCCGGGCAGGGAATTGCAAGTCTTGTGGCGCAGAAGCCTGAGAAAAAACATTGATGCCAAGTTGGACTCGATCACGCGGCATCGAGAGATGCCGGCCGTTTGCAATCCGCGAAAACCAACCGTATTCTAAAGTCCCGGAATGAAAATAGCCCTCGCACAGTTCAATCCTACCGTTGGCGACTTCGCGGGAAATTCGGCCCGCATCCTGAGCCTGGCGGCGCAAGCCCAGCAGCGCGGCGCCGAGCTCGCCGTATTCTCTGAACTTTGCCTGTGCGGATACTTGCCGCAAGACCTTCTCGAACGTCCCGCGTTCATCGATCGCAATCACAAGGAATTGAAGGAGCTGGCGGCGAAAATTGCCTTGCCATCGATCGTGGGCTATGCCGGGCGCGTGAAGAACGGAACGGGGAAGTCCATCGCCAACAAAGCGGCGTTGATTTGCGGCGGGCGCGTCGTTTTTGAGCAAAGCAAGATGCTTCTTCCCACATACGACGTCTTCGATGAGTCACGGTATTTCCAGCCGGCGGAGCAGCAATTCGTATACGGATTCGGCGGCGAGCAGTTGGGCATCACCATCTGCGAAGATGTCTGGAACGACAAAAACTTCTGGGCCAACTGCCGCTACGACCGCGACCCAGTGACGGAAATCATCGGGCAGGGAACTACGGTGTTGGTGAATATCTCCGCCTCTCCCTACACCATTGACAAGCGATCGCTGCGTTTTGAAATGCTGCGGTCGATTGCGATGAATCATCGGCGCCCGGTGATTTACGTGAATCAAGTGGGCGGCGACGATAGCCTGATTTTTGATGGCGCCAGCATGGCGCTGACGGCGGATGGCCGCGTCACCGCCCAGGCGCTGGCGTTTCAGGAAGACCTTGTACTGTTCGACACTTCGACGGGGCAGGGAGAAATTCACGCGCAGCCGCATGAAGAAATCGCTTATGCCTATCGCGCGCTGGTCACCGGAACCTACGACTACGTGCAGAAGTGCGGCTTCAAAAAGGTGCTTGTCGGCTTGAGCGGGGGCATCGACTCCGCCGTGGTAGCGGCCATCGCAGTGGCTGCGCTCGGAGCAGAGAATGTACTTGGTGTTTCCATGCCGGGACCGTATTCCTCGGAGGGGAGCAAGGCCGACGCCGCGGCGCTAGCGAAAAACCTCGGGTTCCAGTTGGTTACTGTGCCCGTCACGGAAGTATTTGAAACGTACCTGCGCACGCTTGCGCCGGTATTCGCAAACTGGCCTGCCAACGTGGCGGAGGAAAATATTCAGGCGCGCATTCGCGGGAATTATTTGATGGCGCTTTCCAATAAATTTGGCTCGATGGTGCTGAGTACAGGAAACAAATCAGAAATCGCGGTCGGATATTGCACGCTGTATGGGGACATGGCCGGGGGACTTGCAGTGATTTCCGACGTTCCGAAATTGATGGTGTACGAGCTGGCCCGATGGGTCAACCGCGAAAGGGAACTGATTCCCCGCTCGACGATCGAGAAGCCGCCCTCGGCCGAGCTACGTCCCAACCAGAAAGATGAAGACAGCCTTCCGCCTTACGATGTCCTGGACCGCATCCTCAAGGCTTACATCGAGGATTTGCGAAGTCCGCAGGAGATCGCGGATCACTATGGCTTCGATTTGAAACTGGTGCGTGACATTGCTATTTTGGTGGACCGCAGCGAGTACAAACGCAAGCAAGCTGCGCCGGGATTGAAAATCACCTCGCGCGCATTTGGATTTGGCAGGCCATTCCCGATCGCACAGAAGTTTATCCCGTAGCTGATGAGGTCCAATTGAAAACAGTACTCAGCCTATCCGTCTTTCTTGCATTGAACCTGTTCGGAGCTGAATCGTACGGGCAACAGAGCGCGGCTGCGGCGCCAAACTCCGGAACCGCGGCGGCATCGCCCATGCAGAAAAACATCGAAGCTTATCTGCGGCATCTTTATGCCTTCGGCCCCGATGTAAAGATGTCGGTCGGAGTCCCCAAGGAAGCTGGCGTCCAGGGAATCCTGGAAGTCAACATCAAGGTGACCATCGGAGAGAACAAGGAAGACGCAAAGTTTTACATCAGCAAAGATGGGAAGTTCCTTTTTCGCGGAGACATGTCGGACATGACGAAGGACCCTCTTGCGGAGGCTCGTAGCCTAATGCAATTGAAAGACGCACCCTCTGTGGGAGACGCCAAGGCGCCGGTCACTCTGGTCGAGTATTCCGATTTCGAGTGCCCCGTATGCAAGAGCCTGCACGACGCCCTGCGCGGGCTCTTGCCCAAATATGCAGGAAAAGTACGAGTCGTTTTCAAGGATTTTCCCATTGAACAGATCCATCCCTGGGCAAGGACCGCGGCTATCGCCGGCCGCTGTACCTACCAGCAAGACCCCAAAGCCTTCTGGAAGATGTATGACCTTATCTACGACAATCAGGAGATCATCTCTGCTGCGAACGCCTGGACCAAGATGATGGACTACGCCGACCAGGCCGGCTTGAATGCGGAGAACTTTAAGGCCTGTATGGCCAGCGCAGAACCAGGCGCAGCCGTGGACGCCAGCCGCGCAAACGGTCTCCAAGTCGACGTAAATTCCACCCCCACAGTCTTCGTCAACGGCCGTAGGATGGTAGGTGCCGATTCCCGCCTGCTCGAGCAATATATCAACTACGAGCTCGCCCAGCAGCAACCCCCAAAAGCCGCCGACAAGAATTAAGGAGCTGCTGAAATGGGCAGGGGAAGTCACATAGGAAACAGCAGGGCTGCGGGTGCAGGGGTGAAGACTCAGTCTGATTTCGTAGTTAACATAATATAACTTATGGGACGCGATGTCAAGCGGAATCTTTGCCTTTTCCACAGCTTTCTGGGGGGGCCTTTGTCGGTCACTTCCTTATATCTGTAGTTACTTTCAGGGGGGGCTTTGAGTCTCACCACCGGCTGGCGCGGGGGGTGCGCCAGCCGGTGGTGAGGATAAAGAGGAGGACTTTCCTGTGCGTTCTTGGATTGATTGCTGGCCGCGCGTCATCTGTGCCGGAATTCTTTCCAGCTAGCGGAGGGGAAGTCCCTATCCCGGAATCAATGTGTGTTGATTCTTGTGCGTGTTGCGGAGCGAACCTAATTGTTTGGGTAGGGCACTTCCCTGCCACTGTGGGGCGCGCCTTATTGCGGAGTGATCTTGGCGAGAAGCTGGGTGAAGCGAGGGTCGGAGCGAATGGGGTCAGCCATGGGTTCAACCTTGAGGTAGACCAGGCGGTCGATGCGCTTCTGGTAGGAGGATTCCAGGAGCCTGAAGGCCTGGTCTTTTTCTCCGAGGCCGACGTGGATGGCAGCTAGATAGAGGTCTGGGACGATCCGGGAGTGCTGCATTTGCGTGAGCGTGTTGAGAGCCTTGCGTGCTTCCACGGCGTTTCCCGCAATCGCCTGAGCGTGGCCGTATGCCATAACCATGAAGGGATAGTCGCCCGTCATTTTTCTGGCGCGCGCGAAGGCGTCGATCGCCTCGGGGTACATTTTCTTCTCGCGATAGGCGCAGCCCATCCAGTACGACGCCAGAACGAAATCAGGGTGAAGCTTCAGGACGCCGGAGGCTTCGTCCACTGCTTCATCGTACCGGCGGGCGTAGTAAAGGATTTCCGCCCGCACGGCTTTGAAAAGCAGCGTGTCGGGATCGAGCTCGAGGACGTGGCTACTCTCAGCGAGAGCTTCGTCATAGCGGCCTTCGACCATCAGCAGGTGGGCGTACCACTCGTGCGTCGTAGAGTAATTGGGATTCAGGTCGAGAGCGGTCTTGAACTCCCGTTCCGCAGTGGGAAGGTCCCAGTCGTAGCTCATGGCCACGTTGCCGAGGACTGCATGGGCTTCGGCGAGGCGCGAGTCGAGTTCCAGGGCGCGTTGGGCCGCGGAGCGAGCCTTGGGTTTGGCATCTTGCGGAAGCATGCCGTCATTCGGAACTTGGCCAATGATGGCCGTGGCACGCGCGAGGCCGGCGTAGGCTTGGGCGTTGTAGGGGTTTTCCTGAATGGCTTCTTCGAAGAGCGCGATGCTCTTTCGCAAATCTCCACGGCCGGTCCAGAGGATTTCTCCTCGCAAGAAAGCGTCACTGGATTTTCTGGCCGCTTCGGCCGTGACTGCTCCTGGCGGCGACAGCGCTTTCGATGCGACCGGCAAGGTAGCTATCAGCTTGTGGGCGATCGAATCGGAAACATCGGATTCGACTTGCAGAAAATCGTTGAGATCGCGCGTGAAGGAATCGGAGCCGGCTTGCGCCTCGTCGCTGGCTTGAATCAGCCGGATGTCGATGCGGATCTGGTTCTTTACGCGCTGCACGCTGCCTTCGAGCACGTACTGCACGTTGAGGGTGCGCCGGATTTCCGCAACGGGCCTGCCGGCCATGGCCTTTGCGGAAGTGGGAGCGATCACCCGGAGATGCTGCGGATCAAGGCGGCCAAGCTGCGTGGTGATCACATCGGTCAAGCCGGCACTGAGATACTCCTGGTTGGCATCTCCCGTGAGATTGGCAAAGGGAAGGACGACCAGGCGGACATTGTCATGGGTTAATGCGTTGGCTTGGAATTGTTTGTAGGCCTTGTAACCGCCAGCGCAAAGGATCGCGGCGGCAATCAGCCAGAGTATGAGCCTCTTCCCTGTCGAAGGAGCGTGCTTCTCGGGCTCATGCGGCGCTGGACGATCGATTTCGTTTGCGCCTTTGCCAACGGCGCCCTGAGAAACATTGTCAACGATCTCATCTTCGGCGGGCGCGTCTACATCCGGCTCGGGCACGAATGCGGCGTCGGCTTCCGGGTCGTCCACCGGCTGGCGCTTCTTGACCCAATCGTCCAGCTCGCTGGGGTAGGCATAGACGGTGGATTTTTTGGTGTGCTCATGGCGGCGGACGGGAAGGTCTTCGGTCTTCTCCCATCGCTGCACGGTGCGGACTTCCCTGCCGAGATAAGCGGCGATTTCTTTCCAGGAAACGAGTTTCTTCTCTGGAAGGGGCGACCCTTCTGGACCATGCTTGGCTCCGCTTGGCGGAATGTCGGAGAGCGACATTAAAGCGATTCAGTGCGCGGATTATACCCTAAGAATCAGTTGATGCCGCAACGAGGACGAGCTAGTGAGCGGATTTGGCGGCGAGGGCGCCGGCGGCGGCGCCGATGAGGAGCCACTTTGCGGCGCGACCGATGCGGCGCCAAGCGGTGCCGCCTTTGGCGATGCGCAGGGCGTCGTCGCGTTCTTTGGATAGAGCGGCGGTCTTTTTTTGTTCGTCGGCGAGGTCGCTCTGGACGGTAGCGAGTTTCGCCTGGCAGGCTTTGCAGTCGACGGTGAAATCGTAGAGCGGTTTCAGGTCTTCGGCAGGGATGATGGCTTGGGGTGATGCGGGTTTGGCGGTTTGTGCGGGCACGGAGGTTGAAGAAGCTGCGGGCGTACTCTGTAAAACGATGGGAGAGGGCAGGCCAAGTTCGCGCGGCAACGCGCTGATGACTTGCGCCGGAGTGAGGACGGAGCGTTTTTCTGCAGCGAGGGACTTGAGCGTCTCGGCGAGCTGGGCGTCGCGATGGTGTTGCTGAGCGTCTGCAGCGGAGACGAGCTGCTTTGTGGCGGCGAGTTCCACGGCGAGCTGTGCGCGGTCGCGACGATCGGCGCGCCAAGAAAAGAACCACGCAACGACCAGCGCAACAACGAAGGCCAGTTCCACAATCCGAATCCAGTAGCGTATGGGCATCAGTTAAGCCAAATTTTGGATTGCTGGGCGCATCGCTGCTGCGCCCCTACAAAGTTATTGCCACCGCTGAACTACAGGTAATGAGCGCGGCGGGCGAGGACCTGGGCGGCGTACAGCGCGTTCGCTCCGCCATTCCAGGCGAGCAGCCCGCGTGTAACGTCGCCGCCGGCGGCTTCGATTTTTTTGCGCAGGACTTTGCAGCCGATGGCCAGGCCCTGCTCCGGGTCGCACAGCGTTGAGAGAAACACAGGCTCGAAGCCAAATTCGCGGGCGACTTGTCCCATCACTTGCATCAGTCCCCAGGAAAACCCGCGAGCGTAAGCCTCG
>Ga0207152_1086_pt1 | contig 20076 bp, 16 predicted proteins | sample Alteio_BWMinHeat_30_FD_153590 | JGI IMG/M metagenome (GOLD analysis project Ga0207152, IMG submission 153590) | Enriched cells from forest soil in Barre Woods Harvard Forest LTER site, Petersham, Massachusetts, United States -... | ecosystem: Environmental > Terrestrial > Soil > Temperate forest >... | reverse complement strand
TCGCAGCGGAGCGAGCCTTCCTCCATATTGACGTCGCTGACGCCGGTGTACAGGAGGATTTGGCGGAGCGTGGTGAGGTAGGCGTAGGCCTCTTCGGGCGTGCGCATGTCCGGCTCGGAGACGATTTCGGCGAGCGGCGTGCCGCCACGATTGTAGTCCACGTAAGACTTGGTGGCAGATTGCACGAAACCTTCGTGAAGATTCTTGGCGGCGTCGTCCTCGAGATGGAGACGGGTGATGCCAACGCGTTTTTTTGTGCCCGCAACATCGATATCGAGATGGCCGCCGGTGGCCAGGGGCAATTCGAATTGGGAGATTTGGTAGCCCTTGGGGAGATCGGGATAAAAATAGTTTTTGCGAGCGAAGCGGGAATGGTCGTGGACGGTGCAGTTGAGGGCGAGCGAGGCGCGCATGGACATTTCGACGGCGCGCTTGTTGAGGACTGGGAGCGTGCCTGGAAGGCCGAGGCAGACGGGGCAGACGTTGGTGTTGGGGGGATCGCCGAAGCGCGTGGAGCAGCCGCAGAAGATTTTTGTGCGAGTGAGGAGCTGGACGTGGACTTCCAGGCCGATGACGGGCTCATATTTGGCGAGGACGTCGGGCGTCAAGGAGGCGGCGTCTGGAGCGGATTTCGGCATAGGGGAGTAAAGATTATAGCATCGGCGGGTTTTCAGTGGTCAGTGGTCCGTTTTCAGTAAGAGAAGAAGTGCTGGGGATGGGAGGGGAATGGCGGGTGTAAGCGGCTATGGCGTTGCGGGCGGTGATAGTGAGATTTGGGGGCAGATTGGTGAGGGGGAACCAGGAGACCTGGCGGGTTTTTTCGGGCTCACAGTTGCGAGCTTCGCCGGCCAGGACTTCGCCGAGGTAGGCGGGCGAAACCCAGTGTTGACCTTCTTGAGGGAGATGATGGTCGGTTACGCAGAGGAGGCGGACGAGGCGGATTTCCAGGCCGACTTCCTCGCGGGTTTCGCGGACGGCGCACTGCTCGAGCGTTTCGAGATAGTCGACTTTGCCGCCGACGATGCTCCAACAACCGGCTTCGGGCGGGCGATCTCTGAGAGTGAGAAGGACGCGGCCGAGTTTATCCACGAGGAGGACACCAACGCCGACGCGGGGATAAGGCTTGGCGTCCTGGAATAAGGGATTGGCGTGGGCCGTGGCCATGGGGCGATACCGGTCAGTTCGATGAGCGCGACGCAGCGGGCTGCACGGAGGGGCGTAACGCCGGGAACATACGCTCGGCTAGAGCGTAGCCGCCGAAGAGGAGGACGGAATAAAAAGTGTCGCCGGCGAGCGTGTTCCCGAAGAGAGGGAGGCCGGCGAGGTAGCAGGTGGCAAGGCCGGCGAAGGTCCGAGGATAGGTGCCGAGGAGGAGCCAAACGCCGAAGTTGGTGACGAGGAAGAATTGGATGGAACCGGCGAGGGTGGCGAGGCTGATGCGGGCGACGGTGCGGCGGTCGCGGAGCCAGAGGCCGAGGGCCACGTTGATGAGAAAGCTGGCGCAGACGAGGAGCGTTAGCTTGTGGTAGCCGATGAAGAGATCGCGGGCGAAAAAGGCCAGCAGAGGAAAGACGAAGGCGATGCGGCGATCGCGAATGATGGCGCCGGAAAAAAGAGCGATGGCGCCGATGGGCGTGAGGTTCTGCGGATGGGGGGCGAAACGCAAAGCGCCGGCAAGGAAAATAACGAATAACGCGAGCAGGGTGCGGTAGAGCAGGGATTCTTTCTTAGAGATTTCTGTGTTCATTTTGTTGCTTCCTCCGTTTGGGATAAGAGATCACAAAAAATAAAGCCGTCGCGGTTGACTACTTCTCCGGTTCGAACAGGGATGGGCGATTGGAAAATGGGGGCGTCGAAGACGAAGGTGTGGAATTCGCCGTTTTCGCCGCAGGGATCGGCGTGCGGCGGGAGATCCCGGAAGAAAGAGGCGTCGAGTTCGCGGCCGGCGAAGCTGGGGTCGAGGATTTTAGAGTCGATGCAGGCGGCGATGGCGCGGAAATGGTGCGCGTGGAAATAGCGGATGAGTTGGCGGGTGTCGCGCTTCCAGAGGGGGAAGAGGGCGGTCATGCCGATGCGAGCGAGATTTTTTTCGCGGTAGGCGCGGAGGTCTTCGAGGAAGATGTCGCCGAAGGCGACGGTTCGAACGCCCTGGTTGTAGAAGTGGCGGAGGGCTGCTTCCATGCGGGCTTCGTAGATGGGGTTGACGCATTGTGGGGGAATGGAGACTTCGTGGAGCGGAAGGCGGAGCGATTCGGCCTGGCGATGGAGGAGTTCGCGGCGTACGCCGTGCATGGCAATGCGATCGTAGGTTTCCGTGACGGTGGTGAGAAGGGCGACGACTTGGAAATCGTTCTGCTGGAGCAGGGTGTGCAGCGCCATGGCGCTGTCTTTGCCGCCGCTCCAGCAGAAGAGGATGGGTTGTGGTTTCTTCAAGGAATTCCCCACATTTTGTTGATCCTGCCGAAGAGGGCGCAGCGATGCTGCGCCCTTACAAAGAAAATGGACCGAGCCCAAGGCATCAGTTGCGGCCGGAGAAGCGGTAGTTTAGGCCGAGACGGTAATCGCGGCCGAGCGCTGGGAAGCCGATGGCTTCCTGATATTGCTTATCGAGGAGGTTGGTGACGCGGCCGTAGAAGGAGATGCCACGGCCGAAGTTATAGCTGGTGGCGAAATCGAAACGGGCGTAGCCGGGATTGCGAGTGAAGCCGAGGCCGTCGAAGTCGCTGTCGGTGCGCACACCGGTGAAATAACCGGCGAGGTTGAAATTGACGCGGCGGAAATTGGCACTGAGCCAGAGATTGCCGGAGTTTACCGGGCGGCGAAGGAGATGATTGCCAGGCTGCTGGACCGCGGAAGCGGTGGCGACGGCTTTGAGGACGCGGGTGTCGTCGTAGGAGTAGTTTCCCTTTAAGACGAGCCAGTGATTGAGGTGCGCTTCACCGGACCAATTGAGGCCGCGAGCGCGAGCAGCGTCGATATTGAAGAAGAGCATTTCGTGGCCGCCGAAGCACAGGGAATTGGACGGGCCTTGCTGCTGATCGATCAAATCGTGAAATTCGTTTGCAAAAAACGTGGCGGAAATACGAAAACGATCGGCGCTGAAATATTGATCGATACCGGCGTTGACGGTGTGGCTGCGCTGCGGGCGCAAATTCGGATTGCCGGGGTTACAGGGATCGGCGTCAAAGGATTCGAAGATTGTGGGCTCTTCGATGCCTTGGCCGTAGGAAATTCTGGCGCGGGTGTCTCCCAAAAGACCCTGGGAATAGCGGAGGGCATAGACGGCACCGACGCGGGGGACGACGCGCGTACCGAAATTGGTATTTTCTTCGGCGCGGGCTCCGGCGGTGAGGGTGAGGCGAGAGATAGGCTGCCAGCGGGCGTCGAGGAAGCCGGCTTGATTGTTGCGGCGCGCGTGGAGGCCGCTGAGATTGTTGGGGTCGGCGTTTTCGACTTCGTATTGATAGCCGGCGGTGACGGCGGCCTGACGGAACGAATAGGTGGATTGTTCGAGGAAGCCGGCGCGATTGAATTGGGCGATTTCAAAAAAGTTGAAATCGGGAAAGCCGTTGGTGTCCACAAAGCGTGCTTCCATGCCGGAGATGCGGTGAACCCAATGGGAACCGGTCTTGAAAGTCCAGCTGAGATTGCCGGAAAGCTGGCGTTCGTCGTCGAAGGCCGTGGGATCCGGCGGAAAAATGGCGGCGAAGAGAGTTTGACCGGGAGTGCCTGCATAGCTGGCGGTGCTGCGAATGGTGAGGCGGAGCTGATTCGAATCGGAGAAGCTGTAGCCGAGATTGCCGGCGAAGCTGCGGTTCAAGAAGGCGTCGTTAATGCCCTGGCCGTCAGTATGGAAGTAAGAGCCGGCGACGGAGTAGTCAAATTTATTCAGCAGGCCGCTGATTTGGGCGCCGCCGCGAGCGGAAGAAAAGCCGCCGCCTTCGGCGAAGAGGTTGATTTCGGGAATGCGCGTGGAACCCTGGTGGCTGACGATTTGAATGACGCCGGACATGGCGTCGGAGCCGTAGAGGGCGCTTTCGGCGCCGTGAACGAGCTCGACTTTGTCCACGTTATCGAGCGTGAGATTGGTATAGATGAGGTCGCCGCCGGGGAGATTCACGGGAGTGCCATCGATGAGCACCTTGGTGAAACTGGAATTGCCGCCGTCCACGAAGATGGTGGTGAAGCCGCCGATGGTACCGGTTCGCGTGAGACTGACGCCGGTTTGAGTGGCGAGCAGATCGGGGAGCGAAACGGCCTGGCGCTGCTCGATTTCCTGGCGGCCAATGAGATCGACGGGCGCGGGAGTGTGTTCGAGATCCAGCGGCTGGGCATTCGCGGTGACGACGATGTTTTCGGAAACGCGCTGAATTTCAAGGCGAAGATCGAGCGAGCGATTTTCCGCCGTGGCCAGATCGAGAACGAAGTCGCGGGGAACGAAGGATGGATGCTGGAAGTGGATATGGTAGCGGCCTGGGGGAACGGGAAGGAGATAGGCGCCGTCGGCTGTGGAAATCGCTGCCCAGACTTCAGTGTTAGTGCTGCTTTCGAGTTGTGCGGTGATTTTGACGTTGCTAACCCCGTAACCGGAAAGATCGGTGAGTTTTCCGGAGAGATGGGCGTCGTTCGAATTGTTTTGCGCTTGCAGTGTGGTACTTACAGCGAATACTACGAAAGAAAGAAAAGCATCCCGAAGAAGAGTCGTTTTCATGGTGTCCTCCGCTCCCTCTCGCGCGGGAGCTTGAAGGTTGTCCTTCGCGACGGATAAAGATCGCAAAGGCTGCAGAGTTCGCCGGTCTCCTGGCTTGGCGGTAGTACCAGCCCGCGGCCTTCCCGCAGCGTTGCCCGCCGTTGTGAGGTGCGACCCCCTGTTTATTGGGCTGAGGTCAACGAGCGATTCGCTGCAGTGGTCTGCGGGCTAACTTTTCCGCCTTACAGTCGCGCGGCGGCGACGGCTTGTGCATGTTCGCTGGGAGCACTTCAGGGGCAAAGCCCCAGTGTGGGGGCGGCCAACGCCGGAGCTAAAGCTCCGGCTTCCTGAAAAACTCTGATTCGAATGCAACGAACGATGCCCGTCTTCCCGAGCACGAAGTCTGCGGTGATTGTGATCCGCGGCGCGGGGCCGCGGGTTGGGGTTGACGAGAAGACCGCTGCTACCTTTCCGATAGAACCGTCACGTGGGGCCGGCCGGAAGAGCCGAGCGCCACGGTGAGCGGGGTCTGGAAAACCTGTTCGAGCAATTCGCGCTGGTAAATGGCCGCGGGCGGCCCGACGCGAAGGCAGCGGCCGCGCTGCATCAAGACGACTTGATCGGCATACTCAGCGGCGAGATTCAGCTCGTGCGTGACGACGACCACGGTGTAGCGATTCTCTGCGGCGAGGCGGCGCAGAGAATGCAGCAGGTCGACTTGCGCGGCGATGTCCAGGTGAAGCGTGGGCTCATCGAGTAAAAGGAGCAACGGCTGCTGGGCAAGGGCGCGGGCGAGAATGACGCGCTGCTTTTCCCCGCCGGAGATTTGATCCATCCAGCGATCGCTGAGGTCGGCGGCGCCAACCTGGGCAAGGGCATTTTTTGCGATGATGACATCGTCTTCCGATTCGAACCGCAGCGTGCGGCTGTGGGCATGGCGGCCCTGGAGAACGAATTCCCAGGCTTGCGCAGGGAAGAGCAGGCGGCTTTCCTGCTGGACGACGGCGATGCGCTGGGCACGGGTTCGCGGCGTCAGCGAATGGGTGACGAAGCCATCGAGAAGAATGCGGCCGGAGAGAGGCGCGAGAGCTCCGGAGATTAATTTGAGCAGAGTGGATTTGCCGCTGGCGTTGGGGCCGAGGATGGCGACGATTTCGCCGGGCCTGGCCTGGAAGCTGGTGGCTTCGAGGGTGAAGAGCGGGGCTTGGGAAGGATTCGCGGAGTAGGCGTAGCTGACTTGCTCGACGCTGAGACGGGTTTCGGAGCTGTAGCGAGCGGGATCGCCGGCGTTGCGCGCGAGAGCGGAGCTGCCGCTCATGAGGGCCGCCTGCGCAAGAGATAGATAAAGAGCGGAGCGCCGGCCAAGGCGGTGACGGCACCAACGGGAAGCTCCGCCGGAGCAACGACGGTGCGCGCGAGAGTATCGGCAAAGACCACGGCAATGGCACCGCCGAGCGCGGCAGTGGGAAGCAGCGTGCGATGGTCGGAGCCAAAAATGAGGCGCATGATGTGCGGAACAATCAAGCCGACGTAACCGACGGCGCCGCTGACGGAAACCGCCAAGCCCGTGAGGAGCGACGCAGCGATGTAAACCACAAGGCGGACGCGCGGCACATCCACGCCAAGGTGCATGGCTTCCTTTTCACCGGCGAGGAGCAAATTCAAATCGGTGGCGGTCGTGTAAATGGCGCCAGCCGCAAGGAGGAACCCAGCGCCCAGAAACCAATAGACATTTTTTTGCAAAGGGGTCGACAGATCGCCCATGAGCCAGAAGGCAAATCCGCGGAGGTTGCCGCTGAGCGTCGACATGAGGAACATGATGATGGCGGAGATGAAAGAGGCGGTGATCACGCCGGCGAGAAGAAGCGTGCTGCTGTCAATCTGCCCTTCCCGCGTGCCAAGAAAATAAACGGCAGTGATGGTGGCAATTGCTCCGAGAAACGCTCCCATGGGAGTAAGCAGAGCGGTAAGCGCGGGTGACAGAGAAAGATACGGGGCGGCAATGAGCGAGAGGATAGCACCCAGTGCGGCGCCGCTTGAGACTCCCAGAACGTAGGGATCGGCCAAGGGGTTGCGCAGCAAGGCCTGAAAGCTGGTGCCCGCGACGGAGAGTGAGGCGCCGACAATGATGGCAAGGAGAATGCGCGGCAGGCGGATATTCCAGAGAATTAGGCCGTAGTCAGTGGAGATCTGGCTGGTCTGCCCCAGCAGAAATCGCAGCACATCCCGCGCGAGCGCGTAAAGCGAAACAGGAACCGCGCCAAATTTCATGGCGACGACTACAGCGACGAACAGGATCAAAGCGAGGATGAAACATTGGAAGAAGAGACGGCGGAAGGTCAGCGGGCGCATGCGCAGCCTCCGCGGCTCACGGTGTCCGGCGAGGAAGAATGGATATCGAGAGACAAGTGCAAGAAAGTTTGGTGTTGAGGCGGGGGAATCTCTTTCCCGGGCTTTTCTTTGCCAGCTTCCGGTTTTTCAGCAAAGGCCTCAGGATGTAGCTGTTTAGCAAGATCCTCAATGGCCTCGACGATGCGGGGCGCAGGACGATTCACGGCTTCGCTTATTACGGCGTAGCGGCGATCGCGAACGGCATCAATGATGCGCCAGCCGGGGAGCCTAGCAAGGGCGTCCAACTGGGGCGCAACCGATTCTGCGTGAGATGCGGCGAAGACGAGATAGTCCGGCTGGAGGCGGGCGACCTCTTCGAGATTGACCTGGGGCCAGTCCTGCGAGGAGTCGACGATGGAGACGGCGCCGGCGCGGCGCAAGGCATCGGCTATGAAAGTGTCTCTGCCGATGGAGATGAGCGGCTCAGTCCAAACGGCGAAGAGCACGCGCTTTGGGGGAAGGGCAGAGAGGCGGTTGCGCAAGTCCGCGAGACGGCGCTGCAAGTCGGCGGCTATCAAATCTCCAGTTTCGGGTGCGCCAAGGACATCAGCTAGTTTTTTCGAGGAGGAAATGATTTCGTCGACGGTGCGAGGATCGGTAGCGTAAGCAGAGATTCCGAGATGGTCCAGAGAATAGACGGTATCAAGACGATTCAAACCTTTGGTCATGAGAACGAGATCGGGGTGCAGAGCGGCAATCTGTTCGAGGCTGGGATTGATGGCGCCGCCGACTTTGGTTTTTGTTTTGGCGTCGGGAGGGTAATCGCAATAGTCGGTGTCGCCGACGAGGCGGTCCTGGAGGCCGAGGGCGTAGACGGTTTCGGTGAGGCTAGGTGCGAGGGAAACGATGCGGCGGACCGGCTGGGGGATGCGGACGGTGCGGCCGGCTTCGTCGGTGACTTCGCGGAAAAACGGCGAAGATGGGGGAGCGGTTGGCGAAGCGGATTGCGCGCGCAGGGGAGCAGCCGCGCAGAGCATTGCGGCGACGGTGACGCAAACAGCGAATCGAAGGCGCGCGATGGCGATTTCCTTCACTCGTTCCCCTCGACGGCAAAATTCCGGCAGCACAACAAAAAAGCCCCACGAGACACCCTGGGGCTTGCGGCAAGGCTCTTTCTCGCGAAGAGCGCGGCCTTCTGCGGCACGGGAGGGTGGCCTGGCTTACGGCGTTTAAGCCGATTACAGTGGCGGGACCGCGGCCGATTCACACGGCCTTCCCCGCTGCCCTTGCCTGCAAATTGAAAAACGAGTGTAAGCCGCGAGCGGCGGAGTGTCAATGCGCGGGAAACTTTGACGACTGCGCTGGCGCTCGCTCAATTCAGCCGCTCAGCGATTTTTCCAGTTGGGCTTGCGTTTTTCGATGATGGCGCGCAGGCCTTCCTGGGAATCATCGAGGCGGTAAAGTTCATTCAAGAAAATACCCATCGATTGCTTGAGGCCATCGCGGAGCGACAAGCCCATGCCACCAAGAATAGCTTTCTTGGCCATCATCAAGACGGGACCGGAGTGACTGTTGATACGATTCACGAGATCGGCGACCGTCTGCTCCAATTGGGATTCCGGCACGAGTCGATTGATCATGCCCAGCTCAAGCGCGCGTTCCGCGGTAACCGGTTCGCCGGTAAGAACAAGCTCCAAGGCGACCTTGGGCCCGACAAGGTAGGGCAGAATCGTGGAGGCGAGCGGTGGAAAAATGCCGATGCTGATCTCCGGCTGGGCAAAGCGGGCTTTCGGGGTGGCGATGATCAAATCACCGAAGGCCGCCAACTCCGCGCCACCACCAATGGCAGGCCCGTTCACAACGCAGACGACGGGCTTGCCAACCTCCAACATCGCAGAAAATACGGCGTGAAACGCGTCGAGCATCTGAAAGACGCGCTGCGAAGTGTATTCGCCAATGTCAATGCCGCCGCAAAAGACTTTGCAAGAGGAATCAAGAACAATTAATTTGACGCCGCTCTGCTCACCGGCAAAGACAATTCCATCGGCAAGCTCGCGCAACATGGCTTCATTGAGGAGATTGTGTTCGGGGCGACTGAGGGTCATGCGGGCGACGCCGGAATCGATGCGGAATTTGACGTACTGAAAGTCTTCGGGCTTGCGGCGTTCCGGTTGGCTGACGAATTCTTCGGCGTTGACAGGTTCAATCATTGCTGCGCTCCTGGGTTTCCGCTGGGTTGATCCTTAAAAGGGCTGTTGGAAGAGGCTCAGCTTCATGCTAGCACGGCGAGGGAAAAGGTCCGGGGCGAGAGAAAAACGTGGTGCGCAAAAAGTCTGCGGGAATACAGGGTGAAATCATGGCGCACGTTCGGCAGAAAGGCTTTCATGGGTTGGCCCGATTTTTTCTTGTGAAATGCAGCGCAACCGTTATTCTGAAGGGCAAGTTGAAGGGTGCAATCTCCGGCAATGCCTGCACACAATTTTGCCCACGATGAGCGGACGGCTGTGGCGGTTCGAATGACGGAACCAGCGGACGGCGAAGGATTTCCAAAGCCAGATTCCTGGGAAGCTGCTGCCGGCATTCGTTTCAAAGCCGACTGGCAAGGGAAGAACGCGGATCCGGAGCGGGAGACGGAAGTACGGCTTCTTTGGACGCCGGATTGGCTCTACCTGCGATTCCAGGCGAAATACCGGGTGATTACGGTTTTTTCTGACGCCGAGCCGAATGGACGACGTGACCAGCTGTGGGACCGTGACGTCGCGGAGGTTTTTCTTCAGTCGAATCCGGCGGAGCTGCGGCGCTACAAGGAGTTCGAGGTAAGTCCGAATGGGATGTGGATCGATCTGGACATTGCGCCGGGTGAAAAACATGATTTGAAGAGCGAATTGCGGCGGCGCGTCGTTGTAAGAGAGGCAAACAAGACGTGGATTGCGGAGATGGCGCTGCCTATGAAATGTCTTGTCGAGCGGTTCGATGCGGCTGTGATTTGGCGAGTGAATTTTTATCGCGTGGAAGGAGCCAAGGAGCCGCGGTTTTATTCGGCTTGGCAGCCGACAGGAACACAGGCTGCTAACTTTCACGTTCCGGAAGCGTTCGGGCGGTTGATTTTCGCGCATGACGCGAGGCCGGTAAAGTAAGACACAGAGGGTGCTGGCGAATAGTGCCGGCGCTGGCATCGCGACGTTTTTTTCCATATGCTCATTCCGTGAAGAAACCATCCATTTTGATTTGGCGCAATCTCCACCGCCCGGTTCTTCTGGCGTTTGTTTTCCTGCTTGCCGGCGAAGGCTTCGCGCTCAAGGCCAACGCGCAGGAGAAGGCAAATGATTCCGCGCCCGCGGTTACGAAGGTGGAGCCGCCCAATTGGTGGGTGGGGCTTACGCCGGATGTAATGTTGCTGCTTTCCGGCCACAACCTGGAGGCAACCCACGTTTCCTGCAATCTACCGACACTAACAGTGTCGCGAACACAATCTGCGGCGGGGGGGAACTATCTTTTTGTGTGGCTAAAGATCGGGAAGGACACGAAGTCGGGGACGGCAGTTTGCCGGATTACGGCGCCAAAGGGAGCGACTTCGTTCGAATTGCCACTGGCGGTACGCACGCCGACACTGGGAAAATTTCAGGGGCTCTCGCAGGATGACGTGATTTACCTGATCATGCCGGACCGGTTTGCCAATGGAGATCCGACGAATGACGAGCCCGCGGATGCTCCGGGTTCGCATGACCGTTCGAAAGCACGGGCTTATCACGGCGGGGATTTGCAGGGAATCAAAAATCATTTGCCGTATCTGAAGGAGCTTGGCGTTACCACGCTATGGCTCACGCCTATCGTGAAGAACGGGGCGACGCAGGACTATCACGGGTATGGTGCCGTGGATCTTTACGCGGTCGATGCGCACCTGGGCACGGTGAAGGATTACCAGGAGCTGGTGGCGGCGGCGCATCAGCAGCATATGAAGATTTTTTTTGACGCGGTGCCGAACCACGTGGGGCCGAAGCATCCGTGGGTTGCGAATCCGCCGCTGCCGGACTGGTTTCACGGGACGCTGCAGCATCACATTGATTCTTTTTCGCCGCTGAAGGGGACGTTTTACGGGAAGCCGGCCGGGCAGGCGGGGAACGATCCGTTCGAATCGCTGATCGATCCGCATGCACCGGCGTGGATGAAGCGGAACCTGACCGAAGGGTGGTTCTTCGGGATATTGCCGGACATGAACACGGAAAATCCGCTAGTGGCGCAATATCTTCTGCAGAACAGCATCTGGTGGGCGGAAGTGTCGGGACTGGACGGGTATCGCGTAGATACGTTTCCGTACGTGGGACGGAAATTCTGGGCGGACTGGCATGCGGGATTGCGGAGGATTTATCCGTACCTGGCGACGGTCGGCGAAGTGTTTCATCCGGATCCGAGCGTGACTTCGTTTTTTGTTGGAGGAGTGAAGAGGTACGACGGAATCGACAGCGGGCTATCGACGGTGTTCGACTTTCCGATGTTTTTTACGCTGCGGGACGTGCTGCTGAAGAATGCGCCGGTGGGGCGCATCGCGGACGTGCTGCGGCACGATACGCTGTACGCGCATCCGGAGATGCTGGTGCCGTTTTTTGCAAATCATGACGTGGGACGCTTTGCGAGCGAGGCTGGGAGCTCTGCGGCGAAGGAGAAGCTGGCGTTTGGGCTGACGCTGACGCTGCGAGGGATTCCAGAGATTTACTACGGAGATGAGATCGGGATGCCGGGAGGAGGGGATCCAGACAACCGGCGGGACTTTCCGGGCGGATGGATTGGCGATTCGAACGATGCGTTCACGCAAACGGGGCGCACGCGTGAGCAGCAAGAGATATTCGGGTACGTGCAAGCGCTGTTGAGGGTCCGGCGTGAGCATGAGGCGCTGCGTGGCGGGCGGCTATGGCATCTGGCGTCGGATGAGTCGTCCTATGTGTTTGCGCGCGAGGCGGAGGAAGACCGGGTGATGGTGGCGTTCAACAATTCGGATAAGCCGAAGGAGCTGCGGGTGACGCTAAAGGATACGCCGGCGCAGAAGGCGGCGGAGATCGCGCTTCTGTTTGGCGAAGCGAAAGCGGAGCTGGCGGCGGGTGAAATTCACCTGGTTATACCCGCACAATCGCTTTCGATTCTTTCCTTGAACTGAAACGGCGCGAGTAATCCACTAAAAAGTCAGGCGAACGGTCCAATTGTTGACGGCGTCGGGGACAGTAAGAATGACGGCGCGGGTCTGGCTGTCGTAACGCCAGTCGTGGGTGACTTCGCTGCCGACGCGCACTTCTTTTGGGAGAGATTCGGCGCCGTAGAGAGTTAGTTCCGCGTTCTTCCACCAAGACTGAAATGCATTTTTCTCCACAGTGCTTGTGAGCGTCACCGAGCCGGGGAGAACCCGGCACGAGTAGTTGACTCTGAGGAACTCACCTTTTTGGTAGGCAAAGGTGTGCCCGTCGTCCTGGTAGAGGGAGCCGCGGCAATCGGTGGACGTTGTGCTGGCGGGGAGGTAGGCACGCAATTGGAGCGGGCCATCGGGTGTTTCAGAGGTGGATTGCGCGACGGGCTGCATGGGGAGGATGGCGCCCGCGCGCACGTAGAGCGGGAGTTCGTCCAAGCGAGGGTGAAGGTTAATTTTGTCCTGAGTCGTGTGTTTTTCCGAAGTCCAGTAATCGAACCATTCGCCGGGCGGGAGGGCGATGCCCTGGGCATCGATCGTTTCGGAGACGACAGGGGAGACGAAGAGATCGGGGCCGAAGAGAAAGTCATGATCGTCGCCATAGAATTCCTGGGCTTGCGGGTATTCAAGGAAAACGGGACGCATCATCGGGAGGCCAGTTCGCGCGGTTTCCTCGGTGAGAGTGTAGATGTACGGCAGGAAGCGATAGCGCATCTCGATGTATTTTTTTCGGATGGCTTCGTGCTCCGGGCCATTGGCCCAAGGCTCATGGTCGGCGGTGTCTTTTGCGGCGTGATTGCGGTAGATGGGATTGAAGACGCCGACTTCGTACCAGCGCGTCAATAAATCGGCAGGCGGGGAGCTGCCAAAGCCACCGATGTCATCGCCAACCAAAGGATAGCCCGAGACTCCCATGCTTAGGAGGGTCGGCGTACTCATGGAGAGATGGTTCCACGTGGCGAGATTGTCGCCGGTCCAGGTGGCGGCGTAGCGTTGAGCACCGGCATAAGCGGCTCGGGTGAGAACGAAGGGGCGCTCGTCCGGCAGCAACTTACGGAGGCCATCGTAGGTGGCGCGGGCATTCTGCATGCCGAAAACATTGTGGATGGCACGATGATCGAGAGTGGTGCCGTCATCCAGGCGGTGGACCACATCGAGGGGCATAGTCTTGCTGGGATAGCGGAAGACGGCGGGCTCATTCATGTCGTTCCAAAAACCTGCCACGCCCATTCCCATGAAATCCTTGTAAAGATTGCCCCACCAATCACGCACGCGAGTGAGGGTGAAATCGGGGAAAACGCTTTCGCCCGGCCAGACGGGGCCAACGTAGACAGAGCCGTCGGGATTCTTGACGAAGACATCATTCTTGATTCCCGAATCGAAAGGGGCGTAGCCGCGATTGGGTAAACGTTTGATGTGCAGATCGGTGATGGCAATGATGTGAAAACCCTGTTCGCGAAGATCGGCGATCATTTTTTCAAAATTGGGAAAATACTGGTGGTTGATGGTAAAGGGCGCGTAGCCTTCCTGATAGTCGATGTCCAGATAAATCGTGTCGGCGGGGATTTTCTTATCACGCAAGAGTTGGGCGATTTCCCGGACACGGGCTTCGGGATAGTAGCTGTAGCGGCACTGCTGATAGCCCAGGGTCCAGAGAGGGGGCAGTGGGGCGCGTCCCGCGAGCGCGGAGTATTGCTCGATGATTTTTTTCGGTTCGGGCCCGGCGATGAAGTAATAGTTCAGCTCTCCGCCTTCGGCGCCGAAGGAGAAATAGTCGGGTGACTCCTTGCCGAAATCGAAACTGCTGCGGTAGGTGTTGTCAAAGAAAAGGCCGTAAGCGACGCCCTTCATTAGCCCGATAAAAAAGGGAATGGTTTTGTAAAGGGGATCGGTGGACTCCTGCCAGCCAAAAGCATCGGTGTTCCAGTTAGTGAAGGAGCGATTGCGGCGGTTCATGGGACCGGCTTTGTCGCCGAGTCCAAAGTAGTTTTCGTCCTGCGGCATTTTTTTCCAGGCGTGGACGCGCTGGCCGTTCCAGGCCATGGGCAAGGTGGGCTCGTCGGCCAGGAGGACATTTCCGGCGGCGTCTGAAAAATCAATGAGGAGGAGTGATTTCTGTATGGTGGCAATCAGTCTGCCGGTGATGATGCGAATTTCTTTTTGATTTTCTTCAATTTTCAGGGTGGGCGGGTCTGGCGAAGCAATCACGGCCCAGGAAGAATCTTTGGGAAAAGTGCCGGTTGGCGCGAGGCGGACGCGGAAGACGCCGTCGTTAAATGCGGTGATGCGAACTTTGGCTGCTCCGGCGGAAAGCTCTACGCCATCTTTCAGTTTTTCGACGCGCTGGACTTTGCCAAGGTGCTGCCATCCCTGCGCGGTTGCGGCGGCGCCGACGAGGGCACAGGCCAGAAGGCCCATTCCGATGCGCCGAGCAATCCCCGTCATTTTCATTCCTCCCGGAAGCCGGGAAAAAGCGAAGCATGGTCCTGCATCCATCTTCGGGCGGCACGATCGCGCATCGTTCCGCGGCATCAAGCAGCGAGCCATTGTTCGAAAAACGCAGACGCCTTGGCGCCTTCGATGCGGCGACGCACGGCATCCAGCACGCGGCAACGCACGGTTCGTTCGTCACCGTAGAAACCAAGCCAATAGGGGAGATAGATTTCACAGGGCTCGCGGGTGATATCGAGCCGAAGCTCGCGCAGCTTGAAGAACCCTTGTTGAAAAACGATACGCAGCACCCTCTCGCGAAGGAGTCCTACCGCACGTTCTTCGGGGAGTGCGGGAGCCAGGCAATTGCGGCTATCGATGGAGAGGAGTTCGCGCTCCTCAGGAATGCGTGGAAATTCGAAAAGGTCGAGCGAGCCGTCGACGACGTCGAGAGCGAACAAGCGTGTGTATGTCGTTCTACCGAGTTCGTAGCGGATGCGATAAAAACGAAAAGGGACGTAGGCACCGGCGATCTTTTGCAGGGGGCCGCTGCGCATGCGCCAGTAGAGAGCGGACAAACCAAGCGCAGAAAAAGTATGCACGGCCTCATCCTGCGTGACGTTAGGTCTCAGCGTTCGAATGGCAGACGTGCTCATGGTTCGATCCCGAGGTCCTCAGCGGAAGTAGATCCACAGGCCCACCACCGTAGCGATCAGCACACCGGTAAACGCCAGGTTGGCCATGCGCTCCGCTCCCGTTTCGCGCTGAAGGTGCGGCACATTTACATCGGCAAGGTCGAGTTTGTCGCCGACAGTTGCGAACGTAAGCCCGGCGATCTTTTTCCGGTCAGGAGCGGGATACATCATGCTGACGAAGATGAGAACGACCGTGCAGATGACAAACATGAGGATCGCATAGTGCAGAAAGTTCATGTCCACGAGCCAGCGGATGGCGTTGGAAGCGTAGTGCTCCGTCTTATCCAGCACTTCGAAAATGAAGCGCACCGCGCCGAGGACAAAGCCAATCAGAAGCGAACTGATGGCGCCCTGTCCGTTCAGGCGGGGCCAGAGGATTCCGAAAATGAAGCAAACGGCAATCGGCGGGCTGATGTAGGCCTGCACGCTCTGGAGGTACACATAGAGCTGAGGGCTAAGATTGTGAATATAAGGCACCCACAAAAGACCCAGAAGCACCATGGCAGCGGTGGCGACTCTTCCAAAGAACACGAGCTGTTTCTCGGAAGCCGCGGGACGGAACTTTTTGTAAAAGTCCAGGGTCACCATGGTAGAGGCGGAATTAAACACGGCGCTCATAGCGCCCATGAGAGCAGCGAGAAGCGCGGCAATCATTAATCCAACGAGTCCGGCCGGGAGCAAATTCACAATCATGGTCGGATAGGCGATGTCGCCGTTGGTGACTTTTCCACCGACGACGTGGAAGAGCTGTGGGAAGAGGGCAAAGGCGATCAATCCCGGAAGAACGAGGACGAAGACAGGAAGAATCTTGAGAAAGCCGGCGAAGATGGTGCCGGCCTTGGCGTGGCCCTCGTCTTTTGCGGAGAGAACGCGTTGCACAATCACCTGGTCGGTGCACCAATACCAGATGCCCAGAATGGGCGCGCCGAAGAAAATGCCCGTCCAGGGAAACTCGCTGTCGGTGGCGGGCTTCATCATGTGGAAATAATCGGCGGGGACGGCGGCGCGCAACCCGGCGAAGCCACCCACTTTGTCCAGGCCGATGATGGTCAAGGCAATCGCGCCGGCAAGCAGGATCAAGGTTTGAACCAGATCGGTGTAGATAACCGCGGCCAAACCGCCGGCGATGGTGTAAATGCCAGTGGCCACGACAAGGATGACTGCGGCGGTCAAGGGGCTCCAGCCAACGACACGCTCGAGTACGATTGCCGCGGCGTAGAGATGAACTGAGATTTTGGTGAAGATGTAAGCGATGACTGAGATGGTTGCGAGGTAAGTGGCGCAGTTTCGGTTAAATCGGCGTTCCAGGAATTCCGGCATAGTGAAAACGTTGGAGCGCAGGTAGAACGGAACGAAAACCCAGCCGAGAAGAAGGAGCATCAGGCAGGCCAGCCATTCGAAATGGCCGACGGCCAGGCCCGACGTGGCGCCGGAGCCCGCCAGACCGATGAAATGTTCCGTGGAAATGTTGGAAACAAACAGCGAGGCACCGATGGCGAACCAGCCGATGTTGCGGCCGGCAAGGAAATATTCTTCGGAGGTGCGTTCCTTTCTCGAAAAATAGTAGCCAATGCCAAAAACGAGCGCAAAGTAGATCCCGATGATGACGAGATCCAAGGTTTCAAGAGTGCGATGGGTAACCGCAACCGAAGATGCAAAGAGCATCCATGCCTCCCTGGTGTCCCGCGCGGACGGCAGCTGAGAGCAGCGGCCCGCGCTGGACAATGATTCTCTACGGCACCGACGATGACCCGGACGAAAAGGTCGTGAAGAATTGTGCGTGCGAAGTCTATAACAGGCGAAAGGCAGGCTCAATGCCCGATTCGCTGATGGGGAATATTTGAAGGATTGGAACGGTACTCCAGATGCGGCAGATCAGGCGCGGGTGCGAATTGCCGCCAGGGATTGAACATAGTAAAACGATACAGGGAGGAAACATGACAAAGCTGGTGTTTTGCCTGCTATTCTGTGCGGCCGCGGTGATGGCTGCGGATAAGACGGTGTACGACTTCACGCTGAATGCGATTGATGGGCAGCCCGCGCCGCTCGCGGCTTACAAGGGGAAAGTGGTGTTGCTGGTGAATGTGGCGAGCCGGTGCGGCTACACGCCGCAATACACGGCGCTGGAGTCCATCTATGAGAAGTACAAAGGCCAGGGCTTTGTGATCGTGGGGATTCCGGCGAACAATTTTGGTGCGCAGGAGCCGGGGACAAACGCGGAGATCAAGACATTCTGCACTTCGAAATATAACGTCACATTTCCGATGATGGCCAAAGTTTCGGTGAAGGGCGACGACACGACTCCGCTCTACCAGTTCCTGACGGACAAGGCGTCGAACCCGCAGACGGGCGGGGAGATCAAATGGAATTTCACGAAGTTTCTGATTGGGCCCGACGGGCGCATCCTCGCGCGGTTCGAACCCGCAGTTACGCCGGATTCACCGCAGGTGACTTCGGCGATTGAGAAGGCGCTGGCTTCGCTCAAATCCTGAACGGGAGAAACCAAAACTGGATCGAAGCGCAAGACTTTGGACGCTACGGGTGTGCGTTGAGGGACGATTCGCCGTAGTCTAGAGAGGTGCCGACGGCTCCTGAAAGGATGGCGATACTTGCGCTGCAAAGCGTTTCGAAAGAGTATTTGAGCGATGGGCAGCGCGTTCAGGCGCTCAACAATGTTTCGCTGGACGTCAAGCGCGGGGAATTTGTTGCTCTGGTGGGCCGCAGCGGGTGCGGGAAGTCGACGCTGCTGAATCTCGCCGGCGCGATGGATTTTCCGACATCGGGCCAAGTGCTGCTCGATGGAGTCTCGACAGCTTCCTTGATGGATGCCGGACTGACGCAGTTGCGGCGCGAGAAGGTCGGCTTCATTTTTCAGTCGTTCCAATTGCTGCATACGCTGACGGTTTTCGAAAACGTGGAACTACCGCTGCTGCTGGCGGGAAAAACGAATGTCCGCGAAGCCGCGCTGGAGCGGCTCGCCTGGGTGGAGCTGGATGACCTGGGCCATCGCTATCCGCACCAGCTTTCCGGCGGGCAAATGCAACGCGTGGCGATTGCGCGGGCGTTGATCCATTCGCCGCGCCTTCTGCTAGCCGACGAACCCACTGGAAACCTCGATACGGCAACCGGGAACCTCATTCTGGAATTGCTGCAGCGGCTCACACGACAACATAACACTGTAACAATCATGGCAACACACAGCGTGGAGGCAGCTGCTCTTGGCGATGCGGTGGTGAGGCTGCGCGATGGAAAAATCGAAGGAATCGCCAGGCGCTAGGATGCCACGCCTTCTGCTCTTTTACCGGTTGATGGTCCGGCCACTGCTGCGGGAGCCGGTGCGCGCCACGTTGACGGTCCTGGCGGTAGCGCTGGGCGTTGCCGTGGTGCTCGCGATTGAACTCTCCGGCGCGGCGGCAACGGGGTCGTTTCGATCTTCGATGGAAACGCTGGCCGGGGACAATGATCTGGAGGTCACGGCATCGGGAGGCGTGCCGGAGGATATTGTTGGTTTGCTGGCCGCTCAGCCGTATTCGATTCGAATTTCGCCGCGCATCGAAGACTACGCAATTATTTCGGACACGAAGAAGTCGCTTCCTCTCATCGGAGTGGATCTTGTTGGTGAGGGCGGGAATGACTCACAAATGGATTTTTCAAGCGCGGAGAAGCTGCAAATTCAAACGAGTTCAGAAAAGACATTCGAGAATTTTAGCGATAACAAGAGTATTTGGGTGGGCGAGAGTCTTGGCTACAAGCCGGGCGCGCGTGTCCAGTTGTTGATTAACGACCAAATGCGCGAGTACACGGTTCAGGGCGTGTATCCCGATTCGAACGGCAATGAATCCGCCATCTTGATGGACATTGCGGCGGCGCAGCACGCGCTGACGCGGTACGGGCGGGTTGATCGCATTCTGCTGAAAGTGCTTAGCATGCCCAGCCTGGACGAGTGGCAGCGGCGTTTGCGCGCCGTTCTGCCTGCCGGGGTGGAGGTCCGTCCGCAAGGCACGGGTACAAACGAGAATCGCCGCATGCTAGCGGCGTTTCGGTGGAACTTGCGACTGCTGAGTTATGTTTCGCTCGTCGTCGGGTCGTTCCTCATTTACAACACCATTTCTGTTTCCGTGGTCCGGCGGCGTGCGGAGATTGGGATTGTGCGCGCGCTGGGGGCGAGCCGCGGCGCGATTCTCTGCGCGTTTGTGGGAGAGGCTGGCTGCTTCGGGATTGCGGGGGCGTTGATTGGGCTTCCGCTGGGGCGCTTCATGGCGACGGGGGCAGTGAAGTTGATGGCCAGTACGGTCGAATCGCTGTACGTCAGCAGCCGGCCAGGGCCGATCGAATTGAGTTTTGACTCCGTGCTGCTGGCGTTCGCGATTGGCGTCGGAGTTTCGGTCGCATCGGCGTACTCACCGGCGCGCGAGGCCTCGCTGGTTTCTCCGGTGGAGGCAATGGGGCGCGGACGACGTGAATATGATGCGCGTGTCCACAAAGGCCGCGATTTGTGGCTGGCACTGGTGCTCGGGCTGTGTGCAGCGGCGGCCTCGCGGGCGCCGGCCATCGGGGGCAAACCGCTCCTCGGTTATCTGGCGGCGATATTGCTGCTGGTTGCTTCGGCGCTGGCCATTCCGGCTTTTGTTTATGCGCTTGCGTCGTTATCTTCGAGATTGCTTGGCAAGATTCTTGGCGTTGAGGGGCTGCTAGCTTCACGCAGCCTTGGGGCTTCGCTGCGCCGCACTTCGGTGCTTGTTGGAGCATTATCC
>Ga0207152_1085_pt1 | contig 20133 bp, 20 predicted proteins | sample Alteio_BWMinHeat_30_FD_153590 | JGI IMG/M metagenome (GOLD analysis project Ga0207152, IMG submission 153590) | Enriched cells from forest soil in Barre Woods Harvard Forest LTER site, Petersham, Massachusetts, United States -... | ecosystem: Environmental > Terrestrial > Soil > Temperate forest >... | reverse complement strand
TTACCGGCGGTTCGATGATCGCGCCATCACCGCCATTGCGGGTTTTCCAGACCACACCATTTTTATCGAAGGCATAGACAACTCCGCCATTGCATCCCGTAACGACAAATCGAGTATCGTTAGCATGCTTCGGACCCCCGATCGGGACCCATGTCGCCCCTCTATCGGTCGAGCGATAAAATCCGCTGTTGATATTGGGATTAACACTATTATCATTTTCCGCCTGGACGTAAAGGACGCTTTCATTAAAGCCGGCTATATTGCCGGTAGTAAAAAATTTCAGCTGGCTTACGAGAGACCATGTCGCGCCAAAATCTACTGAACGATAGACATTGCTGTGATCGCCCGGTGCTTGATTTCTGGCATCTGTTTCCGGAGCAGTATAAAAAACCGGCGTCCCTTTCACGGCATAAATTCCCCAGCATTCGGTATCGATCGGAGCCGTAACCGGAGGAATGATCGTCCATGTTCTGCCGCCATCGACTGTGCGCTGCCATGACGAATCTTCGAATCCGGTTGCAACGCCATGAAAATTATCGACGAAATCAACAGCATTCGTCCCTCGTAATTGTCCGGCAGTGAATGTTGCTCCACCATCGGTTGAGATCACACCTGTTGGCCCGCCAAGCCGTCTGCTCGTCACGACAAGCGCGCTTGGAGTTTGAGCGATGCAAGTAAAATAGCCGGTGGGGCCGATCGGCGTCCAATTTAATCCGCCGTCAGTCGTTTTGAAAATAGATTGAGAGTAACCATTGCCATGAATGGGCTCTTCGATGACTGCCCAACCGTTTAGAAGGTCCTGCATTACTATTTGTGTAAAATTTCCGAAATAGCCAAGGGGAGTATTGGTGCGTATCCAGGATTTTCCGCCATCGGTAGTTCTGAAAATTCCTGCATCACCTGTGGAAGCGACGAGTCCGGTAAATTCATTAAAAAAATATCCGCAGAAGGCCGGACGTGCAACAGTATTAGGATTCCCGCCGGAATGGCAGGTAAAGACAGAATCCCATTGGGCAAAAATTTGAGAAGTGGAGAGAAGGACAATTGTTGCCGCGAAACTACATATAATAATACGGTGACACCGCTTCATACTTTGATCTATGTCGCGAGCCGAATGGTAAAGATAAAGCTCTGTAATAATAACTCCGGAAACGGTGAAAAGTTACACCTTCTGCGGTTTTGGGGATAAGTTGATCTCGCTTTGTATACTAACTTTTGAGATTCCTCAGGTTGCGGAAATGCAGAATTATCCGGATAATCTTTGCGCGGCCGTTAATGTATTCCTAAGCACCATGGCGATCGTCATCGGACCTACTCCGCCCGGGACCGGCGTTATAGCAGAAGCAACATGTTTCACTTCGTCGAAATCCACGTCACCTACTAATCGTGTGCCGGACTTTTTCGAGGCGTCGGCGATGCGGTTCATTCCGACATCTATCACTACTACACCTTCGCGTACCATATTCGCTTTAATGGCAAGAGGAGCACCCATTGCTGCGATGAGAATATCGGCGGCTTTAGTGAATTCCCGAAGCCTTGAGCCGGCGCCGGTATGAGCGAGCGTTACGACTGCATTCGCACCTTTCGCTTTCTGCACAAGTAATGCTGCAAGAGGCTTACCGACAATATTCGAGCGCCCGACGATTACGACATGCTTCCCGGAGACATCGATGTTACCGCGCATCATCATCTCCATAATTCCCGCGGGAGTGCAGGGAGCGAAGTAACTCCCCTTGCCGATGGAAAGCCTGCCAACATTTACCGGATGGAATCCGTCGATATCTTTTGCCGGATCGATGGCTTCGATCACTTTTTCTTCGGAGATATGTTTGGGCAGTGGAAGCTGACAGAGAATTGCATGCGTGAGAGGATCGGCATTGAGCTTAGCGATATGACCAAGCAATTCATTTTCGGAAATCGTATCCGGAAGGCGGAGCGTATCGCCGGCGAATCCGGCTTCTTCACTCGAAGTGCCTTTGTTGCGGACATAGACTTCGCTTGCAGGATTATTGCCGACAAGAATAAATGCGATACGAGGCTTGATGCCTGTTCTTTTGGTAAATGCTTCGGCTTCGGATTTTACTTCTGCCCGGATACCTGCGGCAATAGCTTTGCCATCGATAAGGCGGGCGATATGTTGTGGGGCATCACTCATGGAAAAAATCTAATTTACTCGGTAGCCGCAAAAGTGCCTTAGCCTGCGAGAATATCATAGTGAACCGCAAACGCATACTAAAGCCCTGCGGCTACCATGATCGGTTCTACTTTTTCCTCTTCGGCGGCGGCTCTCGTTTTGTTCTCGAATTCGGGGAAAATAATTCTCTCGATCGAAAGCGCATTGCCGGTTTTGCGATCAACTTGTAAAACAACTCCGGCGATCTTTACATCACCTTGCGCCGTTTCATATTTATGCGGCGTGCCGAGCATAAAGCGCTTGATGGCAATATCGGTGCGAAGACCCACGCAGCTATCGTAGGGGCCGGTCATGCCGACATCGGTAATAAATGCAGTGCCTTTGGGCAGAATGCGCTCATCGGCAGTTTGCACGTGCGTATGAGTACCAACGACGGCGCTAACCTTGCCATCTAAGAAAAATCCCATCGCCTGTTTTTCGGCAGAGGCTTCTGCATGCATATCAACAAGGATCACAGGCGTCTCTTCTCTGATATTTTGTACCGCCCATTCAGCTGTTTTGAACGGATCGTCAATAGGTGGTAAGAAAACTCTTCCCTGAATGTTTAGCACGCCGACTTTTGTACCTTCTTTTGTAGTAAAGACCGCGTAGCCCGAGCCGCCATTCTCTCTCGGATAGTTCAGCGGGCGCAAAATGCGGCGCTCCTCGCGGAGCAGGGGGCGTGTTTCCCAGCGTTCCCAGATGTGGTTGCCGGTCGTAATAATATGCGCTCCGGCAGCAAAAAGCTCTTCGGCTTGCTTTTTATTGAGCGCTTTGCCGTCATAAATATTTTCGCCGTTTACAATAACGGCTTCGGCATCGTGCTTTTCAGCAAGAGATTTTAAAAATTTCGTGACCATTGCCAGGCCGTTCAAGCCGACAATATCGCCGATAAATAATATATTTAATGTATCTGACATCCGTGGGTCTTCTATTTTGTGGGTGATAGAAAAAACAGTGGCGTACTTCCTTAACACTAATTATAGAAGAAATGTCAAAGAAAAGCGAGGTAAATAATAGAAATTGCTTCTATTGCGGCAAAAATGATTATATAGATATACCATTTCTTAGTATCCGCTTTAAAAAATGAAAGGATACCGAGCGCAATGATCAGTATGATCGAGATGAAGAGAATCGGAATATTGGTGACTTGATGTTTATCCATTTCGTAGGGGCACGCTGCGCGTGCCTTGTTTTAGGTTCAAAATTCCGAAGAGGGCACGCGCAGCGAGCCCCTACGATACTTCTAAAACTTGTTCGACGGCATTTGGAATTGCCTCCGAATATATCTGATATAATTCTTCCAGATCGGCCGTGATCAGATTTCCAATCAAAAGTTTATCGCCGCCTGTCGTGCCGAGCACTTCTGGCCGTACATTCGCAGATTCGGCTAGTGAGCAAATTTCCTGTACCGACTCCGGTGATGCGCTGATCACTACCCTTCCCTGTGCTTCGCCAAAAAGATAATGATCTTTTCTTGAGTAGTGCGATGGAATAATATTCGCACCTACCATATTCGCAAAGCAGCTCTCGGCAAGTGTTACCGCCAACCCTCCTTCGCTTATATCATGTGCGCTTTTCAATAATTTTTTACCCGAAAGAGCAACAAGAAGTTCGATGAGCCGGGCCTCTGCTCCCGGGTCGACCTTCGGAGCATGACCGGCGGCATTTCCGTGATTGCGAATTGTAAGATATTCACTTCCGCCCAGGCCATCATATTCGGTATCGGAAGTAAAAGCCGATAAGAGAATGATCGCATCCCCTTCATTCTTGAATCCGGCACTTACGACATTCGAAATATCATCGATAACGCCGAGCATTCCGATCGTCGGAGTAGGATAAATTGCACCGGTAGGACTTTCATTATAGAAACTGACATTGCCGCCGGTGACAGGCGTATCTAATGTCCGGCAGGCATCACCCATTCCGCGGATCGCTTCGGTGAATTGATAATATACTTCAGGATCATACGGATTCCCGAAGTTGAGGCAGTTAGTAATTGCCAGCGGCTTTGCTCCGGTACAAGCAATATTCCGCGCTGCTTCGCAGACGGCGATCATCGCGCCACGATAAGGATTTAGATACGTATAACGTGAATTACAGTCGGTCTTTACAGCCAATCCTTTATGTGTACCTTTAACTCGAATAATCGCTGCATCGCTACCCTCAAGGTCAAGTGTATTGGTACGAACCATCGAATCATATTGCTCATAGACCCACCGCTTCGACGCAATATTCGGAGAAGCAAGTAACTCTTTCAGCATGACATTTGCATCTTCGACATCCGGGAAAGAATTCAGATCAAGATTCCTCGCTTCATTAAGATAGGAAGGCTCCCTGATTTCGCGATCGTAAACCGGAGTCATATCACCGCCAAGAGCTAAAGCCTTCGAGGGGATATTTGCAACGACTTCGCCATGGTAGGATATTTCGACATTCCCGGAATCAGTTACTACTCCGATAACTTCTGCCTGCAAGTCCCATTTTGTAAAGACAGATCTAATTCCATCGACATTTTTCGGTTCGACCACGACGAGCATTCTCTCTTGCGATTCGGAGAGCATGATCTCATACGATGACATCGTCGCTTCACGAAGCGGGACTTTATCAAGATCGATCTTCATCCCCGTTCCGGCCTTGGCGCTCATTTCGGATGTACAGCACGATATCCCCGCCGCGCCCATATCCTGCATCCCGACTACAAGCTTTTTCTCGATTGCTTCGAGCGTCGCCTCAAGCAGAAGTTTCTCAGTGAACGGATCGCCTACTTGCACCGTAGGCCGAAGCTCTTCCGCCGCTTCACTGAAAACGGCACTTGCAAGTAAACTTGCTCCGTGGATACCATCGCGGCCGGTGCTCGACCCGACGATCATCACGATATTGCCAACTCCTTCTGCGGTTGCGCTCACCGTCTTGCCATGCTCGACAATACCGACTGCCATTGCATTGACGAGTGGATTACCCTGATAGCACTTATCGAAATAGACTTCGCCTGCTACCGTCGGCACACCGAAGGAATTTCCGTAATCGGCTATGCCATGAACGACTCCTCGCAATAGAAATTTCGTCCGCTCGTTTTCCAGCGATCCAAAACGAAGCGAATTGAGAGCTGCGATCGGACGGGCGCCCATCGTGAAAATATCGCGCAAGATTCCGCCAACACCTGTTGCCGCACCTTGATACGGCTCTACTGCAGACGGATGATTATGCGATTCGATCTTGAATGCAACTGCCAGACCGTCGCCTATGTCAACGAGCCCCGCATTCTCTTCACCGGCTTCGACAAGCAGATTTTTCCCTTTTCGGGGTAGTGTTTTTAACTGCTTAATACTATTTTTATAGGAGCAATGCTCACTCCACATGACAGAGAAAATGCCGAGTTCGGTATACGTTGGAATCCGGCCGTTCAGGATCGAGGCGATCTTATCGAATTCTTCATCGAGAAGTCCAAGTTCAAGCGCAATTTTTCTTGCTTCGGCAATCGTGGAAATGGTGTTGGTCATTCAAAGAAAATTTGTTTGGAAAAAGGAAAACACTTTGACTTTTAAAATAAGTCTCTGTTATCAAAAAATTAGCGGAGCAGTTTCTTCTATCATTTGTGTTTACGTTGCCACAAATTATATTACTATGAGCGGATTCCGCACAAAAGCAATTCATTCCGGGCAGGAGCCTGAGCAGATTACCGGCGCAGTTGCCGTCCCTGTTTTTCAAACATCTACGTACGCACAACATGAACTCGGCGGGCATCCGCCGTACGATTATGCGCGCACGATAAATCCCACGCGTATAGCACTGGAAAAAAATCTTGCTGCCTTGGAGAATGGATCTTTCGGATATTCCTTCGCAAGCGGTATGGCCGCGATCGCGGCTACCCTATCACTCGTCAAAAACGGCGATCATGTTATTGCAGGGAATGACATGTATGGCGGATCATATAGATATTTCTCGCGAATCCTTTCTGAGAACGGAGTTGAGTTTACCTATGTCGATATGCGCAATGAGACAAATATCGAATCGGCGATCAGACCAAATACAAAACTCATCTATTGCGAGACGCCGACGAATCCGATGATGAATCTTGTCGATCTTGCGGCAGTAAGTACGTTCGCTAAAGCAAAGAACCTGATCTCCGTTGTCGATAATACATTTATGTCACCTTATTTCCAAAATCCGTTGGATATGGGAATCGATATTGTACTTCATTCAGCGACGAAATATATCGGCGGACATTCCGATGTTATCGGCGGCGCGGTTATCACTTCAAATGCTTCGTATGCAGAAAGAATTAAATTCTATCAGAATTCGGCCGGCGCTGTCCCCGGTCCATGGGACGTATGGCTTTTACTTCGCAGTGTGAAAACACTTGCATTACGTATGGAAGCTCATAATGCAAATGCCATAGAGATCGCTCATTTTCTCGCCAAAGAAAAGAAAATTAAAAAGATCTACTATCCGGGTCTTCCCTCTCATCCTCAGCATGAGCTAGCTAAGAAACAGATGCGCGGTTTCGGAGGAATAATATCTATTGAAACCGGCAGTATGGAAAATGCTAAACGCTTTACCTCGGCTCTGGAAGTTTTTACGCTCGGCGAAAGTCTTGGCGGCGTCGAATCGCTCGTCTGCCATCCGGTTACAATGACCCACGGCTCTGTTCCTCCTGAGCGCCGTGCCGAGCTCGGCATTACCGATGGATTGATCCGGCTAAGTGTTGGTATCGAAGATTTAGATGATCTAATGGCAGATATGAAGAGAGGACTGGATGCTATTTAGTAATCCGAATGGTCGCAACGATCCGAGTGGTCGGAGTAAGATACATGTACTCGGACTATTTGGAATACTCGGACTACTTGCAGGCTGCGCAAAGTCTGAAAAATTAGATGACAATGAAATGCAGTATGTAAAAAATACTATTATGATCGCGAAAGTGCGGACGGTAGCTCACGATTCTGTTCAGCTTGCAACTAAACTCGACTCGATATATAAAAAATTGGGACTTACAAAAGAAAGCTATCTAAAACAAACGACGGACTTTGCAAAAGAGCCGGATAGAGCTGCAATCGTTTTCCGGGCAATCGCCGATTCATTGAACGTGAAGTGATTAGGCAATGTGAGTACCGAATCTCATCAAAGGACTCGAATAATATTTCCGGCTCTGCAACCACAAGAGACTCCATCAAAGTCTCGGATACAGAACGCCCATGGAAGTCTATACACAGGAGAACGATATTCAAAGAACAATCCTTCATAACGCATGAAAGCAGTACTACCAATTATCTTTTTACTGAGAACTGTACAAGTTTTGTGGTGCACCACACTTAACTTTACTGTAGATTGTGGCGATGGCTTTAATACAAGTTTGCATCATAAAGACTTATCGGGCTTACTCTCAGAAGTGACCGATACGTCTGTTGATGTTTGTACAAGACTGAGGACGGATGGTCACTACGATATACAAAGCGGTTTATATGAACAAGCAAATGACACTCTTCGTCTATACATTGAGAAATGCGCAAATCAGGCAGGCTCTTCCTATGAATTTTCGGAGTTGAATAGCGCCGTTCAGTTTATGAGTAATGATAATAACAGATGGCTTGACTATCGCACATGGCTTAAAAAAGTCCTATACCTTAATGTAGATACACTCTACTATTGTGGGGATGTAAATTCAATTTTAACTACTTTTAATTATGTAAGACCTACACAAGGGATAGATTGGAATGGAAGTATAGCAGTTATTGATTATTTACTACAGAATCACCGATGCCCAGATGCTTCTTCGTTATTACTTAAACTCCGCACAGGCACAAGAGATGACCAAGTTCAAACATGGCGGGATACTGTAAAAGATTCCTCTAAAACTCCAATCGATACATCCGCAGTAACTTTAGAACAATTAGATCTTCAAATTTTGCGAGGCTCACAATTCGCAGTTATGCCTTCCAAAGGTCTGCCAAAAGGACTGGGCGATCTTTTTGCTACGAAAAATCCATTTACTGACGAAACAACATTAGTCACAACGATTAGCGACGCAACTATGCTAAAATTAGAAGTCTATGATCTTCTAGGTAAGAAATTATACGAAGAAAACAGGTTTTTATCAGCAGGCGATGTGAGATGGATATTAAATGGCAAGATTCTTCCTGAAGGGTCTATCTACGCACGGATTTCAACAGTGAATGGCGAAGTAAAAACTATAAAACTTATGCGACAATAATTTATTAATGTATCCAAAATTGCCCCATCCTATGCAAAGAAACTGCAGAAAAAAATACCTTATAACTGGAATATTCTCGAAATATTAAATCCTAATTGAATTCCTCCCTTGAGCCAGCTCTGAGTCGTCTGTGTAATAAAAGCACGTTCGTTCATTCCGGAGCAGTTGGTCAGATGAACCTGAAAAACATGTCCGCCGGTCTCGATATCGAAACCAATGGAAATCGGATCGTAGGTTGGATCAAATGAAGCGATCCTGTTAAACGGATGATACCAATCGAAGGTAAAAGAAATCCTATTCGTTATACGGATTCTTCCGCCAAGCCCGAGAGCATAGATATCATGATGGTCAGTTGTGAGAGGAACAAGATTATAGTGAACGAGCGTAGGCGATAGCTGGAGTGACAGGTCGTCGCTGAATTTTCTTCCGATAAGTATCTGCTGAAAAAATGCAAGGTTGGATGTCAAATAATTTGCAACATTCGGATCGTCATACGGCGAAGTCCGGCACGTCACTCCAGTAACGAGAACTATGGATAACGGCATTACCTTCGCACCGATCGATTGTTGGAACGGCCGGTACTTTACAAATCCATCCAGATCCTTTGTATCCTTACTGCTCCGGCCGAATCCGATAAGGAGATCATTATAGGGAGCATAATCAAATGAAAGGCGAATGGTAGATTGATCGAGTCCGAAAAAATTATTTGGGCCGCTATTGACGGGGCCGAACCGGTGCAAAATCCGGAAATCGAGCGAGCCGGCGCCGAGCATTTCGATCGACTGTCCGTTTATGACACGCGTGGATTTGAAGGCATTTTTGATATACTCTGTTTCCTGAACGGTATCTTTTACCAGATCAAGCAAACTGCCCGTATCCTGAGAGCGAACACGGGCAGAAAAAGCCGAAACAAGCGAAATAGCTAATGCTATTATCAGAATATTTTTTTTCATGGCAGCGGATCGAGCCAGACAGCTATATTTATATTAACGCTATTCGAAATTTTATCTTTTACTACTCCGGGAATATCAATATCGAAATCGGATAGCAGGATCTTAAAGTTTGCGGTCCCGCTCACTTTTCCTCCCTTCACGATAAGCGTGCCTTTTGCTGGAACGTCTGTTGTTTTTCCATGGATCGTAAGCTGCCCTGTGATCTTCACAGGGTACGATCCGTCTTTGGTGAGATCGACGTCGGAAAAGTTCGTTATCTTTCCTTTATATGCAGATTTCGGATACTTATCGCTTTCGACGTAATTCTCATTGAAGTGCTCCTGCATCAATGCCCTATCGAACTCAAACGCTTTCAGTAATACGGCAAGCTCGATGGCTCCGGTTTTCCCGTCCAGGACGAAGGTCGCTTTTTTATTTTCCGCTTTAATATCTTCGAGCGGACCGGACGCATCGAAGGTAATATCCGCGGATTTCGTGAAATATTTGCTCTGCGCAACAGCAGCGGATTGCATCGCCCAACAGGCGAGCATAAGGACAAGAAATATTTTTTTTATCATTGTATTAATAATTCAGTTGGGCATTACACCGCACAAGAACGACATCGGTAAGCATTCCGGTACATATTCCGGTAACGTTAACCGTATCGCCGGCATGAATTTTTGACGCTTCATCGAGATGCCGAGCATCGAGTTCGCAGGAAACATTCGCAAGAGGATCTCCGGCATCGAGCATAACGCTGATTGAACCGGTGTGATCGGTTTCTACCGATTTAACGACACCTCTGGTACACGTTACTTTATTGAGATATTTTGCATTTGCCTGAGCTTCATTTTGCGAAAATTCACTCAGTAAAGCCGGAGCCGTTACACATACTTCTGCTTTTATTCCTGCGAGATCGGCATTCCCTCTGGTATACTCCCGGTATCCGAAGATCGCGGCAGCTAAAAGAACTACTGCAATACTTCCGACAATAATCCATCTTTTCTTATTCATTTTCATTTTCGCTTCCTTTCATAAATGATCATTTTGGTTTCCCTATATCGATCCAGTGCTGGATCTTTGATATGGTACAAGGATCGAGCTTGCTGGCATTGGGCGGCATCGCATTATGACTCGGATTGTGGGTAATATCACCCATCAGATTACCGTTATCCGCCTGTACACCGAGATCGTTATAATTATCCAGCGCACCACTGTGGTATACCTGGGCTGTCTGTTGACTATGACAGGCATTGCAATTCGCATTGATGATCGAGGCAATTGATTTTGATTCGATAATGTTTGTATACTTAACCCCGGATGTATCGCAGGAGTTATTCTGGATACCATATAATTCCTGCTGGGTATCATAATAGCACCCGGCTGCAAGAGAGCAGATCAGCATCAAAAAAATTATGCGTATGACACCCATAAACCTCACATTTGCTAACAAAAATAATACCAACCCGAAAGATTATTATCAATCCGTTCGCGGCATAGGGATAACAGTTTTTTCAGTTCCGCCGGTGGATTAAGAGTAAGGCGTTTCCTTATAAATAATGATACGTCATACTCTTACTTTGTTTCAATGAAAAATTTCTCATAATCACTCTATGAAACATTTGGCCTAAATTTTGTGTCTCAGATGTGAATCCGTTATCAAAACGAGGCGTACGACAATAACATGAATAAGAAAATAATTATCTTAGCGATTTTCACTTTTGGATCTATCGTGGTTTATTCCTGCCAGCACATCAGCGGGACATATATCAGTACGTATGGCTCAATGGCGGGAAGGAATATGAATGGCAATTGTATGGATTGCCATAAAACCGGGGCAACGTACGGAGGATTTAGCATTGCCGGAACACTCTACAGATCCGATTCCGTAACAAGGTATCCGAACGGAACGATCTATTTTTACGGCAAGCCGCGGGACAGCACGGGAGCTGATAGCACTCTTATCGCTAAAGTCCAGGTAGATGGAGTAGGAAATTTTTACACTACCCACCCGTACGATCTTTCATTAGGTGTGTATGCGACAGTAGTGTCGGCAGCGGGTGATTCAGCCTCTATGCAATCGCCGATAACGAACGGATCCTGCAATAGCTGCCATGGAGTTATTCAGGGAAATGTTTCCGTCAATTAATTATTTGGTGCGCCCTTTCGTATCCAGATCTTAATTGCATTTATATCGCAATCCGAAAGTTTCGTTGCAATCGGCATTCCATGAAATCCCGTTGAATACGTTATCGTCCCGACAAGCTTCCCATTATTTGCCTGTGCCAAGACATCAGTATAATTTGTCAGTAACATACTCCCACTTGGCGAAGACCCGCTGTGACACCCTGTGCAACTTGTACTGATGATCGGCATCACCGATCCCTTAAAAGTAATATTGGTCGTATCGCATGCTCCGTCGCACTGATTATTCAGAGCGCCCTGGTTTATCCATTTCATGATCATTGAATCCTGAGAGGCAGAAAGCGGGGGGACGGGTGGGCGCGGCATTTTATTTTCGCCATAACCAAAAAGCGAAGTATAGAGCCGGCTGGATGAAGCATTGTTAGCTCTGACATAGCTCATAATTCCGGAATACGAAGTTAACGCTCTAGCGTCGTCAGAATATCCCGATCCATCGTGGCAACCGGACATAGCACAATTCGAAGTAATAAGCGGCAGTATATCATTAACAAAATAAATGCTATCGGGACTGCACGGATGCTTTGGAGCATAGTGAGTAGTATCGCCGCCACCGTTGTTGCCGCCATTTCCATTGCCGGTCGTATCTATTGGCGCTAACGGATGATATAAATGATGCTTGCATGACTGGATAGATACGATAATGATCAATCCAAACAGTATAACGAAAAAAGAAAATTTTGATATTCTCACGTACTACCTTCCCAATTTGGTCTTGTATCGTATATTTCGGATGGAGAGAATATGCGATAAGTTATATTCTAGCATAAAGAGGCCAAATCCATTAATTTGTTTCATTCCTCATCAAGGGACAAATCCCCTTTAAATTGCGTTTTTAGGCGCAATAATGCAAATTGCGACCCATACACTCGGCTGTAAACTGAATAGCGCGGAAACTTCGGCTATAGCGGCCCAGTTTCGCATGCGCGATTGGGAGATCACGCAATCTGCCGAGAATGCAGACGTCTTCGTACTGAATACCTGCTCGGTTACCAGTAACGCTGAAAAAGAATGCAGGCAGATCATCCGGCGCATTTTACGCCAAAATCCGAATGCATTTATTGCCGTAACAGGCTGCTATGCCCAGCTGCGGCCGGAAGAAATTGCCAGCATCGAGGGCGTTGATGTTGTGCTCGGCGCTAAAGAGAAATTCAATCTCTTTTCACATATAACTTCTTTCGAGAAACTTCCCGCTCCGAAAATTTTCTCTTCACCGATAGACGAAGCAACCGAATTCCATCTTGCTGCCACTTCCGACACCGATGAACGCACCCGTGCTTTCTTGAAAGTACAGGATGGTTGCGATTATACCTGCTCGTTCTGTACGATTCCGTTAGCGCGCGGTGAGTCCCGATCGGCAGAGATAGCACATATTTTATCTGAAGCGAAACGACTTTCGAGTGATGGCTTCCGGGAAATAATCCTTTCAGGCGTGAATGTCGGCGACTTCGGGAGAAAGACCGGTACAAGTTTTTACGATCTGGTAAAGGCTATTGAAGATGCTGATGCTATGAGTGCACGCATTCGTATCAGTTCTATAGAACCGAATCTTCTTACTGATGAGATAATCGAATTAGTAGCAAATTCACAAAAATTCTGCCCGCATTTTCATATACCATTGCAATCGGGATCGGCAAACATTCTACGTTTGATGCAGCGCCGGTATACACCGGATCTTTACATGGCACGAATCGCATATATCAAAGAATTGATGCCCCATGCAGGAATAGGCGTTGATGTGATTGTCGGATTTCCCGGCGAACGTGATGAAGATTTTCTCGATAGTTACCATTTTATCTCTGACCTTGATATTTCGTACTTACATGTTTTTACCTATAGCGAACGTCCGGATACGAAAGCCATCGCGATGGGTAGCCGCGTACCAATTGAAAAGCGTAAAGAGAGAAATGCTATGCTCCGAATACTCTCGGAAAAGAAGCGCCAGGATTTCTATCGCCGGCAGCAAGGAGAAGTTGTAACCGTACTTTTGGAAAGGGGTGTACGAACAGATCCTATCTCTGCAGAAATTCACGAAGGGTACTCGGAGAATTATGTACGGGTCGGCATTGACGCGATCCCGAACGATGCCGAACTTATACGAGTAAGACTAGGTGAATCCACCGGAGAATTTGTACACGGAGAATTGCTGGAAACGCTGACATACCGAAACCACGAGTTACTTCTGCCCATACTTCAATAGTGTTGTTTGATAAACTGAATGTGCTCGTTACAACGAAACGCAATGAGCGGGTCACGCTTATTACCGTCTCTCTCGTTGTATTTATTATCCAACTTCTGACACTTCGCCTGCCGGTCGGCATCGGCGAGCCATACTGGATCGCACGTGAGCTTGCTTCAGGGCATGGTTTTATCTACCCTTACCCATTCGATCTCATATGGATGCCGACATGCTATATTCCGCCGCTCTATGTCTGGTTTCATGCCGCGATAATCATGCTGGGGGGAGGACTGATTATCAGCCAGATCATCGGCTTGTTATTTTTCCATGCTGCAAATTATTTTTTCTACCGGTTCTTTCGCCGGATAACATCGCCAGGGATAGCACTTGCCGGATTTATTGCACTGGCACTGTATATTCCGTTGTGGCTACTCTCACAAACGCCTGATCCGGATGGTCTGAATCTGCTGCTTATCGCATTGACAATATTGTTTCTCGATGATACGATCAGGAGCCAGAAAAGATCTATATGGATCGGTCTGGGTATATTATTCGGCATTCAGATCCTTGTGCGCCCGGATGTATTGATGGGCATCATCTTTTTTGGGATCTGGCTCCTGATCTATTCGGGCAAGGAAAGAACAAAAAAAAATATCGGTTATAGTATTTCTATTATCATCGCTCTGGTGATGGTTTTGCCATGGACTATACGCAATTATGAGGTCTTCAACTCATTTGTGTTAGTCAGCGCGAACTCCGGATTTAATTTTTATATGGGAAATAATCCGCAGGCAACCGGCGAGTTCCACCAAAGGGCAACAACTCCGGAAAGCAATGCCATTGATACCGCCAGAGCGCATTATTTTCGCGAACATCCATCACCGGTCGATCGCGATTCGTATCTCTATCACGTCGGAAAGGATTGGATATTCGATCATCCGGTGGATGCCTTGAAACTTTGGCTGAAAAAATTCTATTTCCATTGGTGGCAGCGCGAAGAAGCAGGAGGGAGTATTAACGCTTCCGATTGGATGGTAACGGGGTACAAAATCGCTTCACTGTTTCTGCTGATCTTCGGATTTTACGGATTATCTACGCTGAAATCCAAAAGCCGAAAAGCACTGCTCATCACATTGTTTTTGTATTCGACGGCAATATCGGTGATATTTTTCACACAATCCCGGCATCGGGCGATCAAAGTAGATCCATATTTAGTTACCTTAAGCATTATCGGTGTTGATGCAGTCATAAAAAAAATTCGAACGAAGAATCAAGAATAGTATGAAAATTATTTCGTGGAATGTCAACGGTATTCGCGCTGCTGAGAAAAAAGGATTTCTCGATTATATGAATAAGGAAAAGCCGGATATTATGTGCATACAGGAAACCAAAGCACATCCCGATCAGCTCAGTGATGCACTGAAGAATATCCCCGATTATACTTCCTACTTTGTGCTGGGCGAGAAAAAGGGTTACTCCGGTGTAGCTATCTACACAAAAGTCCTCCCGAAAGAGGTCGTCATAGGCTGCGGCGAACCAAAATACGACGTGGAAGGGCGCATCATAAGCGCGGAGTACGACGATTTTACTCTCTATAATATCTATTACCCAAACGGCGGAAGAGGTCCTGAGCGTGTACAATATAAATTGGAATTTTATGATTTCATGCTCGGTAAATGGGAGGAACAACGAAAGCAAGGAAAAAAATTAATTCTTACCGGTGATTTCAATACGGCGCATAAGGAAATAGATCTTGCCCGGCCGAAAGAGAACTCCACCGTAACTGGATTCCTACCGGAAGAACGTGCATGGCTTGATAAGATCGCATCAATGGGATATATCGATGTCTTCCGCCAATTCAATCAAGAGCCGGAGTGGTACACATTCTGGGATAATTTCACTCGCGCCCGCGAACGAAACGTCGGCTGGCGTATAGATTATTTCTGGGTAACACCGGATGTCATGCCGGCAATAAAAGCCGCTCCGATCAAAATGGAAATTATGGGCAGCGATCACTGCCCGATCGAACTGCATCTTACTTAATGAGCGCCTTCTCCCCGTTTCCCGAGTTTAACGGGGATTGTCAGTACCTCTTTTCCTCGCTTCACCTGGAAATCCACAACATCATCCGGCTTGAACTTTCCCAAGGCCCCGGTGTAATCATAAATATTTTTTATATTGATATCGGCAAATTTGACGACGATATCCTCGGCTTTCAATCCCGCCTTATCGGCTGGAGAACCGGCAGTAACATCAGAAATCTTCAGCCCTTCGCCGTCATATCCATAATCTGGCACTCCGCCGACATACACTCTGAATGTTCCGACTTTCTTAGTTGTATCTTCGGGGACAATTGTGAAAGTAATGCGATCGGGTTTCGACTGAATTGCATCAACGCTTCTTCTCACAAGATCAAGCACCTGCACTTCCCCATCGTAATTTATTTTATCTTTCGTATCTGTTGCTTTGTGGTAATCTTTATGCAGCCCGGTAAAATAGAACAGAACAGGGATATTTTTTCTATAGAATGAAGAATGATCGCTCGGTCCTACTCCGTCGGGCTTATATCGCATGACGAAATTATCATGCGTCAGCGAGTCCATCAATTGCTTCCAATACGGGGATGATCCCATGCCTTCGACGATCAGGACGCTATCTTTCAATCTGCCGATCATATCCATGTTTATCATTGCCTGCGTTTTCTCTAATGGCATATAAGGGTTCTTCGCATAATTAATACTTCCGAAGAGTCCTTCTTCTTCGCCGCTAAAGCAGATGAAAATCAGACCGCGTCTCAAGGCTTTCTGATGCTTTGCATAATATTCGGCGAGTTCGAGCACTCCGATAGTCCCGCTGGCATTATCATCTGCTCCGTAATGAATTGCTTTTACCGTATCGAGCGCGAACATGCCACCCATTCCGAGATGATCGTAATGAGCGCCAATGATTACGACTTCGTTCAAAGCATTCTTGTCATTACCAGGAAGAAATCCGATAACATTCGCAGCCTTTGTTTTTGTTTTCTTAGTCGAATCGAATGTTTTCTCGGAGAATTCATAATATTGGAAATAACTTTTTGCTGAATCAAGAGGAACCAAGCCAATCCGCTTAAATTCCGAAGCAATGTAACGCGCCGCCTTCTCACAACCCGGTTCGCCTGTCCTTCTGCCAGCCAATGAATCGCTTGCCAGGATATTCATGCGTAAACGAACATCATTCGCCGTTATTGCAGAAGTGGTTTGGGAAAATAATTTCCCATAGATAAAGCAAAAAAGAAGCGCACAAAAAAGTGCGCTATGCCTCTTAATTCGTATGTTGCTATTCTCGATCTTTTTAATCAATATAATCTCCCCAAATCGTGATTCACTGTTGAACGAAACCTAACATTTGCCCTGTTCGTAGAATTGCACTAAATATATCAACAGTTATGGATACTTTTGGAAGATCGACATATAGTTTTACTCCCGATGCAATCTCGCTTGCCGGAACGGCACGGCTTGCATATATACGCAAAGTGTATACCTATTTCTCTATGGCAATTGCGGTAGGAATAGGCGGCGCTCTTATCGCAATGAATACATCGCTGGTCTATTTTTCGGTGCAGCATCCGTTCATAGGTCTGATCGTCTTTCTTGGAATGGCGATCTTTGCTTCATCCAGCGCAGGAAACCCGACTCGGGCATTACCAACACTTTTAGGATTTACATTCGTTAGCGGTGTAATTATCTCCCCAACGCTCTTCGCTATTGCTCACGGTTATATTCGCGGAACGGGACCAGGCGTTATTTATGATGCGCTCTTTTTGACATCACTTGTCTTTGGGGCATTAACAGCCTATGTTTTCATTACCAAAAAGGATTTTTCTTACATGGGCGCATCACTCATGATCGGGCTTTTTATGGTGATCGGGATATCGGTTGTGAATCTTTTTGTTCAATCATCGACGATCGATCTTGCGCTCTCTTCTATCATTGTCATATTATTTTCCGGATTTATCCTCTACGATACATCGCGCATCTTACGAAATGCACATGAAATACCTCCGACACTCGCGGCACTGAATCTCTATCTTGATTTCCTGAATCTTTTCATGGCTATCCTGCGACTGCTTTCGAGAAGCAGAGATTAATTTTTTACCTCATTCTGAGTGAAGCGAAGAACCTCTTGATAGATTATAGAGATCTACTTCTATATACTATCTAGGGATTCTTCGTCATCGCTACACGATTTCCTCAGAATGACATTGTAAAGTCCTCCCTCTTCCTTTCCGTATTTTTGTGCTTTCACACATACGACACTATGTCCGAACTCAAGAATCTGATACTGCATCGCGAAGGATTTGTTGCGACGATCCAACTCAATCGTCCGCAAGCATTGAATGCCCTTAATCTCGAACTGATGAACGAGCTTATTGCCACTTTCGAATCGCTCGATAAAGATGATTCCATTCGCTGCATCGTTCTGACCGGTAATGAAAAAGCATTTGCAGCCGGGGCAGATATAAAAGAAATGGCGAATGCATCGGCAGTCGAGATGCTCCAACGGGATCAATTCGCGAAATGGGATAAGATCCGTAAAGTCAAGAAGCCGATCATTGCTGCCGTATCCGGTTTTGCTCTTGGTGGTGGATGTGAACTCATGATGCACTGTGATATAATCATTGCAAGTGAAACGGCAAAGATCGGTCAGCCGGAAATTAATATCGGCGTGATGCCGGGGGCCGGAGGAACACAGCGATTAACGCGTGCCGTCGGTAAGGCGCTTGCAATGGAATTAGTGTTAACGGGCCGTTTTTTATCAGCAGATGAAGCATTACACGCAGGACTAATCAATAAAGTCGTCCCGGTTCAATTTTATCTTGAAGAAGCTCAAAAACTGGCCGCAGAAATTGCGAGCCGTCCTCCGGTCGCAGTTCGTCTTGCCAAAGAAGCGATCTTGAAATCCTTCGATACGACAATAGAAATGGGTCTCGAATACGAAAGAAAAAATTTCTATATGCTCTTTGCAACTGAGGATATGAAGGAAGGCATGGCAGCATTTATTGAGAAACGCAAACCGGAATGGAAGGGAAAGTAATTAAAAATTAAAAATTAAAAATTAAAAATTAAATGGCGGATTATCAAACGATATTAACGAATCTTTCCGAAGGAATTTATATCATAACATTAAATCGTCCTGATGTCTACAATGCATTCAACGAGCAGATGACCACTGATTTGCAGAATGCTTTCAAGGAAGCTGCAAAGAATGAAGAGATCCGTTGCGTTGTCGTTACCGGCACCGGCAAGGCATTCTGTTCCGGACAAGACCTGAAGGACGCTCCATCGGGCGGAGGACAGCGATCACTACGCGATTCTTTAGAACGCAGATATAATCCTCTCATCCGTGCTATCCGCAATCTGCCGAAGCCCGTCATCGCCGCGATCAACGGTGTTGCTGCCGGCGCCGGCTGTTCCCTTGTGCTTGCTTGTGATTACAGAATATGCGCCGATTCTGCAAAGCTCATCGAAGTTTTCATTCGCATCGGATTAGTACCCGATTCCGGTTCTAGTTGGTTCTTAGTAAAATATCTCGGTATTGCAAAAGCCTTCGAACTTGCCGCGACCGGCAATGATGTCCCCGCTCAAAAAGCATTAGAACTCGGGCTCGTCAATCAGGTTGTCCCGAGCGAAAAACTAATGGATGAGGCAATGAAAGTAGCGAAAACATTCGCTACTGGTCCAACAAAGGCTTACGGCTATATAAAGAAAATGCTTGACCGCTCTGCCTCTGTATCGCTCGATGAAGCACTTGATTATGAGGTCTTTATGCAGGAAGCCGCAGGAAGAACGGAAGATTATACCAATGCTGTAACGGCTTTTCGGGAAAAGAAAAAAGCAGAATTTAAAGGAAAATAAAACCAAGGTGCAGCGCAATCTTTTCATTCTTACTGGTATCTTCATATTTACTTGTCCTCTCTATGCGCAATATGATTACAAAATCATTTATGATCCGGTACTTTCTTCGAGTGTCGGTGCAGCGGACTTTGTCACACTCCATAAACTTATTTTCTCCGGCGAAGATCTAATACTGAAGCCTCAATTATTCAACGAAGATAATTTTATCGGTAAAACAAGCGGGATTGCTTACCGGCTTGCAAAGACAATTTTTCTGGATTGGCCAGTCGATGTGCTGATCGGAGTAACAAATCATGAGTTTTTTGGTCACGGGTGGCGACTGCGTGAATATCAAAGAACCGGTATTCACTACACCATTAACTTTCCGCCGCCATATGGTAATGGAGCAGGCGAAACATTTCTTGGCCACGGACCCTTTTATTCCGAAGACGAGGATGCTGCAATGCGTATTGCCGGCGTTCAGGCAAGTTCGACTATTTCTGAAGAACTACGAAATGTTTTTTTGGAAACCGGCACCATACATTTTCGACAGGCTT
>Ga0207152_1080_pt2 | contig 20170 bp, 17 predicted proteins | sample Alteio_BWMinHeat_30_FD_153590 | JGI IMG/M metagenome (GOLD analysis project Ga0207152, IMG submission 153590) | Enriched cells from forest soil in Barre Woods Harvard Forest LTER site, Petersham, Massachusetts, United States -... | ecosystem: Environmental > Terrestrial > Soil > Temperate forest >... | reverse complement strand
TGGCATTGAAGGGGGTGGCTTATAAGCCAATTGGAGCAAGCGCGTTGCTGCAGCGGAATTTGTTTGTATTTGGCCTGGGTGGTGTGGTATTGCCTTTTATTGGAATAAAAATTATTGACTTGCTTGTGAGTCTGTTTATGTAAAAATGAAAAAATAATAAAAAATGAAAAAAGAATTGATATCATCCTTATTGTTAACTGTGCAGTGCCTTGTGTTCTTCTGTGTAGTATACACAGGTGTGGTTTATATCATTGCATTAATAGCGCCGGGAAAAGGGGAAGGTGAGAAGATAGTAGCAAAAGACGGCAAATACTATTATGCCAATATTGCGCAATCATTTACTGCTGATAAATATTTCTGGTCACGCCCATCGGCTGTGGCCTACAATGCAGCAGGCTCGGGTGGTAGTAATAAGGGACCTAATAATCCTGACTACCTGGCTGATGTACAGAAACGTATAGACAGCTTTATGGTGCACAACCCGGGCGTAAAAAAATCGGATATACCATCTGACCTGGTAACTGCAAGCGGCAGCGGGCTTGACCCTGATATAACTGTGCAGGGAGCTATGGTGCAAGTGCAACGGATAGCAAAAGTAAGAGGCTTGTCACCCGATGCGGTAACGGCATTGGTGGGCAAGCATATTGAAGGGCCGCTATTGGGTTGCCTGGGCCCTGAAAAAGTAAATGTATTGAAACTGAATATTGACTTAGACAATCTTAAATAATTAACAAAACAACGATAATATGAAATTGAGATTTATTACACTACTCACAATTGGAGCTGTAGTGCTTGCTCAACAAACCGCAAAAGCACAAAATGATGATGATAATTCTGACAAAGTAAAAATAAAGTCAGTAGAAGCAAGAGCCGGAAAACAAAAAGAGCTATGGTCACAGGTTCCTTTTGAAGGTATGGACCAATCCTGGTATAATGGTGCCGATCGCCGTGATTCATCTGTTTTGCAATCTAAATATGTAACATGGAGCATTATGGTAGATGCGAACATTAACCACTCATTCAATGACCCTATTGACCATACAGTGGTTGGGTCTACTGCAGTGGCGCGTACGGATGAAATGGAAGTCTCATGTGCCGCTATAGGAGGTGATTTTGTGTTTGGAGACGCACATGGCAGGATCATGACACAGTTTGGTACAAGGTCTACCATCGTTCCTCGTAATGACCTGAGCCCTTACCGTGGTCAATATGATCTGGCAGATGTGTATCGCTATATAAGCGAAGCCTATGCAGGTTACCATTTTAATGTATGGCATGGCATTAATGTAGATGGTGGTATGTTCATGTCCTATATCGGTCTTAACTCTTATTACCAGGTAGAGAATTGGGAATACCAGGCATCTTATACTTCTGATAATACACCCTGGTTTTTTAATGGTATCAGGGTGCAGATATTCCCCACACCTCATTTAAAGATAGAGCCATGGATCATTAACGGCTGGCAGAGCTACGGCATGTTTAATGCAATGCCCGGTTTTGGCGGCAACATTACCTGGATACCTAATAATAACATTAAGCTGCTTACAAACGATTATTATGGTACTGATGCACCGGGCTTGATCGGCAGGCACAGGTTTCACTCAGACAATAGCTTTTTATGGAGATACTATAACCGCCCTCATGCAACACATGGTATCAACAAAGCCGCTTTATCACTAACTGTTGACTTTGGTTTTGAAAAAGGTGATGGCGTAAATGGCTTTACAAACGATACTGCTGCAAGTTCTACTACACAAAAAGGACCAGCTCAGTATTTTGTAAGTGCAATGGTCTATAACAGGATCTGGTTTGGCCATAATAAATGGGCATGGTGTATTGGTGGTGGCTGGATGAAAAACCCGGGCCGTTATTTAGTGCTATATCCTACAGGTGATGCAAGCCCCCTGCCAAATCCATATAACCCAACACAAACAGCAGGTACACATCCATATAGTGCTAACCCCGGTGACCAGTTTGAAGGTTGGGATGCCTCGACCAACATAAGCTGGATGCCCAACCAAAGCATCGAGTTTAGGGTTGAATACGTGCATAGGGAAGCCGACAATAATTATTTCGCAGGACATGGAGGGGTTACCTCGCCAAGCGGATATACTTATACACCTATTCCGGCAACCGGCTGGGCCCCGGAGCTTGTAAAATCAGAAGACCGTATCATACTTGCTTTATTATTTAGATTATAAATAGGGTTCAAAAAACATTATCCTATGTCGGTTTGATTTGAATAAAATAGCGCTGATCTGAAAGTGAAGCGCTGTTTTATTTTTCGTAACTTATGAATAAAGTTTACAATGCCGTAAATTTCTGACATGATTGTACTAGGCAAAGATCAGAATGCTGAACATTTCCTCGACCTGATAAAAAAGTCAAGACGGGGAAAGTTTAAAGTATATATAGGTATGAGTGCGGGTGTGGGCAAGTCCTATCGCATGTTGCAGGAAGCGCAAAGTTTGTTGAAGAATGGTATTGATGTAAAAGTGGGATTTGTAGAAACTCATAACCGTGCAGAGACGGTAGCCCTTGCAGAAGGCCTGCCAACAGTGCCACGCAGAAAAGTATTTTATAAAGGCAAAGAGCTGGAAGAGATGGACCTGCAGGTCATACTGAATTTACATCCTGAAGTAGTCTTAGTAGATGAACTCGCACATACCAATGTGCCGGGTAGCAAAAATGAAAAGCGCTGGCAGGACGTATTGGAAATATTAGACGAAGGCATTAATGTAATTAGCGCTGTAAATATCCAGCATATAGAAAGCCTGAATAAGGTTGTAAAAGAGGTAACCGGTATTGAAGTATCAGAGCGTATCCCGGACAATGTATTAAAACAGGCAGATGAGGTGGTGAATATTGATCTTACTGCCGATGAATTGATAGCAAGACTAAAAGAAGGGAAGATATATACACAGGATAAAATTGAATTGGCATTACAAAATTTTTTCAAACCGGAAAGTATCCTGCAGCTAAGGGAGCTGGCACTAAAGGAAGTTGCAGGCCAGATAGAGCGCAAAGTAGAGATGGAATTGCCCGGCAGAGTATCATTCAGGCATGAGAAAATATTGGCTTGCATTAGCAGTAATGACGAAGCCGCAAAAACTGTGATCAGAAAAACAGCACGCCTCGCCAATTATTACAATGCCAAATGGTGGGTGCTATATGTAGCTACTGCCGGTGAACGGGCTGATAAAATACCATTGGATAAACAACGGCATCTTATTAATAACTTTAAGCTCGCAACCGAGCTGGGTGCAGAGGTGATAAAGATGAACGAGCAAAATGTGGCGAATGGTATTGTGAAAACAGTAGAAGAAAAAGGTATTACCACCGTATGCATCGGCAAGCCGCATTTAAGCCTTGTGAAGATAATATTGGCCACCAACGTGTTTAACCAGTTATTGAAAAAATTAACAAGTACCAATTCAGACCTTATCATTATGTCTTAAAAATGATCTATGCCAATTACAATCAAGTCTAAAATATCAACAGGTATCGGGCTGCTCTTTGCGTTGCTGCTTACCATCAGTATTGTAGCTTTCGTATTTATCAATTTGTTGTCAAATAAAACAGAGAACCTGCTGACGGCTAACTATAAGACCATACAATACTGCAACCAGATGATGCATGCAATGGATGCAGTGCATTCGGATAACCATGCAACTGATAGCTTTGAGAAGAACCTACGGTTACAAGAGAATAATATTACAGAGCAGGGCGAAGGTGCTGCTACGCAGCGTTTGCGCGTATATTTTGAACTGATGAAAAAAGGAGACAATCGGGGTTCCATAATAGATTCTATTAATAAACAACTATATGACATCTCAATATTGAACCAGCACGCACTCGAAGCTAAAAATATAAAAGCACTCAAGGCAGCACAAAATGCCAAGCTTTGGATATCTATTCTTAGTGTTATCGTAATACTTGTTGGCTTCACATTCGCGGTCAATTTCCCCGGCTATATTGCTTCGCCATTACGTATGCTTACAGAAGGTATTCGCGAGATATCAAACAAAAATTATAACAAACGCATCTACCTGAAGAATAAGGATGAATTTGGAGAACTGGCACAGGCATTTAATAAAATGGCAGAAAAACTCTACGATTTTGAGCATAGCAATATCTCTAAGCTCATGTTTGAGAAGAAAAGAGTGGAAACAATAATAAACCAAATGGAGGATGCCGTAATTGGTTTAGATTTTGATGGCAAATTATTGTTTATAAATCATATGGCCGAAGGGTTGTTTCATTTAAAAGGTGCAGCGATAACCGGCAAATATGCACCGGACATAGCTATACATAACGACTTATTGCGTACTGTGCTGCAAAAAGATGTAGAAAAACAACCTCTAAAAATAATAGTAGAAGGAAAAGAAAGCTATTTTATCGTTGATAACCGTACTGTATACAATGAAAATCAAAGCATTGGTGAAGTATTTACACTTAGAGATATAACTTCATTTAAAGAGCTCGACATTTCTAAAACGAATCTATTAGCAACTATTTCTCACGAGTTAAAGACACCAATATCATCTATAAAGATGAGTACTAAGTTGATCACAGACGAGAGGATAGGGGTATTAAATACAGAACAGAAAGAACTGGTACATAATATTAATGAAGATGCTGACAGGTTGCTTAGAATTACCGGTGAATTGCTGAATATGACCCAGATCGAGACTGGAAACATACAGTTGAGGCTACAAAAAGTAAGCCCTAAAGAGATCGTAGATCAATCAATACAGGTAGTGCAACTAATGGCAGATCAGAAAAAAATAAAATTACAAGTAAATTTTGCTGATAATCTTCCCGCAGTAACTGCCGATGAAGACAAAACATCCTGGGTATTGATAAACTTGCTTACTAATGCTATTAAATATACCCCTGAAGAAGGTACAATTATCATTACCATACAACCCGACAACAGCCACGTGAAATTTATAGTACAAGACTTTGGCCCTGGTATAGAAAGCAAATATATATCCCGCATATTCGACCGCTATTTTAAAGTGCCCGGCAGTGTAGAAAAAACAAGTACCGGCTTAGGTCTTGCCATATCCAAAGAATTTATAGAAGCACAGGGTGGAACAATAAATGCAAAAAGCGAAATTGGAAAAGGCAGCACTTTTAGTTTTATACTCCCCGCCTGATCTCAAAATATCGGATATTTAGCTAATAAACGGTAATTTTGCAGTATAATCAATTAGTTTGAGCGCTCCGGTCTTTCTTATTACTCCACCTTTCACACAGTTGAATACCCCGTACCCGGCAACTGCTTATCTCAAGGGTTTCCTGAATACGAAAAATATCCCCGCTTACCAGGCAGACCTTGGCATAGAGGTAACATTAGCTTTATTCTCGCAAAAAGGCCTGTCAGACTTGTTCGCGCACATTGCGGTAATGGTAAGTGAAGTTTCAGAGAATGCAAAAAGGATCATAGCCCTACGTGATGATTATGTGCAGACGATAGACCCGGTAATACATTTCCTGCAGGGCAAAGATCCTACACTGGCACACCTGATCTGCACGCGTAACTACTTGCCCGAAGCCTCCAGGTTTTCACAACTCGGCGACCTCCAACAAGCATTTGGCAGTATGGGCATGCAAGATAAAGCGAAGCATCTCGCCACCATGTATCTCGAAGATATATCCGATCTCATTGGCGAATGTGTCGATCCGCATTTTGGCTTTAGCCGCTATGCTGAAAGGCTTGGTCGCTCAGCTAACAGTTTTGATGAGCTATATATTACATTACGCAACGAGCCTACCTTTATTGATAAGATAACGATTGAGATACTGCAAAAGCGTATGGAGCAGGTGCAACCTGCACTTGTCGCTTTCTCTGTTCCCTTTCCCGGCAATTTGTATTCCGCTTTCCGTTGCGCACAATATATCAAACAACACTGGCCGCATGTAAAACTGGCCATGGGCGGTGGTTTCCCAAATACTGAATTGCGTTCCGTTTCCGATGCCCGCGTTTTCGAATTCTTTGATTATATAACACTCGACGATGGAGAAGCACCCATAGAAAATCTCGTGCTGCATTTGCGTGGAGAAAAGAAATTAGAAGAATTAAAACGCACGTTCACGCTTGTGAACGGGCAGGTAATGTACATCAATAATACCTCCTGCGCCGACTATAAGCAAGGGCAGGTAGGCACCCCCGACTACAGCGATTTCCTGCTCAATGATTATATCTCTGCCATAGAGGTCGTCAACCCCATGCACAGCCTTTGGAGCGATGGCAGGTGGAATAAGCTCACTATGGCACACGGCTGCTATTGGGGCAAATGCACCTTTTGCGATATCTCATTAGATTATATCAGGCTATACGAACCGCTCACCGCTCAGTTGCTTTGCGACCGCATGGAAGAGATGATAGTACAAACCGGGCAAACAGGTTTTCATTTTGTTGATGAAGCCGCTCCACCAGCCCTTATGCGTGCGTTAGCATTGGAAATAATAAAACGTAAACTCAATGTTACCTGGTGGACCAACGTCCGCTTCGAGAAAAGCTTTACCCGCGATCTGTGCCTATTGTTGCGAGCCTCCGGATGTATCGCTGTTTCCGGCGGCCTCGAAGTAGCTTCCGACAGGTTGCTTGGCCTCATTCAGAAGGGTATTACCCTGGCGCAGGTAGCAAAGGTGAATAAACATTTCACAGAGGCAGGCATCATGGTGCATGCCTATCTTATGTATGGCTTCCCTACACAAACCGTACAGGAAATGATCGACTCGTTGGAGATGGTTCGACAGATGTTCCAGGCAGGTATCCTCCAGTCAGCCTTTTGGCACCGCTTTACCATGACAGCACATAGCCCCGTCGGCCTCGAACCGCAAAAATATGGTGTAAAGAAAATGAATGAATTGATAGGCACCTTTGCTAATAATGATATAGAATACACAGATACTTCCGGCGTCGATTATGACAGCTTTAGCTTTGGGCTGAAAAAATCATTGCTCAATTATATGCACAGTACCTGTTTCGACTACCCATTGCAAAAATGGTTCGACTTCAAACTGCCGAAGACCACAGTGCCGCCTGATTTCATAGTAAAGGCGCTTGAAGAGGACGAATACGCTACTGCAAAGTCCCATGCCAAAGTGATATACCTCGGCACACCTCCCGCTATAGAAATAACAACCAAATCAAAAAAAGGTGCCACTTGGGAAGTGGCCTCGCTCGATTTCCAAAGCAGGTCACAAAGATTCAACATCAAAACAGAGCCGGAACAAGGCAAATGGCTGGCCGCTATATTAAAACAGGTTTCCGTGAATAATACTAAGACCTATACGCTGCAAGAGGTGAAAGAAAGTTACGAAGCAGCAGGGTTGGAAGATTTTGATCTTTTCTGGGATAATAAGCCCATTAATACGCTATACAAAACGGGGTTACTTATATTATAATATTATAGGCAATAGATCTATGCAATGCATACAATAAAAAAAGCCTCACATTTGTGAGGCTTTCTTGGTGGGAGCACACGGGATCGAACCGCGGACCCTCTGCTTGTAAGGCAGATGCTCTGAACCAGCTGAGCTATGCTCCCTTTTAAAGGACTGCAAAGATAAGGTTCCTTTTCTTTCTGCCAAATCCTTTTTTCACATTATTTTTCTAATTATTCTTCAAAAAATCAGATGTGACTTCCACAGTTCTGTCAATATCTTCTGTACTTAAGGCCGTACTGATAAACCAGGTCTCATAAGCAGATGGTGGTAAATAAATGCCTGCATCCAGCATAGCATGAAAATATTTATTGAACAAGCTATTATTGGCAGATGCTGCACTGGCAAAATCAACCACAGGTTTATCGCTGAAATGAACACTTATCATCGAGCCCATCTTGTTGATAACATAAGGTATGCCACTTGTTTTTAATGCATTATCCAACCCTTTGTGTAAATAGCTGGTTTTTTCGTCCAGTTCTTTATAAATACTTGAATTGTCTTTTAAGGTCTTCAACATTGTGTATCCCGCTATCATTGCTATCGGGTTACCGCTCAATGTGCCGGCTTGGTATACATTGCCCAATGGTGCTATATGCTGCATGATCTCTTTTTTGCCGCCAAATGCGCCTACAGGCATACCTCCGCCTATTACTTTACCATAAGTAACAAGGTCAGCATTTATTCCTAATCTCTCCTGTGCGCCACCTGCTGCTAAACGAAAACCTGTCATCACTTCATCAAAAATGTAGACAATACCATTTTCATCACACAGCTTTCTTAGCCCTTCATGAAAACCAGGCCGGGGTAGTATGCAACCCATATTACCCGCCACCGGTTCTATAATGATAGCAGCTATTTCACCCTTATTTTCTTTTACTAATTTCTCAACAGCCTCAAGGTCATTGTATGGAGCAGTTAGCGTATCGCCGCTCACGCCTGCAGGTACACCCGGCACCGTTTGAATATTAAACGTAGCCACACCGCTACCAGCCTTCACCAAAAAAGCATCCGCATGACCATGATAGCAGCCTTCAAACTTTATTATTTTATTTCTGCCTGTATAACCTCTGGCCAATCGCACTGCGCTCATACATGCTTCTGTACCGCTACTTACCATGCGCACCATATCCACATTTGGCACCATGCTCTTTATCAGCTCAGCCATTTCTATTTCCAGTTCAGTGGGAGCACCGAAAGAAGTAGAATCCAAAGCTTTCTCCTGTATTGCTTTCACAACAGGGTCATAGGCATGCCCCAATATCATTGGTCCCCATGAGTTGATATAATCTATATACTGCTTACCATCCTCATCATACAGGTAAGCTCCCTTAGCTTTCTTTATAAACACAGGCGTACCACCCACACTCTTAAAGGCACGCACGGGCGAGTTCACCCCACCCGGTATAGACAATTGTGCTCTTTCAAATAATTCTTTACTTCTTGTTGTAGTATGTTCCATGTTAATATTGTCGAATTGTCTAATTGCCGAATTAACTAATTAACTTAACAGCATCCTTCGCAAAATACGTTGCTATCAGATCCGCCCCTGCGCGTTTTATACTTGTAAGCGATTCTATGATAGCCTTATTCTCATCCAGCCAACCCATTTTTGCGGCAGCCTTTATCATCGCATATTCACCGCTCACATGGTAAGCACTTACAGGTACCTCTACTGCATCTTTTACCTCGCGTATGATGTCAAGATAGGCCATAGCAGGTTTCACCATTACTATATCTGCGCCTTCTTCCACATCCATCAGTGTTTCCTTTATCGCCTCAATACGATTGGCATAATCCATTTGGTAAGTTTTCTTATCACCAAATCCCGGTGCACTATCCAGTGCATCTCTGAACGGGCCATAAAAACAAGAAGCATATTTAGCGCTATAGCTCATAATGCCTGTCTTTGTATACCCATTCCCTTCCAACGCATCACGTATCGCAATGATGCGTCCGTCCATCATATCGCTGGGTGCCACTATATCCGCGCCTGCCTGTGCATGGCTCACACTCATTTTTGCCAATACTTCTACAGTCGGGTCGTTCACGATCTCATTGTTTTCTACAATGCCATCATGTCCATAAGAAGAGTAGGGGTCTAGCGCCACATCTGTCATCACTACCATATCTGGGCAAGCGTCTTTTATGGCTTTAATGCTTCGCTGCATCAGGCCGTTGGGGTTCAATGCTTCAGTACCCTTATTGTCTTTCAGACTATCATCGCATTTTATAAAAAGCAGCACGCTCTTTATACCCATACTCCACAATTCCTTCACTTCTTTTACAGTCAGGTCCACGCTCCTGCGATAATAATTCTGCATAGAAGATATTTCTTCTTTTATGCCTTGTCCTTCTATTATGAAAAGAGGTGCGATAAAATCACTTGGCCTCAATACAGTCTCAGCTACCATAGCCCTTATAGCCGGTGATTGTCTTAATATCCTGTTGCGTCTAATTAAATGCATAAAATTTCTTTTAAAAAATTATTTTTTTTCACCTCCTTCCCCTTGGGGGAAGGCTGGGATGGGGCACCAATCTCTTGGTTTAAGATATGCTAATAGTTCTGCTTCTTTAGTTCCTGCTTCTGGCTGATGGTTATATTCCCACCTGGCTCTCGGCGGCAGGCTCATCAATATACTCTCCGTTCTACCATTGGTCTTCAGCCCGAATAAGGTACCCCTGTCGTGTATCAAATTAAATTCCACATACCTGCCTCTTCTTATCTCCTGCCATTCTTTTTCTCTTTCGCCATAAGGGGTATGCATCCTTTTTTCTACAATAGGCACATAAGCATTTACAAACGCGTTCCCATTTGCTTGTTGAAAATTAAACAAACTTTGCTCCTCTTCTTTATTCTTAGGCCGTAGGTAATCATAAAATACACCACCTATGCCGCGCGCTTCATTATTTCTATGCTTATTTACAAAATACTCATCACAATGCTGTTTGTATTTCGGGTACAATTCAGTCCCGAATGGATCCATAGTATTTTTCAGTGTTGTATGAAAATGCTTGCCATCCTCTTCAAAAATATAATAAGGTGTCAGATCACTACCGCCACCAAACCAGCAGTCTAATCTTTTGCCTGCTTTATCATATAGTTCAAAATACCGCCAGTTAGCATGTACCGTCGGTACGTATGGGTTCAAAGGATGAATGACTAAAGATAAACCGGCAGCAAAAAAATCGCTCTCCGGCACACCAAATGCTTCCTGCATTGTTTTGGGTAATGCACCATGCACCATAGAAATATTCACCCCACCTTTCTCAAACACATTACCATTTGCTATTACCCGCGATACGCCGCCACCACCCTCATCTTTTATCCTCACTCCCCCGTCGGAGGAGCCGGAGGGGGCCTCACGAACCCATTTATCTTCAATAAATTTTGCTTTACCATCCACATGCTCCAATGCACTGCAGATGCTATTCTGTAGGCTTTGTATATAAGATGTAAATTGTTCTTTCATTTCTTTAAAGTTGTGATTGGTAAGCAATACCTCCTTCTCCTTCGGAGAGGGCCGGGGTGAGGCTGCTATATTCTTTCACCGCATCCACAAATGCCCTCGCATGATCCACCGGTACATTAGGGGTTATGCCATGTCCCAGGTTGGCTATATAGCGTTGCGTGCCAAATGCATCTATCATTTCTCGTACATGCTTCTTTATATCCTTTACAGAAGTCAAAAGCCAGGCAGGGTCAAAATTGCCCTGTAAGGTTATATTATTATTGGTGAGTTTTCTTGCCATCTCCGGGCTTACACACCAGTCTATCCCAATACCTGCAGCCGATGATTGGCTCAATTCAGGTAATGCATACCAGCTACCTTTAGGGAATAGTATTACAGGGGCATATTTACTAACTGCATCTGCTATTTGTATTAAATAAGGTTGGGCAAATCTCTTAAAATCCTGTGGACTCAATGAGCCACTCCAGCTATCAAATACCTGCACGGTATCAGCGCCCGCTTTAGTTTGTGCTATGAGGTATTTAATGGTTACATCAGTTATCTTCTGCAATAGTTTATGAGCAAGTTCGGGTTGGGTAAAGCAAAATTGTTTTGCCTTGTCCCATGTTTTGCTGCCTTTGCCTTCTACCATATAGCAAAGTATGGTCCACGGTGCACCGGCAAAGCCTATGAGCGGCACACGCCCATTCAATTCTTTTTTTGTCAGCGTTAATGCCTTCATTACATAATCCAACCGCTCTTCAGTTTCAGTTGTAATGAGTGCATCCACATCTGCTTCTGTTCTCATTACTTTAGGCAGCGATGGCCCTTTACCTTCTTCCATCAGCACTTCTATGCCCATTGCCTGGGGTATTACCAGTATATCCGAAAACAAGATGGCCGCATCTACCCCCACCTGGTCTATTGGCTGCAGTGTTATCTCGCAGGCCAGTTCAGGTGTTTGCACACGTGTAAAGAAGTCGTATTTATTTCGCAATTTTATATAATCAGGCAGGTAGCGTCCTGCTTGTCGCATCATCCATACCGGTGGACGTTCTACTTGCTCTCCTTTTAGTGCTCTTAATAAAAGATCGTTATTCATTTATTCGTTTTTCATTGTTATGGCATCATTGTAATGAGCCAGCATTATATCCACTAATTGTTCCTTATCAGGTTGTTCGCTTACTATCACAATGTTATCTGACAGTTCTTTAATAGCATTTGCTGTTGTGTTGCCAATCGCAAAAAGCGTAGTAGCTGGCTCAACGCTGTTAACAGAAAAAAAACTATTTACAGCACTGGGGCTAAAGAACAATATACCGTCATAATTTTTTATCAATCGCTTGGGCGTCTCGATAGTTCTGTACACAATTATTTCTTTTACGCTTACATGCCCTTCTCTCAACTTGCCGGGTAATTCATCCCTGCGTTTATCTCCGCAAAAGAATACAACTTCTTTTATTGTTGGATCCTTCAATATTAATTCAGCTAGCTCTCCTGCATTATTCGCAGTTCCGGCTATTGCATTGCTCCCAAACTTATCGATAACAGCCTTTTGTGTGGCATTTCCAATACAATACACCCGCCACATTACTCCCCCTTCAGGGGGTAGGGGGGTAGATATTCCATTCACACTTGTAAATACCACATGCAGCGCTTGCGCATATAATGGCTCAATTTCTTTTGCCAGGTACGCATCAGTTATAGGTTCTGTTTCTATAAAAGGGCACACATCTATCTCAATGCCATTTGCACCTGCCTTTTGTATCAGCAGCTTGTCGATAAATGCGGTAGATAATATGTGCGCTTTATTTTGCATTTCTTATGCCATCAAGTATTTCTTGCCCATTGTTATTAAGCAATTCATTTGCTATCTCTTTGCCGGCTGCTTCTATTTTATTGATCTCGATATTTTTATTAATGGTGGCTTTTTTCTTTCCATCCAGGCTTAATATATTTCCTTTGAAAACAATGGTATCTCCTATTCTTTCTGCCAATGCACTAATAGGCGTCGTACAGCCACCTAATAATGCCCTTAAAAAATCTCTTTCCACTTTCGTACAAATACTTGTCTGCTCATCATTCAGCCGATGTGATGCTTCAAACGAATAGGTATCATCTTTTCTACACACTACCATTATAGCTCCTTGCGCAGGGGCGGGTAACATCCAGTCAAGTGTCACCGCATTTTCCGGGCGCAGGTTAATGCGTTCCAGTCCTGCGGCTGCAAAGATAGCGCCATGCCAGTTCTCATCCCTTACCTTACGTAGCCGGGTATTCACATTTCCCCGCAGATTCTCTACTGTATGGTTAGGATACCTGTTTAGCCATTGTGCCCTGCGCCTGGTACTGCTTGTTGCTATCACTGCATTCGAATAGGTATCATCTAAAAACGAAACCTCATTCTTTGGTACCAATATATCTTTATAAGAGGCTCTTGGCAATACTGCAGCCTGTATTAATCCTTCTGCTAATATTGTAGGTACATCCTTCATAGAATGTACTGCTATATCTACTTCATTATTCAATAAGGCAATATCAAGCACTTTAGTAAATATCCCCTGCACCCCAATTTCATACAACGGTGTTTTCAGATCTGTATCGCCTTCGCTTTTTACAAAGACCAGTTCCGACTGGTAACCATTATTTTCCAGCAGTTGTTTTACCTGGTTGGCCTGCCATACAGCCAGCTGGCTGTCACGTGTGCCAATCCTTATTACCTTGTTCATTTCTATGCTATGAATTCATTGATAGCTTCAATATAGCAGCAACCTGCTGTATTCTGTTGGCGTACTTTGGTCGCAAGTGAGTTGATTACCTTCTGTATCTTTTCTTCGCCGCCTTTAGTTAGTTGATTGGTTTGTATGGCTTGCAACTTATCTTTTACTTCTTTTAGTAATGGCACATTCTTGCGCATGTCGTACCAGTCTTTCATATCTGCCATATGTTCTTGTATAATGGCCCTGGCTTTAGGCAATTCAGACTCTCGTTTCAGCAGTGTCTCATCTTTTATTTTAGACAGCTCATCCACATTTACGAAGTGTATATTTCCCAACGCTTGGGCATCCATAGCTACATTGCATGGCACAGACAGGTCTATGATCAACTTTTCACCCTTACCGGCTACCATTTGGGCTATGATAACTGGTTCCTGCGAATTAGTAGCAACTAAAATAATATCCGCCTTTGCAACTTCTCCTGCCAACTCTGAAAATGAAGCTACCCTCAACCCTAATTCTTCAGCAATTATTGCCGCCTTTTCTTCGGTTCTGTTTATTAATGTAATATTCCTCGTTTCAAGATAGTCTACCATGTTTTTGCAGGTATTGCGTCCTATCTTACCTGTGCCCAGCAATAAAATATTCTTGTCCTTTATCTCAGCTACATGGTTCTTTATATACTGTACCGCGGCAAATGATACAGATACCGTACCGCCACTTATTTCTGTATAAGTCTTTACGGCCTTAGATGTTTGTATCACACTATTGATCACTCTTTCCATGAACGGACAAATAGAATCATGTTCTTTCGCAAACTTTGCGGCATTCTTTATCTGTCCCAGTATTTCATAATCTCCCAATATCTGTGAATCCAATCCTGCCCCTACACTAAACAAATGTTCTATTGCTTCCCAGCCATTCTTTACATATGCCTGTTCTCTAAAATCTTCATAGCTACCCTCTGTTTCACTGCAAAGCAACTGCATCAGCGGTTCTGCTTGTTCTTCCAGCCCGTATATTTCAGTACGGTTGCAGGTAGATAATATAAAGAAACTATTAAGCCCCGTCACAGCAGCATTTGCAAGTATGCAGGTATATTGATCATGATTAATTGCAAATTGACCTCTTTTAGCGGTATCTGTTTTTTTGTAATTGATGCCGGCTACCCAAAAACTTGTAATATTTTTCTCCTGGTGATACATTCGCGGGGTCTTCTGTTTTGGTTATTCTTTAGGGTACAAAAATAGCTTGGGTTCTCTCCACCACACAATTTTAACGTCATGTCTATGTCATTTTAGAATATGATTTTTATCATCAATTCTAAAATCCTTTCTTTGCAGACATATTTTTGTAAAATGGTAAAAAGGGCAATACTGCTGATGAATCTGGGCTCCCCCGATTCTACACAGGTCAGCGATGTGAAAAGGTACCTCAATGAATTTTTGATGGACGAACGCGTCATAGATTCTCCATATATATGGAGGGCCATATTGGTAAAAGGTATTATTGTTCCCTTTCGCGCACCCAAAACGGCACATGCCTACAGTACCATATGGACAAAAGATGGCTCGCCATTAGTGCATCTCACTAAGCAATTGCAGGCAGCATTACAAGCGCAAACAGATACGCCGGTAGAAATTGCCATGCGCTATGGCAACCCATCTGCCAAACAAGCCTTCGAAAACTTAAAGAATAAATATCCCGGTCTGCAAGAGGTGATATTACTACCATTGTACCCACATTATGCTATGTCCAGCTACGAAACGGCTGTCGAATATGCTAAGCAAATACATCAAAAAGGTAAATATCCCTTTAGTTTAAATATCATTGCCCCTTATTATAATAATGCCGATTATATCAACGCAATGGCAGAAAATATAAGGCCATATCTTTCTCAACCTCACGATCATATTTTATTCAGTTATCACGGCATACCCGAAAGGCATATACTTAAATCAGATACTACCGGCAAGCATTGTTTAAGTATGGAAAATTGCTGCGAAGTAGATTCTCCTGCACATGCTACTTGCTATCGCCATCAATGTTTTACAACCACACATTTAATAGCAGCACAATTAAATATCCCTAAAGATAAATACAGTATCTCTTTCCAATCCCGTTTAGGCCGCACACCCTGGTTAAAACCCTATACAGATTTTCGTTTGGAAGAAATGCCAAAAGAGGGAATTAAAAACCTCCTCATTCTGTGCCCTGCTTTTGTAAGTGATTGTCTCGAAACCCTTGAGGAGATAGCAATACGTGGCAAAGAATCTTTTTTAAATGCCGGAGGAGAATCATATACTATGATACCTTGCTTAAACGTGAGCCCGGTATGGGTTCAAACGATAATCAAATGGGTTAATAAAATAAAAGAATTAGAACTTGTAGCTATCAACTAATTTTTGGAATTTGGATTTTTCGATTTGGGATTTGAATTATGTATAACTATATAAAAGCACTACACATCATTTTCATAGTCACCTGGTTCAGTGGCATGTTCTATATCGTGCGCCTGTTTGTTTACAATGCAGAAGCCAACGAAAAACAAGAACCCGAAAAAACGATCTTGCGCAACCAGTATAGCATCATGATCAAACGCTTATGGTTCGGTATCACATGGCCATCTGCTATACTCACACTTATTTTTGGCCCCTGGATGTGGTATTTATTTGGCAGCTTACCATTATGGCTCATGGTAAAGATCAGTTTTGTACTCGGCTTGTATATCTACCATTTTACCCTTCATGCTATTTATAAGCAGCAATCAAAAGGTATATTCAAATACACCTCCCGCCAGCTACGCATCTGGAACGAGGTCGCTACTATTTTTCTCATTGCTATCGTTATGCTGGCAGTAGTAAAAGACAGCATGAGTTGGCTTTGGGGTATCATCGGGCTCGTTTTATTTGTCATTTTGTTAATGAGTGCAATTAAAGTTTATAAACTTATCAGAGATAAGTAAAAAATGTAATTTCCTTATGGCTTCTGGGCATTAATTTCCACACTTATAGTGGTAATAGACAGGTTTAAGATGAAGTAATTGATAATATACTGCATATACACAGCTATATTTTTTATATAATAATTATTTTTTTAATTTATATTTCTATGAAAATCTTATATATACGAAATAAGCATTTTTGTGTTTAAGTATATAGCTAACATTTTATACCCTCTTTTGGCCTCATTTATAAATTTAGCTTGGTTTTTGTTACTCTATACCAAACTTAACGATGTACAAGTTTAATATAGTAGAAGAAAAAGATGGTGGGTGGAGATTTGAACTAGATGGTATAAACCTTATCCTCGATGGTTACTCTTATAGGGATGGCAAGCATTGGATAAAGAACCCGGATAGAGCAATTGCTTTTTTTACACTCAATGGAAATATGTATAGCATATCCAACAATATTGGTCAGTATGCTACTGCTGAAGAACTATACAATTCTATACGGATGCAGTATGTATCATTTACAAAGACCAATAACACAGGAAACAATTTAGGGAGTATTCGTAGGTCTGCTTAATACAAATTGTTTGCGCTATAAAGCTATTCCTGTTTTTTTAATAGTGTGTTTTCATTTATTTATTTAGTGCGATAACCTTCCCGACGAACTACCGCCTTTACGATAGATTGCCACTGTCTTCCGTACATAACCGTAAAAATTATAGTCGCTCATATTTCTCAGTTGTCCGTAAGTAGGTCTGTATCGTTTCATATACATACTCAGGCTATCACCTTGTAGTCCGGTTAGTTTTGTTACCAGTTGTTTGTTAAAGGTATAGTCTATATACTTTTCCTCTTGTGTGGCGGCATACATATCCTGGAATGCCCATATTTCTTGGTTCCTTTTGTCCATAGCAGAGAATGGGTGTTGTATAATGTCCAGGCCGGTCATTCTCGGGAACTCCAATTCATGCTTATACAATTCATATTCTGCGGTGCTGTCGTATTTCCAGTCGTGTATTGCATATACCTGTGGTGCCCAGAAATGCTCCAGTATTATTTTAAAATAAGATGGCATATCACCATTGGGTACGCGCACATGTGTGGTCTTGTAGCCGGCTCTTTTAAATTCAAGTAGCTCTCCACTCCTGGCATTTATCTCAAACTTTCCTTCTTTATCACTCGCCACTGTACTATTGTTATAAATGTTCTCAATGCTTACTTCGCCGATCGGTTTTTTATTTTCCATATCTATTACCTCTCCTTTTATATGCTGTGCTACAGATAGTAGCGGCATACAAAATAGCAGGCTCATAAGCATACTCACAAATGATAAAATGGTTTTTGGGCGGTTAAGTGGTAAACTTTTATATACTCCGATCATTGCACTAAAATTAATGTATAGCTGTTTAGTATAAGCCGATATTTTGTTAAATCTTAAAAATATCGGGCCTATCTTTGCGCCCGGAATGTATAACATTTTAAAGAAATTTCTTTTTTTCATTGCTCCCGAGCCGGTACATCATTTTGTAATGAAATGCTTGTCAATAGTATATGCTATACCACTTTCCCGTAGCATACTCAGGCGCAGCTTCTCTGTTGTTCATCCTTCTTTGCAGCGAAATTTATGGGGATTAAATTTTCCCAATCCTGTTGGTTTGGCAGCGGGTTTTGATAAGGATGCCAAATACACCGATGTGCTATCCTGCCTGGGTTTTGGTTTTGTAGAGATAGGTACGGTTACACCACGCCCCCAACCGGGCAACCCCAAGCCTCGTTTGTTTCGCCTGCCTGCCGATAAAGCGCTTATCAATCGTATGGGCTTTAATAATGAGGGGGCAGCGGCAGCGGCAGTGCGGTTAAAACAGCGTCGTGAAAAGATCATCATAGGTGGAAATATTGGTAAGAACAAGGTGACTGAAAATGAACATGCCGGGGATGACTATGAGGCTTGCTTTCGCGCATTGTACCGGGTAGTTGATTATTTTGTGGTGAATGTGAGTAGCCCTAATACACCCGGCCTGCGTGCGCTGCAGGACAAAGAACCATTGATGCAATTGCTCAACAGGTTGCAGGTATTGAATACAGATCTGGGTGCGCCCAAGCCTATCTTACTGAAAATAGCGCCAGACCTTACGGAGAGCCAACTGGACGATATCATTGATATTGTAAAGCAGACAGGTATACAAGGTATAGTTGCTACCAATACTACTATCGATCGTTCAGGACTAAATACTGATACAACCAGGGTAGATGAGATAGGTGCCGGTGGACTCAGTGGCTTACCCCTGCGCGAAAAAGCTACTCAGGTTATCCGTTATATTCATAAACATAGCGGTGGTACAATACCCATAATAGCGGTTGGAGGTATATTTACGGCTGCAGATGCTAAAGAAAAACTGGATGCAGGTGCGGTGCTGGTGCAGGTATATACAGGCTTTATTTACGAAGGCCCGGCTATTGCTGCCAATATCTGCAAAGGGATACTGGCAGGCAATTAAGTAGATGCATTATTCATTTTTTTTCATTCCTGCTACAATGTTAGAACACAGCTACATCCTGTAAAATAATTACTACTCGTTACCCTCGCTGGGCATAGACTTTGTCTACGTCCTGGTGGCTGCAAATCTCCTGATTTGCGAACACTTAACTAATAATTGTATCCATCTCCAATGTGGATATTTATATTTGGATACCCCCTTTCTCAAATCGTATCTTGCATATGAAAAGACTCCCCTCTTTATCAAAGAGGGGTGCCTCCCGAGTATTCGGGAGGTGGGGTGATTGTCAAAAAGAAACAACGTCCTATTTTTATTTACTTGAAGTTCTTTGACATATGGACCCTTATCGCCAACTGTGCAAAAAATGAGCAGTAAATGAGCAATTTTTAGATACTAATTCGTTGGTTATCAATACAAACGACGAATAAAAAAGATTTGTACACTACAGCGGCACGAACGCATTCCGGGTATTGCAATAAAAATTTCCACTCACAGGAAATTGAGTATTCAAACCCTTTCTGGTAGCTTATATTACTATTTCTCCCGACTATTCGGGACGGAAGAAATCGGAAATAAACGGAAATCTTTTACTATTATTTACATCAGCTAATAAGCTAATCATCAAATCAGCTAATTATTTAACTTCGCATCCATGAGACAAGGCCTTATAAAGCTACTGCCACTTATTGCAATTATTTTCATTCTTTCATGTCATAGTAAGTCGCAGCAAACTGAGGCAGATAATCCCGTGTTTAAGGCGCCTGAGCTGAAGACAATCACCGAAAAGATACATAACAACCCGGGTGATGCCCGTTTGTATTTTGACAGGGGCAGGATATTGCATAAAATGGAGTTAGATACGCTGGCTCTTAATGATTTTAAAAAGGCAGCCAAACTGGATTCTACCAAAGCAATCTATTTTAGTGCGGTGGGCAACCTGATGTTTGACCATAAGGATGTAACAGGCTCTATCATCTGGCTGCAAAAAGCCATCGCACTTGACCCGAACGACCCGCTGGCGCATCTGAAAATAGCGAAGATGTTTGTTTTTATACAGGAATACCCCAAGGCTTTTAACGAGATAAATATTGT
>Ga0207152_1083_pt1 | contig 20292 bp, 15 predicted proteins | sample Alteio_BWMinHeat_30_FD_153590 | JGI IMG/M metagenome (GOLD analysis project Ga0207152, IMG submission 153590) | Enriched cells from forest soil in Barre Woods Harvard Forest LTER site, Petersham, Massachusetts, United States -... | ecosystem: Environmental > Terrestrial > Soil > Temperate forest >... | reverse complement strand
TGTAAGCTTCATTCGTTGCACTTCGGCAAAGAAATAGCTTTCACCTTTCAGCAGGTCATCCTCTACCTGCATACTGGTAATGATACCACCAATAAAGCTGATGCGTAAAGACCGTGCAGGCACGCCCAGGCCTAAGTGCGCCAACAAGGCAGCAACACCCAATGCCCGCATAAAAGTGGTCTTGCCCGACATATTAGCGCCTGTAAGGAGTAGGAAATTTTTGTTGGCATTGAACTGTATATCGTAAGAAACAGGATGCTCTAATAGTGGGTGATATATGGCCGTAGCCTCAATACAAACAGGCTTTGCCGGCAGTAGTTCAGGAAACGACCAGTTATGAATTGCTGTTGCGGTGCCCATAGCATGCCACGCATCCAGCCGTGCATAATGTTGCATCAGGCGGGCTACAATGCTTTTCATTTCCCTTCTTGCCCTGAAACTAAGCGTGCTTAGCTCTACATAAGAAGATTGTTTATCCAGCTTAATAATGTCATTTACAAGGCGGTGTTGTAATTCTTGCGCTATGCTTTCTAATTCATGCCGTAACAATTCGGGTATGTCATCTTGCGCCAGGATTTTTGTTAGTTCAATAGAGCCTTTCAACAAGTCAGCAAGATGTGAAAGAGAGAATTGCGTATTGAAATAATCGTTGCGGTATAGTAATTTTTGAAAATAGGTATTCAGCACTTTTACCAGGCCGGTAGGGGGTGCAGTTACCGTATCTGCTGATTCAAAGAATTTTTCCAGCATCACAAGTGTGCCGTTTGAAATAATACTTGGCCATTTGTCCGTGTTCGCTATCCAGAATTTAATAACTGCCTGCATTTGCAGCAGTTTCTCAAAACTGGCAGGTGGCTTGAGTATATGCTGACGCAGCATATCTTTACCTGCTTGCGTGGTGGTATGGTCTATTAAACCAAATATGCTGTTGTTGTTTTCGGTAGAGAAAACAGAAAGGTCTTTTAGTGTGGTTTTATCGTTAAGCATTACCTGTTGAATGATAGCCTTTGTCCACGTACTGATTCGTTTATCTTACCGTTCTCGTACACAATATTCCCGTTCACAAATGTGGTATGTATTGCTGCGGGGAATGTATGTCCTTCAAAAGGTGACCAGCCGCATTTAAAGAGTATATTCTCTTTGCTTACCGTAGTAGTTGCATTTAAGTTAACAAGCACCAGGTCGGCAAAATAACCTTCTCTTATATAGCCTCGCTCTGCTATTTGGAAACAATCGGCAGGTGCATGACACATTTTTTCTACTACTTTTTCTATGCTTATCTTTCCTTGTTTTGTATACTGTAGCATCAGCAATACAGGATGCTGTACCAATGGCAGGCCAGAAGGGGCTTGCTGGTAAGGCAGTTGCTTCTCTTCCCAGGTATGCGGCGCATGGTCTGTTGCAATAATGTCCAGCCGGTCGTCAAGCAGGCCTTCCCATAGCGCGGTTTTATTTGTTGCAGCTTTTATGGCAGGATTGCATTTTATCAGGTTGCCATATTTTTCATAATCATCTGCTGTGAAGTGCAAGTGATGCACACATACCTCAGATGTAATGCGTTTATCTTTTAGCGGCAGCATATTACTAAAGAGTTGTAATTCTTTAGCGGTAGATATATGCAATATGTGTAAGCGGCTATTATGTTTTTTTGCCAGCTGCACAGCAGAGAAAGAACTTTCAAAACAAGCTTCTTCATTGCGTATCAGCGGGTGATAAGAGACATTATCTGCATTAGCATATTTTGCTTTATTGGCTTCTATTATTCTTTCATCTTCGCAATGAGTAGCAATCAGTAATTCGGATTCAGAGAATATTTTGGTAAGCGTCATGTAGTTATCTACCAGCATATTGCCTGTGCTTGAACCCATAAATATCTTCACACCACATACCTCTTTCTTTCGGTCGTTGGTGCGCAATACCTCATCCGAATTATCATTAGATACACCCATAAAGAAGGAATAGTTGGCTGCAGATGTAGCAGCTCCTATTTTATATTTATCCTCAAGTAGTTCTTGTGTAAGCGCCGGTGGCTTGGTATTGGGCATTTCCATAAAACTGGTAACACCACCTGCCACTGCCGCGCGAGACTCATGTGCAATATCTGCTTTGGTGGTAAGACCGGGCTCTCTAAAATGCACCTGGTCGTCTATGGCGCCCGGTAGCAAATGCAATCCTTCCGCATTAATTTCTTTATAATTCCCTTGAGGCTCAATGCTGTTCCCTATCTTTTCTATGCGGCCGTTTTTAATTAGCACATCATTTGTTGTAACGGTACCTTCGTTTACAATAACGGAATTCTTAATTAATATTTGAGACATATAGTATAGACAAGCAGTATAAACGCTATTTTTACAGCAAATTAAGGCTTTTAGAAATCATATTCTATGCATAAGAAAGCAGTTTGTCTTACTACCGCATTTATTTTAATTATTAACATTTTATTTGCCCAGACCACTTATCTCCCGCTTAATACAGAAGATTACCATACACTCGACCGTTTAGAGACGCGTTCCGGCAGGTTGTCAGATAGCCTTTTCCTGTCTACAAAAGAAGCAATGCGCAGCCGAACCGTTTATTTCCTGGGGCAGCAAAAGCGAAATACAGGGGATACAAACTTGTCTGCGATAGATAGGTATAATATAGACCAGATGCTATCAGAGAATGGCGAATGGACAGCAGATGAAAATGGTGCCATAGATTCCAAACGTGCCTGGTTCAATGCTTTTTATAAAAAACAGTACGATTTTGTGCATGTAAATGCGGATAATCTTTTCCTGGTCATAAATCCTGTCATTAGTGCGGAAGTGTATAGTGAAAGAAATAATAACAGGTCGCTGTTCTGGAGTGCAAGAGGTTTTGAAGCGCGCGGCTGGATAGCAAAGAAAATTGGCTTCTATACCCGTGTTACCGATAACCAGGAAAAAGATGTTTCGTTTGCTGATGTCTGGGTACGCTTGCATAATGGTTATAGTGCAGTACCGGGTGCTAACTATTACCAGGGGCAGCAAACAGGTTTGTACGATTATTTTCTTGCAGCGGCTTATTTTGATTTTGCTATTATCAAGAATCATCTGAATGCAACATTTGGTTATGATAAGCATTTTATTGGGGATGGCCTGACCAGTATGTTCCTAAGCGACTTTTCTGCGTCTACACCATTTCTAAAATTGAATACCCGTATCTGGAAACTGAATTATGAGAACCTGTATCTTGAACTGGCACCGGAATTTGCAGGCACACCAGATCATTTGAAACCGCATAAATATTGCACCATACAGCATCTGAGTATTAATGCTACACGCTGGCTTAACTTCGGATTGTTTGAATCTGTTGTGTTTGACCGTACAGATGGCTACGAGATCAGGTATCTGAACCCTGTGATATTCCTGGGTGAGGCAGAACAATCTATTGGCAGTCCTGATAAAAAGCATATTGGTTTTGACTTTAAAGCTATTGCTGCAAAGCATTTACAGTTTTACGGGCAGTTCATGCTGGATGAATTCAAGTCAAAAAATTTCTTTAGCAACAATGGCTGGTGGGGTAATAAATGGGCCCTGCAGTTAGGCTGTAAATACTTTGATGCATTCACAGTAAAGAACCTGGATCTGCAACTGGAAGTGAATGCGGTGCGCCCTTATACCTATACACACTACGATACCATTGCTAACTTTACCAATTATAACCAGCCTATGGCTAATCCGCTTGGGGCTGATTTTGTGCAACTAATAGGTGTGGCCAAATACCAAGCTACAAAGAAATTGTTCCTCACACTGAAAGGCATGTATTATGTGCAAGGCGCAGATACCGGCGCTGCAGATTTTGGCAGTAATATATTCCTGAGCTATAATGACCGTAGTATGGAATATGGTGTGAAACTGATCAATGGTGTGCGCACCCATTGCACCATCATGAACTTGAATGCGTCTTACCAGCTTAGGCCTAATTTATTTATAGATCTGGGTGCTACTAACAGAAGCTATGTTTCTGAATATTCTGGTATACCTTCTGTATCTACTACCTATTTCTATGGTGGCTTCAGACTGAATATTGCCCGCAGGGATCTTGATTTTTATTGATCTGTTGAAGTGATAATATACTATTCTTATTTTCCCTCTATGGCATCGTATGTTGTTTTGGATATGTTGCCCAAAACGTCTGATAGTTCTTTCATTTCCGTGCCACGTGTCATTACTGTAATGATATAATTGTATTTGCTACCATACACAATAGCTGATTCGTGCAACTCAAATACATTGCCCCTAAAGTATTCTCCGAATTTGTGTGCTACTTCAACATTGGCAGGAATGCCTTTTACCAGGCCATCTTTAAAGTCAGATTCTGCCAACAAGGATAATGCAAATTCTGAAGAGGGGGTAGAGAGATAAGTACCGTTATACAACACCCTTAATAACACTGAATATTCTTTTACCTTCATAGAGGCATCATCTCTGCTGCCCTGCATTTCAGGTAATTCGAGGTCGGTGAATATTTTTTTGTATACCGCAGGGTCGTGATAATTATAAAGCAGGTAAAGTGCATCATTATCGGAATAGGTAATAAGGTATTTTAATAATTCGCGTATGGTATAGGTATGCCCGGGTTGCAACGATCTTGAAACAAATATTTGATTGGGCAATGTTGTGTCATGCTTTTTAAACAATACTTTTTCATCCAGCACTTTCGGATTTATTTCGGCCATCCGGGCAAAGGTGAACAGTACCGGTAATTTTAAAAGTGAGGCGGGATGATAGGGTTCATCAGGATTAACAGATATCCATTCTCCATGGGTATTATATACTCTTATATAGGTAGATGCGGAGGTTAGTTTGCCTGATCTTTTTTCGTTCTCTATATAGTTTGTTATCTCTTCTTTGAGTGATGCATAGTTTTCAGACTCGCAGCTGCGTTCGGCATAAAGGAGCTTATTTACGTATTTGTATCCGTGCAGCCTTACTGAATAGGTGTTACACTCTTTTTTAGGTTCAGGCGGGGCGCTAGTTGCCGCATCAGCAGGGGTAGCAGTGTAATGCAAAAAGCAATAAGTAAGTAGCATTGCTAATACAGTACATATGACTATGTAGTATAAGGGTATCTTTTTGGTAAACATTCGAGCGCTTTAGATATGGTATTTAAACAATTAGGAATTGAATCAATACCGTATAATTTAAGTTAATGTATCTATGAGACTTGAATTATTGCAAGGGGTTTAATGCGATAGGAAAAAAAAGTGGAGCCGGCGGGAGTCGAACCCGCGTCCAAACATATGCCCGATAAGCTTTCTACATGTGTATTTCCGTATTGATTGTCGGGGAATGGCCGGAACGGAACCAACCAACTATTCCCTTATCTGCTGTAGCTTCATCCTGCCAGCGCAGTAATGACAGGACTATCCTGTTATTTGTTTGATTGGGCGGCTGGGGCGGATACAGGCATCCTCCCGGAGCGGCCATAATGACTAGCTAATCACTGATTAGGCAGCCATGGCGTAAGAATAATCGCCATATAAAAGTTGAGCATTCAGATTAACGTGCTAATTACACAACGCACGACATGCTTACTTACCCTGCCCTATGCTGTCAAAACCAGTCGGCCCCAATTATTTATTGATTTGAGATATATGATTTATGATTGATAGTAGGATAATATTTCAAAGAGCTGGTGCAAAATTACGAAATAATAAATGGATGTGACGTTAAAGTTATGGAATGGTAATGTCTGATCGTTAAACACAATCAGACATTACCTACAGTTGGAATATTATTTCTTGAACAACCTGAAAATATCAAGCCCGTTGGCATAGAGCATTAATGCAAGCAGTAATACCAACCCTACGGTGGTAGCACGCTCCATTACCTTCTCACTTACCTTGCGGCGGCTGATGAGTTCGTAAATAAGGAATATAACATAGCCGCCATCCAAACCGGGTATGGGCAGCAGGTTCATGAACGCAAGAATAATAGAAATAAATGCGGTGAGCGCGAGAAAATCGTACCAATGAAACTCGGGAGAGAATAATTTGCCAAAGCTTACTATACCACCGAGGCTTTCATTTGCTTTTATTTCTTTAGATGTAAATATGAGTTTGAACTGCAGCCAATAGTTCTGAAACTGTACAAATGTGTAACTGAAACCTTTTCCTACGGCTTCAATAGGATTGTATTTGATATGAGCCAGCGGGAAATAGTATTCTCCTGATTTGACATAAAACCCCAGGGCTTTATCTGCAGGCACTATGCCATTGAGATTTATGGTAGTGTTATGATCGCGTATAACAGTCACAGTTATAGGCTTGCCGACCAATGTTTTTTTCACTGAATCAAATTCATCGTAAAAGAAAACGGGCATATTGTTTACAGCTATAATGCTGTCACCATCTTTTAATCCCATTTTTTCGGCCTCTGTTTTCTTTGCTACTTCTGCTATTGTTGCAGGTACGCGAGGCGTAATAAATGTATTCTTTTGGCCCTTGATGATATTGTGAATGGTGCCTGCGGGTATAGTAATATCTAACTGGTCGTTGCCACGTTTAACCGCAAGCGTCTTTGCCTCGCCAAGTATAATGCGAGGTACTATCTTATTGAACCTGTCTACATACTGACCATCAACGCCAACAATCATATCGCCATTGCGCAGGCCTATACTTTTTGCCACGCTGTCGGCCATGATACCATATTTTGCATTGGCTGTAGGCAAATATTCTTCGCCCCAGATACCAAACATGAACATGTATATGATCATACCTACGAGTACGTTCATAATAATACCGCCCAACATAATGAAGAGGCGCTGCCAGGCCGGCTTGCTGCGATATTCCCAGGGTTGCGGTGGTTGTGCCATCTGGTCTTTGTCCATGCTCTCGTCTACCATGCCGGATATCTTTACATAGCCACCAAGCGGGAACCAGCCAATACCATATTCTGTATCGCCTATTTTCTTTTTGAAGATGGAGAAATTGAGTAATCCTGAAAAGGGAAACAGGAAATCGAAAAAGAGATAAAATTTTTCTACACGGACCTTGAAGAGGCGCGCAAAGAGAAAGTGACCACCTTCGTGTAATAATATAAGAATAGACAATGCGGCAAGCAATTGTAATGCCTGTACAGCACCGCCTGATAATAATAAAATGGTATTTATCAACATAAGTGGGGCAAAAGTAGGTTAGTAAATTGAAAGTTGGCTTTTCTTAACAAATTCTGAGGCATAAACCCTGGCTTCTTTATCGGTATGCTGGTAATCATCCAGGGTTGGATGGGGCACATGGGCCACTTTTGCCAGTGTTTTTTCTATCATTTCACTCATTTCCAAAAATCCTACTTTGTTTTGCAGGAAAGCGTGTACTACAATTTCGTTAGCTGCATTGAGCACGCAAGGGGCGTTACCGCCTGTTTGCATTGCTTCTTTAGCGAGTGCCAGGTTACGAAAGGTTTTGATATCGGGCGCCTCAAAGCTCAATTTAGAAAAATTCTTAAAATCGAGACGTGGAAAATCATTGCTGATGCGCTGCGGGAAGGCAAGCGCGTATTGTATTGGCAACTTCATATCGGGCAGGCCCAATTGCGCCTTCAGCGAACCGTCTATAAATTGTACGAGCGAATGGACAATACTTTGTGCATGTATCACTACTTCTATCTGGTCGTTTTGCATACCAAACAGCCATTTGGCCTCAATGATTTCCAGGCCTTTGTTCATCAGGGTGGCACTATCTATGGTTATTTTGGCACCCATGTTCCAGTTGGGGTGCTGCAGCGCGTGCGAGGCTTTTACATTCACTAAAAAATTCTGCTTACGGCCCAGGAAGGGGCCACCTGAGGCAGTGAGAATTATTTTTTCAATATTTCTTACATCTTCCCCTACGAGACATTGGAATATGGCAGAGTGTTCGCTGTCTACAGGCACAATCATCACACCTTTCTCTTTTGCGCGCTGCATTACCAGTTCGCCGGCTACAACCAGTGTTTCTTTATTGGCCAGGGCTATGTGCTTGCCCGCATCTATAGCTGAGAGTATAGATGAGAGGCCGGCAAAGCCAAGAATGGCACCGAGTACCATATCTATATTTTCCCATTGCACTACTTCGTTCAGTGCCTTGTCGCCGGTAAATACTTTAACAGGTATATCCTTGAGGGCTGTTTTTACTGTTTCGTATTTGGTCTCGTCGGTTATTACTACGGCATTTGGGGTAAACTTGCGGGCCTGCTGTATAAGCAGATCTGCATTGCTGTGCGCGGTAAGCACCTCCACTTCAAATAATTCGGGGTGTGCAACCACTACATCGAGTGCCTGTGTACCGATAGACCCTGTAGATCCTAATATTGCCAGTCTCTTCTTCATCAATCCGCGTAATAAATTATTTATTTTTAATCTAAATCTTAGCAGCCAAAGGTAAGTTGATTAGTTGATGTGTAAATGTGAAAATTTGGATAATGTGTAAATATTTTAGCGGCTGTAATTTCCTAAAATTTCCGCTTTCTTCCGCTATAGGAAATTGTAATAAGATAGTATTGGCAATGGTTTTAGTGTGAAGTTTCCGCTTGCAGGAAAATATTTTTAGTTGACGGGTATTGGCGAGTAATGGCTGATGATTGGCGTGTATAAGCCGATGTTATTTTAGGGTTCATATAATGCTATTCAGTAAATTGACTGAACTACTGCAAGATACGATTTGGGAGGGGGGTGTTCCAAATTTATTTTGTTAATACAGTTAGGCACGATTTTACTATATGCTTAGTAACTAAATACAATACAATGAAAAAACTACTATTATTATCGATACTCCTTGTAAGTATAGGTATCTCTATAGAATCTAAAGCGCAGGTGCATGTAACTGTGAACCTGGGCGGACAGCCAGATTGGGGCCCTACGGGTTATGATCATGTAGATTATTACTATATACCGGATATGGATGCTTATTATGATGTGAACAGCCGGGTGTATGTGTACTACGAGGGTGGCCGTTGGGTGAGACATTCTTATGTACCTGCAAGATACAGGAATGTGGACCTGTACAGGGTGCATAAGGTGGTAATAAATGAACGCGAACCCTGGATGCATCATGACCGCTACAGGAATGAATATCATGGCTATGCAGGCAGATATGACCAGCAGCCAATACGTGATCATCATGATAATGGTAATCATTATGGAAATCGTGGTTATAATAATGGCAACCAGGGATACCGTGATGACCATCATGATAATGGCAACCATGGCGATCATGGTCATGATAACGGGAACCACGGCGATCATGGGCATGATAACGGCAACCATGGCGATCATGGAGATCACGGCGGTGACCACGGTAACAGGTGATAAAACATATTTATTATATAAAAAGAGCCCGGAATAATTTCGGGCTCTTTTTAAATTTAGTCATTATCCAGTGGCTCAGGATCAATAAGTAAGCATGCACCGACGGTGATGTAGTAACAAAAAAATTAACTACATACCCATTCTGCCTGCTTCTTCGGGCGCATCATGATTTTTGTGCTTATTGGTATTGGTACCGAAGGAATAAGTGATATTGAGATTGACCTGCCGGTTGTCCCACCGATTTTCTAAACGGCTATCTAAATTATACCAATTGGTAACCGGGGTATAGACATATGAATTAAATGGGTCTTCTATAGCAACTCTTATTACAGTGGTATCGTGAAATAGTTTTTTTGCAAAACCAAGGCTGAGCCATTGCCGCGGCTCTTCGTAGGTCATAAAGCGTTCGATGTTCTGACCTGCATAAAAATAGGTTGCTTCCGCTGTCCAGCCCTTTTCGAAGCTAAATTGATTATTGATATGAAGATGGCAATCGGTGCCGGATATATTGAAGTCTCTGCCATCTAAAGCACCTTTAAAAACATTGTAGGAATAAAAACCGGAAACTGCTACTGACCACCATTTGTATATGGGGGCATTGTAGGTGATGCTTAAACTTGCTTCATCGCCTGAGGCCAGGTTTTCTATCATTTTATAGTAGGCATTGCCAATAATATGGTAGGTATCGCTTGTTAGTCCCGAGGCATGGCCATAGCTGCAAGTGGTGGTAAGGTGATTGTTGTAGGTGTGTTTGAGCTCTATGTTATTGCTGTATTCAGGTTGTAATGCAGGGTTGCCTGATTCGTAATTATATGGAGAGAGGTAGCGTACTGAAGGATTGAGCCATGTATAGGCGGGCCTGTTGATGCGCCTGCCAATATTGAACTCGAACCTGTTTTTGCTGTTTAAGGTATAGGCAGCAAAGAAGGTAGGGAAGAGGGCCGTTTTATTATTATTGAGTGACTGGTGCTGTGTAGCTTCATTGCCTGTTGTGATATTGTTTTCGCAACGGAGGCCTGCTTGTGTTTCCCAATGTGTTCCAAATTTTTTATTTGCAGTGATATAAAGCGCATTTATGTTTTCGCTGTAGGTGAAATAATTGGTGCGGGTGGTGTCGGGCACATACACATTGTTTTGGAGGAGGGAGAAATCAGTATTATCGTGAACGGTGACGTAGCTGCTTTTGGCACCGGCTTCTATTTTTATATTGTTCTTTAGCTGTCCTGAATAGTCTGCCCTAATTGTATATGCTGTGATAAGGGAGGGTTGTAAAGTTCTGAATATATCTGTGCCAGGCAGGAGGTGCATTTGCGCGTCATAGTTTGTATTGACTGCATCGTCGTGATCGTGTTCATCGCGGTTGAGATAGTCAGCAGTTACTGAAATATTGTTGTCTTTATTAAAGTCGTGACGATAACCGCAACTGGCAAGTACATTGCGCCGGAGAAATCCACGGTTGGTTATTGCATCGTTGAAGGTGTAAACATTGTTGGCATCAGTAATGCCGGAGGTGACGCGGTCGTATTCTGTATTGGTATGGTAGATGCCTGTGATGCTGGCATCGATGGTTGTTTTGTCGGAGACTTTGTATTCGGCACCAAACTTGAGGTTGTTGTCTTCGAATGTTTCGGTGAGCCTGGCGTTTTCGTTAAAGTGGTCCAGCACATTGCCTGTATGCTCATCTTTTATATTGCGCCAGCCTTGTGTTTTTTCAAAGCCTGTCATGTGCAAAAAGCTGTAAGAGGCATTGAGGTGTAATTTACCTTTGGTATGCTCTATGCTGATAGAATTGATTGTGCCGGGGTATATGCCCTGGTGGTAGCTGGCATTTGCTACGCCGTTCCAGCCTTGCTTTTTATTTTTCTTTGTTTTGATATTGATGATGCCTGCATTGCCTTGCGCATCGTAGCGGGCAGAAGGCTGGGTGATGAGCTCGAGTTGCGCCACCTCGCTACCCGATAAGGTGCGGAGGTAGTCGGCCAATTGCTGACCGGTGAGATAGGTTTCTTTATTGTCTATAAGTACCAGTACGCCTTGCTTGCCTTGCATGGTTATGTTGCCATTCATATCTATGGTAATGCCTGGAGATTTTCTTAACAGGTCGAGCACATTGCTGCCTGCCGCTGTAACAGATGTAGCTACATTAATGATGGTTTTGCCTAAGCCCTGTTCTATAAAAGGCTTTTTATCTGTTACGGTTACTTCGTTGAGGGTGGTAGTTGTTTTTTGTATGGTTATTTCGAGATTGTTGATATCTGCGGTAAGTGATACCTTTTGTTTTTGCTGTTTGTAGCCAATAGCAGCTACATCGAACAGGTATTCACCCGCTGCCATGCTTTTGAATGCATAGCTGCCGCTATCGCCTGTAAATTCAGAACGTATCCAGGATGAGTCGGAAGCTTTTAATAAGGAGATGGTAGCTGTGGCAATTGGTTTCCCTGTATTGTCTTTTAATGTGCCTGCAATAGAATATTGTTGTGCACTGGCACTACAGGAAAGGATGCAAATGAAAGCGAGGAGTAAAACTGTTTTTTGCATTTTGAATAGGATTAAAGATGACCGAAACACAGACCGGGCGCGAACTAAAAGTAGGGTCTGTAAATGTTAAAGTGGTAGGGGTGAAAGTAAGGTTGGGAAAAGTTTAACTGAATTGCGATTGTTTATTAACAGCCTTTAACAAAATAGAATAAAAAATCCCGCTCTAAGGAGCGGGATCGATATGATGCAATGCTGTAGCTGCTATTTAATACTCATCCTCGTTAAAGAAGAAGTCTTCTTGTGTAGGATAGTCTGGCCATATGTCTTCTATGCCTTCGTATATTTCACCTTCGTCGTCAAGTTCCTGCAGGTTCTCAACAACTTCTAATGGTGCGCCTGAACGAATGGCGTAATCAATGAGTTCATCTTTTGTAGCGGGCCAAGGGGCATCTTCTAAATGGGAAGCAAGTTCTAACGTCCAAAACATATTACTAATTGATTATTCTATTTCTAATTTTCGCAAATGTAAGTGTTCATACAACAAAAACAAATTTTATTGTTTTAAGGCTGCCATAAGCTTTATTTAGTGTTAATTATTATATTAAATATGGGTTTTTGATTTTGCCTCGTTACTTTTGAAATTACATCATGCTTTCTGCCAAGAACCTATTCAAAAAGTATTCCAGCCTTACAGTTGTTAACGATGTTTCATTAAACGTTGCAAAAGGAGAAATAGTATCTATAATAGGGCCATCCGGAGCAGGTAAAAGCACCCTGTTGCACCTGATAGGCGCCCTGGACCGCCCGGACGCAGGAACAGTGGCTATCAACGGGGAAGATATGTTTGGGCTGGCAGGCAAGAAACAGGCGAGGTTTAGAAACAGGCATATTGGTTTCGTTTTCCAGTTTCATCACCTGCTGCCTGAATTTTCGGCCATTGAAAATGTGTCTGTACCGCTATGGATAAAGGGAGAGGGTAAAAAAGAAGCCCGGGAAAAAGCAGCAGAAATGTTGCATATTGTGGGCCTGGGAAACAGGATGGAGAATAAACCGGCCGAATTATCGGGCGGGGAGCAGCAGAGAGTGGCCATAGCAAGAGCTTTGGTGAACAAACCATCTATTGTAATGGCAGATGAACCAACCGGCAACCTGGACAGTGCTAATGCCCATGCCATACATGAGTTGTTTTTAGAGCTGCGGAAGAAATTTGACCAGACATTTATTATGATTACTCATAATGAGGCGCTGGCCGGACTAACTGACCGCACCCTGGTAATGACCGATGGAATGATAATAGAAGAAAGATTTAATACGACCGGAGCCCGCTAAGGTAAAGGCTTATTAGAAAAATATAAGTAGTAAAATAGAGATTTTTTAAGTATTTTTCAAATGATAATATAGAACGAGGTTTAAAATAAAAATTTATTCTCTTCCCCGTTTTGCTAAAAAGTATATTTTTGCACAAAATTAAATGCATTAGCCATGTCTGAAATTGCAAATCGCGTTAAAAAGATCATCGTTGACAAATTGGGTGTAGACGAATCTGAAGTTACCACTGAGGCCAGCTTTACCAATGACCTGGGTGCTGATTCTCTGGACACAGTAGAATTGATTATGGAATTCGAAAAAGAATTCAATATTTCTATTCCCGATGAACAAGCTGAAACCATCACAACTGTTGGCCAGGCTATTTCTTATTTAGAAGAACACGTAAAGTAATTAACCAACCACTTACTCCGTAAACAGAATTGTGTCAATGAATTTACCGCAAAAGCGTGTAGTCGTTACCGGTATTGGTGCCCTTACACCATTAGGCAATACTGCTCCTGCATATTGGGAGGGTTTGATTAATGGTGTTTCGGGTGCGGATGCTATCAAGCTATTTGACGCGAGTAAGTTCAAGACGCGTTTTGCCTGCGAGCTGAAGGATTTTAATCCTGAAAACCATTTTGATCGCAAAGAAGCCCGCAAACTAGACCGTTATTCCCAACTGGCCATTGTTGCTGCTGATGAGGCTGTGCGCCATGCTAACCTGACACAGGAAGGTATAGACCACGACCGTGTAGGCGTAATATGGGCATCGGGTATAGGTGGTATGATCACCTTCATTGACGAAATGCGTAATTTCTTCAGTGGTGATGGTACGCCCAGGTTTAGCCCGTTCTTCATTCCTAAAATGATATTGGATATAGCCGCCGGGCATATATCTATGAAATATGGTTTTAGAGGACCGAACTTTTGTACGGTATCTGCTTGCGCTTCTTCTACCAATGCGCTGATGGATGCACTTATGTATATAAGGGCAGGGAAAGCAGATGCGCTGATAGTAGGTGGATCGGAAGCAGTCGTAACCGAAGCAGGTATTGGTGGGTTTAATGCTATGAAAGCGCTTTCTGAGCGCAATGACGACCCTAAAACAGCCAGCCGCCCTTTTGATCTGAATCGTGATGGTTTTGTAATGGGCGAGGGTGCGGGTGCTATTATTGTAGAAGATTATGAACACGCAAAGAAACGCGGTGCCAATATACTGGTAGAAATAGCCGGGGGTGGTATGAGTGCAGATGCGTATCATCTTACTGCTCCACACCCCGAAGGATTGGGTGCATTCAATGTAATGAAGAATGCGCTGAGCGATGCGGGTATGAAGCCGGAGGATATTGATTATATCAATGTGCATGGCACCTCTACTCCATTAGGAGATATCAGCGAGGTAACTGCCATACAGCGTGTATTTGGCGATCATGCTTACAAAGTAAATATCAGCAGTACCAAATCTATGACCGGACACCTGCTGGGCGCTGCCGGCGCTGTAGAGGGTATAGCCGCTATTTATTCTGTGATAAACGACATGTGCCCTCCTACCATCAACCATTTTACAGATGACCCTGCTTTTGACCCAAGGATCAATTTTACATTTACACATGCACAAAAGCGTGTGATAAATGCAGCATTGAGCAATACCTTTGGTTTTGGCGGGCATAATGCATCTATCATCTTCAAAAAATTCAGAGAATAGTTGTGCGGCGGTTTACATCTCGCATCTTACATTTATTTTCTCCTAACAAGCAGTTGTTACTGCAACTCGAAAATTTACTCGGGTTCACACCAAAGCATATACAGTATTACCAGCTGGCGCTGATGCATCGCTCTAAGCCAGATGAGATACAGGATAATAATGAGCGGCTCGAATTTTTGGGAGATGCTATTCTGGGCGCTATTGTTGCAGAATATCTATTCAAGCGTTATCCTTACCAACCTGAAGGCTTTTTAACAGAATTACGTTCGCGCATTGTGCGCAGAGAGACCATGAACGAAGTGGCGCTCCGCATGGGCCTGCACAAACTGGTACAATACAATAAAAGCGACAGGGGGTTGAGCCGCAGCCATATTTTCGGCAATGCGCTGGAAGCCCTGATAGGCGCGGTATACCTGGACCAGGGCTTTGCAAAAACAAGAAGTTTTATACAGCGGCAAGTGATACGCCCCTATATAGATATAGAGATGCTGGAAAGCACCGATACCAACTATAAGAATAAGATACTGAGTTGGGCACAAAGAAATAATCATAGCATCAGCTTTGATACCATAGAAGAAAAAACAGAAGGCGCGCGAAAATTATTTACTGTTGGTGTGGTGCTGAACGGTGAAGTGGTAGCAAAAGGAACAGGGCATAATAAAAAAGAAGCAGGCCAGATGGCTGCGCAAAAAGCGCTGGAGGTGATGAAGGTGGAGCAGGCCTGATTTCTTTCAATATTAATATAGTCTTGTTTACTCCTCCATATGCAATTTGTGAAAGAACCGATGAATAGTAGGCGCCAGCATAATACCTACTGTGGTAATGAACATAACACCACAAAAAAGTGCATAGAAAGAAGAAAATATTTTGCCTGCATCTGATTTAATTTCTACCACAGGCCCCATGCCGCCGAGTATCATAGAAGCGTTGTGCAGCGCATCTATCCAGGGTATACCATCTATATAATGATAGCCTGCAATTCCTATATAAAGGCATACACCAATAATAGCAATGCCGAATAATGTGTGCCTGATAGCCCTGGCATAATATACTTTGGCTGGTGCAAGTTGCTGGCGTTTATTTTCGTACATAGTTTAATTTAAACTTTAAAACTCAATACCTGAAAGTATATGCCTAATGACATTTAAAATGTTCAAAAGGTTCGTGGCAAGAAAGACATTTGTATAATGCCTTGCAGGATGTTGCGCCAAACTGGCTCACCAATTCTGTTTCTTCAGAGCCGCAGCGGGGACAGTTCACAAGTTCTTCTTCAAATAAACCAAGCGGGTCTGCAGCTTTTCTGTAGGGGGGGGCTATGCCATATGTTTTTAGTTTTTCTTTGCCTGTTCCACTCATCCAGTCAGTTGTCCATGCAGGGGTGAGCTGTGATTCTATTTCTATATTACGAATACCATTACTCAGTAATGCCATGCGTATATTCATAGCTATCACATCCATGGCAGGGCATCCGCTATAAGTCGGGGTAATAGTGATCTTTACAGCAGGAGCACCGGCTTTTTCACTCACTTCCACATTGCGGATAATGCCGAGATCTAATACCGTAAGCACAGGTACCTCGGGGTCAGTAACAGAGGCTAACCATTCGTAAACCTTTTCTATAGTTAAAATGTCCACAAGCTATTTCTTGAAAATATGATTATTGACCATATTGGTACCATCTGCAAATTTCGATATAATAATTGAATTAACAGGACGCATTAGTATTTCATCAAGCGCAAAGTAGTCGGGAATAGCGTCATTTATTTTGCTAAAGCGAATGAAGCCTGTATTGACGGGCATTTTTATGTATTTAGAAAGCCTAAACCAAAGACCATTATTATCTACACTTTCCCTGGAACGTATAGTGTCTGTTTTTAAAACATGGTAATTATTATCTAAAGCCTGTATTAAAAAATCAGGGCTTTTATACTCATATTTATTCATCAATACCCATGTCGAAAATTCGTATAGTTGTCCATTGTATAAATTGCTGACAGGGAATAGATCAATAAGGGTATCATCATGCACCTGTATGGCTGCGTTGGATTCGAATATTCGATTTCGGTCATTCTTTTTATTGAAATGGTTTATATAATACCCTGTGCTGCAATGCAGGCAGGTATCGTTTGAGAGGGTATTAATTATTGGTAGTAGCGCAGCCTTATTTTTTTTATCATTCTCTAAAACTCTTTGCGGATAACAAGCATATACTTTACAATTCTCATAATCGCCAATGTAGTTAGCACCTTCTAACAGATACTTGGTATCTGTATCTATCAGGCAATCATTGAAGGCTAAAACAAGTAAGGGATTGTTGTTCATTTTGTATAAGATGCTCTTATCAGCATATGGGCCTGCTATAAGCCTTACTTGTTCTGTAGATTGAGCAAACGATGTGCGGCACATAGCCATGCTGATCATAGGTAAATGCAATTGCAAAGCTGCGCGACAGGTATATGTCAATGGGATAGATGCCCAGGTGTTTAACCAAAATCGCTCACTGCCATAGTGATAGTAGGGGAATGAAAGTATTGCCTGGAAGTCGTTGGTTTTATAATGATGTGCTTGCAAAAAAGAATTGATCGTAATGTCGATGAAAAGCAATTTATAATTATCCTGGCTCTTTTTAGCCATGCTCCTCGTGAGGTTAATATAGTCTGATGCTTCTGTACTCCATATAAGTATCGGTAGTATAATAATTAAATAGGCAATGGTGGGTTTACTTTTCAGTAAAAACCTTTTATACCATGTCCATATTGCAATTGCAGTATAAATTGTAGTTATGTAATAGAAAGCCCAGCTAAATCGTCCCAATGCCCTGAATTGCCTGAAAAAAGGGAGATCATAAAACCATTCGATATGCCATCTGAAAGGAATACACAGGCATAGGCATAAAAAAACAGCACAGATAAAAAGCCAAATTGGTGAAAACTTGTCATTGTTGATGATGACTGAACTCTTTTGCTTTTTAACTACTGCCATGATACCCAGTATTATTGAAACGCTGCAAACTATTATTGCTGTTATGCCAATATAGGCATAGCCATCTTCGTTACCAGCGCTTATATAATAACCGGGACGCTTATTTTTAATGTAATTCCAAAATGGAGAATGCATAGAAGTGAAGAGATCATTCTTAACACTCCGGCTTTGCAAAGCACCCCATGGGTATTCAGGTCTGTCTTTGATCGGGTCGGTAAAAAGTAAATAACATTTAAGAACCAAGAAAATGAAGAGCAGACTAAGGGCCAGCGGTAAAATATGTTTGATTCGTTCTTTAACAGATCGCTTCCCAAATATAAAATACCCGACAGCATAAGTTATGATCCATATACCTGTGTATGCGAAAAAATAGGGGATTAAAAAACCACTAATAAGGCCTGCAATAAAAATATAGAGTGCATATTTCCAATGGCTATTGTTAAAATATTTTGCTGTCCAGTAGAATAGCATAGGTATAAAACACAAATAAGCCAAACCATAATGACCGGCTTGCAGCCTCATTACCTGCGGAGAGAGAATTGTTATTAATATAGCAAAAACCAAAGCTGGAAAATAGTCCAGCCCAAAATGTACTAGCAGCCGGAAGCTGAATACTATTGCAAGAATATAGCTTGTTGCAATTGCTAGGTGCATTACTATCAATGCTTGCTGAACAGTAACATGTAAATAACTGAGGGGAATGGATAAAAACGGCTGCGCATCGGCATATATTATATTATCGCCAAAAGGATAATGCATACCTGAAAACCATATCCCCTTTCCATAAACCGAATGATATAAATAGGTATAATAATTTTTCGTAGCGTCGCCTCCCAGCATAATTAAAGTATGGCCGGGATCAGTCACCATATCAGAAAGCATGAATATAGTAACGATTGTTGCGCATAGAATTGTAATGAGCAGCCAAAATTTATATTGCTTCTTATTACGCGTCATATGTTGGGTATTATTATCTGCCAGGGTTTAATTGCTAATTACAAATTATTAATTGCAATTTATTGCTGCTATTTAAAATAGTATTGTGAACAATATACCGCTACCTGATATCGAATATGTATATGCCATTATACCTGCCTATCAATTTTGTTGTGAATGGTTGATAAAGAGGTTTGTGCAGGTAAGAGCTATCGCTGATAATGAGGTAAGCAGCCCCCATTTTCTGAAAGTTGATAATGTTATAACCATCTCCGTTAAATGATTCGGTATATCCCTTGTTGCTAATGGCTGTTAAAGACATATTAGGGCTGGGGTCGGGTACGCATACTACAGCATCTTGCTGCCTCACACCTATTTTTCTAAGATAAGGCTCTACTTTATATAGGTCTGGATTGATGTATACAAATATGGGGTCGGTATAGCGTTCGTGTTGAATATTCCTGTTGTGATAAATGCTAAGTACCATCATTAATGCAAGTACTATAGCAACTGTATTGCGCAGTTTAGTATTGATGCGAACTGCAATTACCCTTTCATAATATTCAAAAACAGAAAGGCATATAAATACGGGAGGTATCACATTTACCAGGTGATAGTAATCATGTACGGCAAAGGCTTTGAACCATAGTATATCGTATGCAAAAGCGCCAAGTATTACAAACAAGGTAAAGAGACGCAGAAAACTATCCAGCTTTTTCCATTTGATCAGGTAAGTAATAAACATCAGGCCGAGGAATAGCATGATATAATACTGCTGATAACCTTTAAGCCAAAAATCTGTCATCCTGGTGATGGTGTATCCTATGTCGTTCCAGCTAATGTCCCAGATGGGATAAATGCCTAGCAGGTTTTGATGATTGCCATAAGTGTCGTTATACCAATTAGCAAATTTGTACCAGCCATATATGCTTGCAAAAATGAATGCTGTACTTATTATTATTGGTATAAGCTTTACATTAAATAGGGGGTCTTTCTTTTTAAAGACGATATGTATGCCGGCTACACCCAGCCACGCAAACCATACCAGGGTACCGTCAGTGGGTTTTAACAAGGAAGAAAAAATAATTACTAATGTGCCGATCCATAAATATTTGTTGCTGCCGGAGCGCTGGTATCGCAAGAAATAATACAGGCCCACAAATGAAAAACTGATAGCGGGTACATTAGGTAAAAAATTGAGGGCATAATAATAAAAGAAGGGAGAGGTAGCTAAAATAATAACCGGGAAAATTGCTGGTATCGGTTTTTTGATCCATAAGCGGATACAAGACAATAGATAGCACAGGCCAATAAAAAAACATAAAAAGGTTAAGCCCCTTACTACCGCATAACGCAGGCCGAATACATGGAACAACTTTGCTGATATATAATAGATAATGGGGAATTCACTAATCACTCTCCCGTCTTTTCCCGCAAGATTGTAAGTAGAGGGTGTGAAAAGGCCGCTGTTCTTATAATAATAAGTTTTTGCATAGGCAGCACAATCACTTTGCCGCCATTGGTGTATAGAGCGGGGCGGATAGTTAATAACGTGCAGGCCATCGGCACAT
>Ga0207152_1082_pt1 | contig 20468 bp, 12 predicted proteins | sample Alteio_BWMinHeat_30_FD_153590 | JGI IMG/M metagenome (GOLD analysis project Ga0207152, IMG submission 153590) | Enriched cells from forest soil in Barre Woods Harvard Forest LTER site, Petersham, Massachusetts, United States -... | ecosystem: Environmental > Terrestrial > Soil > Temperate forest >... | reverse complement strand
TCCTGCTGGAATTACACCTGCTGTAACCGCTCCTAGCGCAACCGATGTTGCCACTACCGTGAGCCAAAATGCTGATCCAGGTGCTCAAATTGCAGCCCTCTCCCAATTACTGACACAATCTAATGGTCAAGTTGCCGATGCCAATGCTCAAGCTGCTCTTGATAACGCTCTTAATTCTTTGATCAGTAGCGTCCCACAAAGCGACCCTAACTATGCAGCACTTACGCAGCTCTACCAACAAGTTCAAGGCGTTACCCTTGCTCCTGCTGGTGCTGGAGCTGCCCTGCCCGGCGTAGCCCCAGAGGCGAAGACGGGTCCAACCGTTAATGATGTTGCAAATGCCGTAGCACAAAAAACACCCACAGCACAAATTGCCGCTCTTGCACAACTCATTCAGTTTGCTAAAGGAAAAAAAGTGAGCCCTGCAACTCAAAAAGCCTTCATCAAAGCACTAACCGATTTAACCAATAATCAGGCATCGCTAGACCCAGCAACCCAAGCCCAACTAACCCAGCTTTTGCAACAAGCGCAAACAGCTCCTCTATTTGCTATCGCTCCTGCCAAAGATCTCAAGGCTATTACTGCTATGCTTAACAAAATGCAACAAATCACCGCTGCCGCCACTCCTGCTGGAATTACACCTGCTGCAACAGCTCCAAGCGCAACCGATGTTGCCAATGCCATAAACCAAAATGCTGATCCTGGTGCTCAAATTGCAGCCCTCTCCCAATTACTGACACAATCTAATGGTCAAGTTGCCGATGCTAATGCTCAAGCAGCTCTTGATGACGCACTTAATTCTTTAATCAGTAGCGTCCCACAAAGCGACCCTAACTATGCAGCACTTACGCAGCTCTACCAACAAGTTCAAGGCGTTACCCTTGCTCCTGCTGCTGCTGGAGCTGCCCTGCCCGGCGTAGCCCCAGAGGCGAAGACGGGTCCAACAGTTGATGATGTTGCAAATGCCGTAGCACAAAAAACACCCACTGCGCAAGTAGCCGCTCTTGCACAACTCATTCAGTTTGCTAAAGGAAAAAAAGTGAGCCCTGCAACTCAACAAGCCTTCATCAAAGCACTAACCGATTTAACCAATCATCAGGCATCTCTAGACCCAGCAGCCCAAACACAACTTGCCCAACTCTTACAAAATGCTCAAACAAGTCCTTTAGTTGCCACGGGCTCTGCACAAGATCAGCAAACCATTGCTACTCAAGCCTATCAAATGCAACAAGTAACCGGAGCCATCCCAACCGATGTGGCCGGACAAATGAATGCGATTTTAGGAAAAACAAATTTTATGGATCAGTTAAATTCCCTTAAAGCCATGCTGGCTGTATCACAAGGCAAAACATTTAGTAGCGCTGAACAGTCAACCTTCACACAAAAACTCAATCAGCTTATTGCTCAACTAGCTCCTGATAATGCTGTTGCATTTACTCAACTAGCACCTTCAGTAACTTCGGCCGCTCAAGCAGGCTTATTAACGCAAGCTCAAGCCACCTCGCTGCAACAAGCTCTTGCTACTAAAGCCACTCAAGCATCAATCGTAAAAGTACCTGCGGCCAAACCAACATCAGGTAAACCTTTCGCGGCAGCCCGTGCTGTTAAAGCAGCAGTTAGTACGAAAGCAACCCTAAAACATGCAGCTCCCGTCCATAAAGCACCCGTTGTTGATGTGTCACTGTTGGTAGCAACCACCTTACAAAATTATTTATCTCAAATTTCAGGCGCAGTTGCTTATGCAGATATGTTAACTATCTTGAACAAAATGATTACATGGAGCATGGGCAAGAGCTTTGCACCATCACAACAAACCGAAGTGTTTACTGCCATTCAAACTATTATCAGCAAGTTACCAGCAGGAGACAATGCTTCCTTGGCTCAACTGAAAACACTATTAACCAATGCTGTTAGGTCTCCGCTTCTTAGTTCAAATAATAAGGCAACTCTACAAAAAATGATTCCAACACTACTGGGTACAGCTCCAGCTGCCCTCACCACTGCGCCTGGCAAGCCAGCACCAACACCAACTAAGACAACCACTAAACCATCCACCGCGAGTAAATAAAAAAGAAAAAATAAGTACGTTTAAATAAGTAAGTTTAAATTAGAAGGGGAAAAATGATGATTAATAGAAACAAGCTAAAAGTACTTGTATGTCTAGGTCTAATGAGCACGCATACTTTGTCACCGCTTTTGTCTAGCACACCAGCACCCAGCCTGCAAAGTTCATATTCCGACCCAGCTGCTGCAATCAATGATCTAACCAATTTTCTGGGAGGTAATGTTGATACAAATGGGGCTCTTTTACCACTGGATAGCAACAATCCTTCAGGTGTCACACAGGCTCAAGTATTTGGTATTTTGCAGTGGCTAACCAATAACCGTAATTCAAATGACATCAATTCTTTGACTAATGCTTACAATACTTTAGTAACGTGGTATCAGGCCGCTGATAGCAATGGCAATTCCTTACTTGCCACCGATCAACTGCAAACCATTTATAATTTCATAACCACTCTTGCGGGAGAATATAATAATCTTTCTATGCAGCAATCATTGACAAGCGTTTTGGGTAGTGGAACTAATTTAGATAAAATTACAGCTATTAATGCAGCATTAGTTAGCGCGCAAAGCAATCAATTGGCTATGACAAATGCTACACAACAATCTCTTTTTAATGCGCTAAATACCGTCTACGCAGCACGCCAAAAACAAGATTTAGCTGATCTGCAAACCCTATTAAACAATTGTGTTGCTGCTAATGCGCTTGCTGCAGCCGACCAGGCAACCGTTCAAAATACTATGCTTCCAGCCATTGCAAATGAACTTCAATCGCCAGCCAAGGCAGCTCCACGGGCTGTGCCACAAAAGCCTGTAGCAAAACCAGCTTCTTCAGAAGCTGCCGCCAGAGCGCCAGAAAAGCCTGCCGTCCCCGTTACTGCACCAGCCACCACGATTGCTGCACCAAGCAGGCCTGCAGCAAAACGGGTGCCTACTGCGCCAACTCCTACCGCTACTACTTCAGTACGCCCTACTCCATCAGCTGCTCCAAGCACCCCATCGGGTCGTAGAGGTGCCTTCCAACAACAAACTACCAAAGCTCCTGTTGTAAATGTTTCGTTACAAATGGCTACCGCTCTGCAAAATGCATTAGCCAGTGTTACACAGGCCACAACTATCGCAGATAAATTAACCAATTTGAATAGTTTAATTACGTGGGCTGCAGGAAAAGCATTTGTCCCAGATCAACAACAACAAGCACTCACGATACTTCTCAATGTTATCAATCAAATTCCAGCAACCGACACGGTTAGCATCAACCAGGCAAAAAACATTTTAAATGCTGCAGCACGGTCTCCGCTGTTTGCAGCACACAAAGCGGCTGTTCAACAACTGATGAGAAAATTGAGTCCCGCTGCAAAGTAACGTTATCTGGTAGCACATAAGTTAAAAAAGCCACTCAGTTGCGAGTGGCTTTTTTACTTAACTATGGCTTTACTTTCATCATGCAAATTTATGAAAGAACGAATGAGTATTCGTCCCCTTAGAATCAAATAAAAATACGTAAGCACCCTGCCACACACCAGCTCTTGTTAACCGCGTATGAATCATTCCCGCTGCTAACAATTTATCAGGATCAGTGTTTTTGTCAGATGCAAGAGTAAGGCGCAGCATCAATGCCTTGTATCCGGTGCCCAATCTAAAAGGTTGGGCAAATCTACTTGTAGCATCATAGTTGCTTATAACAACTTCTGCCGCTGTCCTATTTTCTATCAATGTCCCACTTTTCAGATACTTCTTTACATGGGGTGAGATACGGTGAAATTTATCATTCACCACGCAACTATCTTTTAACTGGGTAGTAGGCAATTTTTCAATATCGGCAGCATGGGCACCTTTATTTCCAGCATTCAAAATTGCCAAGCAACCTTCATCTGGTTCGGCACCCCATGATTGTCGAATAGCTACATGAGCGTTGTTGTTAATCTTCTTTTCTCGATCATAAACAAAGAAAACTCCTGAATTCCATAGATCCTGAATCTGCCTCCAACGAGGTTTGCTACCAGTAGCCATTGACACTTGAGGTAATTGGAGCTGCCTCTTGTCATCTTCATTTGGCAATGCATCAAAGCTATTTTTAATATTTACGTTAGCCACTACGGCAGGCACAGATGTTGCAGCTGCTGCGGCAGCTGTTGCTGTTGCTGCAACCTGTGTTTCTGCAAAAGGTGCAACAGTAGCGGCAGGCGTGTCCTTTTGTTTCTTCTTCTTTTTTTTCTTTTTTGTTGGTGATGCACTCATTAATGTATTCAACAATGGTTTTGTTAGTTGCTCGTAACGTTTACTACATGCTGTTACATAGTATGCAAACACAGCCCTAAGCCAAGGGAGAGATTGATGGGCTCCCCACAGATGTTTAACCATTCGATTCCACAGGCGCCCTATATATATTCTATTCCACAAAGTTTCTTTACTTTCAGGGTTCATTGCTAAGCAAGCTAACCCTTGGGAAAGCTTATGGGATATCCCTTTGATTATTTTTTCCTGTCTACTTATACCGCGCACTTTTAATTGCACTTTTCCTTTATTTGGCTCATCCTTTAGCTGCAGCAGAAGATGATTCTCTTTCATTAAATGTATATTTTCATTAAACAAACTTTTAACATAGTCTATATTTTTTAAATCAGACGAGTTGAGTACTTGATGCAAAACAAATAACTCTTTTGGAATCCAATCTACATCTGGTTTGTTATTATGAGCAGCTATATCCTTAGATGCCAGCACATGTAACTGACGATAAAGCTGTGCGTACATTTGTTTAAAAATATCCATTTTTTCATACGTCAAAACAAAGGAATTACACAATTCCGGCATTGTGGCTGAAGCCCTAATAAATTGCCTATTAAATTCTCTTATTCCATTCAGAATGTGCTGCTGCAGATCAAATAAACTTGTCAAAATTTCACGTCCTTTTTCAGTGCCACTACTCTTTAGTTCTGGAAAATCTATGCGAAAGCATTCTATTCTTGAAGCTAGAGCCACTTCGCAAGAGATAAAGTAGTCACGAATATATGAGTTCAACCGCTTAGATCTTATAAATATTGCGTTTGCTTGTGGGTCATAAGCCTCTAACTGTAAATTTTCAGCCCATTTGTCATAACTAGTAGCATAGTCGGCATATTTATCTTGGGGTAGATTTAATTGACTTACATACTGATTTACATAGTGAGGAATTTTCTTCATCTCGCGCCAAAGCGGAAATAAAACTTCTTTCTGGGTTTTCTGCATTTCTCGACGAATGCTGTGAAAGATTTTAAAGTTATGAAAACTAAATCCTGAGTTTTCTCTTTCACTCAAATAATGTTCCAGGTTATTCCATGCTTTTTTTGTAGCAGGTTTTAATTGATTAAAAATTGCCAATTCTCGGGTTAATAATTCGTCTAAATTTTGATCAAATTCTATTATAAAGCGGTCGTGTGTATTTGCAAAAACAGCTTGTGCAAAATATGATTCAATGGCTTGTTCATGAATAGCCATTAGCCGGACCAATAAAAATGCTTGATCAGCAGTTATCCCATCAAAAAGGGCCAATGCTTCTTTCTGATTCTGCACTTTTACAAGTGCTTTCTCATCAGTCTTATCATTATCTTGTTTTGGCATGGCTTGCGCAGCAGCACTAGCAACCACTGGCTCTGTAGCTGTAGGGTTTGGTTTGGCTGCAAATGCACCCTCACCGCATACCATAGTTAAAATGAATACAAAGAAAAGATTCTTTTTATAGAACAACATAAATAACCTCGCCATTTTTTGAATTTATTTTTTCTTTAGAATAACCTTCCTTAATTATATCATTTTTGCAATTATTTTCAAATGGGATAAAAAATGGCCTATTTCAGGGTAACTACTCAATAAGTTCAGGTAAAACAACTTTTGGGTGAGATTAGCGATGTCAAACATCCTACATTTGGGGGGGGGGACGTAAAAAAAGCTAGGCTAAAATTAAATTTTAGTCCAATATGATAGGCATGAAGGACCCAGGAGAACTACTATCAAAACTTTCCGTTTTAGAACCAAGCAAAGAGACAATCGATACATTGATTGCTCTTGTTCGAGAAGCATTTCAAAAAATTCAGTTGCTCGAAGACGAAATCGCTATTCTAAAAAATCAAAAGCCTAGGCCTAAGATTGAACCCAGCAAACTTGAAAAAACTGACAAAACCAACAATGCTGAGGGGATAAAGAAAAACTGGACCAAGGGTTCAAAAAATCAAAAACTCGTTATTGATAAAGAAGAAAAAATAGAGGTGCCTGCCAATCAAATACCTCACGGATCCACATTTAAGGGATATAAAGAGTTTGTCGTTCAGGAGCTTGTAATCATTAAACAAGCAACTCGGTATCTTCTTGCGCAGTGGGAAAAACCGGATGGTACCTACATTGCGGCCAAACCGCCGGAGGCGACTGGTGGCGGCCATTTTGGCCCAGGTCTACAACAATACATACTGCACCAACATCACGCAAATCGAGTACCCCAAAATCGTATTCAGACCGATTTGAACGACAAAGGCATCGCAATATCCGAAGGTCAGGTTGAGAATATTTTGAAAGAAGCTGGAGCTCGATTTCAACTGGAAAAAGAGTCACTTCTGCCCGCCGGCTTGCAAGCTGAATCTTCACAGGCAGATGATACGGGAGCTCGCCACAAGGGGAAAAACGGCGTTGCCACCGTAATCTGCAATAAGTTTTTTAGCTATTTTAAAAGTAGCAATACCAAGAGCCGCATTAATTTTCTTGAGATTTTATGCAGTGGTAACATTGAATATACCATCACGCAAGAAATGCTCGATTACATCAAAGATTACAAGCTGGCCCCATCAACGTTAAATATTATAGAGCAGCTCTTGGGTTCCCGTTTTGCAACGTGTACTAGCAACCATTTTGGCATTTGTGAAACCTGGAAAACATTTTTACAAAAACACTGTTTTGGAAAAACAACACAAAGAATCCTGACCGAAGGCGCCCTCATTGGCACCTTAATAACACGTGAAACAGTAACACTTGAAACAATTTTTATGAGTGATGGGGCCGGCCAGTTTGCGTTGTTGAAGCATGTGCTCTGTTGGATTCACATAGAACGATCTATCAAGCGATTAATTCCACTGAATGAGCAAGATCGAGTAGAGAGAGACCAGGTCCTGGATCATTTTTGGACATTTTACCGAGAACTTAAGGCCTACAAAGCAAGTACACCAGAAGAAAGAGATGCCCTAAAATTGCGCCTCAGTTATCGCTTTGATGAAATTTTTTCATTTCGCGCAACTGAAGCTCCGCTTGCCCAGGCCCTGAAAAAAATTCGTGACCACAAATCAGAACTTATGCTTGTCTTAGAGCATCCAGACATTCCTCTTCACAACAACGCAAGCGAAAATGATATTCGTGAATACGTAACCAAGCGTAAGATATCTGGTGGAACGCGCAGTGATGAAGGCCGCGATGCACGAGATACGTTTACCAGCCTGTATAAAACATGTAAAAAACTTGGAATTTCATTTTGGGATTATCTGACCGATCGAATCAATAAAGTTGGTAAGATCCCATTCCTGGCCGAGCTTATTCGCAAAAAAATTAAACTCGCAGCTGCGGGTCCATAATCACACTCACTCATTTTTTTTCTCAAAATTCAGTCCCTATTTCAAAAATTTAGGGCTACTTTTTCACGAAGACTAGAAAAGTTGCCCTTGCGGCTTACTATGGTTTTTTCATTTCAAAAACACCTGAACTTATTGAGTAGTTACTATTTCAGGGTTATGATCCTAAAATAGGCCATTTTTATTGATTTTTTACGGAAGAAAGCTAGAACGGTAGATCTTCAAAAGGGGCTTGGTCCTTCAAAGAAATCTCACCGGTTGTTGCAACGCCTTCATTGGGCTTAGGTGCTCTTTTGGCCTTTGGCTTAGCCTCTTCGCCACCTGTCGCTGTTGCTGGAACAAAATCTGATTCAGCACCAGCTTGAGCATCTGCTTCATCCGATTGTGAAGCACCGGATAAGAATGTTACACGGTCGGCCACAATGGAATGTTTGCTACGCTTGGTACCATCAGTCTCTTGCCACGTATCCAACTTTAAGCGACCTTCGACCAGCACGGGGCGACCTTTGCTCAGGTACTGACGGCAACTTTCTGCTTGTGGACCCCATACATCTATGTCCACAAAGCATACTTCTTGTACCATGGTACCGGTTTGTTTATTTTTAAACTGGCGATTGGATGCAAGACCCAAGCGACACACCGCTTGTCCTGAAGACAACTGCTTGTGTTCAGGATCACGAGTTAAATTACCCATCATAATAACGCGATTAAAGCTTGCCATGATTAAACCTTTGTTTATGAATTAATGAAGCGCGCACGGCTTTTAAGCCGTGGTATCGCGCGAAATTCCGCCGTAGCCTATCCGCCGTCGCTCTACGAGCTATGGCGGGATATTCACCTCCGCCATTCCTCTCCAGACTTAAAAAGCCTTGGGGTACTCTGGCGAAGGCGAATAAAAAACTGTAAGTGAATGAAATGGTAGCATACTTTATTAATTTGGCCAGTCATAACCTTTTTGGCTCGGCATCTGACCAAATTTACGCAAAATCATTGACCTACTCTTTAAAAAACCACTAGCATTTTAACATTGAAGGACCTCGAAATTGAAAATAGAAAGGTTTAACGTTATGCATTCTACTCGACAAAAGATGAATTTGATTTTTATGCTCAGCCTTCTTTTTATATTCAGGGCTGATGCGATCAACATTAACGACTTGGTAGAGGAATACGGAAAAAAGGCCGCTGAATTTGCTGCAAGGCTTGAAGATTTGAAACAAAAGGCAGCTGATGTAAAGCACCAGCAAGATGCTTTTCTAGAAAAAATGGGTTTGGCTGCACCGGCAAAACAACCCGTCGCCGCCCCCGTTGCAATGGCAGGCATACCAGCTGCCGCACCAGCGCCAGGTCCTACGCCACAAGAAGAAGACGAAACAGCTGCGCCACCACCACCTAGCGAAGAAGAGATAACGAGAGCAGGCGTAGGAGGAAAGGAAGAAGAAGCTGCAGTCTCTGGTGCAGCAATATCTGGAGCTAAATTAAAAAAGGGAAGTACAAAAGGCGCTAAAAAGGCTCCGCAAACTCCGCAAACTGCAGCACAAGCTGCAGCAGCTGCGGCCAACAAAGGTGGACTGAGAAAAACAACACCCCCAGCAGAGCGGAAGCCACCAGCAGGCACCGGTCTTCTTGCTGATATAAAAAAAGGTAAAAAACTTAAAAAGACAGAAACTAAAGTAGCCGTAACCACAGCAAAAACACAAAACCTAAAATTAAAAGAGTTGGAACTGGATTTAAAAAATGCAGAAAAAGAATTAAGCGCTGCTAATAAAGCTCGTAATACAGCAAAAGCAAATAATGATGGCTCTGATGATGCTATCGAAACCCTTGGAAAAGCCGTAACAAGAGTAAAAAACGCTACTGCATGGGTTGATAGAGCAAAAGCCGCATTGCAAGCAGCAAAAGCCGGACCACAAGCCCCAACCGCAGCACCTCTACCTCCAAGAGCAAAAGATACTGGACCAGGCGGAGCGCAACTTGGAGGTCTAATGGGAACACTACAAGAAAAAATGCAATCAAGGCGTGAAGCTCTAAGTAGTGATGAAGATGAGGGTGACGAATGGGACAACAACGACGAAGCAGCAGCAGCAGCAGCAGCAGCAGCAGCAACCGGCACCACAGCAGTAGCGGCAGAACCGAAAGTTGAAACAAAAACGGCCGCCATTCCGGTCGTCGCTGTTACAGGAGAACCTGCGACAGCAACTCAAGCTGCAGCCGCTGCGGGCACGGCGCCAGAAGTTCCAAAAAGAATATTTAAGGCTCCTGTCGTAAAACCAAAAGCAGCAGAACCCATCGTCACCACGTCAGATGACAAGGCACCAGAGCCAGCAACCGAAGCTAAACAAATAGCAGAAGTTACTAAAGCTGCAAAAGAAGCTATGACGCAAGCCAACAAGGACGAAGAAAATGTGGGCAAGATTGCTAACTCATTGCAAAATGACGCCGTAAAACAAGCAATTAGTAATGTAATTAAAGAAAATAAGAAAGCAAGACAACATAATGCGGCAGCGCAGAACGCAAAAGATTTAAAGACAGCGCAAGAGAGATGTGATGAGACTATCAAGACCACAGATAAAGTAGCAAATGCGGCCTTAACTGCAATTAACCTAGCTGCTCTGCACGCATTGGTTGAGGCTGAAAAAATTGACCCGCGGGTTAACAAACATGCAGATCGAATAAAAGACTTTAATAATCAAGTACAGGCTCTCAAAAAGGTCTATGATGGTAGATATCCAGTAATAGCAGCTTCTGCCAAAACCATTGCGGATGCCAGTGTAAAAATTGATGAGGCAACTAAGCAAATTTCTGAATCTATCAAAGGAATCAAACACATAAAAGATAAAATTAGTAATGAAAAAGATTCAGATGAAGCCATTGCGATATTAAATGATCCAGACAATAAAGGAGCTGCCTCTGCTGAAAAGTATGTTAAACAAGCACAAGATGCAGAGCAAAACGCTGAGAAGCAAGTAAAAGCTGCTAACACTGCTATTGAAAAGGCACGTGAAGTGGCCGCGAAAACAGCATCTCCAGCAACAACTCCTAAGAGACCTCGCCTAACCATCACAACCGACACAGAGGCAGCATCAACCCCATCAACACCTAGCTCCATTGCTAGCACTACTACATCGGCTTCAGTAATGTCTCCAAGAACACCAACACCACTCGCTGCGGCACCTCAAGAGAAAGCAAAAGTAACACCGCCTGTAGCCCCACCAGCAGCCGCTCCGACCGCAGCAGCACAGCCAGCTCCAGCGCCCGTCTCCGCCACAGGAACAAAGAAACTAACAGCAATGTTTGAGCAAAAAGCGGGAACAACAGCCGAACAGCCAGCTCCAAGAGGAAGAGCAGCAACCGTGGGCGGGAAACCAAAAACGTCGGACGACAAGCAACCAGAGGCAGCAACTGAGACCACAAAAGAAAAGATTGACAGAATCAAGGCTCAACAAGCAGCAATAGCTGCCAAAAATAAAGCAGCGGAAATCGAAAAGCAAAAAGAAGATGAAAAGGCAACCGCAGCAATGCTAAAGCGCTTGCAAAAAGAATCTGCTGACATAGCGGCGGCATTAAATGCTAGAGCGAAAGCTGACCAAGAGAAAGCTGATGCCACTAAAAAAGCAGACGCTAACAAAATTACAGCCGCTATCACGGCTGCACAGGCCGCTCAGAAGCAAGCCCTAGAGGATGTAGACAATGTTGAAAAGATTGATGCATCTTTGAGAGAGAAGAACGCTGTTCTATCCACAGCCATTGAAGGTGTAATTAAAGGAAAGAACAAGGTCGCGGAACATAATAGGGCAGCAGAGGAAGCAAAAGACGATTTAAAGATGGCTCAAGCCAACAGTGACCAGGCAATAGAGGCTGCAAAAGCAGTAAAGCAGGCCGCCTTAGCTGCAATTAGCCTGGCTGCTCAGCACGCAAAAAACCTGGTTGTAAATGCAAATAATGCAATTAAGGGATATGCGAGTAATGTAAAGACCTTAGATGCAGAAGTGCAAAAGTTGAGCCCGCACAATCCTAGAGATCAAACAATAAAGATTGCCAGTCACAGTGTTCAGGTCGCTAGTAATGAAATTAACAAGATAGCCGCGAAAGTTGGGCGAGATGTTACTGGAATCAGTCACCTAGCAGCAACGCTCGACTTATCACCACAACTCAGCAAGGTAAATAGGACAGCTCCAACCACTTCAACTGACGCCATTAAAATATTAAATGATGTTGGACGTAATAACGGGCTTTTTTCTGCTCAAGCGTATGCTGCACGAGCAGTAACGGCAGAGAAAAACGCTAAGCTGCAAGAACAAGCTGCTAATACTGCTATTGAAAAGGCACGTGCAGCAGCAGGAGCTCAAGCAGCGGCTGCGCCAATACCAACGACAGGAGCAGCGCAGCCAGCAGCAGGACGCCCAAGAGCGGGAACAACACCCACTGCCAAGACGGAGAAAAGAGCTCTATCTAGAGAAGAAATGCGACAAAAATTAGAAACTCAGCAAAAAGCAGCTTCACAAGCAAAAATAGATGCGGCAAACCAAAAAAAGAAAGTAGATGCTGCAAAAGCGACCGCGCAAGCACGAATCGCAGCACAAACGGGTATGGGTCCTCAACCAGAGCCCGGCTCCGGCGCAGGAGCTGCTCCTGCAGCGCCAGTAGCACCAGACGCAGGAACGACGGCAGCAACAGACACGGGAGCGGCACCAGAAGCTCCAGAAGCACCACCAGCACCAGAAACAGGAGCGCCAGAAGAAGAAGCAGCAACACCAGCAGCAGCAGCGCAAACAGGGCCGACAATGGCGGAACAACTAGCAGAAAGGAGAAGACAAAAAGACTTGGCTGATGAAAAAGCGACAGCGGATAAAGCCGCAGCAGACGCAGCAGCGGCAGCGGCTGAAACAGACGAAGAGAAATTAAAACGACTAGATGATGAGAAAAAAGCAGCGGATAAGGCCGTAGCAGATAAGAAAGCAGCAGCGGACGCACAGAAGAAAAAAGATACTGCTGAGAACGCAAAAGCAGCAGCGGGACCACAAGCCACTGTTGACGCAGCTATTTTAGGCAGCATTAAGTTAAGAAAAAAAGGCGAACCTAGGGAGCCAGTACGGAAGAGAATAGCACCTAGCTCCTCGAACGATAAAGATTCTAGGACGGCAAGGGCTCCTAGGGCTTCTTCGGAAGAAAGATTAAAGCTGAAAATAGCCGAGGTTGAAAGACTAAAAAAAATGCCTGCACTAAGTAAGGCAGACAGAGAAAAAGCAGCTGCTCCATTTGCAAATAAAATCGATATGATCGAGATGCCTAAATCGGATGATAAAGAGGCTCAATCTCCATTTGAAAAGTTTTACCAGTTCTTTTTCGATTCCTATTTCTCTCCAGCACTTGCAAGTGAACCCACAGGGATTGGTAAGGACCGCTATAAGTTGATTCTATCGTACACCGATGAGGTTGTAAATAATATTAAAGAGTACATTTCCAGAGCCATCTTTGAAAAGGAAATTCTTGATCTTTGCAGAGCTTATATCAATACCTTTGACCCGGACCGAGAAATCTCACGAGATAATCCTGCATGGGTATATACCGTTTATTTAGAAGACATTATAGAGAAAGCTATTACCGATCCAAAAAATCTAGCCCCAGCTCTCAAGGCAAAACTTACTGAAACCGCTAAAAAAGTAGTTCAAGCCGTTAATGATATGTTTTACCATAAAGAAAGGGATCCTGGTAAAAATCTCGTTATGTGTGGATGTTTAACTACAACGCTTAAAATAGGCAGCTATGAAGAACGTCCTATTGTGCGGCTTCCAGAAGGACAAGAAATTCCTAAGGATTTTGTACTCTATAACCCCATTAACTATCTAATTTTTGAAACCATGCACATCACACTTTTCCATGGTTGGCATTTTATTAACAAACTTATAAAACTTTTTAATTATAAAAAAGACGAGGTTCTTACGAAATTGGAAGTTGTGGTGAGGAATAAGGAACTCTTTATGGCTGGCTTTGATGGTGTCTTTACTGACATCATGGATGCTGTGGTAGATCCAAGCATAGTACAACGTATCCAATCCCACACTCCTCCATACTTATTGAGAGGGGTACAAAAGGACTATCTAGACAAGCCTGTATTATTGTTAGATTCTAAAACAGAAAAATTAGCTGCAAGAGACGTGTTTTATGGCAAAAGACTGAATTATGACATAAAACTACCAGATGGAACGGCAATAGATACCATTTACTGGAATCAAACGGGTGAGGAAAAAGCTCCCGATGGAAAATGGCATGACGGAACACCTAATTATGAAAATGAAGTAAAAGATGCTGAATTGTTATATGCCGTCCAATACCACGTTAACCGTCATACCTGTTATAGCGTTGGCCTTCTTCCTTACGATTTAGTGCAAGTAATTAACTTACCAAATGATAAACAAATCATAGCCATAGAATTGATTAAGGCCTCTACAATAAATAAAAAAGAACAAGCACGACTCGAGAAGATATTAAATGGACTACAACGTGTCTCCGCAGCTGCCAAATATCTGATGACGGGACTCCTAAAGATTCAGGAAAATAAAATAAAGACTGCCAATGAACTTGTGACTCTTTTTGGGGGGATGGAAAAGAATACTGGTAATTTAAAAATCGTACTCGTATCCATTGATCAAGATGAGTGGAATGAAATAATTAAAGAGATGTCGGACAATATTGCCTGTATGCAAAAAATGAACGCTTTATTTACAGGCAATATGCAGGGTAAATTACGAAGGCTCATGTCAAATGACCGTTTGCTCACCACAAAAAAACTTGTAGTAGATGCCATTTTTGATGCATTCAAAGCACTTGACGAAAAAGCAGCGGCAGGACCAGCAACTGCAACAGCGGCGGCAGCGGCAGGAAAAGCAGCTGAAAAATAGGTCAAAAAAACAGGAGGCACGTGCGCTGGCAATGAGTACGTGCCCCCTGAAACTCGATCACAAGCTTTTTGGATTCAACAAATGGACTTGATGCCCCAGGGTTTTACGTACTTCTCACTCTTGTGTTTTATTGCAAACCTCGATACTTTATAAAAGAGCGTTTTGCAGCATACATCAGACAGATTCATTAGATTTTTAAATAAAAATCGTGGGTAAATAGATGAAATATTTAAAACCGACAACGGATATCGCCTTTAAAAAACTGTTTGGAAGCGCCGAGCGTAAAGAGCTGACCATAAGCTTTTTGAATGCAGTTTTACAAAGACGGGAGGGACACCGAATAACAATGGTGGAATTTAACGATAACGCCAATTTGCCAGAAACTCTGGGTAAAAAAATAAGTTTTGTAGATATCAATTGCACGGATCAAGCTAAGAAAAAATACATTATAGAAATGCAAGTAGTCAATGAGTATGACTTTGTTCAACGGGCTTTTTATTACACGTCATTTGCGCTTTCACGGCAACTGGAAGCTGGAGGGCAATATTCCAAATTAATCCCTGTTATTTTTGTCGGGGTAGTGTGTTATGACTTGCTAGATGAAAAAAAACCATTGAATCATTACCTGGTAGCTAATACACAAACGGGTAAAGTCCTGTCCAACCTCCTAGAATTTCACTTTGTTGAAACAAAAAAATTTGATAAGACACTAGAACAGCTAGCAACTGATGAAGATAAATGGATCTATTTTATAAAACATGCAGGAGATTTGAAACAGATTCCAAAACCATTGCAAAAACCAAAAGAGCTAGTTGACGCATTCCATGTAGTTGAAAAGGCGCTATGGACGCCAACGGAATTGGAACGATACAAAGCGGAGGAGGATGCTGTGGGAAGAGAACATCGCCAGCAACAGGGAGCACGTGAAGAGGGTAGAGCAGAAGGCAAAGCAGAAGGCAAAGCGGAAGGACTGGCAGAAGGGCTGGCAGAAGGATTGGCGGAAGGCGAATTAAAAGGCAAGTTGGCAGCAGCCAAAAATATGCTTGCCAAAGGGTTTGACCTGGACACGGTGGCATCCGTTACCGGTTTGACACAAGAGCAGCTTCAAAAAATTAATCTAAAAAAATAGCATTGCCTTTTTTAAGTAACAAATTTTAAGTAACAAAAAAATCCAAGCCTCACAAGCTTTTTGAATTCAGCATCTGCTCAAGTTCTTCATACATCTTAACATTATCAAGATTCGCTTGATCAGCCTTCAACCATCCGCAATACAGCTCATCGAGCTGGCTGGCAATGGTTGCAGGACTGCACTTGAATTGAATAATTTCTTTAAAAACCCTTTTTTTCAGTATCAAATTGGGTAGCGTCATAGATGAAACGTTCACCAAAAGACGGGCAATACCATAGGTAAGCCACGACGTTTTATACGCAACTACAGTAGGAATTTTTAATAATGCCAGCTCCAAGGTCACCGTTCCCGGTTTGGTCAGCGCGCCACAGCATTGCTTTAAAACCTTATATTTATCGTCATTATCCGGAATAAGAGTTACATCATGCCAAATGTCCTGCAGGCCATGGCGCACAACTACATCATCTAACAACGCTTGATTTAATGACCGTGCCAGCGGCAGTACAAAACTAACCTCAGGATGCTTATGCTTTAAAATACGCGCTGCTTTTAAAAACAATGGTAACAACATTACAATCTCGCCACGACGTGAGCCAGGCAGGAGCGCGATCAGGGGCTTTTTATTCCGCTGGGCAGTGGTCATATGCGGTTTTATTGCATCATAAACGGGGTTGCCCAACCAAACGGCCTTCACTCCCCGCTGCTGGTACCACTCCACTTCAAAGGGATACAAGACAATAATGTTGCTTACATACTTTTTTATGGGTTTCAACCGCCAGGCTCCCCAGCACCAGAGTTGAGGAGGAGACAGGTACGTGATTTTTAGGTTAGGATTTTTTTGGGCCAGTAATTTTAATAGACGCAGGTTAAACCCTGGAAAATCAACAAGAATAACATGGTCAAATTGGCCCGTAAGAATGTAATCGCGCAGCTGATGCATTTTTTTTAGAAGCGATGGGATATGTTTTATGATCTCAACTATGCCGGTAACATTAAGTGTTTCAAATCGCTGGTAGAGATGGACTCCTGCATCTTTTAGGTAGTCACCTCCGATGGCTTGGATCTGTTTTACATCAGCAGAAAGATGGCTTTGAACATACCAGGCCGCAAGGCGATCGCCCGATAACTCACCAGCCAGAATAAATATTTTTTTCATAGATGCTTTAGGCAGGCGTCATTATTGAGAGCTGTACGCATGGTTTTTAATTTTTTTTCTTCATCACCCAGCACTCTGGCCAGTTTGTCAATATGAACCACTGATTTACAAGTTGAATGCACATGGCTGACACGCGTTGAACTAGCTTGGATGGTTTGGTGAGCGGTGGTAATTTGCTCCAAGGTTTGCTCCAATTCAATTTTTGAGGCTTTTTTAAATGGTTTATGATTATCAATTAATTTTTCAACAACTGATGAACATATCTTTTGAATGGAGGCAATTTCTTGACTGATAACGCCCAACGATTGATTGATAGTGGCGCTAGCAAGCAGCGCCTTTTTAGTAGCTTCTGGCTTGTCCGCCTTTGCCGCCTCTTGCTGGACTGTGGACAGGGTGCACTGCACTTTGCCTAGCTGAGTTGAAAATTGTGTAGACTGGTCAAACATTTGTTTTGTTTTTTGACCAATTTCTTCTTTTAAATCATTGGATGACATTTTTTTCTTTTTAGCCGGTGTTGGGGCTATGATAAATTCATTGGCTTCTTTGGTATCAGTTGGTTTTACACTTGGATAGAGACAGAAAATAGCAATCGCTATTAAAAATTTTAATTTTAGTGTGTGCATGATCTCACGTATTCATTTTATTGCATAATCTACAGAAAAATCTGGAAAAATTTTTTGTATTTTGGAGATTATTTTTAAACTTGGATTACATTTTTTTGTTTCAAGTCGTTGATAACTATAAATGGTATCAAACCCCATTTTCTTGGCTGCTTCGTGTTGAGTAAGTCCCTTTTTTATTCTCGAATATCTTACTAAAAACGAAAAAGCTATTAGGGGATCAACAGAAACAGCAATAACATTTTTCGATGGCCTGATGGATTCATCAGGAAGAGGTGCTAAGTCTTTAGAATTTTCTGGTTCTTCAATATAAAGATTTAGAGCCTCTTGCATATTGAATTCTAGCTCTTTCATGGTATCTGCTTGAGTTATACAACCTTTTAATTCAATACATTGAGCCGAATATCCATCTTTTTCTTTTTGAATTTTGAAATGATATTTCATAGATTCCCTCTATTTAACCGATTCTAAAATTTTTCTAAGAGCATGTTCCGTGCCTGTTTTTAACTCTTTATGATTGGGAATTATTACAGTGGGGGAATGGTTTCATTGGTAAGTTTGACATCTCCCCATTGCTTAAGCAAGGGGATTCCTGGGCTTAAGCAACAATTTGCCTAATATCTCCACAGGCTGAAACGGCGAGCCCCGCCGCCAAAATATTCTTAGCCGCATTTACATCGGCGTTTTCACCATGTCCACATCGCAAACACAAAAAACTTGCTTGGGTTCTGCGATTGTCCTCATGAATATAATCACAGGCAGAGCATTTCCTGGATGTATTTCGAGGAGAAACCAATATGACTATTCCTCCAGACCAAGCTTGCTTGTACTCCAGCTGTCGTCGAAATTCATGCCATCCCTGATCCAAAATTGATTTATTGAGGCCCGATTTGGCCCTCACATTCCTACCTGGTGCTTCTTGTGTACCTTTTGCAGATTTGGAAAGATTGGCAACTTTAAGATCTTCCAACACAATCACGGCGTGGTTTTTGCTCAGGTTAGTGGAAGTTTTATGAAGAAAGTCTTGCCGACTATCTGCAATCTTTATATGAACGCGCGTAACTTTCGCTTTTTGTTTCTTCCAATTATTAGAGAATTTTTCTTTGCGTGCTAGTTCTTGCTGTGCTTTTGCCAACTTGCTTTCCAGCTTCCTAAAACTGTTCAATGGTGCAAGGGTGGTGCCATCAGAAAGCGTAGCAAACTGGCAAATTCCCATGTCCACCCCAATCATAGACACAGAACCATGAGCAGGTTGAAGCACCTCTAACTCCACTTGAATTGAAACGAACCAGTGAGTTCCTCGCTTGGAAACAGTAATATTTTTTGGGGTGCCATCAATCTCTTTGGACTTACGAAACTCAACCCAACCAATTTTGGGAAGCCTGATTGTTTCTTCTTTGATTTGAAAGCAGGCAGGATCAGACTCTTTGAGCCACGGTCTTTCTGCATCGTTTCTCCACTCCGTAAGGATTTTGCATAGCTCGGCAAAAGATTTACGCTTACCGGTTGCTCTAATTGATTCCTTCTGCAAAGCCAAAGCACAATTCCAAACATAGCGAGCACAGCCTGCAAATTGGGCCATTTGCTCAGTCTGCCTTTTGGTTGGTTCAAGTCGAAACTTAGAGGCTTTTTGAATCAGCATTAGAATGTTTTTTGATTTTCAATGTATTGTTTAACAATAGCCAGTGGCGCACCACCCACAGTAGACACAAAATAGGAATTGGACCACAGAGTAGGAAGTCGTTTCTTTAATCCTGGAAATTCTCGGCGTAGCAAACGCGAGGAGCGTCCTTTCATCAGCTTGATCATCCGATGAATTCCAAACTGAGGATCAACCTCAATCAGAAGGTGTACATGATCTGGCATAACCTCAAGCTCGATTAGCTCTGCTTTGCGCTCTATAGCCACTTCTTGAATAATTTGCTTTAACCGGTTGTCTACCTCATTTTGCAAAACCGGGCGACGGTATTTGGGACACCAAATAACATGGTATTTGCAAGAATAAACAACGTTGTTATTCGATTTGTATTTTTTCATTCTCAAATTATACACTGCCCAGAAATATAATCAAGAAAAAACTATGTATAGGTTACTCCATTCCCTCTCGCTGTCGGGAATGTTCGCAACCTTGCTGCCTGATCCCCATGAATGAATTCAGGGGCTTGCGGCAGCATTCTGGTTACGGTTCAACATACAAACGCATTGTGTCCCTCTTAGCTGACGGTATGAAAGATAGTGATGAAATCAAAAAGGCTCTTGATCTTTCTGATACAGATCTCTTAGAAACATTCATACACGACCTGATCACCGCAGGATTTGTAAGCCAACATGCTTCGTGGTCGATTGCAACAGAAAAACTTGCAGAGAAACAAAGCTTATATCGTCTGAGCGATAATTACTTACGTTTTTATGTAAAGTACATTGAACCAAATATGTCAAAAATTAATGCCAACAGATATCAAGAATTATCGTTACAAAGTCTACCAGGGTGGGATGCAATCATGGGTATTCAACTCGAAAATCTACTCCTCAACAACAGACCTCTATTATCAAAATCATTAGGCCTTCATGCCACAGATATTATTGCTGACAATCCATACATCCAACGAGCAGCTACAGGACAAAGAGGATGTCAAATTGATTACCTCATTCAAACTCGCACCAAAACCCTTTTTGTATGCGAGTTCAAATTCTTAAGGCGAGAACTGGGCATGGAAATTATCAGATCTATGCAAGAAAAAATAAAGCATTTTTCAGTACCTCACGGTTATGGCATTGTACCCGTTCTCTTTCATCTCACAGGAGTTACAGACGCCGTGCAGCTAGACCCCTATTTTTATAGAATTATAGATATTACTGATTTTTTGAAAACAGAAGCCTAAAGCTACCAAGCAGGTCTCTCACAACCAAGCTAGCGGCGTAAAAAAACCATGTTTTTAGCTAAATTTTGCCATTTTTTAAAAAAAATATGACTCATATAGCTCATTTATGTATCATTGAGCTATATTGTTG
>Ga0207152_1079_pt1 | contig 20740 bp, 19 predicted proteins | sample Alteio_BWMinHeat_30_FD_153590 | JGI IMG/M metagenome (GOLD analysis project Ga0207152, IMG submission 153590) | Enriched cells from forest soil in Barre Woods Harvard Forest LTER site, Petersham, Massachusetts, United States -... | ecosystem: Environmental > Terrestrial > Soil > Temperate forest >... | reverse complement strand
TAGAACCCATAAAACAACAGATACAACAAGCAACATCATTGGGCAACCAGGTAGTATATGAGGGTAGCCCCCACGCTATGAGAGTGGCGGCGATACTACAGGAACTGAATGCGCTGAAAGAACCGATACGCAAAGATGTAATGCAGGCAGTGGGCAAGATATTGACACTATGCGCTGAAGTGACGGACGGTGTGCGGGGATTACGCAATTTTTATGAAACGCTAAAGGCTGATAACAGGAATAAATTCTCGTCTCACCTGCATTCTCAATCAAGACAGAGTGCGCTGAAAGTGCCTGAAGTACCTGCCAGCTATATGGCAGACGCACAGCAACTGAATGGCTACGAAGTGTTAAACAAATTCTTTGACTATACCTTCTCTACCAACCCTGCGGTGATAGCATTTGGAGAGGACCTGGGTAAGATAGGTGATGTGAACCAGGGCTTTGCGGGGCTACAGGAGAAGTATGGTGAGGAGCGCATTTTTGACGTGGGCATACGCGAGGCTACGATAATAGGACAAGGTATAGGTATGGCTATGCGCGGGCTAAGACCGATTGCCGAGATACAGTATTTAGATTACTTACTGTACGGATTACAACCGCTGAGCGATGATGTAAGCACCCTGCAATACCGCACACGCGGCGGACAGAAATGCCCACTGATAGTACGCACACGCGGGCACAGGCTGGAAGGCATATGGCACAGCGGCAGCCCCATGGGCATGATACTGAATGCGATACGTGGTATGTACCTCTGCGTGCCCCGCAATATGGTGCAGGCAGCAGGCATGTATAATACCCTATTGCAAAGTGATGAACCTGCAATAGTGATAGAATGCCTGAACGGCTACCGGCTGAAAGAAAAAATGCCTGCCAATATAGCGCAGTATACAGTACCATTTGGTGTGCCTGAAATAATAAGAGTGGGTACTGATGTGACCATTGTATCTTATGGCAGCACGCTGCGTGTGATAGATGAGGCTATTGATAATCATTTGGCTCCGCAAGGCATTAGTTGCGAAGTGATAGATGTACGTACATTATTACCTTTTGACCTGAACAAGGTAATAGTAGAATCGCTGAAGAAGACAAACCGTATTGTGTTTATAGATGAGGATGTGCCCGGTGGTGCTACGGCCTATATGTTTCAGCAGGTGATGGAGGTGCAGGGCGGCTTTAGATACCTGGATGCATCGCCCCGTACTATCAGCGCACAGGCGCACAGGGCAGCTTATGCTACGGATGGTGACTATTTTAGCAAGCCTAATGCTGAGGATATAGCGCATGTGATAGAGGGGATGATGAAGGAGTAAACCTCACCCCTATCCCTCTCCTAAAGGAGAGGGAGACATGGAGCGTAATCAAAGTAAAAATGAAAGGGTTGTTTTTGATATGGTGTTGTGTGGTAACTGTGCAGGTAAATGCGCAGCATATATCTTTGCCGAAAGAGCCACAGAAAGAAAGTTTTTCATTTACACATGTGAACAAGCCTACAGTTTTACAACCTGTGCAGCCTAATTTTTATACACTGAATTTTGGTTTCTTCTGTAAACAGGAATTGCATTTTGAAAAGCAGTTTCATGTGCCGTTGATATTCCGATTAGGAAGTGTGGAGTATAATAATTGGTTGGAGCAAAAGGCGGGGTGCAGCCCTATATCCCCCTAAAGGGGAACGCTCATTAAGATGATTTGCCAACAAAATTATTCATTAACCCTGCCTTGACGGAGAGCCGATCCAGTGGGTTCTTTCGGGTAATACTTCACCTTTCATTAGTAATGATAACCCACTTAAACTTGCACCCTGCTGCATCTCTGAATTGTACAATACAACTGCTAACGGGCCTACACTGCAATCCTGCATGATATGGAGGTAAGACATCTTCATAATACGGTCTTCGAATAGGTGTGTTTGTATGGTACAACCAAAATTGAGGGCGACATCATCCTTTACTTTCACCAGATCAAATTCCGTTATCTCGGTTGTCTCCATAAAGACACGCTTACCAAAACCAGAACCCATGAGTTTAAAAAAGAATGAGGCGAATGGTGTACCTAACAAGAAGTTGACAAAGTAGGGATAGGCCATGCTTTCGCATAGGGAATTCACGAGTTCATTACGCCAAACAAATGCGCTCCAGAGTGGCTTTTGCATAGGTTTGTATTTACCGATCAATACCCATTTAGCACCGACCGCTATAAGTGCCATAATGCAGGATACAATAGCAAAATATAATGTGGCATGAAGAATTAATTTGGGTGTGGAATCCTCACCAATTTTTATACCAATATAATGATAGAAGAGCATAATGAGCACGGTAGGTATGGCTAATGGCAAAGTAATACGAAACAATTCGATAAAGCCACGCAGCAGCATCATTTTCATAGGTGGTTTGAAAGTTTGCTGCTCACTAAAACCTTCGGCAATTTGTCTTTTAGGTAAGAACATAGGCGGAGAGCCCAGCCATGAGGTATTGTCAGTTTGTTTGATACTGAGACCCAATGGCGGTGTTGATAAAACACCTATGAGTGCATTGCTGCCTACTTCCCTACCCGATACCAATACAGCGCTATTGCCAATAAATGTGCGGTCGCCCACACTGGTTTTTTTGAGGTACATGATACCACGTCTTACTACCGCAGAGCCAATACTAACAGAATCTGCCAGGAAGCTTTCTTTGCCAATGGTGAGCAGGTCGGTGGATATTTGGTTAACGGTAGAGACCTCGGCACGCTTACCTACTTTGGCGCCCAGCATACGAAGCCATGTAGGTAGGTATATAGTCGCATAGATAGTTCGCAATGATAAGAGGCTCAGATGCAGTAATGTATCTACCAGCCATTTGCGCACATACTTAACACTGTATATGCTGAATTCCTCTTCTTTTGTTTTGCCGAGTACCAGCCATTTTACTAAAACAGCACTTAAACAAAAGCTAATAACATATAGTGCAGAAATGGGAACAATAGCAATAGCTATGCCCGACCAATGAAAACGGTCGAAAATAAAATAGCCGGAAATAATAGTTGGTAATGAGATGAATAACGGAATTGCCAATACAATTATCATTGCTATAAACTGTGCAAATATGAATGCTGCATATTTAAAAACACTAACAGAATGTGTAGCACCTTTAATGTCTTCTTTCCTGACAAAGCGCGCGGGCGAGCCCTGCCAGTATTCTGATTTGGGAATGGTCATTCCCGGTGATATCAAAGAAAGTTCACCAACAGAAGAATGCATTTCCATTTTGGTATTGATGTTGAGCAGGGTTCTAACACCAACAAAACAATCTTTCTCAACTGTTATCCTGCCGATCTTTAACAGACCGTCTTCTATGATATAACCTAAAAGAGTGGCTTCTTTTGATATGCTACAGTTGTTACCAATGTCTATTAAATCGAATGCACGAAGCCTGTCAGAACCCATGTATACGCCTTTACCGATCTTAGCACCCATGAGGCGATAGTACAATTTTATAAATGGCGTACCCGAAAAAAGACTGAGCGGGATAGCGTCTACAAATTTCTTTGCCAGCCAAAAGCGAAAATAATAAAAGCCCCAAAGGGGATATACGCCTTCTTTGTAACGCCCAATGAGCGCCCATTTCATGATGATAGAAACGAGCATCATAATAGGCATGAGCACAAGTGTGCCTATTAACAATACTGATAAAACGGAACTATAAGAATCTGATTCATAATAACCCACCATGAAAAGCAGCAGCAATAAGAAGCCGCCCGTAAGGCCATACAACAGTACAATACTAAACGCTTGCAATATAGCTGTAGTGATGAATGTAGCCCTGCTTACCTTTTCTATCGCTTTTTTTTCGGTAATGTGGTCAGTTTTTTCTTTACGTTTTTTTATGAGCACATCTATTTGTTCAGTGAATTTCCACAATACAGGGTAATGATAAATATCTTCAACAGAGATCCCCTGCATACCTTCGTGTTTGCGCAATTCAGAAACCAACATAGCCGCCAATAAAGAATATCCACCCAACTCAAAAAAATCATCGTGAATAGAAACAGGGTTAGGGTAAAAATATTCTTCCCAAAGTTTATGTACTATTTTTTCGGTTTCGGTATTGGGCGGTACTACATTTGCATTAGCAGGAATAGTGTTATCTACTATCGGGTCTGGCAGTTTTTTCCTGTCTACTTTACCACTTGGTAAAAATGGCATGTCGTTAATGACTGTAAAAACTGTAGGCATCATATAGGAAGCCAACTTGGAACGAAGGAATTCTTTTACAACATCTTCTTTAAAACTTCCTTTTTCATTTTCGAGAATATATGCTACCAGTCGTTTAGCTTTATTTACACCTTCCTGCACTTTGAGTGCCGCGAATTTTACGCCATCGCACTGCATGATGCGGGACTCTATTTCTGATAATTCGATACGGAATCCGCGAAGCTTTACCTGTGTATCTATACGTGCCAGGAATGCGATATCTCCATCTTCTGTAAACTTGCCAAGATCACCGCTTTTATAAAACCTGTCTGCTCCTGCAAATACCATATCGGCAGGGACTTTAACAAACTTATCTATATCTAATTCAGGGTGATGTAAATATCCTTTTGCTATTCCTACACCGCCAATATTTATTTCACCAGGTACGCCTATGGGTACCATATTCATATAAGTATCGAGCAGGTAGGTAGTATAGTTGATAATAGGTTTACCAATAGTAACTACTTTACCTGACACGAAATCTGAATAGGTAGCGATAACTGTAGCTTCTGTAGGACCATAACTATTCACAATCCTTAATCCGGGTACCTGCCAGCGTTGGAGAAGGTCGTAACCTGCAGCTTCGCCTCCTAATATCAATAGCTTTAATAAAGGTATGCGCGGCTCCATCATAGAGAGCATGGTAGGAACAGTAGAGAAAACAGTTACTTCTTTAGCTATCAAATATTCAGTCAAAGCTTCACCGGAATGCATTGCCTCATCAGTTGCGACTACGAGTAATGCGCCTGAATAAAAAGCCAGCCATATCTCTTCCAGAGAGGCATCGAAGGCCACAGAAAAGCCTTGTAATACCCTATCAGTAGCTGCAACCTTAAAATGTTCACCTTCGGCTTTTACCAGGTTACTAATATTTTTATGATGCAGCAACACACCTTTAGGATTACCTGTTGTTCCGGAGGTATAAATAACATAAGCGATCTGCTCAGCAGAAAAATCATGTTGATCTAAATTGGTATCATCAAAAGCAGCAGTATTGTAATTGGCAGTTTTAATATCAATAAAATTCTTTATAGCGGGAGAAATATCAAAAGTTGTTTCAGTTATTAAAAGTTTAGCACCACAGTCTTCGAGAATAAATTTTATACGGTCTTGAGGAAAGCTGGGGTCGAGCGGAACATAGGCTGCACCTGCTTTTAAAATAGCCAACATGGAAATATATACTTCCGCAGAACGCTTTAATAGTATGCCTACGTAGTCTCCATTGCCAACCCCTTTTGAAATAAGAAATCTTGCCAACCTGTTTGCCTTCCTGTTGATTTCAGTATAAGATTGAAATTTATCATGGGCAAGTATAGCAGGGTTCTCAGGAAATTTTGCTACTGTTTGTTCGAATAATCGATGTAAGCCTTCCGGTTTACTAACTGCCTCTATAATAGATCCACGACTGAAAGCATGTATCAATGTTAATTCTTCTTCGCCTATATACTTACAATCTCTAACAAGAACCTTGTCGTTAGCAGTGATCGCATTTATTACGTTAATAAGATGTGAGCAGCTACGCTTAAATACAGTTGAAAAATCGTGCTTATCATCTGCGAGGAACCGAATATTTATTTTATTATCAACCAGCTTATTAAATTCAATAGAACAGGTATCAAAGGTTTCAGGATCATTGATCCTTACCCCAATAAAATAGGGCACATTATCGAAGGCCCTTAAAAAATCGGCACCGAAAGAAATCACCTTTAGTTCATCATTTGCTTGCCTGCAAAGTTTATAGAGGTCAAGGTTATCATCGAGGTTGCTGTTAAATTTTATACCTTTATTATCGTTAGTAGTAAAGGCATTAGAATATATGAGTGCGTTTATTTCGTATTTACGCTCATCGTGCCTGTAGCGATAATGCAGAAATTTGATAACTGAAACAAAAACAGAAAGCAGGTGAAAATTATTGGTCCTGCAATAAGTCTTTAATTCAGCAGGAATATCTATGGTGATCTCAGACTTTATAGTTTCTACCCTTGGTAATGTGCTGTCTTTTACAATAATATCATTTTGTTCCATCAATATTCCGGGCGTTTAACCTTGCTCAAAAATAACACTTCGCAGCAATAGTATTCCATAAAAAAAGCCGCCCCAAAATGGGGCGACTGACCGTTGGTTGTTTTGGTTAAAAGCTCTTTATTTATATATAGCCTATATCTGGCAGTTGCTTATCGTTTAATAATTTGATAAGACAAAGCTACATTAGAGCAATGTTTCCTGAAATCCGTAAGAAGCATGATTTTTGTATCCGTATATATACGGATATACCTTGCTAAGCTGGTATGTAGATGGCTATGAGAGTGCCTCTACCGGGCTTAGAATCTACATCTATTGTGCCATGATGAAAGTCTATACGTGATAGCATATTTTTTAGGCCTATGCCATCTTTTTTTATTTTCTTAAGATCGAACCCGACACCATTATCTTCAATAGTTATAGTTATACCATCTGTGTCTTTTACCAGTTGTATATGTAATTTGCTTGCTTTGGCGTGTTTAATAACATTATTTATCGCTTCTTGTATCACACGATAGAGCACTGTTTCTATTTCTTCATCCATTCTTTTATTTAGCCCTATTATTTCCAGGCTAATGGCCAGCTTGCTTTGATCTATATGTGTGATCAGCTCTTTTATTGCCGAGGAGAGACCTGCTTTTATGAGTGCATTTGGAATCATTTGGTGTGATATCAACCGTAGCTCATCGTAACTATCCGTAAGCAATGCCAGTGTTTTGTCTGCCAAAGGTTCCTTTTCTTTATTCACTTTTAGCTTATCAAAAAGGCTGTTTATATTCATTAATGCGGCTGAAAGCATTTGCCCTACCCCATCATGCAGGTCTGCAGCTATACGTCGCCTTTCTCTTTCTTCTGCCTGTATTACGTCTCTTGCAGCAATTTCCTGTTGCTTATTGATAGCCGACTGCAATCTTGTTTGTTCTTTTAGTTTCCGCCTGTTATATACCAAATAAGTAATGATAGCGCCCATGATCAATATACCGAGAGCTATAACCAGTAAAAAATTACGTTGTTTTAGCTGCAATTGCTGTATAGTAGTTTGCTGATCAAGGGCCCTGATCTTTTCTTCTTTTTGAGCGGTCTCATATTTGGTATTGAGCTCGGCAATTTGTTTGCTTTTGGTGTCATCAAATATGCTATCATCGAGCTTAGTATACATTTGATGGTAGGTAAGTGCCGTTTTGTAGTCTTTCTTATTTTCGTAAATGCCTGAAAGAAAGCCATAGCTATACCTGATCACATCTTTGAAACCAATAGACCTGGCCAGCTGAATAGTAGCCCGGGCATAATAAATAGCACTATCATACTGTTTAAGGCTATCAAATGTTTCGGCAATATTGATCGTTGCAACAGCTACACTATAGTTGTCGCCTGACTTACGCCTGTAAGCCAATGCTTTTTTTTGATAGTCTAACGCTTTATCCGGTTGGTGTTGCTGACTATATATACCTGCAATATTTTCGAGGCTGTACGACTCACCTAATAGTTCGCCTGCTTTTTGATTGCTTATTAATGCCTGCTGATAGCAATAAAAAGCTGAGTCTTTATTGCCCATACGTTCATAATAAACGCCAATGCGGTTATAGCCATCTGCAAGCAGTTTATCATCATTTAGTACCTGCCCAACAGCAATACCCTTGAAAATATAGCCCCTGGCTACTTCCGGGTAGTTGTTCTTACCATACACACCCGAAAGTTCATAATAGATGCTACCCAACTCAGTATAGGGCGGATATTTTTCGCCTTTTTTGATCATGGCAAGGTATATCTCAACTGACTTGTCGAAATCTCCGTTCAGGTAAGTCTTGGCACCTCTTAATCGTTGTATTCTTGTTTCAGCATTAATATCGTTTAGCTGACGTGCCAGCGGCAATGCGTCGTTGGCATAATACTCAAGCGAATCAGGATGATGGTCATAGGCGTTTTCTACCGCTTTCATTTTGATGATAAGCCTGCCTTTTGCATCAGTTTGAGATGAACCTGCAAATGGCAATAGCATGAAAAACAATAAGCTTAGATACCTGAGCATAAGGTCAAGATAATTAAATTTTGTAAACTTGTGATGTATATGCCGGCGACTGAACAGATCAATATATTGCTTGTAGATGACCATGCTATAGTAATGGATGGTATAGAGTCGTTATTAAATACTGTCCCTGCTATTCATATTATCGGTAAGGCTGCCGGAGGCATAGAGGCATTGAAAATACTTGAAAGTGAGGCTGTGGATATTGTTGTCACAGACTATTCAATGGAGGATATGGACGGGCTAACACTGATCCATAAAATGAAGAAAATGAAGCCCGGTATTAAAATACTGGTGTTGAGCATGCATGATGAAGTGCCGATAGTGCAAGAGGTGTTAAAAGCAGGTGTAGCCGGCTATATACTGAAAAAGTACACACATCATGAATTATTAACTGCCATTGATATAATACATGATGGCGGACAATTCTGGAGCACGGAAATAAATAAAATGCTGCTACGCCGCTTGCAACCAGAAAGCAATAACCAGATAACGGAGCGTGAAATGGAGGTACTGAAATTACTTACACAGGAGCTAACCAGCCGCGAAATTGCCGAAAAATTGTTCATAAGCGAACGTACTGTTGATACACATCGTAAAAACTTATTGCGAAAAACTAATTCTTCCAGCACTATTGGTATTATTAAGTATGCTTATGAACATAAGATATTATAAGGCCGTTTGAAAAAACAAGTTTTTTGACATGCCCTATATTTTTCAAAACTGGTTAGCAGCATATTGTTCTTCCTATTAATTTTATAAAAAAATGACTGAACTGAGCGATACTATACGAGAAGCATCGGAACATGCCCGTGATAGTAAGATAAACGGGAAGGTAGCGATATGGGTAGCAATTACTGCAACTTTTATGGCCATCTGTAATGTAAAAGACGGAAATATTGTGCAGGCTATGGAGGAGGCGCAGGCGCATGGCATTGATGCATGGTCCTATTTCCAGGCAAAAAGTACGAAGCAGACAATCATAGAAAATGCAGTGGAGTATTTGAAAGCGCAAAAAAACCCTGCTTTTGATGAACTGATAAAAAAGGACGAAGCGCAAATAGCACGTTATGAAAAAGAAAAAGCGGATATAAAAAAACAGGCAGAGAGATACCAGCAGGATTATAATGCGAAAAATGTATTTGACGATCAGTTTGACATGACAGAGGCTTTTCTTTCTATTTCTATTGCCATGTTTGGTATTACAGCGCTTACACAAAAAAAATGGCTATTGTATTTTGCTTGTGGGGTAAGTGTATTGGGCTTTATATTGGGATTAACCGCTTTTATGAAGATAAGCCTGCATTCGGATCTTATTTCGAAGATATTGGGATAGGATATTTGGAACGCATTTAATTTTCCATTTTAGGATTTTTGCCTTACTTTTGCAGTCCAATTTTTTGGCGAGGTAGCTCAGGCGGTTAGAGCGCAGGATTCATAACCCTGAGGTCTCGGGTTCAACTCCCGATCTCGCTACAAGAAAAGCCGCTCATTAGCGGCTTTTTACATTTAATTTAATCCTAATAAATTTCATTGCACCTATAAAAACAGTCCTTTTACATTCCTATCAATATACTTTTAGCCTGTTTTTCAATGCCTCTTTTATGGTAGTTATTTTACGCTCTTTATAGTCAAAGCATACCATGCCTGTTTTGGCATGGGCTATTGGGGTTTCTCTGCCTTGTCTATTGGTGGTTATATCATATAGCAGGTCGAAGGAGCGTTCTTCTATTTCTACTGCATATATCTTTACAGTGAGTATATCTCCATAAAAACCCTCTCCCTTATAGGCTATCATTACATCGCCCATTATCAGGCTATTGCCCCCCGCATCCAGTTCAGTATAGCCCCATGTGGCCAGCAATTGCATTCTTGCCTCATGTATGATAGATAATATTGAATCATTGCCTACATGATTACCATAATTAATATCACTGATGCGCACACTAATTTGCGCGACATGCAATGGTTTCTCAGCAGGAAATTTTATTTTTACTCGACTCATATTATTTTTGTATTCGCTTATGAAGATAATCTGTATTGGACGAAATTATAGTGAACACGCAAAAGAACTAAATAATGAGGTTCCGACCGAACCTGTTATTTTTATGAAGCCTAAAAATGCGCTGCTGATGACCGGCAAGCCGCTTTTTTACCCCGAGTTTACGGATGATCTGCATTATGAATGCGAGGTAGTAGTAAGACTAAATAAAAACGGGAAATTCATACAAGAGAAGTTTGCCCATAAATACTATAACGAAGTGAGCGTGGGTATAGATTTTACCGCACGCGACCTGCAGGAGCAACAAAAGAAAAAAGGACTGCCCTGGGAAATAGCAAAAGCATTTGATGGGTCGGCAGCAGTGGGCTCTTTTATATCCACGGATGGTATTGATCTGAACAACCTGGATTTTGAATTGAAAATAAATGACAATACGGTACAGAAGAGCAATACCGGAAATATGCTATTTAATGTAAATAAGATAATAGAATATGCTTCTAAATATTTTACATTGAATATCGGAGACTTGATATATACCGGTACTCCTGCCGGGGTGGGCGCGCTGAATGTATATGACAAGCTGGAAGGTTATCTGCAAGGCGAAAAACTGCTGAATGTGGATATCAGGTAGCTGCGCAAGTGTTTATTTCTTTTAACTTCGTTGTCATAATTATTTATTGATGAAACTATACGCTATTCTAATAATTTCATTATCCTGTTTTTTTAATACCGCTTTTTCCCAACAGCATCCTGATATAGGCTGTGTAGATAAGGCACTTAAAATGCAATCCGAGGACATTAGAATGTCTTTTGCAAAGCAAGGCATGAGCGTATATCGCGATGCGATGATCAACATGAACTCACAGGAGCCATTCCCTATTGAAGTGCAGCTTTCAAAAGGGCATTTATATCAATTAATTTTTATTGGCAGCAAGGGTGCCGGTAAAATAAAAATGGAAATATTTGATGGTGAGGATAAAAAGATAGCAGATAAAGATGCGTCACTAAGCTCAACGAACAGAAACTCTAATGCTATTATTTATTCCTTTGTTCCGGGCAAAAAAGACCTATACCTGGTCGTACTGTCTCAAAAACTGAAGAATAAAAACATTTGTGGCAGTTTTACAATACTGGAGCAAGGTGGTACTAATAAAACCAGCCCAACACAGCCCGGTGCAGATACAACTATATATAAAAGACCTGCTCAGAAAAAATAGATAACTGCATATGGATGTGAATATTGAGCCAAGCTGGAAGGCTGAACTATATGAGGAATTCAACAAACCTTATTTTGCTGAAATAGTACAATTTTTAAAAAAGGAGAAGACAGACGGTAAAACCATTTACCCACCCGGTCCCTTCATTTTCAATGCATTTAATTTTACGCCATTTGACAAAGTAAGGGTGGTGATATTGGGACAGGACCCTTATCATAATCCCGGGCAAGCACATGGGCTTTCCTTTTCGGTACCGGATAAGGTGGCAGCACCGCCCTCTTTAGTGAATATTTTTAAGGAAATACAGTCTGACCTGGGCATATCAATACACCATTCTAACCTGGAAAAATGGGCAGGCCAAGGTGTGCTATTACTTAATGCATCGCTTACAGTAGAAGCTAATAAACCAATGTCTCACAGCAAAATAGGATGGCATATTTTTACAGATTCAGTTATCAGTCATATATCAAAAGATAAGGAGCATGTAGTGTTCATACTTTGGGGGGCTTTCGCACGAAGTAAGGAGGCGCTTATAGATAAATCAAAACATTTGGTACTCACCTCTGCGCATCCTTCTCCTTTGTCAGCACATAATGGTTTCTTTGGCAACGGGCATTTTAGCAAGACCAATAAATGGCTGCAGGAACATGGTATAAAACCAATTGACTGGTCTTTAGAATAACTTTGCGACCATGAAATTTATTAGCAATATACTGGGGCGTATCTATTTTGTGTATGGCATGTTGCTGTTTTTTATCACTATGCTTATAGTGGTAATACCTATATGGCTTATCTCATTATTACCCGAACCTGCAAGAGCTAAAGCACTGCACCCTGTGTTTAGATTATGGATGGGTGTATTCATGCCGCTGGTATTTTGTCCCGTAATAAGAAGGGGTAAAGAACATTTTAAAAAAGGGCAGAACTATGTGGTGGTCATCAATCATAATTCTTTGGTAGATATTCCTGTTTCATCCCCCTGGATACCGGGTCCAAATAAAACACTAGGCAAGATAGAAATGGCTCGAGTGCCAATTTTTGGTATCATCTACAAAACAGGTGCTGTACTTGTAGACAGGAAGAACCCTGATAGTCGCAGAGATAGCTTTAATAAAATGCAAGGCATACTGGATAAAGGCATTCATCTCTGCCTCTATCCTGAAGGCACAAGGAATAAAACAGACCAGCCATTACAGCCGTTTTATGATGGCGCATTTACTGCTGCCATCCGTGCACAAAAGCCTATCATACCCGGCATTATCTTTAATTCTGCCAAGATATTACCTAATAATGCCAAATTCTGGGCAAGGCCTATGCCTGTACGTTTTCACTTCTTAGAAGCGATCTCTACGGAAGGATTAACTTTGAATGATACTGCTATGCTAAAAGAAAAAGTGCATAGCCTGATGGCACAATATTATGTGTTTAATAAAGACAAAGCATGAATTACAGCATTATAGGTACCGGTAATATAGCCTTGTTCTTTGCAAAAAGACTAAAGGAAGCCGGGCACAACTGCACCGGTATATACGGCAGAAATGCCCGTATTGCTAATGCATTGGCCAAGGAAGTGTATGCAGACGATTGTGGTTCGATAACCGATGCTAAAGACAATGCAGATATATGCATACTGGCTGTTTCTGATGCAGCAATAGCAGAGATGGCCAAACAGATACATATAAATAAGACTGTATTGGTACATACAGCAGGCTCTGTAAATATTAATGTATTAAAAGACTCGGCTATTGATTATGGTGTTATATGGCCCGTATATTCTATTATAAAAGCTGATCTGCCATTGCACAGGCAGATACCTATGGCCTGGGAAGCATCGTCAGATAAGGCAAGGCAACAAATAGTATCCCTGATCAGCTCAATAAGCGACCAACCATTTGAGGCTAAAGATGAGCAACGCAGATGGCTGCACCTGGCGGCTGTGATGGGGAATAACTTCATCAATCACCTCATGGCTATCTGCGAACAAATATGCAATGAGCAGGCTGTGCCCTTCTCTATACTGCAACCAATTTTACAACAAACATTTGACCGTGTGAAGCAACACTCACCGGCTGAATTGCAAACAGGACCTGCCAAACGTAATGACCAGACTACCATGGACAAACATGTGGATATTTTGAAATCGCACCCGGAATGGAAAGACATATACGAAAGCCTGAGCAGATCCATAGGTAAAATGCATTACAAAGGCTAATATAAGGTTCCTTTATCCTGCTATCAGTATACAGCGTCAATGGCTCATCATTTTAGCTTAGCTTTGCGCAAAAAATTCGACAACACATACATGTATAATATAAGGTTTAAGTTTGAACAACAGGGGCTGGAGCCAATAACGCTTGAGAATGTAAAAGCGGGTGACAGTATACTGGAAATAGCACTGGAAAATAATATAGAGATACACCACAACTGCGGCATGGTATGTGCCTGCAGCACTTGCCATATATATTTGGAGAAAGGAGATGAATTTGTACCTGAAATATCTGACAAAGAAGAAGATTTTATTGACCGCGCGCGCAATCCTAAAATAAATTCAAGGCTGGGTTGCCAGTGTGTATTATAAGCAGGCATGAGTGGTGATATAGAGGTTACTGTACCCGACCAGTCGGTGATACATGGAGAATAAAACCCTGCTGGCCTCCCTAAAGGGAGGAACTCCCCGGGGGAAGAAATTATTATAATTGAACATTACAAACTAATACAAGATATGGCTCATTACGAACCGCCTATACATTGGAACGATTACGAAGACATAGCCATGAAGCTATATGAAAAATTCGGCAATGAGTTTGATGAAAGCAAGATATACCGGTTGCGTTTTACAGACCTGATGGAATGGGTACTGCAACTACCCCATTTTGTAGGGAAACGTGAAGAATGTAATGAAGGTCACCTGGAGATGATACAATCAGGCTGGGTGTATGAATGGCGTGATAACCAGGATTAATTCAATTCCATGAATATTTTAGAACGCTTTGCCCCAATACGTGTATTTGTGTTTGATATAGATGGCGTATTTAACAATGGGCAGCTGCTCCTCACTTCCGATAGTGAAATGCTGCATAGTTTGAATGTTAAAGATAGCTATGCACTGGAACAGGCTATAAAAAAGGGTTATAAAATATGGATCATCTCTCACGGCATATCAGAAGCTTCCAAAGCAAGATTTAATAAATTGGGAATAACAGAAGCCTATGATGGCGTAAACAATAAAAAAGAGTTTTTGCAGGAATTGGTTGCTAAGGCGCATGTTCCATATGAACACCTACTCTATATGGGTGACGATTTACCCGACTATGCCGCAATGCAAATCTGTGGCCTATCTACTTGTCCCAATGATGCAGTAGGAGAAATAAGGCAAATAGCTAAATATATATCTCCATATAAAGGCGGCGAAGGCTGTATACGCGATGTAATAGAAAAAGTAATGAAGCTAAATGGCGATTGGGAATTACCATCCTGATATCATGAACCATATCTAATTAAGAATGTGCCCTTCCGGTATGTGATTTCTTTATAAACAAGCCCTTATACCAGTGCAAGATCCGCTTCTTAAACAATATCGGCAGCAGTGCTAATATAACAGACACAGGAATGATGATAATAAGATTCGCCTTAAAGAATAAGAATACATCTGTCCATAAAAGAAATAAGGCGATAAACAGAACGATCTCTTTCCACTGTTTCATTGTGTGTGGTAATTTTTAAGTAAAACAATAAGCCAGTACAGTTCAGTAAAAAATCGAGCCAGTTTTTTCAGAAACTTCATGACATGGGGGTTTAGTAACTACAATGACGTGGGCAGGAAGGAAATAGTTAGGATTACTTTAAAAAAAAAATAAAAATCTTATTAAATAATTTTAATGCGACTTTATGAAAGAGCGATCTCAATGGCGAATAGAAATGATATGGAATATTTTATATTATAAATAATAACTATACTCAACTCGCGGTATTGCAAGTGCAATAAATTGTGAAATAATAGAGATGAGAACCTGATTCCTTATTTCTTTTTTATAATTGCCAAAAACAAAGCTACCCAGCCTATTATAAAACATAACCCACCCAGCGGTGTTATTAATCTGCCAATAGTTGGTACAGGTATCTGTTTTGCATCCATATATGCATACAGGTAAAGCGAGCCACTAAAAAAAATAATTCCCAGGATAAAGAAGAGACTGGCATATTTGATTTGAGGAAAAGGAAAGGAAGTGAACAAAACACCCGCAATGAGCAAAGCAAAACAATGATAATACTGGTAAGTAACTCCTTTTTCAAAAATTTGTAGTTGCTCGGATGGCATTATAGCCTTGAGGCTATGGGCACCAAATGCACCTAAGATAACTGCTATTGCACCAAATATGGTTCCTGCTAATAATGCTGGTCTATACATTCTTTAAAATTTCATCAAAGGTAGCTGGTGTAATGTAATCTACTTGTAAAATATGGTGCGCCTGCTCATATATGGGTGCTCTTTCTGTTAATAATGTTTCCAGTCTTTTATTCAGATCAGTATGCGCTGTCAATAAAGGGCGTTTATCAATATGTCCTTTAAGCCTGTCCATTAAGAAGGATGTGCCAGTTTTTAAATAAATAACAACACCATTTTGCTTCATCAGGTTCATATTATCCATATAGCAAGGTGTGCCGCCACCACATGCAATAATAGTATCTGCTGTATTATTTTCAATAATGGATGCTAAGTACGTTTTTTCAATTTCACGAAATGCTTTTTCATCATGTTCTTTAAAAAAATCTGCTATTGATCTTTGTTCTTTAGTTTCTATATATTCATCCAGGTCTATAAAAGATATTCCTTTCATCATGGCTATAACCCCACCCCAATAGGTCTTTCCGGAGCCAGGCATACCTACAAGGAATATCATCTTTCTCATAGTTTTTTATTTAGGAATTTCCACAACATTAGCATGGCCATTTGTATTGCCACGTCTTTGTTGCGGGGTCTGTCATAGTGAAAATGAAATTTTTTAGTTTTCACCATATCCATATTTGCTACTGCAACCCAAACTGTGCCAATAGGTACTTTATCATCATTTCCACCGGCACTTAGCAGGCCGGTAATTGACAAAGCATAATCACTATTCAATATTTTTCTTGCCCCATGCACCATTTCAATGGCTACAGCTTCACTTACTACTCCATGGTTTTCAATAGTAGAATGTTGTACACCTAATAGCGTCTCTTTTATTTCAGCATTATAGCATACAATGCTACCTTTAAAATAGTTTGCAGAGCCCATTACCTGTGTAATGCTATGCGCGATATAACCACCTGTGCAGCTCTCTGCAAGGCCAAGCGTAATTCCTTTTTCAATAAATTCTTTTGCAAGTATATATTCAAGTGGCACGTCTTCAAGCGCCACTACTATACTTTCCAGCCGGTTGGCTATTTCTTCTTGTCGTAGTTGTAATTCATTGATCAATTGCAATTCATTATTGCCCCTTCCGGTCAGCCTCAGCTTCACAATGCCGGCACTTGGCAGGTAAGCCAGCCTGATATGCGCAGGCAGGGCTTCTTCCAGGTCTTGTATCTTTTCGGCAATGAAGCTCTCACCTTCTCCTGCTGTAATGATAGAACGATGTAATAGCAGGTCACTTACAAAACGTTTACGCAGTCTTGGCATTACCTCATGCTCCATTATACCCATCATCTCGAAAGGCACACCGGGCATAGCTATTATTACTTTGCCATCTTTTTCAAACCACATACCGGGAGCCGTTCCCATTTTATTAAACAGTACGATACAATTATCCGGAATTTCGGCTTGTTTTAAATTTCGGTCTATAAAAGGCCGGTTTCTTTTAGCAAACATTTCTTTCACATGCGCCAGTACGGTTTCATTTACAACCATTTTCCCACCAAAATATTCGCAGAGCAAGGGTTTTGTTATATCATCTGCAGTAGGGCCCAGGCCACCTGTTATTAATACTATATCGGCATTTGGTATTTCATCATCCAACGCTTTCCATATAGCAGACTTTACATCTCCTACTGCTACCCTGCGCAGCACATCTATCCCGGCATCGTTCAGCTGTTGGGCCATCCATGCAGAATTAGTATCTATCGTTTGTCCTATCAGCAATTCATCACCTATAGTAATGATACAAGCACTTATATTACTCATTTGTTTCTTTTCTAAAGAACGGCTCTAATCTTATTTTTAATGGCTCGGGCATCAGTATTTTTTTCTTTTCCTTTGGGTCATAAAATACTAATGTTGTCACACCCTTATTCAAAAAAACACCCTGTTCATTATACAATTCAGAATGAAAACTGATAGCGGGTTCAGTAGGAAATTCTTTTAAAATAGTCTTCACAGTTACCAGGTCATCGTATAGTGCAGGACGATAATACTGTGATCTCAATTCTACCACCGGCATCATTACACCCATCTCTTCCAGTTGACGATAGGTAAAACCTAATTCGCGTATCGCCTCCGCCCTGCCTACTTCGTAATAAAAAGCATAATAACCATAATAGAGATAACCCATCTGGTCGGTCTCACCGTATCTCACACGTATCTGTGTAGTAGCGCTATACATTTTTAAGCAATATTATTTTTTATTTAAAAGATCTGCGTCTTTAATTGCATATACGCTATTTGCCTGCGTAAGACAGGTAACAACAAGATCATTAATGCAAACATGCGGTGGCAATGTGGCACAATAGTAAGCAATATCTGCTATATCATTTGCCTGCAATGGATGCAAACCTTCGTATACAGATTTAGCACGATCATCATCACCTTTAAAACGGACTAAAGAAAATTCAGTCTCTGCCATGCCCGGATGAATAGCTGTTACTTTTATGCCAAAAGGCAACAGGTCAATACGCATGGCCTGGTTCAAAGCATCTACTGCGAATTTGGTAGCGTTATACACATTACCATTTTTGTACACGGTCTTAGCAGCAGTAGAGCCTATATTAATGATATGTCCGCCACCCTGTATCTTCATCAGCGGCGCTACTTGCCTGGTTACATACAATAGCCCTTTCACATTGGTATCTATCATCACATCCCAATCATCTGTATCTCCTTCATCTATAGTAGATAATCCTGCGGCAAGGCCTGCGTTATTAACCAGTATATCAATTCTATCAGTTTGTTTTTTCAGTTCTGTAATAGCATTTTCCACTTCCTGTTTGTTGCGTACATCAAACTGTAATGTTATTACTTTAGCGCCAACTTTTTCCAGTTCGGTTTTCTGAGCATCAAGCCTATCTTTTCTTCTGCCTGTAATGCAGAGGTCATAACCTTCTTTAGCAAAACGTTCGGCAATAGCTTTTCCAAATCCAGAAGTAGCCCCTGTAATGAGGATCATTTTTTTCATGCAGTAAAGATAACAGAGACAAAAAGAATTAAAAAGAATTCGCTAAAAGCTTAACGGATAAGAGTCACATCACCCTTCATCAAAGATTCATGGCCAAATCTGTCAACCAATTTTAATTGCCAGAAATAAGTACCCACCTCAGCCATTTTGCCATTAAATGTTCCATCCCAACCATTTTCTACCATGTCCGTATGAAACACAACCTGGCCATAACGATTGTAAACATTGAATTGTTTTACACTTCTATAGCCGATAAGTATTGGCCTGAATACATCATTTTTCCCATCGCCGTTTGGTGTAAAACCAGAAGGAACAAAAGCTGCGGCCTGGTTTACCACTGTAATATTTATAGTATCATCTCCCACACAACCAAATGGGCTTACCACATGCACTTTATAGGTGAACCTACCGGTATCAGTAAAATAACCAACCGGGTTGTCCCCGTCTGTATTATTCAGGTATGTGCTGGGTGTCCAGGTGTATTGTATGCCCCCTGCAGCATTAAGATTCACGGTTTCGCCTTTTACAATAATAGTATCATTACCTGCAAACGGTTTAAATTTTTCAATAAGCACTTGTTTTAATGCAGTATCTGTACAACCTTTGAAATTCTTTGATACAAACAGCACATTATAAGTATCACCGTGCAGGTAGGTATGAACAGGGTTTTGGTCGCGGGATTGGGCACTGTCGCCAAAATCCCAAAACCAGGATGTAATCGGCTTATAGGTTGAACTGGTCAGATCTGTAAAATTGATCGGAGAACCCGGACAGTCTAAACCTGCGTAATCGAACAAAGCCTTAAACTTTGGATAGATCTTGACAAACCTGGTAATACTGTCTGGGCATGTAGACCCCCTGTTCACAACAAGTTTCACAAGATAGGTACCTGTATCAGCATAAGTATAATCAGGTTCAAATTGGGTAGAGGTGGCTTTATGTACGGTATCACCAAAATCCCAAAAATAAGAGAAGCCACCCTTACTGGTATTTACAAAATGTACATGATAATCTTCACAGTTGACAATATAAGTATTGAAGTCAGAAGAAAATTGGGGAATATTTGCATACACGGCTTTAGAACAATTGGTAACAACAAACTGAAACTCTCTTGTTACTGTGTTTATCATGACCCCTTTGCGCCATTCGTGGCAGCAAACGGTAACCACAAAACGACCCAATATATTAGGCATACCTGATATGATACCGGTTACAGGATCTATACCTATTTTAGGAAATCCACCCATCGGGTTTTTATAACTATAAGGCTTCATATAACTTACAGTATCAAACGGAGGCGGACCGGGATTAGGTTTCGCATCATTGTTACTACCACCTTCATAGGTATTACAAAACTCATAGCTAAGCGAATCACCATCAGGGTCTACTGCAGAGTGGTCGTAAATAAGCGGATTATTGATGCAAATGATTTGTGGTGGATAGTTTTTGAATACCGCACTATTATTACAAGAAGCAACTCCTGCCGGAGGTATATTACAATAATAGGTAGCCCCGACAGAGGCCGGATTGAGAATATTAAGTATGCTGGCATTTCTACAACATCTTTGGTATACCACTATATAGCCGGTAGCATTAGGAGGTAAATTATAGATCTTTGTAAAAACAGCTTTACGTAAACAGGTTACAGGAGGGTTGTCCACACATAAGTTACTGAAATTAGCAGGTACTGTTGACCTGCTACCTATATGAATAGAATCGTATAATGGAATGGGTGGAATATGTGTGAAGTCTCCAAAAACAGGAACACCTTTACCATCAAAAATATTTAAATAGGCCGGATCATCCTGTGCTATTGCTTCCGGCAGACCTGTAAGACAGTCTTCGTATATAGAAATGGTGATCTCATAATTG
>Ga0207152_1018_pt2 | contig 21019 bp, 14 predicted proteins | sample Alteio_BWMinHeat_30_FD_153590 | JGI IMG/M metagenome (GOLD analysis project Ga0207152, IMG submission 153590) | Enriched cells from forest soil in Barre Woods Harvard Forest LTER site, Petersham, Massachusetts, United States -... | ecosystem: Environmental > Terrestrial > Soil > Temperate forest >... | reverse complement strand
GTTTCAGGTTTTAGCCGACTCTTACGGTAATTTAGTCAGCCTGGGCGAGCGGGAGTGCAGCATCCAGCGGCGGCACCAGAAGCTGCTGGAAGAATCGCCTTCGATGCAGGTCACCCCGCAGATGCGCCGGTCGATTGGGGAATCGCTTTGCTCTACGCTTACCAGGATCGGCTACGTCAATGCCGGCACAGTCGAGTTCCTGATGGATGAAAACGGCAGCCTGCACTTTATTGAAATGAATACCAGGATTCAGGTGGAGCATCCGGTCACAGAGATGGTAACCGGCATCGACCTGGTGAAGAGCCAGATTCTTCTCGCCGCCGGCGAACGGCTGGATAGCGTGCTGCAGGGCGAGATCGAACATCGCGGACACGCCATCGAGTGCCGCATCAACGCGGAGCATCCGGAAACATTTACGCCTTCGGCGGGGAAGATTACCGCTTTCCATACGCCCGGAGGGACAGGCGTGCGCGTGGATACCGCGGCCTATGCCGAGGGCGTCATACCGCCGTATTACGATTCGCTCATTGCCAAGGTTGTGGCCCACGGCAAAGACCGCGAAGAAGCCATGTCGCGCATGGCGCGCGCGCTGGATATGTTCATTGTGCAGGGCATTCACACCACCATTCCACTGCATCGCCAGATCATGGCCGATCCTGAATTTCGCGCCGGTAACTTCGATACCAAATACATTGAGCGTTTCCTCGAAAGGCGCAAAGGGACCAAGGCCGAGAAACGCAGCGCATGAAAGGGCAGCATTCAGCCAACCTGAAAAGGAAGCTGCCGCGCTTCTATGCCATCATTGACGCTGGCAGATTTGCTGACGGAAAGAATGCGTTACGACAGACCGTTGATTTCGCGCAGCAACTATTAGAAGGCGGCGCAACTCTCATCCAATATAGAAACAAGAAATCTGGCGCGAGAGAAATGCTCAGCCAGGTCCGTGAATTGCGGCGGGTAGCGGGAGCGTATGCAACACTGATCATGAATGATCGCGCCGACCTATGTCTGGCTTCCGGCTGTGATGGGGTTCATGTGGGGCAGGAAGACCTTTCAGTCGAAGGCGCGCGCAACATCGTTGGTGAAACCGCCTTCGTGGGAATTTCGACGCACAACATGCAGCAAATTCTACAGGCTGCTCACACTTCCGCCGACTACATCGCTGTGGGCCCGGTATTTGCCACGAAAACGAAAATGAACCCGGAGCCGGTTGTAGGGCTTGAATTGATTCGAACTGCCCGCAAGACCACATCCAAGCCAATCGTTGCCATTGGCGGCATCACGAACGCCAACTGCCGCTCTGTGATCGAGGCCGGAGCCGACTCGATTGCGGTGATCAGCGGGTTACAAGCATCACCTCGAGAGGGGGTTGAGCAATTCTTGAGAGAACTTTCTGTAGCGGATTAACGCCAGTCGAGGACAGCCGCCCCTGCCAAGACAGACATGAAATTTTGAAACGTCGAAGCCAATTCGGCGCAACTGCTTGCAACAAAAATGCTAAGATAACCGGCGCTAATTTGATTAACCTGTAAAATGGAATAGCACATCTGTGAACTCCCCCGCTAAAGGTATTACCGACAGTTCTGCGTCTCCTGAATGGGTCAAAGGTCTTGGTCTCACCAGCGCGACCACGCTGGTGATGGGATCAATGATCGGTTCCGGAATCTTCATTGTTTCGGCCGAGATTGCCCGCGAAACTGATTCTCCCGCTCTCCTGATTGGCGCCTGGCTCTTAACCGGCTTTCTGACCATTACAGCGGCACTGGCATACGGGGAACTGGCTGCCATGATGCCCAAGGCTGGTGGCCAATATGTTTATCTGCGCGAAGCCCTGGGGCCGCTGTGGGGGTTTCTCTACGGATGGACCCTGTTTCTTGTAATCCAGACAGGAACCATTGCTGCCGTGGGAGTGGCCTTCGGGAAGTTTGCCGGCTTTTTCTTTAAGTCTATCTCCGCCGACCGCTGGATTGGATATCACGTGCATGTGCCCCCCTATCATCTAGGTCCTATGGTCCTGGGTAACATGGATGTTGGCCTGAATACACAGAACCTGGTGGGAATCGTTGTCATCGTACTTCTTACGGCCATCAATGTTTTTGGCATCAAGACTGGCGCGATCATCCAGAATGTCTTTACCATCTCCAAGGTTGCGGCCTTGCTTGGCCTCGTTCTCGTAGGCATCTTTGTAGGACGCAACCCGCAGGCCATGGCCGCCAACTTTGGCAGCGCCTGGAGCAATTTCTGGCACAATGCCGGGTTGGGAGCATCCCATGAAATTCAGGTGGGAGTATTGGTCGGGACGCTCACGGTCCTTTGTGTAGCTCAGGTAGGTTCGTTGTTTTCTGCCGATGCATGGAACAACGTTACCTTTACCGCCGGAGAAGTAAAAAATCCAAGCCGTAACTTGCCGCTGGCGCTGGCCCTGGGGACAGGGATCGTCATCGGCTTATATGTCGCTGTCAATTTTATTTACCTGAGCGTGCTGCCGCTGCACGGAGATCCCAATGGGAGTACGGTGCTGGCGCGAGGCATCCAGTATGCTATCGCCGACCGCGTGGGAACTGCCGTCATGCTGCAGATGTTCGGATACACCGGCGCCGCACTGATGGCCTTTGCAATCCTGGTTTCTACTTTTGGCTGCAATAACGGACTGATTCTCGCTGGCGCCCGCGTCTATTATGCGATGGCGAAAGATGGGTTGTTTTTCCGGCCGGTGGCTGAACTGCATCCTAAATATAAGACCCCGGTCAACGCGCTGGTGGTGCAGGCCGTCTGGACCTGTCTGCTGTGCCTCTCAGGCACCTATGGCCAGTTGCTGGACTATATTATTTTTGCGGTGCTGGTTTTTTATATCCTGACGATCTTCGGCTTGTTTGTGCTGCGCAAGACGCGTCCAAACGCAGAAAGGCCCTATCGGGCCTTTGGATATCCCGTGCTGCCCGCGATTTATATCATCCTCGCGCTTTTGATCGATATAGTATTGTTGCGTTATAAGCCCCAATATACATGGCCGGGATTGATTATCGTCCTGCTCGGCATTCCGGTGTACTATGTCTGGTCGCGCGGGACCGCGCCATTAGCAACAGAAAAAGCGTGAAACAAAGGAGAACTCAGGATGGCTAATCTGCTGGCAACCAAGCCGCTAGATATGCTGCTCGCTGAATCAAAGGAAGAAAGCGAACACAGTCTAAAACGGGCCTTGGGGCCAATCAATCTCATTACGCTCGGCATCGGCGCGATTATCGGCGCTGGAATTTTCGTGCTGACCGGGCACGCAGCTGCCGCCAATGCGGGGCCGGCTATCGTTGTTTCTTATATTTTGGCGGGAATTGGTTGCGCCTTTGCGGGCCTGTGCTACGCAGAATTTGCCTCGTTGATCCCTATTGCAGGTTCGGCCTATACCTATGGCTACGCGACCCTGGGTGAAATTTTTGCCTGGATTATCGGCTGGGACCTGGTTTTAGAGTATGCTTTTGGCGCCGCCACAGTCGCTTCGGGATGGAGCGGAACTGTGGTTGCATTCCTGCAGAACCTGGGGTTCGATTTGCCTCCGCAGTTCACAAACGTACCCGGCACCCAAATGGTTCAGTACCAGCACCATTGGGTTCCTCTGGTCACGGTGCAGAAGACGCTGGCCGATGCCAACGTTGATTGGCATACTCTACCTCATGTCACCTCTGCCTTTAATCTAGTTGCATTTGTGGGCCTTGCGATTGTGACTACCATCCTCGTTATTGGCATCAAGGAGTCGGCCAATTTCAATACAGCTATCGTTTTTGTGAAGCTCGCGGCTGTGCTCATTTTTATTGGTGTCGCAGGTCACTATGTGATTCAGCATATGGATCAGGCTAAGGCAAATTGGACACCCTTTATCCCGCCAAACAGCGGGACTTTTGGCATCTATGGCTGGTCCGGCATTTTCCGTGGGGCGGCAGTAGTATTTTTTGCTTACATAGGTTTCGATGCGGTCTCCACCGCTGCGCAGGAAGCCAAAAACCCCCAGAAAGACATGCCCATCGGCATTATGGGATCTTTAGGCGTCTGCACCATCTTATATATTCTTGTATCTGGTTTACTTACTGGAGTAATGCACTATTCGCAACTCAATGTCGCCGCGCCGGTGTCGGCGGCGATTGCGGCGACCGGAATCTGGTGGGGAAGTTTCCTGGTGAATGCCGGAGCCATCGCCGGTTTAAGCACAGTGATGCTGGTCATGATGTTGGGCCAATCGCGTGTTTTCTATTCCATGGCGAAAGATGGTCTGCTCTGGAAGTGGGCGGGTGAAGTTCATCCGCGCTTCCGGACACCTTGGAAGACGACCATCATCGTCGGGCTTTTTTGCGCCTTTTTTGCTGCGCTGGTTCCGATTGGTATCCTTGGCGAGCTTGTCAGCATCGGTACGCTGCTGGCGTTCGTGATCGTTTGCGCCGGCGTTTGGATTTTGCGACGAAGGCATCCTGAAATGCCACGACCGTTTAAAACTCCTTGGGTGCCCTTTACGCCTATTATGGGAATCCTCGCCGCATTCTCGTTGATGGCCTCGCTTCCACGGGACACATGGTTACGTCTCATCATCTGGCTCGCGATTGGCATGGTGGTCTATTTCACCTATAGTTTGAAGCACAGCAGAGTACAGGCTGCTGCACAGGGTCGCGCGGCCAGCGGGGATTAAGTAATCATCGAGATTCATGCCCTTCGCACTCTCATAGGTGCGAAGGGTTTTGTTTTACAATCGCGCTTGATGAGGAGTTTGTAAAGTTTTGCGCGTCCCTTCGCCATCTCAAATTCCTGGCTGCCGCTTTAGTGGCGCTGGTTGCCGTAGGGACGGCGGGCTTTCACTATATTGAGGGTTGGCCGTGGTTTGACGGCTTTTACATGGTCGTGACCACGCTGACGACCATCGGATACGGCGAGGTGCATCCTCTCTCGCAAACCGGCAAAGTCTTCAATGTTGGGCTGATTATCGCTGGCGTGGCGCTGGTTACTGTGGTGATCGGTACCCTCACGCAGTATTTGCTAGAATTCGAACTTACCAAGGTTTTGGGAAGGCGGAAGATGGGACGCGAAATCGCGCGGCTCCAAAATCATTACATCATCTGCGGGGCCGGGCGTGTGGGACGCCGCGCTGCCCACGAGCTGGCCCGCAAGCCCGTCCCGTTCGTAGTGATTGAGAAAGGTGAGCCCCACCTGCAGAACCTCGAGCCGGAATGGCTGCTCATCCAGGGGGATGCTACGCAGGAAAAGGTCCTCCGCGAAGCCCAGATCGAGCATGCTGTCGGGCTGGTCGCCGCCACCACCACCGACGCAACTAACATTTATATTGTGCTGACAGCGCGCAGTCTGAATCCTAAGCTGCGGATCATCGCCCGCGCCAGCGAAGAGGCGGCAGAAAAACATCTTCTTACCGCTGGCGCCAATTCCGTAGTTTCGCCTTATGCTTTTGCCGGCCATCGCATCGCGCAAAGCTTCCTGCGGCCGAATGTCCTGGATTTTCTCGATCTCGCCACCACTCGCGAGGGCGGCGTGGAGATGGTGATTGAAGAAATCTATGTGGGCGCCGGTTCTGCTTTTGCCGAAAAGACAGTAGGGAATTCACAGATCCACCGGGAGTTCGGAATTATTGTCCTGGCCATCAAGCATCAGCAGGGCAAGACGATTTTTAATCCAACCGCTAACGTGGTTATCCAGGCCGGCGACCATCTGATTGTTATGGGTGAGCCGGCAAGCATGGCCCGGCTTGAAGCCGCAGCCGCCAGCACCCTTCAACGCTCATGAAAATCGTTACCTCTGCCGAGATGCGCGAGATTGACCGCACCACCACCGAAAAATATGGAGTGTCTTCGCTTGTCCTGATGGAAAATGCAGGCAGTGCCGTGGCCGAGTTTGTGCTCGAGTACTACCCCGATGCGGAAGAGATTGGCGTGATCTGCGGTAAAGGCAACAACGGCGGAGACGGGTTGGTAGCCGCCCGCAAGCTGCATGAGGCGGGGAAGAACGTGCTGGTGCTGCTTCTGGCCGATCCCAAAGAGCTGAAGGGCGATGCCGCGGCAATGTTCCAGAAGCTGCCCGTGGCGGCGGTTTGTGCGCGCAATGAGCAGGAGTTGGAGCATGAATCCGCCATGCTGGTCGCCAATGCTGACGTGCTGGTGGATGCCATTTTCGGAACTGGATTCAAGCCTCCGCTGACGCCTTTCTTCGTCAAGGCGTTTGATCTTATTAATGGCGCCCGCCCGGTGGTGTCGGTGGATGTCCCGTCAGGGGTTGATGCCGACGAAACCGACATGAAGAAAATGAAGAAATCAATCTGGGCGTTTTCCAACGGCATTGTCACCTTCACCGCGCCCAAGCCTGCACATGTCTTTTTGAACCTGACTTCAGACCCCATTGTGGTTGCCCAGATTGGGACCCCACGTGAAGCGATCCGATCGAAATTGAAGCAGGAGGTAATTGCGCAGAACGATCTGCACAGCCTCTGGGCTGTGCGCCGTCCCTGGGACGCCCACAAAGGGCTCTTTGGCCACGTCGGAATCATTGGAGGCTCTACCGGTAAAGCAGGCGCCGCTGCTATGGCAGCGATGGCTTGCATGCGCTCGGGCGCCGGCCTGACCACCGTGGCTACCGCCAAATCGGTTTTGCCCACTGTAGCGGGCTTTGCCCCGGAACTGATGACCACGCCGCTGGCTGAAAGTGGCGCGGGCGCGATCGCAATTTCTTCCGATGAGAAGGCGATCAAAAAAATCTTGGAGGGCATGACGGTCATCGCCATTGGCCCGGGCATCTCACGCGAACCCGAAGCGGCGCAGTCGGTGCAGGCCATTGTTGCCCAAACTAAATCGCCAACGGTCATTGATGCCGATGGTCTAAACGCCTTTGAAGGCAAGGTGCATCTATTGAACGGCTCGCAGCGCCCGTTGGTGCTCACCCCGCATCCTAAAGAGATGTCGCGGCTCTCGGGCCTGTCGGTCGAAGAAATCGAAAGCAATCGAGTTGAGATTGCCCGCAAATTTGCGGCAGAGCATAAGCTCATCCTGGTGCTCAAAGGACATCGAACCTTGGTAGCCGAACCCGATGGGACTGTTTGGGTCAATATGACAGGAAACCCAGGTATGGCCAAGGGCGGCTCGGGAGATGTGCTCACCGGAATCGTTGCCGGGCTGATTGCCCAGACTCCGGACCGCTTGGCCAATGCCGTGCTTGCTGCTGTATACATTCACGGCGTATGCGGTGATCTGGCCGCGAAGTCCCTGGGCGAACGTTCGGTGGATGCTACAGATATCATCCAACAGATTCCGCATGCAATGCAGTATTCAGGCCGATTTTCCAGCCGCAAGATTCGGCTTACACTCGGACGCGAATGGAAAGAGCGGTGAGCGAAGAGAAAGTCTACGAGACCGCTTCGCCGGAAGCGACGGTGGCGTTGGGAAGTGAGCTTATAGCGCAGCTTCAGCCGCCAAAACTCACCCTATTAAGCGGAAATTTAGGAGCAGGGAAGACAACATTAGTTAAAGGAATAGTTGAAGGTTTTAAAGCGGCTGCCCAAGAGGAAGTTACCAGCCCGACTTTTACACTTATCCACGAGTACCGCTCGCCTGAAGCTGATATCTACCACATCGACCTTTACCGCATAGACACCCAGCGCGAGCTGGAGACGCTTGGCATTGACGATCTCTTCGGCCCGCGCAGCCTCATCATCATCGAGTGGGGCGAAAAATTCGACCGCTTCCGCAAAGAACGCGATGTAGAGATTGTGATTGAGCGGACAGGCGAAGAGCAGCGACGAATCAGGATTTCTCGCTAGATAATTGTTCCCGGTTCACTTTTGCTGTTTCCGAACCAGCTGAATCTGAAAAATGCTGGGCCAAAGTTTGCCGGTGACAAACAGGCGTTTCCCTGCAGCGTCGTAAGCGATGCCGTTCAGCACAGCATTCTCGTCCAGGCGATACATCGGGCTGAGAAGGCCCGTTAGATCGATCCATCCAACCACTTTGCCGGTATGCGGAGAAATACGCGCGATCCGGTCTGTCTGCCACACGTTGGCCAAGAGTTCTCCGTCTACAAATTCCAGTTCGTTCAGTTGATCGATGGCGGTGGCTCCATCGCGGACTTGAATGCGCCGTTTTTCCGCAAGTGTGCCGGCATCAAGAACGCGGATTTCAGAAGATCCGTCGCTCATGAAGATTTCATGGCCATCGCTGGCAAGGCCCCATCCTTCCCCGGAATATGAAAATTTGCGCAACAGGCGGAAACTGCTGAGGTCATACACAAATCCTATCTGTGACGTCCAGGTAAGCTGCAGGATGTGATCTTTGAAAATCGTGATTCCCTCACCGAAGAACTCCGGCGTTAAATTGACTTGTTGAACGATCTCCCCGGTCTCAAGCCGGACCTTGCGGAGCGATGAGCGACCGTTGAGACCCGTGCCTTCATAGAGAAAGCCATCACGGTAAGCGAGACCCTGCGTGAAAGCGGCCGGATCGTGAGGGAAGACGTGAACGATCTTGAAGGTATATTCAGGCGGCTTGGTTGCCTGGACATGGTGGGAAGCCTGGCCGAGAGCGGACGGCCCCAGTGTAGTCAACAGAGACACAACGGCAAGCCGCGAAGCGATCGCGCGCAGTTTTATTTGGGCTCTGGCTATGACACCAGAATGATGAAAAGCTGCAATCGGCTGCAATCACGGAAGGATATCACGAGGAAGGTGCAAGAGCATTCCGCAAGGTCAAGACCTGCACCGAAATGAATTAAAACCCGCTATGACCGCCTGTGTTGTAGGATACTCGCAGAGGTGTTCACCATGTCGTTACACAATGGAGACAAAGCCAGAAGCAATCGCCAGCGCAGAGCGCGGCTAAAGATGCGCGAAAAGGTGCGCGATATCAAGAAGTCTCTTGGCGCGAGCCCTGAGAAAAAACAGAAAGGCAAATGAGCGCTGCGACCGAGTCTAATCACAAATCATCAATCGCAAATCTTAAATCCCTAAAATCCCATAATGTTATAGCCGCAATCCACGTGGATGATTTCGCCCGTGATGCCGCTGGCGTCAGAAGCGAGGAAGAGCGCGGTGGCGCCCACCTCGTTCACGTCCACGTTGCGCTTCAGCGGGGCCCGCTCGGCGTGGGATTTCAGCATATCTCCAAGGCCAGAGATGCCGCGGGCTGCGAGGGTCTTGATCGGCCCGGCAGAGATGGCGTTTACCCGGATGTTCTGCTTGCCCAGATCATCGGCGAGATAGCGCACCGTGGCTTCGAGCGCCGCTTTGGCCACTCCCATGACGTTGTAGTGAGGCACAACTTTTTCCGCGCCGAAATAGGTCATTGTCACAATGCTGCCGCCCTGCTGCATCAAGGGTGCCGCGGCGCGAGCCAGAGCAATCAGTGAGTAAACGCTGATGTCGTGGGCCATACGAAAGGCCTCACGAGTGGTATTAACGAAATCGCCCTTTAGCGCTTCAGGAGGAGCAAAGGCGACGCTGTGCACGAGGGTGTGCAGCGTTCCATATTTTTCTTTGAGCTGTGAAAAGAGCCGGTCAATTTCCTCGTCACGAGAGACATCGCAGCGAAAAGCCTCAGCTCCCGGCAGGGCTTCGATCAAATCTTTGGCCTCCTGCTCCAACCGCTCATTCTGATAGGTGATGGCCAGCCTGGCGCCGGCCTGTTGCAGGGCCTGCGCGATGGCCCAGGCGATGCTGCGCTTGTTGGCGACTCCGAAGACGACTGCGGTGCGTCCTTCCATGCTATTGGACATGTGAGCTCCGTTGAAGAACTTAAAGGATAACAAATTGAGGAGTGAAACCAGCTACTAGCCACTAGCTGTACCGAAGCAACGCGGGGCAAAATGTTCACGCTATGCAACTTAGCTTTTGATTTTCTCCGCGCCTCTGCGCCTCTGCGCCTCCGCGGTGAATTTTAAAGTGGTTCGGTCGCAGTCGCCTGCAGAGTTTTTGCCCTGCGCTCCACCGGCCACATGGCAGCAGCGCAGGCCAGCGCGTAGATGCCGCCGATGCAGGCAAAGGCCAGCGTGAGGCTGACACGGTGGGCGATAGTGGCGACGCCGATCCCCAGGAAGAGTTGCAGGATCGTGCCACCGAAGTAGAAGGTATTCTGCACCCGTCCCATGAAATGTTTCGGGACAATCTCCATCATCTCGCTGGCAATGGCGGTGTGGGTAACGCCGCGGCCCGAGCCCATGATGATGTAAATAAGCACGGCAACGGCGAGGAAGTGCGAGAAAGGCAGCAGAACAAGGCATACCGCCAGGACCCCAAGTCCGATTCCTGCCGAACGATGGGCGTGCAGCCGCTGGATCAGCCAGGGAGAATACAGCGCGCTGGTGAAGGCCCCGACGCCCCATCCGCCATTGAACCATCCGAAGCCCACGGCCCCGGCGTGCATGATACGGTCGCTGAGCGGAGCGGTTACAGCGCCCTGCGTCAGCATGGCGCCAATGAAGAGCGCCCAGCCTGTACCCAGCAATTGCAAATGAGGCTTGCCTTTAAGGTAGCGGACGCCTTCCGCCAACTCGTGAAAATATTTTGTCCAGCTTTCCTCTGCCTGAGCAGTTGCTGCACCAGCAGTTCCAGGTTGAGAATGAGGGGCGATGACGTGGCGCCCCTTGCGTACATTGTAATAACACAAGAAGGAGATGACGTACGTGGAGAAGTCAATCACCAGGATCCATCCCAGTCCGATGTGGTCATAAACAAAGCCGACCAGCGCGCCGGCGATGAGCCATCCACCCTGAAAGCTGGCCATCAGGAAATTATTGGATTGAACGTACTGCTCCGGCGGTGTGACCTCCTGCAGCAGGGCGTTCATGGTGGGCCAGAACATCCAGAAGCCCGCCGAAACCAGCGTGAACATGGCGTACAGGTGCCAGGTTTGCACCTGGCCACGCAAGGCCAGAATGGCGACTGCCAGCGTGATGCTGCCGCGCGCAAAATCGAGCATCAGGATCAGGTGGCGGCGGTCCTCGCGGTCAATCACTACGCCGGAGAAGGGAAGCAAGAACAACGCCGGGATGGTCTGCAGCAAAAGCAGCTTGCCCAGCGAGATCTCCGAGTGCGTAATCTGCAACACGTGCCAGAAGACAGCGGCGGCGTTCATCCCACTGCCGATCATGGAAACGAGGTTGGCAGTAAAGATCCACCGCATGGCGCGATTTTGGAAAATGCTGAACACTGCTTCCAATGTATCGCATCTTTGCGGAAAGTTGTCAGTAGCCGGTTGTCAATAAAAGCTCTTAGCGCTTGGCTGGAAAACGCAGTTTCTCGCAATGAATACAGATTTCAAATCGGGCGCGCCAGATTCAGGATTGAATCGCTGTCATATACTGTAGCAAGAGAGATTTTTTTGAAGAGGGTCTTCTGCTTCCTTATATTCACCTCGGACGTGTTGATTTTTGGCGTTTTCACTTCAATTTTGATGTGGGTACTTTTGGCATTTTGGTGGCCATTGCCGCGCTTTCGGCCTACTTTGTGCTAGGGGCTGACCTCAAAAGGCGCAGGCTGCCTGATATTGCGGACACAATAATTCTGGTGACTGCGCTGGCTGGCATTCTCGGCGCCAAGCTGTATCACTCGCTGGAGACCCCCGCCGATTTTGCCGATCAATTTTTCAGCCGCTCAGGTCTTGCCTGGGCGGGAGGATTGATTGCCGGGGTCCTGAGCCTGCTCTGGCTGGCGCGGTACTACAAGATTTCAATTCCCACGATGTTTGAGGTCGCCGCGCCGGCCGCTGCCCTGGGATATGCAATCGGACGTATCGGATGTCTCGTCTCCGGCGATGGCGATTACGGCATTCCTACGTCCCTGCCATGGGGAATGAGCTTCCCTAATGGATTGGTCCCCACCATGCAGCGCGTGCATCCCACGCCCATCTACGAATTCCTCGCCGGCGTTGTGATTTTCGTTTATCTGTGGAAGCTGGGCGGCAGGTCGTTGCTCAAGCCGCGTCCCGAGGGCGAGGTCATCGCCGAATATTTCATCTGGACCGGCCTGGCGCGATTCCTGGTCGAGTTTATCCGTATCAATCCGCGCTCGGTGTTTGGCTTGTTCAGCAACGCCCAGTTAATCGCGTTTCTCTCCATGGTGGCTGGAGCGGCGATCCTGTTTTACATTCGCAAGAAGTTTAAAAGTGAGAAGCAGGAGCACCGCATCTTGCGCCACTCCAGCGAAAAGGGCGATGTGGAGCAGCCGGAATATCACAAAGCTACGCCCGAGTGCCCCACTCCGGAGCGTTGGCGCATGTTCGATTCCATGACCGCCGAGGTCGAGGTGCTGGAATTTTTGCAATCGCTGGTGACCACGATGAAGCCGCAGCTCATCGTCGAGACCGGAACGTTCATGGGAATCAGCACGTTGTGGATGGCCGAAGGCCTGAAACAGAACGGCTCCGGGAAGGTCGTGACCTGCGAGTTCGATCCGGTGGTATGCGCCAGGGCGAAGGAGCGCATCCAGGGCTCCGGCCTGAAGAAATGGATTGACCTGCGCAACGAATCCAGTCTGGATACTAAGATCAAGGGTCCAATCGATCTGTTTTTCAGCGACAGCGCAATTGAAATCAGGGAGCAGGAGGTACGGCACTTCCTGCCCAAAATGAGCCCCGGTGGCCTGATTCTGATGCACGATGCCAGCTCTCATCTCAAGACCGTGCGTGAAGCTGCTCTGCAGATGGAGCAGGAGGGGTTGATCTCAGTCCTGCTGATGCCCACACCGCGGGGATTAGTACTCGCGCAAAAAAGAGCATAGTACTATTTACATTGTGCCGGCCCACTGGCAAAAACGTTTGCCTTTCCTTGTAGCTTGCAACTTGTAGCTTGTAACTGACTTCAGCGTTTGAGCAGCGCATCAGAGAGCAAATGGGCTTTCATGGCGAGATTGTTGGCGCGCAGAAGATCTCCATCGGTCGCTGCGGCGCGGGATTGCGCCATGTAGTTGCGGATTTGTTCTACCATCGCGCGCTCGTCATCGTTCAAAGGCCGGCTAATGCCCTTGAGGGTGTTATCGGTTGACTGCAACAGTTGTTCGGTCGCATTACGCTGGCGGAGGGCTTCGTTCTGGTCCATCCCGGGAAGAATCTCGCCGGGGGAGGGGGTATCCGGAGTTCCGCCGTCATGCACCACAGCTCTGCCTGGGATATTGGCCGTTGTAGCAGGCCCAGGTGTTGGCGAAGGAGCAGGCGCAGGAGTTGCGCTCGCCTCTTTACCAGCCGGCGTATTCGTGACCGGAGTACCCTTTCTGGCGTGATTGATTTTGGGTTTTGGCTTGGCTTTAGGCTTGGTTGCCGTGTTGCTTACAGGCGGCTGATTTGCTGGAGTTGTTGCCGGCGGTTGATTGACAGGAATTGCCTGGCCAGGAGTTTGCACTGTAGGTTGGGGATTTGCAATGGCAGGCGCTTGCGCCTGGGGCGGCACGGTGGGCTGTTTTTTCTTATTGCAGCCGGCAAGCAACGTGATGGCCGCGAGCAGCCCGATTCCGAGTTGGGACGAGTGGCGTTTCATCGCAACAGATTCTCCCATTGTACCGTGTGCTTATGGCCTTTTGGCCGCAAGCTCGCGCTGCACGTCATTGGTTGCCGCTAATGAGGGCAGGCGCAAACGGAAAGCTGTTCCTCCGCCGTCTACAGATTCAAAATCCACCGAACCGTGATGGAGCTGCATGACCTTGTAAGTCATCGCCAACCCGATGCCTGTGCCGGTTTTTTTGGTGGTGAAATACAAGTTATAGATTTTATCGCGAATTTCGTGGGGAATACCGCTGCCCTGGTCGCGCACTTCAATCATGACTTCATCGTCTTCTTTCCATGTCCGAATGCTCAAGGCCCCGCCTTCCGGCATAGACTGCACTCCGTTGAGCACAACATTCAAGATCGCCTGCTTGAGCAGATCGGAATCGGCCCGCACCAGCAGGGGTTCAGCGGGAAGTTGCCGGTCAATGCGCACTCCGTGCCGCGAAGCGTCGGGCGATGCCAGTTGGGCAACATCATCCACCAATTTGCGGACGTCAAGTTCAGTGAGGCGTAATTCAACCGGCCGGGTGAAATCTACCAGCATCTGCACCACGCGGTCGAGGCGATGAATCTCGCTGCCGATTACATCCATATGCCGGCGGGTGGTGGGGTCGGCCGGCTGCAGTTTCTGGCGGAGAAGCTCCAGGTGCACCACAATGGCGTTGATAGGGTTCTTGACCTCGTGTCCAACGCCGGAGGCCAGCCTGCCAATGGCCGCCAGGCGGTGCGAAAGTTCGATTTCGTTTTCAATGCGGCGCACGGATTCGGCATCGCGCAACGTAAGTAGTGCGCCGATGCGTTCACCGCCTTCTTCAATGAAATCCAGACTCATCAGGATGCGGCGGCCGCTTTCTACCTCGATTTCGCGCTGGTCAACCGCCGTGTGGGAGGCAAAACTGTCGAGCACAACTTTTCCCAAAGGTGTACTCTGCGAAAAAAACTCGTCAACGTTGTGTCCCAGCATGTGGTCGCGGGTAATTCCCAGGAAGTTTTCGACCGCAGCGCTCACCAGGATCGCCTTGGAATCGCGCGTGAACAAAATCAGGCCGTCCTGAAGGTTGGCCATAATCTGGTCGAGATTATCTTTGAGGGCGGTGAAGACCTCTTTCACGTCGCGCATCTGGCGCCCGAGGCGGTTGATTTTCGTGGTTACGAGGCCAACTTCATCGCCATGCGCTGCCTCCGATTCTGGCTCGCCCGCCGCCGGACCCGCCATCAGGTCCAGACGCCGGCCAATCATCACCAGGGGCCGTAACGCAAGGTTCGAGAGCCCCGCCGCCAGAATAAATGTGACCAGGATCACGACCCCTGAAAGCTCCAGCGCATGGTTTAATTGCGGACGCAATTCGCGATTCAGGAATATCGTCGAGATTCCTACCCGCACCGAACCAAAGGGAGCGCCATTGCGCTCGATAGGAACGCTGATTTCATACACTTTCGGCGCGCCGTAGACCATGGCGAGCTGCTGTCGAAAACTGCCATCGCGCACCACGCTGAAACTTTCGCGCGCGGGCAGGGGATTGCCCTTCAGCGCAACCGTAGGATCGGTGTGCAGCAGGGCGCGTCCTTCCGAGTCGGCGATAGCTGCGTCATAAATGGGGCGCGAGTAGCCCACGATGGATTGCATCAGAGAATTAAGCCCGGGGTCGGTCTGCAGAATTTCTTCGGTCGCTTCGCGTACCGATTGCGCATTGCCGGTATCGACCTGTGTGCTGTTGAGGTCTACTTCCAGCGCCTGGCGCGCGGAAAAGAAAATCTGGTGGGCAACGAAGTCGCCATTCTCGTAAGTATCCTGCACCCGTTGGCGGACAATCTGCAGCACGTAAATACTCGAAAAAGCCACCACCAGGGCCATTACCATGCCACTGATGGCCAGTACGAGCTTCGTCTTGAGTCGTAAACGGGGACGCATGGCTGGCACTCAGGGTAAAAAGTTATTATCCGTTGCCATCGGCGGCGGCGCCGATGGAGGCTCCGTACTCCTTCAATTTGTTGTGCAAAGTCTTCAGGCTGATGCCCAGAATCTCTGCGGCGCGGGTTTTGTTGTTATTAGTGGATTCCAGCGTCTTCAAAATCAGCAGCCGCTCGGCCTCGCCTACCGTGGTCCCTACCCCGACCCGCACCGAATTGGCGTCGCTCACCGCCGAATGCAGTCCCACCGAACCAAACGTGGGCGGCAGGTGCTGGTGCTCGATCATTTTGCCGCTGCAGGCGATTACAGCGCGCTCCAGTGTGTTGCGCAATTCGCGGATGTTCCCCGGCCAGTTATGGCTCTGGAACGACCGCATAACGTCTTCGCTCACCATTGCCGCCTCGCGTTCGTGCTTGTGGCTCATATCTGCCAGCAGATGTTCGACCAGTTCGGGCAAATCTTCTTTATGCTCGCGAAGCGGAGGCAGGTGGATGTTGAAGACGTTCAGTCGATAGTAGAGATCATTCCTCAGTTCGCCCTTGGCTACGGCTTCTTCAGGAACTTTGTTGGTGGCCGCGAGCACGCGCACATCCACGGTGGTCTCGACTTTGCTGCCCAGGCGGCGCAATTTATGGTCTTCCAGCACGCGCAACAGCTTGGCCTGTGTATTGACCGGCATTTCGCCAATCTCGTCGAGCAGCAGGGTGCCTTCTTCTGCCAGTTCGAAGCAGCCGGCGCGGCGCTCCAGCGCTCCGGTGAAGGCGCCTTTTTCGTGGCCAAAGATTTCGCTTTCGATCAGGGTCTCAGGAATGGCCGAGCAGTTGATGGCAAGAAACGGCTTGGTTTTACGCGGGCTCAGATCATGCACGCTGCGCGCTACCAGCTCCTTGCCCGTCCCGCTTTCGCCGGTGATCAGGACCGAAGCCGTACTGGGCGCGACCATCTCAATCAACCGAAAAATTTCCTGCATTTTTTTGGACGATCCCACCATCGGGCCAAGCACGCCGGTGTCGCGCAGTTTGCGGCGCGTAACCTCAAGCTCGCGCTCCGTGCCACGCTGGCGCGAGGCGTTGTTCAAAATAGTTTTCAAACGCGCGGGGTCAACCGGTTTCTGGATGAAGTCGTAAGCCCCGGTTTTCATGGCGTCCACCGCTACGTCAATACTTCCTTGCGCGGTCAGCAGCACCACGGCGGCCGGCTGTGATTGTGCCGCGATGCGCTCCAGCAGCTCCATGCCGCTCATGCGTGGCATCTTCAAGTCGGTAATAACAATTCCCGGCGCCCACGCCGTAAATTTTTCCAGACCCTCAGCGCCGTCCCTGGCGGTTTCTGTACGATAGCCCCAGGCGGAAATCAGCTCGGCCAGGCCACTCCGTTCGTTTTCTTCATCCTCGACGATCAGCACTTTTTCCTGGTTCATAAAAGTTTCAATACCATTATGGCATCCGCGGGCAGGGTAATTTTACTGGTATAAATTTTCCGCCAGGCCTTGAGAGATTACTCATACTAGGATGCAACCTGCGATGTGCAAGTCGCTCTCCAAAGCATAGCCCTGATATTTACTCAGTAGTAACTATCGAGAATAGCAATTTGAAATCAGTACTTTGCACTTGTAAGGCGTTACTTGTACAATTTCCTGCTGCACGTAAGTCGGGCATTGCTGCCCATCGTACAGCCCTGGTTGTTCCCAACGCGGTAAGAAGTCAGCCTTAAATTTTGGTTAAAGTTGCAGACCTTAGTCAGTCCGTACTAACAGTTCCGGAGGGTTTTTCATGTCACATCGAAATAAGAGAGGTATCGCCCTTTTGGTGGTTGCTGCCGGCCTATGGCTGGCAGGCGCCGCAGCGTTCGCGCAAGACCAGCCTGCTCCAAAGTGGGAGGTTTTTGCCGGTTATTCGTGGGCAGATGCCAATGCCAAAATCAACAATGTTCCTTTACGGAACTATGCCGTCGGTCTGGGTGCGGCGGGGACCTATGACTTCAACAAGTGGCTTGGTTTTACGCTCGATTACGGCGGACACTTCAACAGTAGTACCAGTGGGACGAGAATCCCCAGCACGCTGAATACGTTTATGGTAGGTCCGAAGCTGACCCTCCGTGGCGAGCACTTCTCGCCATTCCTCGAAGCCATGGCTGGAGTTTCGCGCCTGACGCCAGATCATTTCCAGCAGGACACTCGTCTGGGCGCGATGGGCGGAGCTGGCATTGACATGAACCTGACAAAGCACTGGGCGCTGCGGGTGATTCAGGCTGATTACATGTATGCCAGCCATCGCTTTGGATCAGGAGGATCGGCGCAGACGGGTTTTCCGCATACAACCGTGCACGGCGTGCGCCTGCAGGGCGGCATCGTTTACCTGGGGGGCGGGGAAGAAGAGGCGCCCGTCTCCGCAAGCTGCTCGGTGGATCCATCGGAAGTCTGGGCGGGTGAGCCGGTAAAAGCCACGGTCACGCCGCAAAATTTCAATCCCAAGCACACGTTGAATGTTGATTGGACCACCAATGGCGGCAAAGTGGGAGGTACGGGACAGTCGGTCACCATCGACACAACGGGTGCGGCGGAAGGACAGAGCTATAACGTCGGCGCTCATGTCACCGATCCGCACGACAAAAAGGCCGTGGCCAGTTGCCAAACGTCCTTTTCCACCAAGAAGCGCCTGCCTCCGACCATTACCTGTAACGCAAATCCTTCCAGCGTCGAGCAAGGCGGCTCAATCACGATTCATTCTGATGCCAGCAGCCCGCAGGGTGGTCCGGTAACCATCGCGGTCACATCGAGTTGCGGCGCGAGTGGACAGGGGACTGACGTTGCAGTCGATACCTCCAGCATTCAGCCTGGAAGTTGCAACGTGACCTGTAGCGTGACGGACGACCATCAGCTGACGGCGAGTTCCACCAGCAGCTTCTCTGTACAACCAAAGCCGGTGGTTCAACCGCCGCCGACTCTTGTGCTCCGCAGCGTCTACTTCGCCACGGCGCAGCCGACGGCGAAGAATCCTAACGCCGGTCTGGTCAAGAGCCAACAAGACACGTTGACTGGGATAGCTTCTGAATTCCAGAAATATCTTGCGGTCAAGCCCGACGCCAAGCTGGAGCTGGAAGCCCACGCTGATCCGCGCGGCAGTGAGGAATACAACCAGGCGTTGACCGAACGTCGCGCAGCGCGAGTCAAGAGCTTCCTGGTAGGTCAGGGCGTGCCGGGTGACAGCATAGATACCCGTGCGCTGGGCAAACAGGAGCAGCTCTCAGGCGACAACGTCAAGCAATCGATGGAAGACGATCCGTCGCTGACGGCTGGAGAAAAGAGAAGGCTGCAGACGAACATGCGCACGATTGTGCTGGCAGCAAACCGGCGCGTGGATATGAAAGTGGAGGCGCCGGGGGTGACTTCGCAATTGTCGGAGCGACGGTATCCATTCAGCGCCGCAGATGCCCTCTCTCTGATCGGTGGAAGAGAGAAGCCAAAGGTTGCGCCGCGGCCGCGCACCGGCACGAGGAAAGGGACAGCCAGAAAGGGAACAACCAAAGGCGGAACCCGAAGAAAGAAGAAATAATCACCTTGGAAAGGTGACGATCACTCTGCGGCACGTGAGCGCCCTCGCGTGCCGCAACTTTCTTGCACATCTGCAATCGCTGCCTGGGCCGTTGTTTTTGGCTGCGCGGTACAGTAGTTTTCACGCACTCCGTGGCCTTTTGTACTCATACGCAGTCAGACGTTCAGCCGTAAAGTTTTGGTTTTTTCAAGCAGGCTTTAGTCAATCGGTGCTAAATACGTTCTGGAGGGTTTTTTGCATGTCACATCGAATCAAAGGCAGCATTGTCCTGTTGGCGATGGCTGCAACTCTGTTGCTGGTGGGCAGCACCGCGTTCGCGCAAGACCAGCCTGCTCCAAAGTGGGAGGTTTTTGCCGGTTATTCGTGGGCAGATGCCAATGCCAAAATCAACAATGTTCCTTTACGGAACTATGCCGTCGGTCTGGGTGCGGCGGGGACCTATGACTTCAACAAGTGGCTTGGTTTTACGCTCGATTACGGCGGACACTTCAACAGTAGTACCAGTGGGACGAGAATCCCCAGCACGCTGAATACGTTTATGGTAGGTCCGAAGCTGACCCTCCGTGGCGAGCACTTCTCGCCATTCCTCGAAGCCATGGCTGGAGTTTCGCGCCTGACGCCAGATCATTTCCAGCAGGACACTCGTCTGGGCGCGATGGGCGGAGCTGGCATTGACATGAACCTGACAAAGCACTGGGCGCTGCGGGTGATTCAGGCTGATTACATGTATGCCAGCCATCGCTTTGGATCAGGAGGATCGGCGCAGACGGGTTTTCCGCATACAACCGTGCACGGCGTGCGCCTGCAGGGCGGCATCGTTTACCTGGGGGGCGGGGAAGAAGAGGCGCCCGTCTCCGCAAGCTGCTCGGTGGATCCATCGGAAGTCTGGGCGGGTGAGCCGGTAAAAGCCACGGTCACGCCGCAAAATTTCAATCCCAAGCACACGTTGAATGTTGATTGGACCACCAATGGCGGCAAAGTGGGAGGTACGGGACAGTCGGTCACCATCGACACAACGGGTGCGGCGGAAGGACAGAGCTATAACGTCGGCGCTCATGTCACCGATCCGCACGACAAAAAGGCCGTGGCCAGTTGCCAAACGTCCTTTTCCACCAAGAAGCGCCTGCCTCCGACCATTACCTGTAACGCAAATCCTTCCAGCGTCGAGCAAGGCGGCTCAATCACGATTCATTCTGATGCCAGCAGCCCGCAGGGTGGTCCGGTAACCATCGCGGTCACATCGAGTTGCGGCGCGAGTGGACAGGGGACTGACGTTGCAGTCGATACCTCCAGCATTCAGCCTGGAAGTTGCAACGTGACCTGTAGCGTGACGGACGACCATCAGCTGACGGCGAGTTCCACCAGCAGCTTCTCTGTACAACCAAAGCCGGTGGTTCAACCGCCGCCGACTCTTGTGCTCCGCAGCGTCTACTTCGCCACGGCGCAGCCGACGGCGAAGAATCCTAACGCCGGTCTGGTCAAGAGCCAACAAGACACGTTGACTGGGATAGCTTCTGAATTCCAGAAATATCTTGCGGTCAAGCCCGACGCCAAGCTGGAGCTGGAAGCCCACGCTGATCCGCGCGGCAGTGAGGAATACAACCAGGCGTTGACCGAACGTCGCGCAGCGCGAGTCAAGAGCTTCCTGGTAGGTCAGGGCGTGCCGGGTGACAGCATAGATACCCGTGCGCTGGGCAAACAGGAGCAGCTCTCAGGCGACAACGTCAAGCAATCGATGGAAGACGATCCGTCGCTGACGGCTGGAGAAAAGAGAAGGCTGCAGACGAACATGCGCACGATTGTGCTGGCAGCAAACCGGCGCGTGGATATGAAAGTGGAGGCGCCGGGGGTGACTTCGCAATTGTCGGAGCGACGGTATCCATTCAGCGCCGCAGATGCCCTCTCTCTGATCGGTGGAAGAGAGAAGCCAAAGGTTGCGCCGCGGCCGCGCACCGGCACGAGGAAAGGGACAGCCAGAAAGGGAACAACCAAAGGCGGAACCCGAAGAAAGAAGAAATAATCACCTTGGAAAGGTGACGATCACTCTG
>Ga0207152_1078_pt1 | contig 21165 bp, 21 predicted proteins | sample Alteio_BWMinHeat_30_FD_153590 | JGI IMG/M metagenome (GOLD analysis project Ga0207152, IMG submission 153590) | Enriched cells from forest soil in Barre Woods Harvard Forest LTER site, Petersham, Massachusetts, United States -... | ecosystem: Environmental > Terrestrial > Soil > Temperate forest >... | reverse complement strand
TTTGATTCACTTTCAAACAGCAAGAAAAAAACGTTGGTAATTCCAATCGCAAATGCGAAAACAGGTGAAACAAGAAACAGAAATATTGAAAAAGCACTAAAGGTGTTACTTGCTACAACTAAATAAATAGCCAATGCGCGCAAAAGCGGGGACATATCGAACTTTTATATTGAGGATTTAAAGCAATTCCAGGAGCTTGATAGATATAAGTTGAAAAAAGAAATACATCGCAATTTACTATATAAATTAAAAACCGGGAACATCAATTCGATGTTCCCGGCTAACGTGGAGAATAACGGAGTCGAACCGATGACCTCTTGCATGCCATGCAAGCGCTCTAGCCAGCTGAGCTAATTCCCCATTGAGGAGGGCAAATATAGTTATTCCGCGAGAATATTTCGTAACTTTAGAATGATGAAAGGCAATGTTTGGGATCAAATACTGACTTATTTCTATATCCGCAAAAGAGACCCTAATGAACCGCGGAATATGAATATAAAATTCATGCATGGCATGAACCGCATTTCGTTGTTCATGTTCCTTATTGCAATAATTGTAATGTTAGTTAGAATGTTCAGGCATCATTGATATGATCTCCTGCGCAGCTAATTGAGAGGCATTATTATCACCGAGCTTGTGCCAGAGGATGTTGTAGTCATGCAGCATTTGTTCACGATAAGTATTGTTGGTGAGTATTTTTTCCAGTTCGGTTTTTAGGTTCGTTTCATTCAAGTCTGACTGGATGAGTTCTTTTACTACCTCTTTATCCATGATGAGATTGACCAAAGAAATGTATTTTACTTTTACTAGTTTGGTTGCCAGCCAGAAAGAAACAGGATTGCCTTTGTAGCATACTACCTGTGGCGTGCCGAAGAGCGCTGTTTCGAGCGTGGCGGTGCCACTGGTAACGAGGGCAGCTTTTGCCTGCTTTAATAAATTATAGGTCTGGTCTTTTACAATGAGTACGTTGTTATTGCCTATTACTTCCTTATACAAGCTCTCCGGTTGTGAGGGTGCCTGTGCTACTACAAATTGGTAATCCGGGAAATATTTTACCACACTGAGCATTACCGGCAGCTTTACTTTTATCTCTTGCGCGCGGCTGCCGGGGAGCAGGGCTATGATGGATTTGTTGGATAAGGACTGAACAGGAACATTATTCTTTTCGTTGCTTACTACCTCTACCAACGGGTGCCCTACGTAGGTGACAGGGAAATTCCATTTGCTATAAAAATCAACTTCAAAAGGCAGGATGACGAGCATCTTATCTACATCACGCTTTATTTTCTCTACACGGTTCTCTTTCCATGCCCATACCTGGGGAGAGATGTAGTAGACTACTTTGATACCTTGTTTCTTAGCCCACGCTGCTATGCGCATATTAAAGCCGGGATAATCGATGAGCACTAATACATCGGGCTTATAAGCGAGTATATCCTGTTTGCAAAAATCTATATTCTTAAATATGGTACGCAGGTGCATCAGCACTTCTACAAAACCCATAAATGCGAGTTCGCGGTAATGTTTTACCAATGTGGCACCGGCCGCCTGCATACGGTCGCCACCCCAGCAGCGAATGTCTGCTTTGGTGTCGTTGGCATGGATGGCTTTTATAAGATTACTGCCGTGAAGGTCACCACTTGCTTCGCCTGCAATGATGTAATAACGCATTTACCATACGAACTTTAATAAGAAAATGAGAACCGCATATATTACAGTAGCGATAAATATTCCTTTAGCTGTTTGATCTAACCGCTTGTTGGTATAAAAAATGAAAGGCGCAATATTTATCAATAAACCCAAGGTGCATACTTTGGCAGCAATGTTATGGCTTCCTTTAAGAACATGTAAAAACTGGCCCACATTGCCGTGGCTAAAAATTAATGATGCTATAAAAAAGCCTATAACCGGCAAAATTAAACCGATGATGAGCCCTAAGACGGGTAAATTGCGTTTCATAATTATTAAATATGTGCGAATATACGAGTGAAAAACGCATTTTTGCATATAAAGAACTGAATCTATTACCTTTGTCACCTAACAATAGAAAACAGTGCACATGAATTTTTCGCTTAGCAATTTGCCCCAACGTACAACTAAACCCCGCCAACACGGCCTTACTATGGTAATGGATAAGGGCATGGGCCTGGAAGGAGTAAAAGATTTTCTTTCGGTTGCTGCCCCTTATACAGACATTGTTAAACTTGGATTTGGTACAGCTGCTGTGACCCAGAACCTGAGGGAAAAAATAGAGATATACCGCGATTATAATATACCTGTATACTTTGGCGGTACTTTGTTTGAAGCGTTTTTGATACGTAACCAGTTTGACGATTATCTAAACATCATAAAAGAATACGGGCTGGAGCATGTGGAGGTTTCTGATGGTTCTATAACCATACCCCACCTGGAAAAATGCGGCTATGTAGAAAAGCTGGCCAAGCATGTGACAGTTTGGTCGGAAGTAGGCTCTAAAGACGCGGCACATATTATGCCGCCTTATAAATGGATAGAGCTGATGAGGGCCGAACTGGAAGCTGGTGCTACCTATGTAATTGCAGAAGCACGCGAGGCAGGCAATGTAGGTATCTATCGTGGTAGTGGTGAGGTACGTGAAGGGTTGGTACAGGAAATATTAACGCAAATACCTTCTGAGCAAATCATTTGGGAAGCGCCGCAAAAAGCACAGCAAGTTTATTTCTTAGAATTATTAGGTGCCAATGTAAATCTTGGGAATATCGCTCCCGCTGAAGTAATACCATTGGAATCAACCCGTATTGGTTTGCGCGGCGATACTTTTCACCTGTATCTTGGTAATAAACAAAAGATAACCAGCCCTGAGTAATTGTAATTAGTCACAAGTCATAAGTAGAAAGTAGAAAGCTGTTATATATAATAGTATTCATAACTTTACCTTATGTCTGCTGAATATGGCATAATAGGTTATCCGTTGAGTCATAGTTTTTCTCCTGCTTATTTTAATAAAAAATTTGAGGAAGAAGGCATTGATGCAAGCTATGGTACATTCTCATTGCATAATATAGACGTATTGCCTGCTTTATTACAAGAGCATAAGGAGTTGCTGGGGTTGAGTGTGACGATACCTTATAAAGAAACTGTTATTCCATTCTTAGATGCGCTTGATCCGGTGGCAGAAAAAATTGGCGCGATAAATTGTATTCGCCTGCAAGGAGGAAAAACAAAAGGGTACAATACAGATGTAATTGGATTTGAAAAAAGCCTTGCTCCCTTATTAAAACCAAACCAAAAGCATGCTTTGATATTAGGCACAGGTGGTGCATCTAAAGCGGTAGCTTATGTGTTGAATAAGCTGGGTATCAGTTTTCAAAAAGTATCCCGTACGTCGATGGGATGTTTGCATTATGATGATGTTACGGCCGACCTATTGCAACGCCACCAGATCATTATTAACACTACTCCTTTGGGTATGTTTCCACAAACCGAAACTTATCCTTTACTACCCTATGAATTTATTGGTGAACAACATTTGCTCTACGACCTGGTCTATAATCCTGTTGAAACGAAATTTTTATCTTTTGGGAAAGATAGGGGGGCCATTATAAAAAACGGCATTGAAATGCTGGAGCTACAGGCGGAGGAGAGCTGGAGGATATGGAACCCCTCTAACTCCCCTAAAGGGGAGAACTAGTAATAAATTATCCTACGGTATAGTACATACAAGTCGTCAAAAAATCTCTTACATAAGGTATTGCATAGAAGAGGGCATTTTGCTTCCTTGGTTTTAGTCCGAATTTGTAACGGTAAATGGGATTGATCAAATACGGTTGCTTGTTCAATATTTTAAGGCCGCTTTTGCGCATGATACGTTCAAATCGTTCTATAGTGATCTGTGTATCTTTTACTTCAAGCAGTTCCCTTATTACAGGCTCATCTTCGCCTGCGAGTTTTAAAATGCCTTTATAAATAAAGCGCGGTAGTATATGATAGTAAGGCAGTACACTGGCCCATTTTCTACGGCATACCTGCTGGTGACCGCCAAATGGCATATACCAGGGCGGAAAGCCAAAAAATATTTGTCCCCCGGCTTTCAGAAATGACTTGATATGCGGCACAAAAGCTTCCTGGCCGGGCACATGTTCTATCACGTCTTTTAGTATAATTATATCGAAGGTGTTTTTATAGCGCTCTGCAAAAACATCATCATATACATTTTGAACCAGGAAGTCTACTTTGCCATCTGCTATTTCTTTTGAGAGGAAATCTTTTGCTAATACAATACGCGCAGGATTCAGGTCTACACCCAGGCATTTACAACCTGCTTCTATAAATGGCAGTAATACGCCACCCTCGCCACAACCAATTTCAAGAACAGATGTACCTACAGTAATGGGCTGTGTCGTTCGTATAAATGGGAGTACATATTCTTTTGAATTTTCTGCCTGTTGTTCGTAACGTACTCTGTCGTTTGTATGTTGTATAAGGGTCAACGCTTAAATATTTTATAGAGACAATTATTTTTTTGCTTCTTTTGGCTCGGCCTGTAAGATAGCGAGTTGTTTTTTAATACTCTCGTGGTGTATCTTTTCGTAGAGCTCAATAATAAATTCTTTAGAAAGCATGTGATTGAAACCCAGCTCACCACGGGTCTCCACTATCTCCTGCCAGCGTTCGGGCTGGTAGGCGGTCATGTTGCAATCTCTTTTCACCTCGCCTATTCGTTCACTTAGTTCCATACGGCGGGCTATCAGTTCTATTATTTCAGCATCTACGCTGTCCATTACTTGTCGCAGGTATTCGAGCTCTGTTTGCTTGCTCATATCAGCAGTATACTGCTGACGAATAATAAGTTCTTTGAGCAAAACCCCTAATGCCTGCGGGGTTATCTGTTGACGCGCATCGCTTAGCGCTTCAGAAGGGTTAGGATGCGTTTCTATCATCAGCCCATCAAAATGCATGTCCATTGCTTTTTGGGCAATATCTGCCACTATTTCGCGCTTACCGGATATGTGGCTTGGGTCACAAAAAATGGGTAGTTCCGGTCTGCGGCGTTTTAGTTCTATAGGTATGGGCCAGTTAGGTTGGTTGCGATAAGGTGAAGATTTATCGGGTATTGAAAAACCACGATGAATGGCTGCTATATCGGTAATACCGGCTTTCTCTAAACGCTCTATAGCACCCTGCCAGAGATCCACATCAGGGCTCACGGGGTTCTTTACCATTACCGGTATGTTCACCCCTCTTAATGCGTCAGCCATATGTTGCACCTGGAAAGGGCTTACAGTAGTACGGGCACCTATCCACAATACATCAATACCATATTTAAGGGCAACCTCTATATGTGCGGGTTCTGCCACTTCTACCGTTACAGGTAAACCATATGTTTCTTTTACTTCCTTTAACCAGGCGAGCGCTTCCACACCCATACCTTCGAAAGAACCGGGACGGGTACGGGGCTTCCAAATACCGGCACGAAATAACTGCACCGGTAGTTGTTTCAAAGCTGCTGCTGTTTCCAATACCTGTTCACGATTCTCGGCGCTACAAGGGCCCGCAATAACAAATGGTCTTTCTGTCGTTTTAAAGAATGACATGGTTTGCAAAGGTAGGGTTATCTTTGCAGCCGATGAAAAAGCTACCAGATCCGGTTGAAGTGAAAGAAGGCTCCGTAATACTTATTGATAAACCTAATACGTGGACCTCTTTTGATGCTATTAACAGTATAAAAAGACTGCTACATGTAAAAATTGGCCATGCCGGCACATTGGACCCGCTGGCAAGCGGCCTGCTGATATGCTGCACCGGCAAGATGACCAAACAAATATCTGACTACCAAAGGCTGCCCAAAGAATATACCGGCATAATACATCTTGGCGCTACAACCGATAGCTATGATATGGAAACGGAGCCTGAAGATCAGAGGCCATACGAACATCTTACAGAAGCTGAAATAAAAGATGCCGCGAAGAAATTTACAGGTGATATTATGCAAGTACCCCCGCTGCACTCTGCTATAAAAGTAGATGGAAAACGTGCTTATAAACTGGCACGCAAAGGCAGGGAGATAACGCTGGATGCACGCGCGGTAACCATCAGCGAATTTGAAATAATCAAAATAGCATTACCCGAAGTGCATTTCAGAGTGTTGTGCAGCACGGGTACTTATATACGCTCGCTGGCCAATGACCTGGGTGAAGAACTGGGCTGCGGAGGATACCTGCAGGAATTGAGGCGCACCAAGATCGGTAATTATAGTGTGGCAGATGCATTAACACCTATTGAATGGAAGCAGCATTGGAAGCCTGCGCCACCTGCAATCGATATTGCACCTGCCGGGAATTAATTCAATAAATATTTTCCCACCTGTCCGGTTTAAGAAACATGATTCGTTATTGGTTTATAAAACGTAATTTTTAACCACAAAATCTTAACAATGGAAAAGTTCATTTATTTATTCAGGAGTGGCACAGCAGGCGATTCAGCTATATCACCGGAAACTATGCAGGCCCATATGCAAAAATGGAATGAATGGATGCAGCAACTGGCACAAAGCGGTACTATGCTGGCAGGTGAGCCTTTGGAAATAACCGGTAAACAAGTGAATGGCAGCAAGAGATCGGTGACAGACGGCCCATTCATAGAAGCTAAAGAAATGGTTGGTGGCTACCTGGTAGTAAGCGCTAATGATATAGACCATGCCGTGGAAATATCGAAAGGATGCCCGATATTTGATATGAACGGTAGGGTGGAGATACGCCCTATCCGTAAGATGGACATGTAAAATGCTTAATAGCGAGCAGACAGGTGTAAATAATATAGTAGACCATCTTTTTCGCCACGAGGCGGGAAAGATGGTTGCTGTTTTGACGCGCCTGTTTGGTTTTGACAATATAGAGCAGGCTGAAGACATTGTACATGATACGATACTGGCCGCTTTAGAAACATGGAAGTTTGGAAAAGTACCTGCTAATCCGCAGGCATGGCTATATTTTACTGCCAAGAATAAGGCGATAGATGCGATACGCAGAAAGAAGGTGAAAAGCAAGGCAGAGCGATCCATCTCTGTATTACTGGGATCTGAGTATACCCTTGCCCCCGCTATCAATGAATTATTTACTGAAAATGAAATAAGAGATAGCCAGCTACGCATGATGTTTGCCTGCTGTCATCCCGGCATAGCACATGATGCACAAATAACACTGATACTGAAAATACTCTGCGGGCTTAGCACTAAAGAAATCGCCAATGCTTTTATAACGCAGGAAGACACCATACAAAAACGCCTGTACCGCACCAAAGAAAAATTACGAGCAGCACATATATCGCTGGAATACCCCGGAGAAGATGCCATGCCTGCACGAATTGAGGTTGTGCTGAAAGCATTGTATTTACTGTTCAACGAAGGTTATAATTCATCGCATGCTGAAAAGCTGATACGCGAAGACCTATGCGAAGAAGCCATGCGGCTAACCATATTGCTTACAGAAAATCCTAAAACGAGTTTGCCACAAACTTATGCTTTGTTGGCGCTGATGTGCTACCATGTGGCCAGGTTCAATACCCGAACAGATGATAAAGGCTTTATTGTTTTATTAAAAGACCAGGACCGGACACAGTGGAATCAATTTTTGATAAATAAGGGCAATGAATATATGGAGCTTGCCTCAGACCGAAATCCACATGATTATCATTTAGAAGCTGCAATAGCCGGTATACATACCAATGCCGCAAAATATGCTGATACTAACTGGGAAGCTATTCTATACCTCTATACAATGCTATATCAAAGCACACAGAATCCTGTGGTAGGTATGAACCGCTGCCTGGTGATAGCAGAAATGGAAGGATATGCAAAGGCTATAACTGAGCTGGAGCAAATGAAAGGACTTGAGAAGGTGACACATTACCATACTGCCTTGGGAGAAATGTATAGAAAAAATGGCGAGCCTGACAAAGCTATTGCCAGCTATAAAAAAGCACTATCACTCACCAATTCTAATACCGAAATAGAATTGATACAAAGGAAAATGAGTACGATATCTGCGTAATGCTTTTACTGTTTATACACGATCTTGTAAGTTGCACTTCCTCCATTACTTTCAATTCGCAAAAAATATGAGCCCGATGAAAGATTTTGTAATTGAATATTATACCCGGCTATACTCTTTTCTCTTTTAAATGGTATTACTTCACCCAGAGAATTAAACAAGCTTAGACGAACATTGTCAATATTACCCGGCAGTTCGATCTTTACCTGGCCATTTGTAAAATTGGGATATACTTTAATGCCATTGAGGGTAGTAGTATTCACGTATCCCGGGACAGTTGAAACCGAATCTCTACCCAATTTTACCAGCCATAAATCACCATATCCGTATGAATGAGAGCCGGTCACCTCTCCACCATTTCCGGTATTGTATGCTAATACTATATAGCTGCTGTCTGCCAATTGTTGTGTGCAAGCACTATTCTCGGTGTAGGGGCCACCTAAGCATTTTTGCCATTTAATAACACCTGAGTCATTTAGTTTTATTACCCATGCATCTGTGTTACCATATCCTCCACTATCATGATATCCTATTACAGTGCCATCACCCCATCCTGCATAACCTGAAACAATATAGCCCCCATCTTTCGTATTTTTTATGCTTGCACCTTCATCAGCACTGTGACTACCATAGGTTTTTTGCCAAATAATAGCGCCTCCTTCTTTATTTACTTTTAATATCCATAGGTCATTAGAACCAAAAGAATCGGTTACATCTCCTGTTTTTCCGCCTCCTACACTACCCGTCATAACAAAATTGCCATCTGGTGCTTCGCATATGTCGTTACACCAATCGAGATTCAGACTTCCATAGCATCTCTGCCACATGAGCTTTCCTGTATCATTCAATTTTACTAACCATATATCATCATTCAAGCCGTGTAACCCCGTAACATCGCCATCAGTAGATTGGCTGGATCCTGTAACTACATAACCTCTATCTGCTGTTTGAATTACGCCACTTGCACGTTCTATACCAGTACCTCCATAACATTTCTGCCAAACAATTTTACCTGTATCATTCAATTTTATTACCCAATAATCATAGCCCCCTTTTACAGCTGTCACGTCCCCACCTACATAATCGGCAGTACCTGCTATTATATAGCCACCATCTATTGTTTGTTGTATTCCTGCACTTGTTTCTCTTCCTGGGCCTCCATAGCATTTTTGCCAACTTATATTCCCTAAATTATCCAGCTTTACCACCCATATGTCAGCCCCACCGTGATTACCTAAAATATCTCCATTGTTTGACCATGTTGTGCCAGAGAAAATATAGCCCCCATCTGTTGTCTGTCGTATATTTTTCCCATAATATCTCTCTTCACCTGTTCCACCAAATGCTCTTTCCCAACTTATTTTTCCAATTGAATCTAATTTGACCACCCATATGTCATATGTAGATGCACCATAGTGGTATCCCGTTACATCACCATCGGTAGATTTTGTTGCCCCTGTAATAATATAACCTCCATCTTTTGTTAGTTGCAAATCACCAGGAAATTCATCATTTGAGCCACCTAAACTTCGGGTCCATTGAATTGCAGGCGATTGTGCTTTTACAGAAATATCAATTGCTATAAAAGATAAAAGGAAAAATATTTTGATAAAAGATAGATAGGTATTCATGGCTTATATATTTAGTATTATAAATGTAATCAAATATCTTTAATTTTGTCCTTTATCAAGACTGTATGCTACAACCATCTACATTCAAATTTCTGAAAGACCTGAAGAAAAATAATAACAAGCCCTGGTTTGATGCCCATAAGACAACATATGAAACTGCTAAAACTGATTTTGAAGAATTGGTAACAGGCGTATTGACAGGGCTTGGTAAAACAGAACCTGCTTTTAAAGAATTGAAGGCTAAGGATTGTATCTTCAGGATATACAGGGATGTGCGTTTCAGCAAAGATAAAACACCTTATAAATCTCATTTTGGTGCATCATTCAGCAAGGGGGGTAAAAAACATTTGGCAGCAGGGTATTACCTGCACCTGGAGCCCGGAGCAATATTCATGGGTGGTGGCATGTGGATGCCTGAGGGAGATGCAGTGAAAAAAATAAGACAGGAAATAGATTATAATTTCAAAGACTTTCAAAAAATAATGAACGCGGCTGCTTTCAAAAAAACATTTGGAAAGCTGAGTGAAGAGGAAAAACTAAAAACTACACCCAAAGGTTATACAGATGATAACCCGGCTATTGAATATTTGAAGCTGAAAAGTTTTGTAGCGGGCTGTAAGATGGACGACAAAGATCTGGGAGATAAAAATGCAGCCGCTAATTGCGTTAAGGTATTCTCTGCCATGAAGCCTTTTATAGACTTTCTAAATAAGGCAACAGAATAATTTAGTTCCGAAAAACCACGAACTCGAACGGCCTGTCAGCATGCGCTTTTTTTCGTTTGCCATTCTTGGGTTTCTTTTGTGTAATGTTGCGATACACGTCTAAAGTTTCTGCAGCATCCTGAACTTTTTGTTCATTGTCTACCTTACTTACAATGGCGAGTAATTCGTCTACCTTCTGTTCAAACTCACCATGCCAGTGTTGTGCAACTTTAGTAGTTACCAGCAACTCTCTTGTTTGTTGTTTCATCGGAGGCGTTTTTTTAATACCCGTTCATGTATAAGATGCACGGATATTAACTTTCAGAAAATTAACGCAATTTTTCCGGGGTTTTAAATATTGAAATACATGAATGTGAATAACTCAAACTATATGCCCAGTAATCCCGTTTGAAAATACTAACGAATATATTAGTAAAACTGCGTCAGGTATGGATAACGCTCCTCGTATAATTTTTTTACTTTATTTAATATCAATGTGCGTAACTGGTCTATATTTCTACGTTCGGTAGCCGAAATAAAGACCACGGCATCCTGTGTTTCCGCTTCCCAGCGTTTTCTTAGCTGGTTCATCAGATCTTGTTTCACCTCTTCTTCCAGCCAGGGATCAAAGTTCTTTTGTTCGAACAGATCCATTTTATTGAAGATGGTTACGATAGGTTTATCATAGGCGTTTATCTCGTGCAGTGTTTTATTTACTACCGCTACCTGGTCTTCGTATGCCGGGTGAGAAATATCTACCACATGCAATAAACAATCCGCTTCACGCACTTCATCCAATGTACTCTTAAAGCTCTCTACCAGGTGGTGTGGTAATTTGCGAATGAACCCTACGGTATCGCTGAGCAAGAACGGTGTTTGTTCGTAAACAATTTTCCGGGTAGTCGTATCCAGTGTGGCAAAGAGCTTGTTCTCTGCAAATACATCTGATTTGCTCAGCATATTCATAATAGTGCTCTTACCAACATTGGTATATCCTACCAGTGCTATTCTTATATAGGTGCCGCGTTCCTGCCGTTGTGTAGCTGCTTGTTTATCTATCTCTACCAGGCGTTTGCGCAGCAAGGAAATTTTATCCTTTACTATTCGGCGATCCGTTTCTATTTCAGTTTCACCGGGTCCTCTTGTTCCTATACCGCCTCCCAATCGCTCCAGGTGCTTCCACATACCTTTCAGGCGGGGCAATAGATATTGGTATTGCGCCAGCTCTACCTGTACTTTGGCCTGTGCTGTTTTGGCACGACTGGCAAATATGTCGAGTATCAAGTCGCTTCTATCGATCACTTTTATCTTCAGTGCCTCTTCAATATTGGTTATCTGTGAGCCTGTAAGCTCATCATCAAATATGGCAAGGGTGATGCCATGGGCAACCACATACTGCCTTATCTCTTCCAGCTTACCCTTGCCCAAAAATGTACGGCTATCCGGGTGTGGTAATTTTTGGAAAAAATTCTTTACTGCCACTGCGCCTGCAGTCTCTGCAAGAAAAGCCAATTCTGTAAGGTATTCCATCAGCCGCTCTTCGGTTTGTTCTTTATAGATCAAACCAACCAATACTGCCTTCTCTTCTGCTATGTTCTTTTTTTCTATCAAATTAATTGCTCTTATTAAAAAACCATTCCGCATATAGGAATGGTTATCTGTTGGCAAAATTACGTTATTTGTATCTATCAGAGCAAACGTTCCTGTTCGCGCAGCCAGCGCTCGGGTATTTCGTCCTTGCTGGCAACGAGGTAGTCGTTATATGAGCAGGGTACAAATAGCTGATTGGGCAGCTTCATCCACCACCTGTTGGTGCGTTTGCTTTTCAGAAAAATAGTATCATTTTCGGTAAAGCTGACATGGAAAGAAATAAATTCATCGCGCTCAGAAAGATGTGCCTCACTTCTGCGCACCTGGAAACCATCTATAAAATACCAAACCATTTGGGCCAGCAGTTTTGCGGTCATATGGTGTGTATCGTTTTCGGCAGCATAACCATATAGCCCCAATGAGGTAAGATTATTACTCATACCTGCATAGCGGGTAAGCATACAGGCTTCTTCCCCTGTAAAACCATTGGGTGAGCCATTTACATTCACAGGGGCATCGCTATGCCTGATGGCAGATATGTCAAGGCTAAAGAGATTGCTTGTTCTTAGCACCGGCTCTATATCTTCTATATGCTCACGCACTTTGCCCAACCTTTAAAAATCGAAACGCAATTTATCCAGCGTCTCCACCATACGTGGATGTGCGTAATAACTTTGAAAACCTATATGGCTATAATGACCCACAAAATTGGGCTGGGCAGTAAGCATGTTCATCAAAAAGCTGCGCGATGTGATCTGCTCTGTTTCATCGAGGTCTATAAGCATATCGGCTACTACGGCATTTATCATTTGCCCGCTGCGCCTGAATACTTCATATTGCTGCAGGGTAAGGTCGTGCGAGCCACCTAATACGATGACTATTTTGCCTGCATTATGCAGTTCTAACAGCACCTCACGCAGTGCCGCATAGGTATCTTCCAGCTTCGCGCCACGACGTATATTGCCGGCATCTGCTATTTTCACACCGGGATGCCAGTTGTACAATTGATAGAGCTCCTCACGTATGGCATCGGGGCCATCTGTATGCGGGGCATTGTCTACCTCACCGCGCCATTCACCACAGCCCACTATTACAATATCAGCATCTTCCCAATCAAAATTTTGCTGGGTGGCGTAATGTACATTGGCACCCCATTGCAGTGGCTGGTAAGTGCCCTTTTCTTTAGTTTCTATAAAATGTACCGGGTCGAAAAATGGCCTGAGATCTTGCATCTGTAATTAATGACGGCTAAAAATACACAATTGTTACAATCAGAAGTGCTGTATAAATAAAAACCATTCCGCTGAGCAGAATGGTTCAAATATTATTACCAGGTACTAGTTTACCTTGTATTTCGGATGCTCACGATATTTCATGTACGAATTAGAATGAACCTTGCAAGAGCTCAAAAGCTGCATAACAGCAACCAGTAATACGCAAACTACGATGAAAGTCTTTTTCATTTTCAATTTCAAAATTAAACTGTGCTAAAATAAGTGTTATAGTTTGGATTTCATAAATCCTGCAGATACTTATTCAGCAAAATGCTTTTTATGATAATAATCCCAATAGCTGCTGCCTTTATGATATCTGCCTGAATATTGGTCATAGCGCGCATTCCTGCTGGAGCTGACACATGAGCCAAACATAAATGCTACCAACGATACCAGGATCGTTATTAATAAGATGTTTTTCAAAATAGTACAATTTTAATCAGCAACAATTTATAGAAAATTTTTAAAAAAAGTAAAAGATAATGGAATAATTGTATTTGTAAGAAGTCAACGCGGTCATTATAAGAATAAAATTACATATGCCTGTATGATAAAGGCATCAGGTATTAAGGAATATACCCTTCAACCGGGTATTAGAAAAAAAGAAAATGGTGATGATGCCTGTGAAAAACGATCCTGCAGGAACTCATACCTACGGCTATCAACAGGAATACACTTAGTATCAATAAAAGCTTTTTCATGAGTGTTTTTTTTAATTACCTCTAATTTATACTCTTTTTATGAATATAAGTGATTTCATAACCAAACCTATTTATTAATCCCGATCGTGATGCCAACCTCTGTCATGATCATGGCCCCAATCCCTATGGTGATACCAGCCATGATGATAAGGATGTTCTTCAACTATGCAACTGCTGCAACTTACAGCTAAAATGAGACATGTGCTTATTATTATCTTTTTCATAATTGATATTTTACAAACAGATAATCAAAATAATAGTGCCAAGGCACTATAATGAAATAATAAAACAACAAGCCGCCGAATGAAAACAAAAGGCGGCCTATTAAATAAAACTACTCCTGTATGTTTACCTGTAATGATTATAACCACCTCTATGGCAACCTCCGCCATAATGATGATAGCCACCACCCCAATGTCCGCCATAGCCATATCCCGGGCCTGCTATGATGCAGCTACTGAAATAAGTAGCGATGAATAATAATGCCCCAACCATAAAAAGCTTGTTTTTCATAAAATACATTTGATTATACAAGGCAAAGCCCGCACCAATCTTTGTTAATAAAATCAAAAACTATTTAAATAGCTGGAAAACAATGAAGGAACAGAGATAGGCTATGCCAAACATATATACAAACTGGATAACGGGGTATTTCCAGCTATGTGTTTCACGTTTTACTATGGCAAGGGTACTCATGCATTGCATAGCAAAAACATAGAAAATAAGAAGTGAAAGTCCTGTAGCTAATGTATAGACCTGTGTGCCGTCCGGCTTGCGGGCAGCGGCCATTTTTTCCCGCAGGGTTTTGCGTGAAGCGTCTTCATCACCCACGCTATATAGGGTAGCCATCGTGCCTACAAATACCTCGCGCGCAGCAAAAGAGGTAATGAGCGCAATGCCTATTTTCCAGTCATAGCCCAATGGTCTGATAATAGGTTCGAAGGCGTGGCCCATAATACCCGCAAAAGAGTTCTCCAGTTTTTCTGTGGCATGTGCTCTTTCTATATCCACCTTGTTTGCATTGTTACTGAGCTGTATAGCTGCATATTTTTCTTCCACCTGGCGCATCTTTGCAGGTGGCCCGTAAGACGCCAATACCCACAACAATAAGGATATCACCATGATCACTTTACCGGCATCGCGCACAAATATCTTGGCCTTTTCAATCATAGTTATACCCACATTACTCCAGCGTGGAGCCCGATATACCGGCAACTCCATTAGGAAGAAGGTGCGCTCTTTCACCTTAATAATAAGGTTCATCACCTTGGCTACTATCAGCGCCATAAAAAAGCCTAACAAGTACAACCCCATTAATACGACTCCCTGTAAATTAAATATACCCAAAACCGGTCTGGACGGAATTATTAAACCAATCAAAATAGTATACACGGGTAATCGTGCAGAGCAACTCATGAGTGGCGTAACCAATATAGTGATCAGGCGCTCTTTCCTGTTTTGTATGGTACGGGTAGCCATTATTGCCGGCACAGCACAAGCCATACCACTGATGAGCGGCATTACAGATCTGCCATTAAGCCCCACACTGCGCATGAGCCTGTCTGTAAGAAAACTGATACGCGCCATATAGCCCGTATCTTCCAGTATCGTAATGAAGCCAAACAGTATCATTATCTGCGGAATGAAAACAGCTATGCCACTCATACCTGCCAGCAATCCATTTACTAAAAGGTCTTTAAAAAAATTATCGGGCATTACAGCCGTAAGCCAGCTACCTAATTTGCTGAATACATACTCCACCCAGTCCATCGGGTATTGTGCCAGCCAGAAAATACTTTGAAAAAGCAGGAACAATACAGTGAGCAAAATGATATTGCCCCAGAAAGGGTGCAGCAATACTTTATCGATCTTATCGCTTTTTACCAGGCGTTGCTCAGGCGTTATTTCTGTTACACATTCTTTTATTACCAGGTCTATCTTGCGATAGCGTTGCATTATTTCTTCTGCCTGTATCTTAGCCCTCTGAAATTTCATCTCATCCAGCAGAGCGGCAATACGTATGCGCTGTGCGGCATTCAGGTATCTCAGCTCCTGGTAATTGCAGGCCACATGCAGGGCGCTATAGCTGCTTTTCAGTTCGCAGAATTCTTTTATTTCCCCTATCCATTGCCCTACCAATGCATCAGTATCTATAAAATCTGCTACTATCTTTTGTTGTTCGCCGTTCACATCTGCTATTGCTTTTTTCAGTTGTGCGATCCCTTTATTTTTCCTCGGATTAATAGGAATAATAGGCACCCCCATAGCCTGCTGCAAGGCAGGCACATCTATTTTTACACCTTTGCGCTGGGCTATGTCCATCATGGTGAGGGCGATAACCACAGGCGTTTTCAGGTCCATTATCTGCGAACAGAACAGCAGGTTGCGTTTAAGATTAGAAGCATCGGATATTACTATTATCAGGTCGGGGCGGTCTGCACTCTTGCTATTTAACAGCACCTCGTAGGTTACCTGTTCGTCTGCACTTTTAGGATACAGGCTATAGGTGCCGGGCAGATCAATAATATTGGCATTCAGGGTATCGCTGATGCGTGAACCACCAGTTTTCTTATCTACTGTTACCCCCGGAAAATTCCCCACCTTTTGGTTGAGGCCGGTAAGCGCATTAAATAAGGAACTCTTCCCGCTATTGGGATTACCTACCAATGCAATTGTATATGGGGTGGGATTTTGCAATCCGCAAAAATACCAATAGATAACAAGCTATGGTATAGCATTATATTGTGTTGGTATAAATTTTCCCGATTATGTAAACCGGGCAAGATTTCAGGACCAAATGCGCAACGAAATGTTAAATCAGGTATATTTACGTAGATATTTTTTTCACCACAACGGTAACTTATGAGAAAGTTTTTGTTATCATTATTAGCCTTATCATTTTTTATTGCCGGCAATAAAGCTATAGCTCAAAAGGGCGCTTACTGGCTTACTGCTACGGCGGGCAGCTATACAGAGTTATCAGGAGCCACAGATGTGGCCGGCACCCTACCCTGGGACAGTGCAAAGAATTTCATTATCCCTATTGGTTTTACCTTTGTTGTAGAAACAAGTGTTACCAGTAATATATACCTGAACAGGGTCAATTCTTTTTGCGTTGATACATTCAAACACCCTATTCTGCACGGTTTCCAGCTTCTGAATGCTGCACTCACAGACAGAGGTTCGGGTAGCTCGGCCTCACCTATCAGCTACCAGCTATCCGGCACACCGGGCAGCCAGATATTAAAACTGCAATTAAAAAATGCAGGTTTTATACAGGAATTGATCAACCACAGTACTTTAAATGATTATGTTAATCTTCAGCTTTGGTTGTATGAAGGCAGCAATGTGGTTGAGATACATTTTGGCCCTTCGCATCTTACTTATCCTGATCTGTATTTCGGATTTTCGGGCAACTCACCTGCTATTGGCTATGTGAGACGCAAGAACCTGACCGGAGATGGTACCATGTATCCGGCTACCGGCTTAGCAAGCAGCCCAAGCGATATAGGGCTTACCGACAGTGTAGTATTTCAATCTTTTGGTATATTCTACAATGGGTCCAGCTTACTGGGTTATCCAGCCCCAGGAACTATATTTAAGTTTGGTCCACTGAAAGCAGGTGTAAATAATGTGAACGTAAAAGATGCCAACATTTACCCTACTGTATGTAAAAGCTACATAACTGTAGATTATATCTCTGCCGAACCTACTACATTCGAAGTAATATCTGTGAGAGGTATACCTACTACATTGAAAGGCACCCTACAAAACGGAACCTCGCGCATAGACCTGAGCAAGATAGCAGCCGGCAATTATTTATTAAGACTGCAGAACAGCACCGGCAAATTTGTTCAGAAATTTGTAAAATTATAAAGAACGCTTACAGGAGCACAGTACAATCTATCTTATAAAAGGAAAAGGCCCGTTGTCAAACGGGCTTTTTTAGTTATGCCCCAACCCTGAAGGGTGGCTATGCGAGTCAACTACTTCTATAATAACCCTTTTACTTTTTCAATTACATCATTGAGTTTGCTTGCGTCCTGCCCACCGGCAGTAGCCAGTGTTTTCTGTCCGCCGCCGCCACCTTTTATTAATGGTGCTATTTGTTCTTTTATTATTTTGCCTGCGTCTAATCCTTTTGCGGCAACAATCGTTTCGTCTACACCTATGGCTACATAAGGTTTGCCATCTATGTTGGCACAAAGCACAATGACATGATCGTTGAGATGTGACTTCAGGTCGAGGCAGAGTTTTTTCAATGCATCAGGCGAACTTACGTGTACTGTCTCACCTACAAATGTAACCTGGTTGATGATCTGGTCTTTGGTCAGCAATTCATTCCTAATACCAACCAACTGGCGGGCTTCTAAATTCTCCGCATGCTTTTCTATCTGTGTTTTTTCTTCCTGTATCTTTTCTATTGCTTTTATTAGGTCTTTGGGATGCTTTAACAACTCTTGAACCTGGCTAATAATGTGCAGCTTTTCATTTACAAGATGTTCAGCGGCCTTTCCACTTACTGCTTCTATACGGCGCACACCCGCAGCTACCGCACTTTCTGATTTCAGCTTAAAGAAACCTAACTGGCCTGTTGCGCCCACATGTGTACCGCCACATAGTTCAATGGAATAGTTCGGGTCTATTATTACCACACGCACAATATTCCCATATTTCTCACCAAATAGTGCCATGGCACCCAGTTTCACCGCTTCATCTTTTTGCATTTCTTTTATTACCACAGGTATATTCTCGCGTATCTTTTCATTTACGATAGCTTCTATTTTGGTTATCTCTTCATCGGTCACTTTTGCAAAATGCGAAAAGTCGAAACGTAAATGTTCTTCATTTACTAATGAACCTTTTTGTGCCACATGTATACCCAATACTTGCCTTAATGCAGCATGTAATAAATGTGTAGCACTATGATGCACTGCAGTAGATAGTCGTTTGCTAACATCTATCCTCGCCAGTAAAGGCTTGCTCAGATCCTCAGGAATTGTTTCTGCAAAATGAATGGTAAGCCCGTCTTCTTTCTTCGTATCTACTATCTGTATATTCTCATTAGGGAATATCAGTTCGCCCGTATCGCCCACCTGTCCACCACTCTCGGCGTAGAATGGGGTTTGGTCTAATACCAATTGGTAAGACTCTTTACCCTTAGCTTTTACTTTACGGTATTTTACTACCGATGCTTCGGCCTCTGCATGGTCATAACCTACAAATTTTGAAGCGCCGCCTTCTTTCAGCACTATCCAGTCATCTGTATCTAATGTAGTAGCTGCCCGGCTGCGGGTTTTTTGTTGCTGCATTTCAATATTAAATCCTTCTTCGTCAACTACAAATCCATTTTCTCTTGCCATTAATATTGTCAAATCTAACGGGAAACCATCTGTATCATATAAATTAAACGCGAGTTTACCCGGAACAATTTTTTTTCTGTGACTTTCTAATAATTCGGCTTTGGACATTGGAAACGACTGATGGTAGCCAAACTGAATAAAATATTCTAACGTCCAAACCCCGTCTGCTAATGTTCTGAAAAATCCTGCTTCTTCCTCTTTAATTACTTTCTTGATAAATTCTTTTTGATGTTTTAATTCAGGAAATGCATCCCCCATTATTATATCTAAAGTATCTACTAGTTCAAACATAAACGGTTCTCGAGCATTCAAAAAACTGTATCCATATCTAACTGCTCTGCGGAGTATTCTTCTTATTACGTACCCAGCACCTGTATTAGATGGTAATTGACCATCAGCAATCGTAAAGGATACTGCACGAATATGGTCCGCAATTACTCTTTTGGCTATTGCAGCTTTCTCACTTGAATGATTTGCTCGAAATGTTTTTTCAAGAACATAAATTATTGGTGTAAACAGGTCGGTGTCATAATTGCTATGCATGCCCTGTATCACGCGCACCAACCTTTCCAGGCCCATACCTGTGTCTACATGCCTCGCAGGTAATGGCTGCAGGCTGCCGTCTTTCAGTCGGTTGAACTGCATGAACACATTGTTCCATATTTCTATCACTTGCGGATGGTCTGCATTCACCAATGTTTTTCCTTCCACTTGCTTGCGCTCTTCTTCACTACGGCAATCTACATGTATCTCAGAGCAGGGACCGCATGGGCCGGTATCGCCCATCTCCCAAAAATTATCTTTCTTATTACCCAACAATATCCTATCCTCTGCTACATGTTGTTTCCAGAAATTATATGCTTCATCATCTTTTGGTAATCCCTCTTTATCATCTCCCTGGAAAACGGTAACGTACAATCTATCCTTATCCAGTTTGTAAACCGATGTGAGCAATTCCCAGCTCCATGCTATTGCCTCTTCTTTAAAGTAGTCGCCAAAGCTCCAGTTGCCCAGCATCTCGAACATGGTGTGGTGATAAGTATCCACCCCTACTTCTTCCAAGTCGTTGTGCTTACCGCTTACTCGCAGGCATTTTTGGGTATCCGCTATGCGGGTATGGTCGGGTTGTTTATTGCCCAAAAAATAATCTTTGAACTGGTTCATACCCGCATTGGTAAACAGCAGGGTAGGATCATTTTTAATAACAATAGGAGCCGAAGGCACTATTTCGTGCCCTTTTTCTTTAAAAAAGTCTAAAAATTGCCGGCGTATTTCGTTGGCAGTAAGCATAGGGGACAAAGATAACCACGATTTAGAGGATTTAAACTGATTACCATGATTTAGAAAACAAACTATTTAAATGTGATAAATGTCCGATGCCCGGTATTGTTTTTATGCCCGATTCTCATATTAGGAGTTGATAAACTAAGATATGCCTGTATTTATATTAAGGCATAAAATAAAAGAAAAACAAATGTCCAGAATGTCCGATTCATGCCCGGTGAAAAGGAAATGGTTTTTATAATATTTTAGTTGCATAGGGTTTAAGTTTGCCAGCTTTTATAATGGCTATACTATTAATACCGGAAATGAGAAAAGGTAACCTTGGAATGTGGTAATATTTAAAAAATGCCCTATCCCTAAAGGGGAAATAGCGAGAAATAAAAAATTACGAGTACCTGTTTTAACAGTGTGAATTTATTCTACCTGGAGAAAGAATGGTCTGAAAAAGAAGCAGCCAGGTTTGTATACACAGCATCGTTAACATAAAGCTGACACAAATCATTCCAAAATCCGGATAACATTTATAATTTTATGTATTATAAATATTCTTCATCACAAAAACCAGTTTTATGTCAACTATAGAACAAAGAT
>Ga0207152_1077_pt1 | contig 21578 bp, 21 predicted proteins | sample Alteio_BWMinHeat_30_FD_153590 | JGI IMG/M metagenome (GOLD analysis project Ga0207152, IMG submission 153590) | Enriched cells from forest soil in Barre Woods Harvard Forest LTER site, Petersham, Massachusetts, United States -... | ecosystem: Environmental > Terrestrial > Soil > Temperate forest >... | reverse complement strand
TAAGCCAGCGTTCCGGCGACGCTCCCCGAATCCGGATCTGTCGAGCGCGTTACGCCTTCGAACGATGCCTCCTTGATGTTCATCGCCAGGCCGAAGTCCAGCACCTTGAGTTGGCCCGAAGAAGTCATTCGAACGTTTGCCGATTTCAAATCCCGATGGAGAATTCCCTGCGAGTGCGCGTGATCCATGGCGTCGGCAACCTGCGCGCCAAGATCCAGCACGGATTCCGTGGGCATGCCAATTGGCGGTATGCGGCGGCTAAGCGTTTCGCCGGCGAGGTATTCCATGGCAATGTAAGGCTGGCCATCGAACTCGCCCACTTCATAAATCGTGCAGATGTGCGGATGATTCAAAGCGGAGGCGGCACGCGCTTCGCGCAGGACGCGTTCGCGCGACTCAGCATCTGTGAGAGTGTTCGTGGAGGGAAGCTTGAGGGCGACGTCCCGGTGGAGGGTTTCGTCCCGGGCACGAAAAACCACGCCCATACCGCCGGCGCCAGCTTTTTCCAGCACCACGTAGTGGGCGAATGTCTTGCCAACCATCAGGACGCACCCGTGCGCAAATCATAGGTGGTCCCGCGAATCCCGTCAAACCACATGGGCCCTTGGCACGGGAACCTGACTAAAAGCCTCGCCCATCGTCTAAACGAACAGGACGACGGAACTTTTCCCACATGGTTGCGTATCACTTGTAGCAGCGAGGCCAAAATAGCGGGGGTCGGGTATGTCCAGTAATGGCAATGGTTTAGGTAACGGGAAAAGCGGCAAGAAGCGCCGCCGCATCATCTGGGGCGCGATCGCGGTGGTGGTGCTGGGGGGCGGCGGTTATGGCGTGAAAGCGGCGCTCAGCCCAAGCCGCACCATTGACCATTCCAAGATTGCTTCCGTGGAGCGCGGTGACTTGGCGCGTGTAGTCGTAGCCACCGGCAAGATTCAGCCGCTTTCCAAAGTGGAGATCAAATCCAAAGCCAGCGGCATCGTGAAAAAGCTTTACGTGGATTACGGTGAACGTGTGAAGCAGGGCCAGTTGCTCGCGGAACTCGACAAAGTCCAACTCGAGGCCGCCGAGCGTGCTTCCCGTGCAAACTTGCAAGCCGCCGAAGCGGCGCTGGATTCTTCCAAAGCCACACTGGAGCGCAACAGAGTCGATGCGGAAGGCCCTGACGTGCCGTTCCTGAAGCTCAATATGGAGCGGGCCGAACAGATGTACAAAGACGGAGTGATGTCCAAGAGCCTCGTCGAGGATTCGGAGAAAAACTATCAGCTGGGACTCAACAAGCAGGTGAGCGCGCAACGCACGCTGGCTGTCTCCAAGGCGGAAATTGCCAAGTGCGAAGCGCAGGTGGCGCAAGCCAGGGCTTCGCTGGAAAACGCGCAGGAAGATCTGCGCAACTCCACGATCGTCAGCCCGATTGACGGCCTGGTCCTCTTTCGCGACGTCAATATCGGCGACGCCGTCAGCTCCATCCTGGTGCTTGGGTCGCAGGCGACGCTGATCATGACCCTTGGCGACGTCAGCGAAGTTTACGTGCAGGGCAAAGTGGATGAAGCCGACATCGGCAAGGTTTTTCTCAGTCAGCCCGCGCGCATCGTCGTGGAATCGTTCAAGGACAAGAAGTTCACCGGCAAGGTCACCAAGATTTCCCCGCTTGGCAAGGAGAAGGATAACGTCACCACCTTTGAAGTGCGCGTTTCGATCTCCAACCCCGGCGGCGAGCTCAAGGCCAACATGAGTGCAAATGCCGAGATCATGCTGGAAGAAAAGAAGAATGTTTTGATGATCCCTGAAGCCGCGCTGATCTATGACAAGGAGCGCAAAGCTTCCGTCGAGATTCCTGACATCAAGGCCGACAATGGCAAGAAAAAACTCAGCGTCAAGCTGGGCATCTCAAACGGTGTGAAGACGGAAATCCTCGAAGGCCTCAACGAGAAACAGGAAGTCATTCTGCAATAGTTCAATTGACCGGCGGAGCGCCATGTCATTTCAGGACTTACTGCGAGACACGCTGGCGACCCTCTGGGCGCACAAGCGGCGCACCATGCTGACGATGTTCGGCATCGCCTGGGGCATCATCTCCATTACCGTGATGGTCGCGGCTGGCGAGGGGCTTGGCAGGGGTATTCAGAATAACCAGGAAACGTTTGGCAAAGACGTCATGATCGTTTTTGCGGGCCGCACTAGCATGCAGGCGGGAGGGACGCGCTCCGGCCGCCTCATCCGCTGGCGCGAAGACGACTATGTTCAGGTTGCGAAGGAAGCGCCCGCCTGCAAGTACGTCATGCCGGAGCTTGGCAACAACGTCCAGGTGCATAGCCTCTTCAACAGTGGCGACCTTAAGGTTGTTGGCGCACTACCTCCATTCACCGAAATTCGCAGCATCGCCGTCGCTCAGGGCCGTTTCTACAACGAGGAAGACAACGCTGAAGCGCGCAACGTGGCCTTTCTCGGCAGCGACGCGAAAAAGCAGCTCTTTGCCGAGCGCGAGGCCCTTGGCCAGACAATATCGCTTAACGGGATTCCCTATACCGTCATCGGAATCATGAAGCCCAAGGAACAGAATTCCAGCTACGATGGCGCGGACGTGCGGAAGGTTTTCATCCCGTTCAATGCGATGCGCCGCGATTTCCCTAACAAGCCGCCGGCCGTCGAGCACAGCGTGGACCGTTTGCTCGTCGCGCCCTGGTCGCTGGAGACGCATCCAGACTGCGTGAAACAGATTCGCCACTCTCTTGGCCGCCTGCATAACTTTGACCCGCGTGACAAAGAGGCCGCTAGCATCTGGGACACCGTCAAAAACGCCGAAGCCAACCGCATGATTATCGTGGGAATGGAAGTTTTCATGGGCGCGGTGGGCGTGGCCACTCTTTTCCTTGGCGGCCTGGGCGTGATGAATGTAATGCTCGTCTCCGTCCGCGAACGGACGCGCGAAATCGGCGTACGCAAAGCGCTCGGTGCCACCCGCGAATCCATCCTCCGGCAATTCTTTCTGGAGACTGTCATTGTCGTGGGGTTGAGCGGTGGCACGGGGCTGCTCCTTTCCTACGGTTTCTGCGCGCTGGTGAATCTGCTGCCCATGCCGCTGTTTTTTGCGGGTTTGCTGACAAGCTGGAAGCTTGGCGCGCTGTCCATCTTTCTGCTCGGCTTGATTGCTGTACTGTCGGCTCTTTATCCAGCGAATCGTGCTGCCTCTGTCGATCCCATCGAAGCGCTGCGCTTCGAGGCAGGAGGCTAGATGCTTTTCGAAATCTTTCGCGAAGCTTGGGCGGCACTCGGTCGCAATCCTGTCCGCAGCTTACTCACAATGACGGGGATCGCTTGGGGAATCGTAGCCGTTACCCTGCTGCTTAGTTATGGTTCAGGATTTCGAGGCGTGCTCATGTACACGTTCGAAGTCTTTGGCAAAGGCGCAGTGGTGTGCTGGCCTGGAACGACCAGCGAGCAGGCCGGCGGCGAGCGCGCCGGCAAGGCGGTGCGCTTCGAACAAGAGGATGCGGATTGGGTGAAAGCGCAATCGCCGCTCGTTAAGCGCGTGACGCGCGAGACGGTGCGGTGGAAGGGCATTACGCACGACGAACGGCTCTCGGACACCGCCATCCGCGGGGTCTATCCGGAATACGGCGAAATGCGCAATGAAATTCCCATGGAAGGCCGGTGGATCTCTCCCGAAGATATCGCCGAGCGCCGCCGCGTGGCTTTCCTCGGCGCCATACTTCGGAGAAAACTTTTCAGCGGCACGCCCGCCATTGGTGAAACAGTGCGCATCGACGGCGTAAAATTCACCGTCGTCGGCTCCATGGACACGAAATTTTCCGACAGCAACTATTTCACCAGCGACGATGAATCCGTGTTTATCCCGTACACGACGGCCGGCGACTTGTGGGACGCACGCTATGCCAGCGTGATGCTCTTTGAGCCGATTGCTCCGAATTTTGAAGCGGACGCTATGCAGCAGTTCCGCGCCGCCATCGCTAGCCGCCAGCACTTCTCTCCGAGCGACAAGCGCGCCATCACCATGTTCGGCCGAGAAGAGTTCAAGCCTATCTACGAAGGAATCACTCTGGGCATCGAAGCGCTGCTCTTTTTCGTTGGCGCACTCACGCTGGGCATCGGCGGCGTGGGCGTGATGAATATCATGCTCGTCTCCGTCGAAGAGCGCGTCCGCGAAATCGGCCTGCGCCGCGCGCTCGGCGCAAAAAAATCGCACATTCGCTGGCAGTTTTTGCTCGAAGCGCTGGTCATGACGCTCGCCGCCGGCGTGATCGGCATGCTGCTCTCGGCAGCCATCACATCCGCGATCGGCACGCTCCCGTTCCTCGGGCCCGCTTACGAAGACGACTCCGGCAAAGTGGACATCAAGCTCACTCTTTCGCTCGTCACCATGCTGCTGTCTACTGCTATCCTGGTAGTCGTCGGTGTGATCAGCGGCTGGCTCCCTGCAATGCAGGCCGCCAAACTCGATCCCGTCGAAGCCCTCCGCTACGAGTAGTCTGACAAGAGAAAAACACGCGGAGACGCGGAGTTCGCAGCGAAATTCAAAACCAGATGAAGCGGATGAGCATTTTTCCTCCTCCGCTCTACGTTTCCTCCGCGCTCTTTGCGTCTCTGCGTTAGATTTCTTCTTGAATTTCGTTCTTAGGTTTGCCCAAGGATGGAGTCGAAGTACGCCAGCATGTCCGGCGAGTCCCACTGCTGGAAGCCGATGAATTTGCGGGCGATCTTCCCGTGGCGGTCGATAACGTACGTCTCCGGGTACATCGAGGTGCCGTAGGACAGGGCGATGGGTGAGTGATTGTCTTTGGTGAACGGATCGCGGTAGGTCAGGAAGACAACGCCTTGGTCGCGGAGAAATTTCTCGTAAGCGCTGGTGTCCTCGTCGGCAGCGACGCCAAGGATGACCCCATTGCGCGACTCGATGTATTTCTGCAGGTGGTTTAGCGCGGGAGTCTCTTCGACGCACGGCGGGCACCAAGTCGCCCAGAAGTTTAGTATCACCACCTTGCCCTTCAGATCGGTCAGATGCCCGGGCTTCCCTGCGATTTCGAGTGAGAAGTCCTCCGCGGTCTTGCCGGCAATCGAGGCCTCGCCCTGGCGGTAGCTCGGCATCGCGAAGAGCAGCAAAACCCCCAGCGCAGCCAACACCACGCCCCAAGCCGCAATTTTTCGAAGGATTCTCATCGAATGCTATACTAACTCAATCTCCCCCAGCCGGGAAACGACCCTTCCGCATCCAAGATACTATGCCGAGCGACACACACAATCCATCTGGCAGCGGAACTCTCGTCGCAGCGGCGACCGCGGGCTCCGTCACGGCCATTGTTCCCGCCCGGAATGAGGAGGCGGTCATCGCCGCGTGCATTACGTCATTGGCGAGCCAGCCGGAAATTGCCGATATCCTCGTTGTGAACGATCAGTCCACGGACGGGACCGCCGGCGTTGTGCGTGCTCTCATGGAGAAAATTCCAAACCTGCGCCTTCTGGAATCCGGGCGATTGCCCGATGGCTGGGTTGGCAAGAACCACGCCCTCTGGGTTGGAGTGCAACAGGCAAAGTGTGCCTGGCTTCTGTTCACCGATGCCGACGCGGAGCACCAGCGAGACTCCGCCTCCCGTGCACTCCAGAATGCGCAGCAACACAATGCTGCTGTCGTTTCGTTTTCTCCCGAGCAGATCACCGAGACCTGGTATGAAAAAGCCCTGATTCCTTATATCTACCTGCGCCTGGCGAAGCGCTTCGCGTATGAAAAAGTGAATGATCCGAACTCACCCGCCGCGGCCGCCAACGGCCAGTTTCTGATGATGCGCCACGATGTCTACGATGCCATCGGCGGCCATTCCAGTGTCGCCGGCGAGGTTCTGGAAGACGTCGCCCTCGCCATGCGCGTGAAGGCCGCGGGCCATCGCATCTGGTTCGGCTCCGGCAAAGGCATTGTCCGGGTGCGCATGTATCGCTCGTCCCAGGCGATGTGGCAGGGCTGGAAGAAAAACCTCTACCGCTTGATGGGCGGAACGCCATGGGCGGTTTTCCGTGAGATGGAGTCAAACCTTCCTTGGATTCCGTTTCTGCTTATCTTGGCAGGAGTAAAGTATCCTTTTCTGCTTTTCCTGGGCGTTTTGTTCCTGATTGCCCGCCAAGCCAGCTACGGTCTCGATCTTACTCGTAACCATTTTCCATTCTCCTACATCTTTTACTACGTGCCTGCCGTGGCGTTGTACGGAGCTGTGCTCTGGGCGTCCTACCGGAGCCATGTAAATGGAAAAATCCAGTGGAAAGGCAGGGAGTACTCCGTCGGAGCTCCCGAATCGGCGAGATAAGCGAACACTAATGGTTCTTCTCACGCGAAAAATCGAGTTTGCCGCCTCGCACGTCTACCATAACCCGAATCTTTCGGCCGAGGAGAACCGTCGAATCTTTGGGAAGTGCAATAACCCCCACGGCCACGGGCACAACTACAGGCTGGAAGTAACCGTTGAAGGCGAACCCGATCCGGTGACCGGCATGGTCCTCGATCTGAAAGAACTAAAAGAGATTCTCGAACGCGAAGTCATGCAGCGTATGGATCATCGTCATCTCAATTACGAGGTCGCAGAACTGACCGGACAGATTCCCACTTGTGAGAACATTGCCCGCGTAATCTGGCAATTGCTGGAGCCGAAAATCACGCAGGGCCGGCTGCATCGCGTGCGGCTATACGAGTCGGCTGACCTCTTCGCCGATTGCTACCGCAACGGCGCCCGCGCAGCGGGGAAGCCATGAGCAACACGGTCAAGGTTGAGCTCGGCCGCCGGTATCGATTCTCGGCGTCACACCGGCTGCACAGCCAGCATCTAACCGAAGAGGAGAATTGCCGTGTCTTTGGGAAATGCAACAATCCCTATGGCCACGGCCATAATTACGTGTTGGAAGTCAGCATGTCCGGAGACGTTGACCCGGCCACAGGCATGATTGCGAATCTTGCCGATCTGGACGCCTTCGTCGAACGCCAGGTGCTCGAGGAATTCGATCACAAGTCGCTCAATGAAGATGTCCCCACGTTTCGCGACAAAGTGCCCACGACCGAGAATTTGTGCATCGAGATTTTCCAGCGCCTGAAATCCTTCCCCAAGGCGAAGCTCGAGCGCATCCGCGTCCAAGAAACCGGAAACAACAGCTTCGAGTACGCAGGGGACAACCTAGAAGGGAACCGGTCGTGACCAAGCCAACGGAAGAAATTCTGCTGAATGACCGCAAGGAACTCGACGCGCGCACCATCGCCTGCCACGTGCGCGAGATCATCAAGATCATCGGAGAGGATCCGAATCGCGAAGGGCTGCGCAAAACGCCCGAGCGTTTCGAGAAGGCGCTCAAGTATTTGACCAGCGGTTACCACTCGAACCTGGATCATGTACTGAATGGCGCGACGTTCAGCGTGGCCTACGACGAGATGGTCATCGTGAAAGACATCGAATTCTTCAGCCTCTGCGAACACCACCTGCTGCCGTTCTTTGGCAAGGCCCACGTGGCCTATCTGCCGGACAAGTGCGTGCTAGGGCTCAGCAAGATTGCCCGAGTGGTCAATATGTTTGCGCGCCGCCTGCAAATTCAGGAACGCATGACCAGCCAGATCGCGCAGTCCATCGAGGAAAAAATCGCTCCTCAGGGTGTCGGCGTGATTATCGAAGCCCGCCATCTATGCATGCAAATGCGCGGCGTAGAGAAGCAACATGGCTCGGCGGTGACCAGCGCCATGCTCGGCGCGTTCCGTCACAATAAGCAGACGCGCGACGAGTTTTTGGCGCTCGTGCGCCGGAAGAATTCCTAACATCAGATCAGCGGGTTTGTCTGCGAGCCTGGCGATAGGACAAATCTCTTCGTCAGGCTTTTTGCCTTTGTGCCGCCCGGGCACGGCGGACGCGGGCGCGGTTGCCGCAGGTGCGGTCGTTGCACCAGCGCTTGGTCCTGGCCTTTGTCGGATCGTGGAAAACCCAGCGGCAATCGGAATTGGCGCAGAGTTTGATGCGTTCGACCTCGCGGTTTGCCAGCATTTCTCCAAACGAAGCCACAATCCGCGCGATCACCCAGGTCCAGTCGCTCCGCATCGGAACAGTCTCGGCCCGAAACCCATTTTGGTTCTGTACTAGCTTCTGCCAAACCGGTACGTTCAATGCCCGATTCAGAATGGAAAGCTCCCTTGCACTCAAGGAGCCTCCCGCAGCTAGTTTTTCCGTCGTGCGGCGCAGCAGCTCGCGCAATTGCACCAGTTTGCCGCGCGGAACGTCTTTCGACGGAAGGGGATAAAGGTCCCAATGCTTGAGGAACGTGGCGAGCCACCGCGGGTTCGCAAGGTGATCGGTGAGCTTCCCAAAGCCATTCCATTCCTCGCTGTTGACGAGGTCGACCCAGGGGGCAACTTTGCCGAACCCCGCCGCGCCAAAGGTGTTGAGCGACGTTTTCATCGTAATGGTTTAAATAAACTTGACTCGTTACAACCGGTCGTCTATGCTACGGTAATGAGTATAGCAGTGATAGAGCATTACAGCAACGGGAGCTTGGGGAGCCGTATCGGCGGCTGGCGCCACCGCTCTTTGGTGAACCATTGTCCATGAAATCCGCGGCTGTCATTGAAGAAGTCCCAGTGGTCATGGCTTCTGCGCGCCCGCGCTTGAATCGCGCCGCCGTCGTCTTTTCTTTTCTTTCCATCTACCTCATCTGGGGTTCCACGTACCTCGCAATTCGTTACGCCGTGGAAACGATTCCACCGCTGTACACCGCGGGTCTCCGCCACTTGATCGCGGGCACGATTCTCCTCGTTTGGTGCCTGGCAAAACGTCTGCGACCCACTTGGGCGCAAGTTCGCGCCAGCATTATCATCGGGTTTTTCTTTTTTTTGATCGGCCATGGCACGCTGCATTGGGCGGAGCAAAAAGTACCATCTGGCCTTGCCTCTCTGCTCATCGCCAGTGAGCCCATTTGGGTTTTCCTGCTCAGCGCTGCGGCAGCCCGGCAATGGCGTTTGAACGGCACCCTTCTGGCTGGAATTCTCCTGGGATTTGCCGGCGTCGGCCTCTTGATGGGCCGCAGCGCCCTGAATTCTGGCCCGAGCGTATTTGTCGGTTCGCTCGCGGTCGTGGTGGGAGCGCTTTCCTGGTCCGTGGGGATTGTCTACTCCAGGCGCTCGCATCTCTCCGGGCATCCACTTCTCTTGTCGGCACTTTCACTACTGGCGGGCTCCGTGCAACTGCTTCTCGCCGGAACGGCTGTTGGAGAATACCGCGGGTTTTCGTTCGCGTCCGTCTCTTTGCGTTCGTGGTTGGCGCTCGGCTATCTCATCCTCTTCGGCTCGGTCGTGGCCTTCACCGCCTACAACTGGCTCCTCGAGCACTACTCGCCCACACTCGTTGCCACCCACACCTACGTCAATCCCATTGTCGCCGTTCTGCTCGGCTGGCTCTTCGCCAGTGAAGCCGTCACGTTCAACGTGCTTCTTTCCACCGCCCTGGTTATTGGCGCTGTCATGCTCATCGATCGCGGCATGGCACGCCTTCAGCGGCGCTCATAGGGCCCCTGCATTTCGCCCGGTCGGCAAAAATAAAAGGCGCGCCCATAAACTGCTGGACACGCCTTTTTTCGCTTGTCGAGTTCGTAGGCTGTCACATCTTCGATATGTCCACCGACGCCCGCGTCGTCTCCCAATCCATGCGCAGCGTGCAGCCGCTGGCCGTCTTATCAAAGGCGATCGTGAAATTCTCGACCGCCGAGGGCAGCGCCGACGCCTTCATGTCGATGCGCGCCAAATCTTCCGACGCGCCCGGGTACGCGGTACCCCATTCACCGGTTTTCTTGCTGACAACCAACGTCCACTTGTCCTTGTTCGGAATCGCGAAAATGGTGTAATTGCCTGCAGGCACGTGGGCCCCGCCGATCATCACGTCAGTCGTGGTAACGAAAGTGGTTGCCTCATTGGCTCCCGCGCGCCACACTTCGCCATAAGGCACCAATCCGCCAAAAATCTTGCGCCCCTTGGCGCGCGGGCTCGAATAATCCACGGTGATGGTCTTTCCGTCGGCCAACGTGCAACTGGCCTTCGCCGCCGGACTGGGCCGCGCCGCTTTGTCCATCTGCGCAGAGCCCAGCGCTGCCATCAGACCCAGAGTCAGACATCCCACCGCCAAAACTGCAAATTGTTTTTTCATTATTTTCCCCCTTTAGCTGTGCCCAAGCATTGAACCGGATTTGCCCGCCTAGCGCAACATCGAATTCGTCCAATCCTAACAGACGGCTGAAAAGAAGACTCGTTTCTGCCCTTCTTTATTTCGAACCTTGCACCAGGACAAGAAAGGGTTTAAACCTACCATTAAACAGTTTCGGGTCGCGGAAGCGATATCCGGGCCCCGGTGAATATCGGCGATTTGTTTTCGTGGAGGTGTCTATGCCGGAATCACGACGTCATTTGTTGACGGCATTATTTGGCGCTGCTGGCGTCCTTGCAGTGGAACCTCTTCTCGCCGGGCTGCAAGCGCCAGCACCAGGTTCGGGAGCCTCGCCGAGGGCCAAGGTTTACCCCAACGGGCGAGACCCCAACGTAATGACGGGCATCGACCAACCCAGCCGGCCGGACCCAAGGGCCATCGAGCAGGCAAACCAGAAAGAGATCAGAACGGATGTCGCGAAGCTTTATGAAATGGTCTCCGAACTCAAGGAACAGGTTGAAAAAACGGACGCGACGGCCACGCTTTCCATTTCCGTGGTGAAAAAAGCCCAGCAAATCGAAAAACTCGCCAAGCAAATCAAGGACCTCGCCAAGGGCTGAAGGTGGATCACTATTGGCCATCAAACCGAAATACCTAGCGTTGCCCGGAGTGTTCGGTCACCGGCCGCCATTTACATTCCTTTACACATTTGTTGCGTTTGTGTTAGCCTGAATGGGTCGAAGAGAAGAGGAAAAATTCAGGGGACGACGGAGAAGGGCACTTGAGCGCACCGAAAGCAGCGTTGATCGAACAATTCCGGACCCACGTTAAGGACACGGGCTCGCCCGAAGTGCAAATCGCGCTTCTGAGCGAGCGGATCAACTATCTGACGTCGCATCTCAAGTCCCACGTGAAAGACCATGCATCGCGCCGCGGATTGATCATGATGGTCAATAAGCGCCGCCGTTTGCTGGACTATCTCAACCGTCGCGACCCGGATCGGTACCGCGAGATTGTTGAACGTCTTAGCCTGCGCAAGTAATCGTCCTGCTGTTTCATCTGAATCAGGACGGTATCCACTGCGTTCTCATGAAGTGACACATTCCACACGGAGTCTGTCGTCAGGCTTCCGGCTGCTTTAGTGCCGGAGTTTCTCGTGGTGTGGTCCGTCGCGTCTCGTTAGCCTCACGATAATTCTCGCTTCTTGCTCTTCCTCATGGATGGCCGCGCTGCGGCCAAGGTAAACGCAAGGCCCGTTTGCCCCGCGAACGCGCCTGAAGATGCTCCGCCCGAATGCGGAGCCAAAGGAAATGATTCATGTCTGAAAATACGCACACTCCCGCACCACATCGTGTCTCGGTCGAAGTCGGCGGGCGCACTCTGACCCTCGAAACCGGAAGAATTGCGAAACAAGCAAACGGCGCCATTGTCGCGCGCTACGGCGACACCGTCGTTCTCACCACCGCTTGCATGGCCTCGGCGATGAATGACCGCGACTTCTTGCCCCTCACCGTTGACTACCGCGAGAACACCTACTCCGCCGGAAAAATCCCCGGCGGCTTCTTCAAGCGCGAAGGCCGCCCCTCCGAAAAAGAAGTTCTCACCTCCCGCTTGATTGACCGTCCCATGCGCCCGCTCTTCCCCGAATCCTGGCGCAATGAAACTCAAGTCGTCTCCATGGTGCTCTCCGCGGACAGCGAGAATGACCCCGATGTCATTGCCGTAACCAGCGCTTCTGCTGCGGCTTACTGCTCCGACCTCCCCTTCGAGAAGCCCATCGCCTGTGTCCGCGTGGGCCTGGTGGACGGGCAGTTGGTGATCAATCCCACTGTCGCCGACCAGAAGAAAAGCTTGATGAATATCATCATTGCCGGCACGGATGAAGCCATCGTCATGGTGGAATCCGGCGCGCTCGAAGTTTCCGAAGAAGCCGTCGCGGATGCCCTCGAGTTCGGCCACGCGCAAATCAAGAAAATCGTCGGCGCCATCAAGGAACTTCACGCGCAGCTCAAGCCCAAGAAGGTCGTTGTCGCGCCGCTCCCGTTCGATGAAGCCATCTACAAGGATCTCCAAAAGAAGTACGGCGACAAGCTCCATGACGCGCTGAACACCGAGAAGCATCCCAAGAAGGAAAGCTATCACCTCGTCGACGCTCTCAAGGAAGAGATCATCAAGGCGATTCCCGAAGAGCCCAAGAAAGAGATGGACGAGAAGCGCACTCTTACCAAGCGCGCCTTTGAACGTCTCCGCGAAAACATCTTCCGCGACGATGTTCTCAACGCCCGCCGCCGTCCCGACGGTCGCGCCTTCGACCAGATTCGTCTGATCACCTGCGAAGTCGGCTTGCTCCCCCGCGTGCACGGTTCCGCCCTCTTTACCCGCGGTGAAACGCAGGCGCTTGCCACATTGACGCTGGGCACCAAGGAAGACATGCAGCGCCTCGACCTGCTCTTCGAGCAGGACCAGTTCAACCGCTTCATGCTGCACTACAATTTCCCGCCGTTCAGCGTCGGTGAAGTGAAATTCCTTCGTGGCCCGGGCCGCCGCGAAATCGGCCATGGCGCTCTCGCGCAGCGCGCGCTCGTGAACCTGCTTCCTCCTGAAGCGGATTTTCCCTACGCCATGCGCCTCGTCTCCGACATTTTGGAATCCAATGGTTCCTCTTCCATGGCCACAGTCTGTGGCGGATCGCTCGCGCTCATGGATGCGGGTGTGCCGATGAAGGCTCCTTGCGCGGGCATCGCCATGGGCCTCGTCGTCGGTGACGACAAGAAATACTCCATCCTCACGGACATCGCCGGAGCCGAAGACCACTACGGCGACATGGACTTCAAAGTCGCCGGCACTCGCGCGGGTATCACCGCGCTGCAGATGGACATCAAGGTCCTGGGCATTTCCATCGGCATGATGCGCGAAGCCCTCGCCCAGGCAAAGAAAGCCCGCCTCCAGATTCTCGACACCATGGAGAAGACCCTCAGCGAATCGCGCACCGCGATTTCCGCCTACGCCCCGCGCCTCTTCAAGCTGAAGATCCCGCAGGACAAAATTCGCGACCTCATTGGGCCGGGCGGCAAGAAGATCAGGTCCATCATCGAAGCCACCGGCGTCAAGATCGACGTTCTCGAAGACGGCACCGTGCACATCTTCTCCACCAGCGGAGCCGGCGGCGATGCGGCCCTGCAGATGGTTCGCGACGTCACCGCCAGCGCCGAAATCGGCAAAACCTATCTCGGCAAAGTCGTTCGCCTCGCGGAGTTCGGCGCCTTCGTCGAACTTTTCCCCGGCACCGACGGCCTCTTGCACATCAGCGAAATCTCCGAGCATCGCATCCGCGACGTTCGCGACGAGCTGAAGCTCGGCGACCAGGTCCTCGTGAAAGTTCTCTCCATTGAGGGCAACAAGGTCCGCCTCTCCCGCAAAGCCCTAATCCGCGAAGCCCGCGAGAAACAGCAGAAAGCCGCCGCTGGCAGCGGAGGCAACCCCGGCTCCTCAAGCGGTGAAGGCAGCGGCGGCGATTCCGGCTCCCACGAATAACCCCATTCAACTCCTGTAGGGGCGGGCATTGCCCGCCCTTCTTTTTTTTGCACGCACAAAACAAGAGGCCCCCGATGCAATCGAGGGCCTCTTTGCTTTCCATGCTTTGATTATCGGGTTTTCTTCTCTGCGCTTCCTCTGCGTCTCCGCGTTATCCCTTTCCCGCTTCTTTCTTCTTTAGTTCTTTTCCCTTTCCATCCGCACTATTCCTTCCTGTTCTCCGGCGCGTAGTGTGCCTGTAGGTAGGCCGTGATTTTCTTGGCCGTTGCTTCCGGAATGGGAGCGCCATACGTCTTCACCATCTTATTGACCTCAGCTTCCCAGGTTGCAGCGGGTAGCGGAGGCTGCATGCTGATGTACCGCGTGCTGTGGCAGGTCGCACAAAAACTCTGCACTTCCAGTTTTCCCTCTCCCTCAGCCAGTTCCGGCGTGAATGATGGATAAGGCCCCACGTCGTACTTCGCGTCCGGAGCGAACTCAGGCGCTGCTACTTGTCCAATGCTCGCCGTATTCGTGGAGCCGTAGGCCCCGCTTCGCATCTGCGCGAAGACCAGGCCACCCGCGAGGGCCATCGCCACTCCACCCAGCGTGAGGGCAGTCTTCCACCGTTTCTTCATCATCGCTCTCCTCAATTCGCTTTTCCCGCAACCAACTCCTGTTTCTCAATTTTGTTCCACAGGTATCCCCCCGCATTCCAAACGGGCTCGTCGGGTTGCACATTTCCTTTTTCGTCCGTGGCCCTGACGGCAATGGAATAACGGCCAGGCGTTTTGGGTGTCCATGCCGCTTGCCAGCCCCGGAACGAATAAGCGCCATGATCTTTGCCAAGTTCGGCGGCTCTCCAACTGCTTCCGCCGTCGTCGGAAACTTCCACTTTGACCACCTTCCCATATCCGCTGAATGCTATCCCGCGCAGTGTCACGCCCAGTCCGGCTGGAATTTTGGAACTCCCGTCCGGAGAGATTAGAAACGACCGCACCGGCATCCGCCCGATCGGGATTGTCTTCACTTTTCCCGCTTTCATGTCCTCGGGCGTCGTCGTGCCTCGTGGCGTGTCCGGGATGCGGTAAGCTGTTTTCACCCAGAAGTTATCGTCTGGCGTTTCCAAAACACGAATCCAGGAGAGACACTTGGTCCAGTACGTGGAGAAGTAACCTGGAACTACCAGCCGCACCGGGAATCCATTCAACATAGGCGGCGGCTCGCCGTTCATCAGATAGGCCACAATCGTCTCGTCTAGCGCCGCATTCGTCAGGTCCAGTGACTTCAAGAAGCGGTTTGAGCCCATGCCCTTCGGCCCCGCTCCAGTGTCCAATCCCTCAAATTGCACCTGCACCGAGCCGCTTTTGACGCCTGCCGCGTCCAGAAGCTCGCGGAGCCGCACGCCAGTCCACATCGCGTTTCCCATCGCCCCATTGCCCCACTGTCCGCCCGGGACGCGCGGCTGCAACCGGCTCCGGCTGTTCCCGGAACATTGATTGACTGCGGCAACCGACGCCGGTTTGAACTTCTGCATCAGATCGCTGAGGCTGAAGGCCACCGGTTTATTGACGTTGCCTTCCACGCTCAGCTTCCACTCCGCCAGATCAACGCCGTTGGGAATCTCCCCCAGGTGCCAGCGCACGTAAAACGCTTCGTTGGGCGTAAATACCGTCCGGAAATAATGCCGTGGCGTTTCCAGCTGCACGGGCCGGTCGGTCAGCAGGATCAGCGGCGCTTTCTGCGGCTCCGTAACGTACGGCCCCACCGAGTTCCAATGTGGGTTCGCCCCGGGCCCCGTAAAAGTTTCGAGTGGCTTTCCACCGTTCGGCTCCTGCGCCCATGCCCAACCCGCGTGCGCCCAACCCGCCAGCGCCAGTCCGCCCCCGGCGGCCCCCAGAAATTTCAGCGCGCTTCGCCTCGATACGTTGTGAGTCATGCGTTCCATGGGCGATCTTCTCCACGATCGGACTTTCGTTCGTCGCACTTCCCGAGTCACTCATTCTAGCATTGTTCTTTTGCAGCGCCTTTTTATCCCTGCTTCCTTCCTGGTTGACGTTCCTCTACGCAAAAGAAAAGGCCCTCGATTGGCTCGGGGGCCTTTTTTCTTCCTCGTCTGAACTTGCAGATTTTCTTCTCGGCGTTTTCTCCGCGTCCTTTGCGTCCCTGCCCTGAGAATACGGCTATCTTCTTTTTGCTTAACACGGGTCTACCCCGCATTTTCATGCTCTACGAGTGCGGCGCACCCGCACGACGAACCGCGTTATCCTTTTCTTTCCTTCTTCTATTTTTTCTTCTATTTCTCTTTAGTTCGCTACTCCCTGCTTTTCGCAATGCACCGCGTCCAACGCTCCCCACAACGCATCGAGCGCCTCATTCGTTGTCGCCAAAATCTCTTCCTCATTCCCGTCCGCATGCTCTTCCAGCCACCCGCGCCAAGCCGCCCGATGCGCCTTGTCCGCTTCCTCATGCACCGCGAAATACGCCATCCCCTCCGGCTGCGTCACGCCATAAAACTTCTTCAACCCATCAATCTTCGTCGTCGCGATTTCCGGCACCTGCGATTCGTAAGCGTAGAGTGCCGCCACCGCCTCTGCCACCGGCCGGTCCCCGCAAATCTCGCGGAACTTCTGCACCACCGCCTGCGTCCCCGGCAGGGCAGGGCAGCAGGTAATGTCGTCCTCGCCCACGCCCACCGCCGCCGCAAAATCTCGCCACAGCTTCGGATGCGATCCTTCCGGGTTCTCTTCCTCCGCCAGATTCTCCCGGATCAATCCCTGCAGCGGACCCTCCGTCCGCGCCGCCAGCACCCGCAGGTGCCCCGGGAACGCCTCCACATGCCGGTAATACTGCGCCGCATAAAGCTGCAGCGCCTCCCGGCTCAGCTTCCCCGCCTGCCAATCCTGGTAGAACGGATGCTTCAGCAAATTCTTCTCGGCAATAGCCGCATCCAGTTTCTCTAACAATTCCGCGTTCGCCATGATCCCTCTCCTCCGTAGGCCGCTTCCGGTAAATTGCCCACGCCCACTCCGCTCAAAATCGTGGCGTGCATTGTACCAAACTTTGGTGCGATGCGCCTGTCGCACAGCCACTCCTGGCTGTGCGCTTCTTATACGTGGGATAAAGTTGGAAAGAGGCGAGAACAGACTCTTCAGTTTTATTGCTTACGATCCCTTCTCGCTCGCCCGTTCGATATCGGCCCTGTTCTCCCGGAAGGGGCGGCTAGGTCGTACTAGCAAATAGTAGGGAATATCCATTCCGAGCGTCGCAAAGAATTCGTCGTGCTTATACTGAAACCCAAGCTTTTCGAGCACCTTCTTGGAAGCCATGTTCTCGGGGTGATGACCCGCGGACAAACCTTTCGCGCCAACGGTCTCGAACGCGTAATCAATTACTGCTCGGGCGGCCTCCGGTGCCAGCCCTCGGCCCCAATACTTCGGCCGCAAATGGAATCCCAATTCGGGTATCTCATCCTCCAATTTGTACGGCCTCAGACCACAGCAACCCACGTGCTCGTTGTCGGCCAGCAAATAGATCGGCCAGTATTGGAACTGGTGAGTATTCATCCGGGTGATCTCGCGCTCCAATCTCTCGCTGATTTCTTCGTCGGAGAAAGGCCCGCCGAAGAAGCGCGTCACTTCGATATCGCCCCAAAGCTCACGTGCCAGTGGCAAGTCATCTTTCGACCAGCAGCGGAATCCCAGCCGCTCACTTTTCAGAAAATAGGACTCGTGAAGCATGCCGCTCATCACAGTCGCTCCTGAAAGTGGTGAAGTGCTTATGACACAGTGCCATGCACACGCTCAATGTCCGCGCCCACCCCGCGCAATTTCTCAACGATCCCTTCATACCCTCGATCAATGTGATACACGCGCTCGATAATCGTCTCACCGCTCGCCACCAGTCCTGCCAGCACCAGCCCCGCGCTCGCCCGCAAATCCGAAGCCTGCACGACCGTTCCAGAGAGCGCCGATGGACCGCGCACCGTTGCTGTATGTCCTTCGATCGAAATATTCGCGCCCATCCGCACCATCTCGCTCGCGTGCAGGTAGCGGTTTTCAAAAATCGTCTCGCTGATCACCGATGTCCCCTCCGCCTGCGTCGCCAGCGCCATGTACTGCGCCTGCATATCCGTCGCAAATCCGGGATATTCCTCCGTTGTCATGTCCAATCCCACCAGCTTCTTCGCACCCCGCACGCGCATCGTTCTTTTGTTCACAATCTCAATCGCCACACCCGCTTGCTCCAATTTCGCAGTCACCACCCCGAGGTGCTCCGGCGCGCAATGCGTAATCGTCAGCTCCCCGCCCGTAATCGCCCCCGCCACCAGAAACGTCCCCGCCTCGATTCGGTCCGGAATGACGGTATGTTCCGTCCCATGCAGTTCCTCCACGCCGCGAATCCGCAGCGTCGAAGTTCCGTCACCAGAAATCTCCGCCCCCATCTTCCGCAGCATTTCCACCAAATCAGTAACTTCCGGCTCCCGCGCCGCATTCTCCAGCACCGTCTCCCCATCCGCCAGCGCCGCCGCCATCAATATATTTTCCGTCCCCGTCACCGTAATTTTCTCAAACACGATGTGCGCGCCCCTCAACCGCCCCCTTTTTTGCCCATTGATCGGTGCCCGCGCCTCGATGTATCCGTGCGAAGTCCCAATCTCCGCCCCCATTCGCTCCAGCGCCTTCAAGTGCAAATCCACCGGCCGCGCCCCAATCGCGCATCCTCCCGGCAGCGAAACCCGCGCCATTCCCACGCGCGCCATCAGCGGCCCCAGCGTCAGCACTGACGCCCGCATCGTCTTCACCAGCTCATACGGCGCCTCCGCATGATTCAGAGTCGGCGCCTCAATCACGTAGTCACTGCTCGGTATCTCCGTCACCGAAACTTTCGCGTCCATGAACGCCAGCAGCTTGCTCATGGTAATCAGGTCGCGCACCTTCGGAATGTTGTGCAGCGTCACCTTTTCCGCCGTCAGCAACGCCGCCGCCATCACCGGCAGCGCCGAATTCTTCGCCCCGCTGATCGCCACCGTCCCCCGCAGCGCCTTCCCGCCCTTGATTCGAAATTTATCCATTCCCTCTCTCTATGTAGCGATGGCGTTCAGGCCCGCGCTTTTTCTTGTCTTTTCTTCGCTGTGCTTTTTCTTCTCTTTAACCTCTGCGTTAATTCTCTTTTCTCATCACCTTGCTTCGGCCAAAACTCTATTTTCCTTGCCAAGAAACAAAACAAAAAAATTCAGTTTTCTCTTCTTACTGAAAACTGACAACTCATTCCCCCAACGCCCGCCGCAAATTCCCGCTCGCCCGCGCGAGCACCCTCTTCGCCTCCCGCGCCTCCACTCCCCGCTTCAACATCACCAGCGCCACCCGCACATCGTGTCCCGCCGCCCGCAAAGCGTGTTCCGCCGCAGACACCCTTTTCCCGCTCGCCTCCGCCAAAATCCGCAGCGCCCGCTCCGCCAGCTTCTCATTCGTCAGCATCATGTCGATCATCAAGTTTTCGTACACATGCCCAAGCCGCGCCATCACTGCCGTACTCAGCATGTTCAGCACCATCTTTTGCGACGTCCCCGCCTTCAGCCGCGTCGAGCCCGTCAACACTTCCGGCCCCACCTCCGGCGCAATCACGATCTTCGCCAGCCGCCCCACCGGCATCCGCAAGTTTGACGTCACCGCCACGGTCGTCGCCCCGCGCTTTCCCGCGAACTTCAGCGCCCCCACCACGTACGGCGTCGTCCCGCTCGCCGCAATTCCCACCACCACGTCGTTCCGCGCCAATTTCTTCGCCCGCAAATCCCGCTCTCCGTTCCGCTCCGAATCTTCTGCCCCTTCCACCGCCCTGGTAATCGCGCGTCTCCCTCCTGCAATCAGCGCCTGCACCAGCTTCGGCGAAGTCCCAAACGTCGGCGGACATTCCGCCGCATCCAAAACTCCCATCCGCCCGCTCGTTCCCGCCCCCACATAAATCAGCCGTCCGCCCTTTCGAATCGCGCCCACAATCGCATCCACCGCTCGCGCAATCGCCGCACTCTCCCGCCCCACCGCCACCGCCACCTTGCGATCCTCACGATTCATCAACCGCACAATCTCCGTCGCCGTCATGCGGTCAAGATTTTTCGAAGCCGGGTTTCGCTGTTCAGTGCGTCGGTGATCCTTCGGGCGGGTGGGCATCCTAGCATTATATCTGTAGCTCAGGCCTTCAGGCCTGAGGCCTTTTCCTGATTTCCGGCTCTGTCCGGCGATTCTCATCCTCCATGCCGTTGAGCTTCCGGCCTTCTCTCGACATACTTCTAGGCACACCGCCGCTTAGTCACGTAAATTTCGTCACTGGAAATCAGCTATGCTAGAAATCGGTTGGAATCATCTATCGGTCAATTCGAATCGGGTGGAATCCATGTCCCTGGAAGTTCTCAAAAAGCTCTTTGAGCAGCATTTCCACGCGCCCCCCGAGCGCGTCGTCCCGCTCCAGGGCGATCTCGGCGGTTCCGGCCGCAAAATCATCCGCCTCGCCAATCAAAAAGACCGCGCCATCGGCATTCTGTACGGCGTCCGCGAAGAAAACGTCGCCTTCCTCGAATTCTCCAAACATTTTCGCCGCCACGGCCTCCCCGTCCCGGAAATCTACGCCGAAGACCTCACCCACGGTGCCTATCTTGAAGAAGACCTCGGCGACACCACACTTTTCGAATTCCTCTCCAAGAATCGCACAGGCGAAACCATCGCTCCCCAGGCTGTCGAAGCCTATCGCAAAGTGGTGGCCGTCTTGCCCCGCTTCCAAGTCGAAGCCGGCCGCGACTTGAACTACACCGTCTGCTATCCCATCTCCAGCTTCGATCGTCAATCCATCGCCTGGGATTTGAATTATTTCAAATATTATTTTCTCCGCCTCGCCGGCATCTCCTTCAACGAACATGCTCTCGAAGACGATTTCAGCCGCCTCACCGAATTCCTCCTCAGCGCCCCACGCGATTTCTTTCTCTACCGCGACTTCCAGTCCCGCAACATCCTGTTGCGCAATGGCGATCCCTTTTTTGTCGACTATCAAGGCGGCCGCAAAGGCGCCCTGCAATACGACATCGCCTCACTCCTCTACGACGCCAAGGCCGATCTGCCCCCCGAACTCCGCCAGCAGCTCCTCGATCACTATCTCGACCGGCTTTCCAGCTTCATCAAGCTCGACCGCGCTGCTTTCCTGCAGCATTTTTATCCCTACGTTTACATTCGCATCATGCAGGCCCTGGGCGCCTACGGCTTTCGCGGTTTTTACGAACGCAAAGCCCACTTTCTGCAAAGCGTCCCCTACGCCCTGAAAAACCTGCGCTGGCTGCTTCACAACGTCAGGCTCCCCATCCCTCTGCCCGCGCTGATGAACGCTTTCAAAGACATGTTGTCCTCCGAAAAATTGCAAGGCCTTGCCACCGACGCGGACAATCTCGTCGTGCGGATTTTCAGTTTTTCCTTCCACCAGTCCTTGCCCAAGGACGAAACCGGCAACGGCGGCGGCTTCATCTTCGATGGCCGCAGCCTCCCCAATCCCGGCCGCGAAGAGCGCTTCAAATCTCTCACCGGCAATGACGCCCCGGTCATCGACTACCTCAATCAGCAGGAAACCGTGCACCAGTTCCTGGCCAGCGTTTATTCACTTGTGGATTCGAGCCTCAGCAACTATCAGCAACGCGGCTTCAAGAATCTCATGGTCTCCTTCGGCTGTACCGGCGGCCAGCATCGCTCGGTTTTTCTCGCCGAGCAACTGGCGAAACGTTTGCGCAGCAGGAACGGGCTGGAAGTAGCGGTACGCCATCTCGAATTGGAGAAGCTGGGCAAGCGGAAATCGCTCCAATGAATGCCCCCCGATGAAAGCCATGATCCTCGCCGCCGGCCTGGGCACGCGCCTCCGCCC
>Ga0207152_1066_pt1 | contig 21624 bp, 17 predicted proteins | sample Alteio_BWMinHeat_30_FD_153590 | JGI IMG/M metagenome (GOLD analysis project Ga0207152, IMG submission 153590) | Enriched cells from forest soil in Barre Woods Harvard Forest LTER site, Petersham, Massachusetts, United States -... | ecosystem: Environmental > Terrestrial > Soil > Temperate forest >... | reverse complement strand
GCAATTACACTTTATTTTTTGGTATTAACAAGATCGAGCGCCAATCTGCGGACGGCATCTTCGTCTTTTGCGCTTAAGATCTCGAGCATCTTCTGATCCATCTGGTCGCGGATAATGCGCTCGTAATCCCCACGCGATAGCATCGCCGCCTGCGCTTCCATCTCTGCGACAGCCGCTTTACCTCTGCCGCCTTTGACGGCATCGACCATCTGTTTTAAGATGCGGTCTGTACGTTCTTCTTCTTCCGTGAACATGAGGGTAAGAGCGAGCAAACAGAGCATCGAGAATTCTACGCCAAGCGCAAAGAGGATCGGTGATGGCTTGATAGCCGGAATAAATTTCAAACCGCGGATACCAACAACGATAATCAGGAAAGCTGCGCCGGCATATGCCAAACCCGTTACAGTGTTGGAATAGAGCTCGACAAAGTGAAACTTCATATAGAGCGAAATGCCAGCCATGAAACCGGCCTTACCATCTAAGTAGCGCTGACCGCTGTTGATGCTTTCGATCTCGGATTCGACAGATTCCAGATTGATATCTTCGCGGCGTGAAAGAAGACGCTGGTTATTATCCGGATCATTGCGCAGAATGGATTCAACTTCTTCCTGCGAAGCAGAGAGCTGAAGCATCAAACGTTTTTTAACCTCTACGATCGTATGATAGACTCTGTCGCGGAAGAACGGAACGCGCAATGCAAATCCGAGTAGTACGGAAAAGCAAAAGCCGAAGAAGAGATCGAACGGCAAGAAACTGACGACAGCGTTCAACTGGAACTGGGCTTCGCCGAATTTCACGTCTGAATCAAGGCCAAATGTATGCCAGGTCGTTGTATCGGCCGCCATTCCTACGACAAAGCATAGAAATATATGTACGGAAACGGCCATGAGAACGGTCATGACGACAACCGGAAGTCCGGATGGTTTAGCCGAACGTCTGGCTGCCGGTTTAGGCGCCGAGCGCATCGGGCGGGTAACTACTGCTTCTGCCATAGAGAATTATCCTTAATAATGTAATGAGATTTCGTGAATACAACTCCGAAGTAGTGAACTTCGACTGACTATTATACAATACTACTGGGGAATAATATGCAAGAACTAAGCCAAACGATTGATCCTAAGGCACTTTTGGGACTTGGAATAAAGGGATTTTGAGTTTTTTATTTACTGTATAATAATAAAAGCTCAATCCGTAACTACTTTATTTCTAAATAAATGGCTGGTCTTACTAATAAGTAGAAAAATTATTCCTGGATACCATTCGTTGAATACCTTCAATATGCAAAATACCGACAATTTATCCGCGGCATTTCTTCAATTTACTTCAATTGTTTCCCGGCTCAGAAAAGAGTGCCCGTGGGATATGGAGCAGACCCATGAGTCTCTTCGGGCCCCGCTCCTTGAAGAAGCACATGAGGCGATCGAGGCAATAGATAAGAAGGATTATCCCGAGCTGAAAAAAGAACTCGGCGATCTTTTCCTTCATATTCTTTTTCATGCTGATCTCGCATCCGAAGAAGGATATTTTACTTTGCAGGAAGTTATGGAATCCGAATGTGCTAAACTTATCTACCGGCATCCGCATGTCTTCGGAACGACTGAAGTACGCAATGCTGATGATGTTGCAAAAAACTGGGAGCAGCTTAAGCGCAAAGAATCCGGTAGAACGAGTGTCGTGGATGGTGTCCCTGTTACGCTCCCTGCTTTGCAGCGTGCCGGAAGAATTCAGGAGAAGGCATCCAAGGTAGGATTCGATTGGAAAGAACCGGAACAGGTTCTGGATAAAGTGCGCGAGGAATTAGATGAATTTCTTGCAGAGTCTGATCCGAAAGCACGGGAGGAAGAATTCGGCGATCTACTTTTTTCGCTGGTTAATTTTTCCCGTCATGTGAAGATTGAACCGGAGACAGCCCTGCGCAATGCAACCGCGAAATTCGAGCGCCGTTTCCGTGATGTCGAAAAAGTTGTCGAAACCTCCGGCAAAGAGTGGCACGAGTACGATCTTGAGGCTCTCGATGAGATCTGGAACAAGGTAAAGTGATTACAGGAGACAGGAAAAGAACTACCTTCTCCGTATCTTTGTACTAAATACTATCTCACTAAGAAGTTAATGTCAGCGAAAAATACATCCGTTTCTTTAGGCAAAGTCAAACTCGAACTCAAAACAGGCAACATTGCAATGCTTCATGCCGATGCAATTGTCAATCCGGCAAATGAGCTGCTTAATCTTGGCATCGGCGTTTCCGGAGCGATAAGCCAGGTGGGCGGATCGGCAATTCAGAAAGAGTGCAGCGAAATCGGATTTTGCGCTACAGGTTCTGCCGTAATGACCACAGCGGGAAATTTGAATGCGCGATATGTGATCCACGCAGTCGGCCCAATGTACGGAGAAGGCGGCGAGAACGAGAAACTCCGCTCTGCAGTCAATTCAGCGCTGAATCTTGCAGATGAAAAAGGACTCACTTCCATCGCACTACCAGCCATAAGTGCCGGACTATTTCATTTTCCTATGGATGGTTGCGCGAAAGTCATGATAGGCGCCATCAAAGACACTGCTCCGAAGCTAAAGACGCTCAATCACATCACGATCTGCCTCCACTCGGATAAGAAGTTTGATGTCTTCGAGAAAGCGTTGAACGGATAAAATATTACTGTTTCTTATGCGTATGAAGTCGCCTCTGTCGTTCGGCGATAGCGGTAAAGAATTCTGATTTTTTTACCGGGGCTTCATCCGACAGATCTCCATTGACTGCCTTCGGATAAGCTGTTCCGAGTGTCGCCTTTAATGATTTCGAACCGATCACATAATCACTCTCGCCTTCATATGAGACAATAAAATTGTTATGTAAAAAAGGGGCAATGATCATTTCTGCATGGCAGGAGTCTTTTTTGCCAATCTTTGCCAGATGATGGAAGAAAGGAGCCAGGTCCGTAGAGTCGCTTATTAACACCGGATAGATCGGACCATGCCCTAATTCAAAAGTAACACAAGCGCAAAGCTTCTTTCTGCCGAGGCTATCGAAGGTATACACAGGCCGTATCACGCGGCGCATATCTACCAGCATATCCCTCAGAGCACTATCTTGTCCCGTCGATCTTCTTCTTGCATGAACAACCGAATCTTCATCGAGATATTTTATGAAGAGCGCAGAGCAGGAATCCAGATCTATCCAAGCGCGATCTGCTTCCCCTTTATTTGCAAAACCAAGACTATCGTCATGTGCTGCAAAATCTCTGATCATTGCGATGGTCGAATCATAAACGTTACCTAAAGCCGGAGCAGCCGGTTCTTGCGGTGAGTTTAATTTCAACACGATAACGATACAGAGCGCGGCGGCAATTGAATAGGGAATATAGTTTCTCATTTTGAAGCTCCTTCATACCGTTGGAAATTATAAAAGCCGCCTCCCCATCCGTAAAACATATACTGCTTATTATACGAGTCAATAAAATGAACGCTATCGGCAAAATGTCCTTGCTGATCCTGAATAGGTGCGATGCCTGCAAATTCAACGTATGTGATAATCTCATGATGGCCGCCTAGCACCGGTTCCGGATCGTTCACCGTTACCCAGGCTCTGCCGAAATTATATGGCGAAGATGCCATACCTTCTGCAACAAGATAGTGAGCGTTCGCTCCGGTATCATACGTTTTGGGAACAGCTCCCTGAATTTGCCCGGTAAAAATTACCGGTTGAGGTTTTTCTAAACTAAATAAAGAATCAAGCGTTGCTATCGAAGGCGGGGTTATGCCCCATGTCGTATAGGCATAGAGCCAGGAATTTCCGAAAGGCGAACCCATCACATCGTGTTGCGCATCGACCGGGAATGTTGTCAGAGGACACAAGAGCGTAGTATCGGGCGGACGGAGCGAGTCGAAATATTGCTGTACTAATTCGCACTGTGTAATGATCGGATACATCTCGGGATCCTGCCGGTGTAAGTATGTCGTGACCATTTCCGTCGCAGCAGCCCAGCACCAATAACTTCCCTGCTGAGCGATATGCGGTACGTTCAATGTTGCCACGGGATTTTTTTTTGCAGGCGTTATATAGCCGGTAAACACCAATACAAAGATCAAAAAAAGAACGAGGAGGTATCCGGTAATTTCGGCCTGGCGTTTCATTGAAAGCTCCTTTCTAAAAAAACAAAGATACGATTTTTTTTCAGGAGATCGCAATAATTTGTTATCCTAAAATATTGTATTTTATTCGGTTACCCACATTCTACCGTATATTTGTAATGAGTGAAGCGCTTTGATGTGCTCATGTTTTTCCCACACTGTACACACAGCCGAAGCTCATTATATTCATATATTCATCCCCACTAAAAAAAACGGGGTCACTTTCATTTACTAACGGAGGTACATTATGGCATCCATTTCTACCGGCGTTGCATTAATTGGAACGTCAGTTTCGTCTCAGAGCAGCCAATCAACGGGAGTCACCCAGATTAATCAGCAGATCAATACAGGTGTCAGCGGATTTGTTATTCAATTTACAACTTCTCAAACAGGCGCATTGCTGACCGTTACGGCTCCGAGTGCTTCACCGAACTCTCTTATTACTCTCGGCTCGCCGCAAGTAAACTTCTGGCCGCCGGGAGCTTCTACATCAACGCAGGCATCGAAGAATGCAAGTGGTCAATTCGTTATACCCCGGACATCCGGCGATTCCGGGCTGTATTTGGTTCAGGTATTTATGCAGGCGACAATTACACCATTGGCTCCTTCTACTTCAGTAGTACTACCGACAACATTTTGTATAATGGGCTGCGATCCGAGTACTAATAATGGTACGAATTACCAAATCGGCATGACCGGATTAGCGATTTTCTCCACGACCAGTTCTGACTCAACTTCTTTAGCAATTACTGTGCAACTTCAAGGTGGCGGCTGAGCGAACAAAATCGATAAGTTTGAACTTCCCGCTCAATATCTATTGAGCGGAAGTTTCTAATAATGCACGGTTGATTTCCTCAAGCCTTGCCTGAAACCTAATCACATTGGGGTTTTGCTCGCCTTGTATTTTGGTATGGATAGGAAGATATTTCTCATAATATCTTTTTGCCATTTTATATTTTTTTTCAAGATAGTAGGTGTAACCTATAAACATTCCAGTTATAGCAGTATCAAGTGACTTTTCACCAAGGGTATTGATTCGTCGCTCTAACACATCAAACGCTTTTACCCTTGCCTCCTCGAATTTTCCTTGTTCTGCTAAGAGATTAGCAATATTATTCTGACAAATAAGTGTTTGTTGGTGATAAGATCCAAGTAAAACCGATAAGCCTTGCTCCGCAATCTCAAATTCATGTGCAGCATTTTCAAATTTTCTTTGTAAATGCAAGCATGATCCCAAATTTATTCTACAAAAAATGGTGTCTGGATATCTTTCACCAAATAAATTAATGTATAACGATAGTGTTTCCCTGCAAATATTTTCACTATCTTGAAATTTTTTTGCCATCATCAAGATCGCACCTAGATTCCTATATCGTATTGCAGTCTCAATGCTTAGAATGCCATAAATATTTTTTGAAGTATTTATTTCATCACGTACAATGTTTTCAGCTTCTTCAAATTTCCCAAGGTTATAGTATGTTGTTGAAAGAGTATCGAGCAATTTTAGTCTTAGACTATGATTCTTCTCCAGAAAACTTGCTTTTGTCTCAAGAAGTGATTGAGCAATACCAATTGCCGTATCATACTTCCCTAATTGCATCTCGAGTTCTGCACGCGAAATATTAATTTCGAGAGTTTTATTTTCTTCCACACGACCATCGAATTCAGTAAACCCTTTTTCTAAAAATACTGCTGCATTAGCATAATTTCCCGCAGTTATCAGCAGATTGATAATATTTTTATATGCTTGAAAATTAGTCTCTAATCCTCTATCCCTGGATTTTAATTTATCGAGATAACTTGTATCGAATCCTATCTCTGGCAATGATTTCCAATAGAATAATGCTTCGTAGGCTTGCTGATCTGTTGAGAATTGCGCTGCCATTTCGGGCTGCATCAGGCATTCTCGCAGCGTTTCCAAATTCTCGGACTGTTGCCACTGCCAGGGTTCCTCATCTCGGCGCCGTTCATCGTAAGGTTCTTCGCTGAAATAGGCGGCAAGATGACGATGCATATCTTTTTTGCCACCCTCCTCATGCAGATATCGTAATTCAACAGCACTGCGTAAATAACTATGGAAGAAAGTGAAGAGCCCCGTTCGCTGCATGAGATGAAACTCCAGAGCGATCAGAAATTCCGAAAGTGTCAGACGCGAAAGCCCGGTAATTTCCAGAAGCTCTGTTTCCGATAGCCCGTAACGAGATGCCCATATTGCCGACATAATTCTTCGCACGGTTTCTCTGCCATGATCGCGCTCCATGCGGGCGAGAACGGTCTGGAATAAATCGGGTTCGCTTTCGCAAGCAAGGTAGGACGCCAGATGCATATCCAGAGCCGAATGCACACCGAAGATGCGAAGCTCTTCGAGTACTGTTCTCAGAAAAAGAGGACTTTCGAGTTTTGGCTCGTTCGCTATTATTTCGAGTTGATCTTTATGAAGTCGCTTATGATAACGGGCAAGGAATTCCTCGGCAATCCGTTTTCTCTGACCGGACGAGAGCGGCTTGATCTCCAGCTCTTGCCAATTTCTTTTTCGAAGCTGTTCTAATGGTAATTCCGGCGTCGTCGAAATAATAAGCCGCACATTTGCCGGAATAAATTCCGGGAGCCAATGCATTTCATTACCGATACCGGTAAGTTGATTCACTGCATCGATCGCAAGAACAAGTTTCTCACCCTCAGGAATTTTTGCAAGCCAGACAGGGAGTTCTTCTTGTAAATTACTTTGCGGGAGTTCATCTGAAAGTTTATAATGCTCTTTAATTTCGAGCATGAGATGACGCATGATATCATCCGTGCTGCTTGCGCCGGCAGTTGCGCCTACAAAATGTCTGATGATAAATGCTTTAGAATGATTATGTCGATATTCGTTCGTCAGGTGCGCCATAAGTGCGCTTTTACCGAAGCCGGATTTACCCCAGAGGATAAGAGGGGATTCGTTGCTTTCGATAAATTTTTCGAAGCGCTCATAATATTCTGGATTCGCGATATAAGAATGCGTCCGGTTGCGGGCGAATGCTTCATGTGGATTTCGTTCGCGTTCTGCAGGAGTCTGTTCTTTTTTTACCGGGAAGTCGCGATCGAGAATTGCTGTAAGATCGCGAAGAACTTTTTCGCCGAGTTCTTCGGGAGTATCGAATCTAAAGTCGAGGAGTCCGGAATCGCGTAATGTCTTTTTTAAGTTGTTATATAGAATCTTGTCCTCTTCCTTGATTCGGTCATCATTCGCCGCGGCGGACTCATAAAAAAAAGCCGAGCCCTCATCTTGGGATTGCAATGCACCGTAAGTAAACTCAAGTTCGACGATACTTTTATTATCCGCGGCGAATTTCCGGAGCCAGGGATAGATTTTTAAGAGTTCTTCGTCAGTTTCAATATCGGATATTTGCGGACGCCAGCCATAGCGTGAACCGAGAATGCCAAGAAAATAGGGGCGGCATTTATCTATTTCTTCGAGACAAATCCGAATGATCTTTCCAGAGCGCGCTTCTTCATCGGTAATACCCCAGCGCAGATCGATCTCGGTAAAATCTACGCCGCGTTCGCGGCAGAGTGCGCGGATCTGCGGGAACACCTTCTTTATAAGCTGCTCCCGCTCCGGCTGAAGATCTTTAAAAGTCGAAGAAAGAAAAATGCGAAATTCATTCATGTCATTTTTTTCCCGTAAGGGCACGCTGCGCGTGCCCTTTCGTTACGGTTAAGATTCCGAAGAAGGCACGCGCTACGATGTCTTTGCCATCAGCGGTTTCATTCTCCAGGCTATGAGAAGGCCTGCAAGTGTCCAGCCGACGAGGTCATCTATAACGAGCGAGATCGTTATTCCCGTCGAATAACCGAACCATGCCCAATCACTTAGCCTTCCTGCAAAAGCAAGAAATAAACCGAGAGTTGTAATGAAAAGAACACGCGATCCATATTTCGCAGCTAATGACCAGCTCAGCTTTCCGAGCAGCGACGCAGCCACAATAGCAGCAAGAAAATGCGAGAGAAATCCCTTGATGAGATACATCGGATCAGGATCGTCATAACCCATAGTAGAGTAATGCAGCATGGCTACAGGCCCGCGTTTCATTTTTTCCGAGTGCGCTTTCTTTGCTGCTTCTCCGCCTTTTTCATCCGGCATACCGGGAATCATGTAAGCTCCGGATTCAACACTCCCGGATTTTAGAACTGCGACGACGCTATCTTCATTGGGAAGCGTATGCAAAACTTGCTTGTGAAAGGGTAATACTTCCCAGGAAAGAAATCCCCAGAAAAATAATGCAATAGCTCCGAGAAATCCGGCAAGAATGATACGAAACATAGTAACCTCCTTTAAGTGATGAAAAATGAATGAATGCCTGACTACGAAGATAAGCAATTTTTACCGGAAATCCAAGTATTTTCAGGGGAAAACGCAACATTTCCGGCGTTGTTTTGTTCTTTTATTCAATGAAAATCTTCATCGGAACACTTCTGACTCTGCTTATTTCGAGTTCTTCCTTCGCGCAGCACGTTTCACTGCCTAACCCTATCATGTTTGTTGCACAAGTTCCGGTACCAAGGGATTCCTGCACTGTCGGTTCGGTTTCCTGCAATCATCTGGCTGATGTAATGAGTGCTCCACGAGGAGGCGATCTGTATATTTTATATCCGGATGGTGCCTTAAAGAATATCACGCAAAGCGCAGGTTACGGCATGAGCGGAATGCAGGGAGCAAATGCCATTGCTGTTCGCGAACCTTCGGTACACTGGTCCGGAAAGAAAGCAGTTTTTAGTATGGTTGTCGGAGCGCCAACAGCTCAGGGACAGCAAGGGACATATCATTGGCAGATCTATGAAGTAACAAATCTCGGAGAAACCGAAACGCCGCTTATTACAAAAGTGCCGAACCAGCCGACAGATTATAATAATGTCAGCCCAATATATGGAACCGATGAGCGGATCATTTTTACTTCTGACCGACCCCGCGATGGACTAACTCAGCTGTATCCGTTGCTCGATGAGCACAACGATCTGCCATCTATAACCGGACTCTGGAGTATCGATACAACGCTCGGCGATCTTTTTCAATTGGATTTCGCGCCGAGTGGAGCATTTAGTCCTTTTATCGATAGTTACGGAAGAGTGGTCTTTACACGTTGGGACCATCTAACAACAGACCCGAATGCAGATAGCGATGCGCTCGGACTTACTCATAAAGGAAGCTTTATTTACGTTGACGAATCTCCAGGCGCAGCTGTACGTCCTAATACGAATGTACCGGGTTATAGGGAAATATTTCCGGAATGCGAGACATTCCGTCACGATCTTTTGAATGGTATTCCATTAAAGGGACTTGACTTCAACGAATTTTTCCCCTGGCAGATCAACGAAGACGGCACATCGGAAGAAACATTGAATCATGTCGGCAGGCACGATCTTCTTGCTTCGTTCGGCTCTGCAGTAAATAACGATAGTAATGTATATGATTTTACCGAGCAGGCAGCGGTCAATAGAGTAAATAAGCCTAACCATCTACAGAACTTCATTCAAATTGCAGAAGATCCCACATCGCAGGGATTATATTATGGTATCAGCTTTTTGGATTTGGGCCAGCATGCTTCCGGTCAGATCGTCACGCTCGATGGAAGGACCATTCTTGATCCTGCTGCAATGAAGCTGAACTATATTACGGATTCGTCGACTGAGAGAGTAACTCCGGAAGGCGGCTCACCCGATCCCAATCATTCCGGGCACTACCGGAACCCCCTTCCGCTTACTAACGGAAGGCTGCTGGCAGTTCATGCTCCTACAACCTACGGAGATAAAAACAGCGGTACACGTTCTCATCCGTTATCGCGTTATGATTTTCGTATTAAGACTCTTAAAAATACCGGGACTGTTTGGGTTGCAGATTCATTAGTAACGCCGGGTATTTCTAAAACACTTAGTTATTGGGATCCTGATACTCTTGTCACTTATAGCGGGCCGTTATGGGAGCTTAACCCCGTTGAAATAAAACCGAGAGCCAAACCGACACGTAGATCTTCCACTCTCGGTAACCCTGAAAAACAAATCTTTATTGAAGAGGGAGTTGATGAAACATCGTTTCGTAATGACCTGAAACAAAAAAATGCCGGCCTTATCGTATCGCGGAATATTACTCATCGTGATAAATCCGATCATCAACAACCATATTATTTAAGAGTCCCAGGTACTAAAACGATAAGTGCAAATCCGCATGGGACAATTTACGATATACTGAACCTCTATCTTTTTCAGGCAGATCAGATTCGCAGCGTGACATTAGGAAATCCGAATCCGGTTCCGGGACGCAGAGTTCTTGCTCAGTATATGCATGACGATGCTGTAAGCTATAATCACTATGATGGAAGTACACCGTATGTTCTTACGATTGGGACGGATGGTTCGTTTGCTGCTTACGTTCCGGCGCGCCGAGCAATTGTATGGGGAATCGGGTTGACCGATCCGGTAGTAGGAGAGCGATATTGGATCACCACCCAGCCTGGCGAGATCCGGGTTTGTGCCTCGTGTCATGGAACGAACGATGAGGCGCTTGCTCCTCTCGATCCGGCGCCGCAAAATAAACCTGAGGCCTTGCGTTCATTGTTGCGGTACTGGAAGCTTTCACATACTCCTTTAGTCACACAGCTTATTTCTCCGCCTAACGATTCAACCGGAATACCCATCAATGCTTCTTTGGATTGGTTTAGTGTATCGAATGCAAAAACGTATCAGGTAAGTATCTCTGCAACGCAGGATTTCAGTCAACCGCTATTCGTTTCTCCTTCGTTGACGGATACAAAATTTACTTACCCTTCTTTTCACACTAATACATCATATTATTGGCGTGTGCTCACGTTTGATGGCTCAGGTGACTCCGCATATTCAGGAATATGGAAATTTACGACCGGAGATAATTCTGCTGTCCAGAGTAGTATCGTTCAGAATAAACGCTCTCTTTCGAATTATCCGAATCCGTTCAATGGCGGTACAACAATTAGTTATACGTTGCCGGAATCCGAAGCGATTAAATTAAAAGTTTTCACCATCCTCGGAGCGGAAGTAACGACGCTTGTCGATGGATTTATAGATGCAGGGAGACACAGCATCTATTGGGATGGAACGCATTTGCCTAATGGCTCCTACTTCCTGCGACTGCAGGATCATAACGGAGTTGTCCTGCAAACAATGAGATTGTTGCATTAGCAAAGGGATCTTATCTTCGTTGTGTGTGAATGTCTCAATATACTATGAAACCGGCTATGAACATATCACGACTTTTGTTCTTTATCATGCTTTTGTGCGGTGCTTCGTTTGCCCGCGATGTTTCTTCCCTCTATCCTTACCCAAAAGCTGCGTGGAATAAACCGGGACAGTTTACTATTTCCAGTACGACACGAATCATCATGGCCGATAGTCCTACCGATACGGACTGGATTATCGTTAATGCCTTACAGGCGGCAGTACAAAAAGCGATAGGAGTTACCCTGCAGACCGGCAATACGATATTCCCGGCAGGGACGATCGCTGTCGGTACAATAGGATCAAATTCTGAACTTACTAATGATCTCTATACTGCAACTCCATTGGGCGAACCCTTTCCTCCCGCCGGAGGGTATATGCTCGATGTTTCTTATACTAATGTTCTGATCGGCGGAACAGATTTCGACGGAACAATGAATGGTGTGATCTCCTTCATTCAACTCTTTACTGTTGCCGGCCAAAAGATTACTATAGGTAATGCTCATGTTTGGGATTATCCGGATTATCCCGATCGCTGGGTTTTTTCAACGCATAATCTTCTTGTCGGTTCGCAGCTTGCTGCAGTCGAAGCAATCGCCGATACAATGTCGTTGTACAAGCTTAACGGAATTCAGCAAAATGATTTCAAATATTCGATCTTGCAGCTCATGTGGTCGACGTATTTTAATAATATCGATTCACTCACACTGCATTTGCAAAAAGAAAAGATCGAACTCATTCCGGGAGTAATAGGTCTTGGCTGGTCAAGCGGAATATTATATAATGATCCGAATCTTGCCGAAGGATTGCCGGCTACATCTATATATATCATGGAATCGGACACCGGCAGGCTTATTCCCGATCCGCGTATAACTATCGTAAACGGAGGTTTCGAAGATGTTGGTAGCAATGGGCAATTCACCGGATGGGGATTTTATGACGGTCCGAATGTTAGTGCATTTCAGGATAAAACTGTATTCCACAGCGGCTCGGCCAGTGCAAAGTGCACTAATTTCACGCAAGGTAATCCTTCCGGTAATTGCCGTTTTTCAACTTTAGTGAATTGTGATTCGAATAAATATTACTCGATGTCGGCCTGGATCAAAACTCAAAATCTCCAGGGAGGATTTGTGCAAATGCTCGCATTAGGTGGAGCGGCGGGGCAGGGTCTGACTTTTACGCAGCTTGCAATCAATCCGACAATGGATTGGACAAGGGTCGAAGTAAATTTTAATACGCTCGGTAATACTTCGGTAAGATTGTATATCGGAGTGTGGGGCGGGCAATCGGGCACGATATGGTTCGATGATTTTGCAATTAAAGAAGCGGGACTTTCAAATGTGCTCCGTCGAGGTGGATGCCCGCTTTCTGTCGTAAATAAAAATACAGGGAAAGTGTACACGGAGGGAATTGATTATGTAACTATTATTGATTCTTCGGTCGATGCTCATAAAGATAGTTACTTCCCTTGGCATACTCCGCCAACTTTCAAGCGGACTTCCAGTGGCGCGATACAGAATGGAGATTCCGTCATCATTCATTATTATCATCCGTTCGCATCTATCAGCGATAACAATGGCAATGGAAGTGTCATGGCGTGTGTATCGGAGGATACACTATGGAGTATCCTGGGGGATCAGATCAAGCGCGTGAATAATCTTTATCATCCGGCGAGGTTCTTTATGGGGCATGATGAGATACGTAATATGAATCACGATAAAATTTGTCTTGACCGGAAGAAATCTCCTGCCGATCTGCTTGCAGATAATATGACGAAATGCCATGATCTTATTTTGCAGAAAAGCCCTAATGCGGAAGTCTTAATGTGGAGCGATATGGTGGATTCACTTCATAATGCGCACAATAATTATTATCTGGTTAACGGTGATCTGACCGGCGATTGGAATAACATTCCGACCGACATCACTATTGTAAATTGGAATGGTGGCAATGCAAAAGCGTCGCTCGATTTTTTTAGCGGACACGGATTCAGCCAGATCTCCTCTCCGTATTATGATGTCGGCAATACTTCAACGATTCGGGCATGGCGCATTGCTCAGGAAGGCGTGCCAAATGTGAAGGGCATGATGTATACGACCTGGCAGAATGATTATCATTTTCTACGCCCTTTTGCTTATTATGCCTGGGGAGCAGGTCCGAATATTATTCATACTCCGCTCGATACATCGGTACTGAGGATGGTCAGTTTCCCGGTTACGGCAAGTGTTATCGCCGATCCATTCGATAATACCGATAAGATCGTATCGGTGAAGATGAATATCGTCGATACCAATGGCAAGGTGCTGGATAGTTTTTCCCTTATTAATCAAAGCGGCAATATGTATTCGGTCACCGTGCCGAATGGGTATCAGAATGGATTCCTCTATAATCTTACTGCAACGAATGCACAGGGAATTATCCGGACATTGCCAAACTACAAGATAATGCCGATAGGTATTGCTTCCGTCCCGGATTCCGATCGGAAGAGTTCTTCTCTTAGCGCTACTCCGAATCCTTTCAGGTCCGAAACAATTATTGGCTTTACTATTCCCAATTCGGAAGTAGTGTCATTAAAGTTATTCGATGTCCTTGGCAGGGAAATAAGGACTATAACATCAGAATATCTTGAAGCCGGGGATCACAGAATTACACTTGATGGAAATACTCTGCAATCAGGTAATTATATTCTTGAGCTAAAAACAACCGATAGAGTAATAACAACAGAAATCGAGATCGTGAAATAAAAAAACAGCCCGGAGTTTATCTCCGGGCCGTTTTCATTCAAACAATTTTTTGAATCTGTTTTACCAACGTCCGCCGCCGCTTCCGCCGCGATCGTAACCGCCGCGTCCGCCACCGCCACCGCCGCGACCACCGCCGCCGCCGTAACCGCCGCGTCCACCACCGCCGCCGCCACCAGAGCGCTGCTCCATCGGACGAGCTTCATTGACAGTGATCGTACGACCACCTAATTCAGCTTCGTTCAATTCGGCAATAGCCTTTTTGGCTGCTTCGTTATCCGCCATTTCGACGAATCCGAAGCCTTTTGAGCGGCCGGTTTCACGGTCAGTGATAACCTTTACGCTCGATATCTCGCCATACGGCGAAAAGATCTGCGTAAGCTGCTCTTCGTTTGTTTGATAGGGTAATCCCCCGATATAGATTTTCATCATAAGAAAACTAGAAATACATTATAATACTAAAAAGTGGTTACGCCAAAGTAGAAGATGATTATCTTACCAGAAAGTCTTACAGCAGATGGAGATCAAGGAGTAGGGAAACGCCCGGACCAGCACAAAGCCAGAAAAACAATTCTCAAAGAAACTTCAAGTACAAAACACGAAACCGTTATTTGCTCAAACTATAACATAATACGGGGAAAATGATTCCATGACTTTTATGGATAATGTAAAGAGGCAAAGTACCTAAGTAAGAACGCTACAAAATGACATATTATTCATCTTTTATCGTTCATTCTTGCCCTACTTCGCTAAACTCCCTTCACATGTTTGCTGTTTACTAACCCCATGTTAAAAACTTTAGAACCCCGGAAGTACATTTTTGTCTTCCTTTTCATACTCTTAACGAGTATTCTCTCATCCTGCACGGAAAAGATATCCGGCATAGGAAATCAGTATTTACGCGATACGATCTCTACTGGTCTCCACTCCTATTCCGATACATCGGGTTTTACCTTTCGTCCGATCCTTAAACAAACAGTTCTTGCCAGTACCGGGCTATCATATGAGTTGACACGAAGTTCTTCGGAATTACTTCTTGGCAGTATTACCGGCGACGTTACCTCCTGGGTGGCGCTCAAGATACCCATTTTCCCCGATAGCGTCGGTCAGATACTTGCCGATACTCTCATTCTGAGGATGCGATCTCCGTACCATTACGGGAATCCAACAAATCAGGTGATCGATTTTAACGTCTATGCATCGATTGATGGCTCCGTTAATGATTCGACAAAATTTCTGAGCATGTCAAATCTTCTTCCTACGCCCGTAGGATCTTTTTCCAGTATGACCGGAGCGGATTCATTAGTGAATGCCGTTATTCCGCTTGATACCGGAATGCTAAGTCATGCCTTGCGCACTGCATCTCTGGCACTTGTGCTCGTTCCAAAACCGGATATGACGACGATCCGCGCATTTGCTTCACTCGAAAATGGCGATAATACTTTTTCGCCGACTTTAAAATTATTTACTCAGAAAACTCCGACAGATTCGGTAACTCTTTTTACAAATCCGTCGAATGATTTTTATGTCGTATCCGAAGGCAGCCCGATTCCTCCTGGTGAATTTATTCTGCGGGGCAGTTTAGCCGAGCGTGAGCGAATTGTCATCAATATTAAAAATATCCGAACACAGCTTCAGCTTAATCCGCTTACGACGATCAACAGTGCGCTCTTACAAGTTCGCAGCGATCCTTCTTATCGCACCACAAGTGATGTACCTTTAGATACGACCGGTCCATCGCTTGCTTACATCCCCAATACCAGTATTGCGGATTCCGGACATGCCTTTGTCGGATTTGGGACTAACTCTACTGTAGATACTACATTATATAGTTTTCAAATTCGAAGTAATATTGAGAATTCTCTGCGCGTAGGCGATGACAGCTTGGTATTGGAGCTTCGTGCAGGATTTGCCTTCCGGACAATTGCCGGATCGACTGTCGATGTCGAAGATTATACCATTGATCGCTGGATGATCTTTGGCATGAATTATACTGACCCGGCAAAGCGCCCAAAACTTATACTCACCTATTCTTACTTAAAATAATATACGTGCAAATCAAAACAAGTTTTCTAATAGTTTTTCTTTTGCTCGTATTAAGCTCGTTGTATACACCTACTGTATATGCGCAGGGCTCGGCATACGATTGGATCGGTTTTGGCGATCCGGTCATATCGGAATCGGCACGGATGGAAGGCATTGCCGGAGCAGGCGTTGCCAACGGAGATTCACGAACGATCAATGATCTCAATCCTGCCGCATTTTCTATGCTTTCCCGGGCTCGTATCGAGGCTCGCCTCAACTTTTTTTACAACCGAACGGATCTCGGGTCGGATGAAGGCATTCAACGGATCGTCAAATTTGCCGGCGCTAGTTTTGCAACTCCGCTCTTTGATAAAAACCATATCGGCTTTTCATTAGGATTTGCTCCGCTTACCAATGCCGATGCCCAGACACAACATACCGATTCGCTTGGCACAACACTCTATACAAGACAGGGCGGTTTGTCGCAACTCTATCTGGGACTTTCTGCCCGTCCTATCTCTTCGCTCAATATCGGTGCCCGTGCAGATTTCCTTTTCGGTAATCTCCGCGAGATCAGCCAGGCGAATGTTTCCCAGGGAGTAGAGACAGTACCGAGTACGTTCCAGCGTGAATATGCTATCAGCGGCACGCGAGGTACGTTCGGTTTTTTGCTTACTCTCGATACCCTGGTACCGGAATTACATGGCCTCACTATCGGCGGATCCTATTCGATGGGTACCACGCTCAACTCCAGAAAACGTACGATCGTGACTCCGGTTAATTCAGCCCTCGATTCTACTATTGAAGATCCGGGGTACGGATATTATCCATCTCTTATCAGACTGGGAATCGCAACCCGAATCGGCAACCGCTACAGAGTTGAAGCCGATATTTCCGGTCAGGATTTTTCGAACGCTTCGTTCTATTCTGCAACGAGTCCGGTTCTCGGCGACCCACAACTCGGAACATCGAATAGATATTCTTTCGGTTTGGAACGTTTACCGATCATGGGCGATGAAAGCAAAGGTGTTCCATTCTGGGAAAAAACAGGGTTGCGCCTTGGATTTAACTATGCCACACTTCCGTTTCGTCCCGTTGCAGGTGTAACAGTTAATGAAATGAGTGTGACCGCCGGAATCGGCATTCCGATGAATCCCGAATCTATTTTTGATTTTTCTGCCGAGATCGGCTTACGTACTCCTTCTAATACTGCACTTGCTCCTAAAGAATATTTTTTCAAAATGGGTGCTTCGATCAGTTTATCGGAAAAATGGTTTGTGCCACTTAGAAAGGAAGAAGAGTAATGAAGATCGCGATCGCATCCGATCATGCCGGCTTTGCCTATAAAGGAAAGATAAAAGATTTCCTTTTGCAAGCGGGACATGAAGTAAAAGATTTCGGTACGTTCAGTACTCAGCCCGTCGATTACCCTGATTATATTCATCCTGCAGCAGAAGCTGTCGCAGGCGGTGAGTGCGAACGAGGGATCGTTCTTGGCGGATCCGGGAATGGCGAAGCAATGGCGGCAAATAAATCTCACGGTATTCGCTGCGCACTTTGCTGGAATGAGCAGACAGCAAAATGGGCCAGAGAGCATAATGATGCTAATATGCTTTCTATCGGTGAAAGAACTATAGATGAAACTATGGCGATCACCATAGTTCGCACTTGGCTCGAAACTCCTTTTGAAGGAGGCAGACATATTGCTCGAATAGAAAAAATAGAAAAATTTTAAGACGTTATGAATCTTACTATCCACGATAAAGAAATTGCCGAAACTATCGCTAATGAACTCGGCAGGCAGCAGCATGGATTGGAGCTTATTGCAAGTGAAAATTTTGTATCGGCTCAGGTACTTGCGGCGCAGGGAAGCGTTCTGACAAATAAATATGCCGAGGGTTATCCCGGCAAGCGCTATTATGGCGGCTGCGAATTTGTCGACATTGCCGAAAATCTTGCCCGCGACCGTGTAAAGAAATTGTTCGGCGCCGAATATGCCAACGTCCAGCCGCATTCCGGCTCCCAGGCGAATATGGCAGTCTATTTCACTTTCCTGAAACCGGGCGATACCGTTCTCGGAATGAATCTTTCTCATGGCGGGCATCTGACTCACGGACATCCTGCAAATTTCTCCGGCCAATTGTATAAATTTTTTGCTTACGGTATAATAAAAGAAACCGGCTATATCGATTACGATGATGTCGCTGCTAAGGCCGCCGAGCATAAGCCGAAGATGATCACCGTCGGAGCCAGCGCTTATTCCCGCGATATCGATTTCAAAAAATTCCGCGAGATCGCCGATTCCATTGGTGCCTGGCTTTTCTGCGATATGGCGCATCCGGCTGGGCTCATTGCAAAGGGACATTTGACTAGTCCGATCCCTCATTGTCATGTAGTTTCTTCGACAACGCATAAAACGCTTCGCGGCCCTCGCGGAGGAGTGATCCTGCTCGGTAAAGATTTCGAAAATACCTGGGGAGCAGTTGCTCCGAAAAGCGGCAGGGTGAGGATGGTCTCCGAACTTATCGATTCCACCGTTATGCCAGGTATCCAGGGCGGCCCGTTGATGCATGTGATCGCTGCTAAAGCCGTAGCATTCGGTGAAGCTCTGCAAGATGATTTTACTTCGTACGGAGCACAAGTGATCAAGAATGCCAGACGCCTTGCTTCGCAGCTTGTTGCAAAGGGATATAATATTATTTCCGGCGGAACGGATAATCATCTTATGCTTGTCGATCTGCGCACAAAAAATATCACCGGCAAAGCTGCCGAGGATGCGCTCGATAAAGCTCTTGTTACCGTCAATAAAAATGCCGTGCCGTACGATGATAAATCCGCACTCGTTACGAGCGGAATTCGTATCGGTACTTCGGCTGTAACGACCCGTGGAATGAAAGAATCGGAAATGGATCAGATCGCCGAAATGATCGATAATGTTGTTACTCATTCGACTGATGAAAAAATAATTGCCAAAGTGAAAGAGGAAGTTAAACTTCTGACCTCGCATTTCCCTCTGTATACATAATACATAAATGCCTGCCGATACAAATACTGCACCGCCGTCCGATGTCGAGATGTCCATTTGGGATCATCTCGAAGAATTGCGCCGTGCCGTTATTCGCTCGGTGATCGCCATCGCTATTGCAATGGTTATATGCGCCATCTTTACCGATTTTATTCTTGAAGAAGTTATCCTTGGTCCCGCCAGAAAATATGCGCCGAAATTCCAATTTATTACAACCGAGATCTACGGCCAGCTCGAGCTCTATATGCAGATCATCATCTGGGGCGGCGTTATCATTTCTTTTCCGTATACTCTGATCCAGATCTGGAAATTTATCGAACCCGGTTTGCATCAGCATGAGAAAAAATATGTCCGTACTATTTCGTTTTATACGGTACTGAGTTTTATTGTCGGCATGGTATTTTCCTATTATGTCCTGCTTCCGATGACGCTCGATTTTGCTTCGGATTTCGGTACGCAGATGATCAAGATCATGCCGGATGTCCATAAATACATGAGCGTTTTTTTAATGACGATCATTATTTCCGGTATCGTCTTTGAACTGCCTCTTATTGCATTTTTCCTTGGCAGGCTTGGAATCCTGACTCCGCCTTTCATGCGTCATTACCGCAGGCATACAATAGTTGTATTGTTATTTTTGGCGGCGATACTATCGCCAGGCGGCAATCCGATGCTGCAGTTGATCTTATTTTTCCCGCTCTGGGCGCTCTTTGAACTTTCCATTTTTGCCTGCGTTCTTGCCGCCCGACAGCGTAAGAAAAAGGCGTTACTTAACGCATAATGCCCCATTCACTACCCGAAATTCTTTCACCCGTTAAGCAGGAAGCCGATGAGTTCAATCGCCGTTTTAAAAAGTCGATGATCTCGACCGTCCCGCTTGTTAATCTCATAGCAAAATATCTTATTCGTACTAAAGGCAAGCAGATCCGCCCAATGCTTGTCCTACTCTCAGCTAAAGCCTGTAGTGAAGTGAGCGACGCAACATACCGGGCTGCGATGCTTGTCGAACTTCTGCATACAGCGACGCTTGTGCATGATGATGTGATCGACGAAGCCGATACTCGCCGCGGCTTTGCAAGCATCAGGAATCTCTGGCGCAATAAAGCCGGAGTTCTGATGGGCGATTACCTCCTTGCAAAAGGGTTGCTGCTTACTGTCGAAACAAGCGAATATCATTTCTTAGAGATCACTTCTACTGCCGTTCGCAGAATGAGCGAAGGCGAATTATATCAGCTTCAAAAATCCCGCCAGCTCAATATCGACGAAGCATCGTATTTCAAACTGATCGCCGATAAAACCGCTTCACTTATCGCTACTTGCTGCGAGATCGGCGCTGCCAGTGTTCTGCCTAAAGGAGAAAATACCGAGCAGCGGAATATTCTCCGGGCTTATGGCGAAGCTGTCGGCATTGCATTCCAGATCCGCGACGATCTTTTCGATTTCGAAGACGGAGCGAAAATTATCGGCAAACCTGTCGGCAACGATCTTAAAGATAAAAAACTTACTCTGCCGCTTATTCATACTCTTTCGACTCTCGATCCGAAAGAAGAGCAGCGAATCCGAAAACTCATCAAATCCGGCAAGACTTCCGAAGGCGAACGGAAATTACTGATGAATCTTGTTGCGGCAACTGGCGGCCTTACCTATGCCAGAAAAAAAGCCGATGAATATTCCGAAGCCGCAAGAAGAGCGATCGAAAGTCTACCCGATTCACCGGCGAAAAAATCGCTGATCGATTTCTCGTATTATGTAGTGGAACGCGAGAAATAATTCTGTGTCATTGCGAGGAGGGCTTTAGCCCGACGAAGCAATCCCCTGAATTATATAGTAAAAAGAACGTGTTACAAATTATCAGGGGATTGCTTCGTCGTCGATAAAGCGACTTCCTCGCAATGACACATGAAACATCAGCCCTTCACTGCTCCGGCTGTCAATCCGGCTATAATTTTTTTCTGGAATATTGCAAAGAGCAGTAGTACCGGCAGTGCCGATAGCCCGGCTCCCGCCATTAAATGACCGAGATCGACCGTTTGCTTCCCCTGGAAAAAAGTAAGAGCAACAGGCAGCGTTCGCATTTCTTCCGTATTGGTAAAAAGAAATGGGAAAAGAAAAGCATTCCAGATATTCAAGAACTGATACAGAAAGAGTACAACGAGAGCGGGTTTTGCAAGCGGAAAAATAATTTTATGGATTATATGAAATAACGATGCGCCATCTATCCGGGCAGCCTCCTCGAGTTCGATGGGAAGCTCTGCAATATATTGACGCAACAAAAATATGCCGATGGGGGAAACGATAAACGGAATCGTGAGCGCCGCATAAGAATTGATCCAGCCGAATGTGACGATCTCCCGGTACAGCGGTATCATCACGACATATACCGGAACCATCAGAACGATCAGTACCGAAGTAAAGAGAGCTTTCTTGAACCTGAATTCCATCCGTGCAAATGCGTAGGCAGTATAGAGACAGAGAATGCAATTC
>Ga0207152_1075_pt1 | contig 21869 bp, 21 predicted proteins | sample Alteio_BWMinHeat_30_FD_153590 | JGI IMG/M metagenome (GOLD analysis project Ga0207152, IMG submission 153590) | Enriched cells from forest soil in Barre Woods Harvard Forest LTER site, Petersham, Massachusetts, United States -... | ecosystem: Environmental > Terrestrial > Soil > Temperate forest >... | reverse complement strand
CAGGAGCCACGAGTCCGCGAGCGTCGAGGGCGTAAACTGCAACGTTCGCCTTGTTGCAGGCGTCAATTGTTGCGGTCAATTCTGATTGGTTCTCATTGGTTAGCGGGAATCCGCCGGAGAAAAGCACAACCATTTTCCGGCCGGGCACGGTTCTCAGATTTTTCGCCAGGCTGCGAATCGCCAGCAGCATGCTGCGCGCGCCAAAATCCGCTTCGGCATTGCCCAGCGAAGACAACCCTGTCGATGGAAAGCCCGGCGAACCCAGGCCCGCCGAGGCCACCGTGACGGGACCGCCCGTTCCCGGGGCATTCGGATCCACGGAGGAATTCTTTACACCGGATACGGCGGCCTGCAGCAAGTTGGCATTGGCCGTGAAATTCTGCACGATTCTCAAAGAGCCGCCAAAATCCACGACGGCCATCAGGCGATCCGGCCCGGCGTTCGCTTCGATAAACTTCTTCGCCGCGCCGCGTGCTTGAATCTGGTCCGGCGCGGCCATAGTAGAATTATCGAAAAACAAAATCAGATAGCGCTTCTGCGCGTTCTGAGGCGTGGCCGCATCCGCGCCAGTGGAAAAGGAGGAGACGGGCTGTTCTTTGTTGTCCTCGAATACCTTGAAGTCTTCCATTTTCAAATCGCGGATGTACTCGCCCTTTTTGTCGGTGACCACCGCGTCGACGAGCACCAGCTTCGATTCCTTTTTGATGACAACGCCGCCCGCGAGCGGCTCGGCGGCCGCGGCCGCCTGAGCCGGAGGAGGTGGCGGCGGGGGCTGCTGCTGCGCCCGCGAGAGACTGGGAATCGTGCATGCCAGCGCGGCTGTAATCGTTGCCACCCATCGAATTACTCGCCGGCAATTCTTCGTTGTGTTCATGTGCTCCTCCATCCAGGCAATTCAAGACTAATAAGGAATAACCACGGCTCCATTGCGCGCGGCCATCTGCGAGCCCTCGGCATCGCGCACCACCAGCCGCACCATGTACGTCCCGGGCTTCACGTCGAAACTGGACTTCACGGTAAGACCGGAATGGCTCAATTTCTCGTAGGTGGCGTCCAGCAATTTCATCTCGACGGTTTTTTGGCCGCCGGTAATGTAATTTCCATTCTCGTCGAATATTCCCGTAACGATAGTCAACTGATTGTTGTTGCGCCCCTCGGTCTTCCGGAAATGGATGCCCTTCACATCGAAGCGCGACAAAACAGCCAGCCGCGCACCCGCTTCATCTTTGCGGAAAAACTGCGTTTGCAATTCAACCGGCAGGTCGTGGATTTCCTCCTGGGAGAAGAGGGCTTCGCGGATCTCCGCGTTTGTGGCCTCGGCGGGATCGCTGATGGAACGCGGCGCGTAATAGCCGTGCCGGGCTTGAACGCTGAATTTCTGTTTACTGGTAAGCGAAACCTTGAGCGCGTGATAGCGCCCGTCGATTTTCAAGTTTTGCGGAGAAAAGCCCAGCAGGTAGGAAACGGCGGGTGCCGCGCCCGCTTCGCGCATGGCTTCGTCGACATCGTTGCGATTGTGAAAAAACCTGCCGCCGGTCCCATCGGCCAATTGCGCGAGGACATCTTCTTGCGCTGTCTGCGCGGCCACGCGATAAGAAGTCTTCAATCCCGCAGTGCGAAAGGAGTCGCGCGGCGGATTGGCGATGTCCCCCGTCACGTCTGGCGCATAGAGTGCGCGCGCATCAATGGTGTTAATCACGATATTTGAGTGCGTCGCGCGATCCGCCAACTCCGAAGCTTCGGATTGAATTGTGGTCTGCAGAAATCCGGGTGAGACGAATACCAGCACGCGCTGGCCGGGCATGCTCGCCAGGCGCCGGACAATCTCATCCAGATGCCGGTACGCATACTGCGTCTCAGCGTCCCCTGAGTTGAGTGCTAGATTGGCCGCCGCCGTCGCCATGGATTGCGCCTGGATGACAAATCGTTCATCTCCATTGAACGCGCACTGCACGGCATCCTCGGTCGCGACAGACAGCGCCTGCGCGTCACTCTTGTTCACGATCAAGTCCGCCTCGTAATAATTCACGTCCGGGCATCCCGGAGATCCGCCAGTCGCCATCGGACGGGGAACAATTCCGAACAGCGCCTTCTTCAGGGCTTCATGATCGTCAGTGAACTCCTGGGTAAGCTGCCCCGAGGTGGTATTGATGGAGACGCGGTCGCTGGGCGCCAGAGCGCCAAAGAAGCGCGTCGCGGAATCGCGCACAAACGTGGAGTCTTCCATCGAGAGGTGGATGTCGTCGAACACCATGGACACGAATCTTTGCGGCAACACCGTAACTTTCCCCGCAAGGGTATCCGCGCTCGAAGAGTATCCCGCCTGTGCATTGGAGGAGGCTACCGCAGAGGCCGTGCGCGTCTCCGGACTCTCCACGTTGAAAGACGAAATCGTCTGAAGCTTGCGGCTGTCGAACAGCTGAAAATCTTCCTTCCTGAGGTTGCTCACAACCTTGCCCTGGGCATCGCGCACCACCACGCGTACCAGCACCAGGTTTACCCTGACTTTGAAGGTGGTCGGCGCGTCATGACTGGCTATCTCTTGCTTATCGATGGAAGCGGGCGCTTGTTCCGGCTTGGCCGCGCCATCCGTTTTGGCAGCGGCATCCTGTGCGGGCGCAGCTGGCGGAGGCGTCTGCGCCGGGCTGCATTTCGCAAATATCAATAGACAAAAGAAAAGAACTACGCGGGTGATACGCCGGAAAACAGGGAATGACCGTGGGTAAAGCATCCTTGCCCTTCTGAAACCCCCATCCCCCGGTGCGCCCAAGTTCATGTGCAGCGAACTCCCGGCGGATGCTTCCATTCAGGCTAGTGGCCTAACTATACTCCCGCAGTAATGTTTATGCCAATCCTATCGGCGGTCAATCGCTGCGAGCCTCAGTAGGGGATTACCACTCCGCGATTCATGGCGGCCATTTGGGTTCCTTCTGAATCGCGGACGACGATGCGCACCAGAAAAGTTCCGGGCTGCAGGTCGAAGCTGGATTTGATGCTGATGCCCGACTTGTTGATGCGCTCCAGAGTCGCATCCTTCAATCTCAATTCGACCAGTTTTTCCAGGCCGGTGAGGAGGTTACCATTCTCGTCGAAAACCACCGTGGCAATGGTCAATTTGTCGCGGTTGCGGTCTTCGGCTTTCCGGAATTTCAGCGCCCTTGTATCGACGTGCGCCACTACGCTTAGGCGCACTCCGCTGGTGTTCTTGAAGAATTGCGTCTGGCATTCGATGGGCAACTCGTGCATTTCTTCCTGGGAAAAGATGGCCTGCTGCAACTCCTCTTTTGCCAAGGCATCGGGATCGGCGGTGCCTTTTGGCGCAAAGTAGCCGTGGCGCGCCTGCAAGTTCCATTTTTGCTTGTTCACAAACGTGACTTTCAGGTGGTGATACTTTCCATCGAGCTTCAGGTTCTGCGGCGAGAATCCCAGAACGTAGGACACTTCCGGCTCCGCGGCGGCTTGCAGCAGTCCCTGATCGATGTCGTTGCGGTTGTGGAAGAAAACACCGCCGGTGCCGTCAGCCAGTTCCGAGAGGACGTCATCCTGCGCCGCTTCTGCTGCCATGGCGAAGGAAGTCTTCAAAGGGCCCGAAGTGCTGCGGTTGGTCACGTCGTAGACGGAGGAAACATATAAGCCACGGGCATCAATCGTATTGATCACAACGTTAGCTTTGGTAGCCCGGTCGATGATTTCTCCGGATTCGTGCATCGAGGGCGTCACGAAGAATCCCGGTGACATCATCACGATGACGCGCTGTCCGGGGAGTGAGCTCATCCGGCGAATCAAAGTCTGCAGATTGCCATAAGCAAATTGCACCTGGGAATCGCCCAGGGTCAGTTCGCGCTGCGCAGCCATTTGCACCAGACTCTGTGCCGCTCCAGGAGCGTTGCCAATGCACCCTTGTGCATCGTTGGTCGCCACTTGCAAAGCCGTCGGATCATTGACGTCAATGATCAGGTATGCCTCGTAGTAGGACATCGGCGGACAATCCGACGCACCCTGACTGGACAGCGGGTGAGGAAAGATGCGCTGCAGGGCGTCCTCCAGTTTTCCGCGGTCGGCTGTGAATTCCTGCTCCACTTGCCCCGAAGTCGTGAAGATGGCCAGGCGGTCGCTGGGGGTCATGGCATTAAAGAGTTTCATGGCCGCCTGGCGCGACTGCATCACATCCTGCGTGGAGAGGTGCAAATCGTCGAAAAACAGCGTGACGAACCTTTGCGGCAGCTCCGGCGCTTTCACCGGGGTTCCTTCCGAAGAAGGCTTATCCGCATCCACCTTGACCGTGGGTATATGCGAAGCCGGTGTTTCCACGGAAAAGCTGGAAATGATTTGCGGCTTGCGGTTGTCCGCCAGTTGGAAGTCCTCTTTCTTCAGATTGGTGACGACTTTTCCATTCGAGTCGCGGACCACCACGCGAACAAGGACGACGTTGACGCGCACCTTGAACGTCGTGGCGGTGTCGTGCGAAACGATTTCGTCGTTGGAGGCTTTGGCGTCCGGTTTTTGCTCGCTCAGTGGTGTGGCGGGTGGAGGGGCCGGGGGAGAGGAAGATGGCGTCTGCGCGCGAGCGGCCGAAAGAAAGCAGACAAGTAGAACCGCGCCGAGAAAAACGGATTGCAAGACTATCAAGGAAGCTGTTGAACGCTGACCGAGTGGTATCGTCACTGTCCATCCTCCACTCCGTCGCGTTCCCCTAAATCTAGTGGCAATAGCATGGGGTGTCAATGTCACGAGATCTGCTTGTCGTCGGCCCGGAAAGCACTCAGGCTCCAGAAATCCTGCCCATCCTCGCGGTTCAAGACGTAACGGTCACCGCCTTCGACCACCACACGGAAAAAGGTAGCGCCCGGCGAATACCAGCGATCCTCGATCGCCTCAACTTGCATGGCGCGATCGCCGAGATGAACGCGCATCGGACGCTCGTCTCCCTTGTACCCCGCGTAGCACTGCACACGCACGATAGGCTTATTCATTGACTCACGCCATCCTGCGGCTCTCCGCCAGCTCCGCGTTCCAGGCCGCACCGAGGAAAATAATCACGGCCGAAAGCTGCATCCAGATGATCAGGCCGATTACCGCCGCAAGTCCCCCGTAAACGACGCTGTAGGGTACGCGGCGTACATAAACTCCAAACAGCACATCCACCAGCCACCAGAGTAGCGTGGCCACCGTGGCACCCGGTAGCACGTTGCGCAGACTCTTTTCTCTCGGGCGCGCCACGCGATAAATGACCGTCAGCGCCATCATTGCCAGCACGATGGCGGCCACCGGAAAAAAGAAGGCCCACCACCCTTGGGTGTGAATGTGGGTGCCGATTTCCTGGGAAAGCCATTTACGCAAGGGCCTGCCAAGCACGCCAAGAATCGCAGCCGTCAGCAACGGAGCGATGGTCACCAACAGAAGCATGAGCCCGCGGATTTGCCGGTGCAGGAAACCCAGCTTGTCCTCATCCCCGTAGATAATTTGAATCCCTTGCATCACCAGCTTCATCACTTGCGAGCCCGCCAGCAGCATTCCGGTCCAGCCCACGGCGGCGATTTTCCAGGCCTCTGGACCGCGCTTCACCAGGAACTCCGAGACGATGGCCTGACTCCCGGGCGGCAGAAACTGCGTCAGATCGGTGATGAGGTCGAGCAGGCTGGTCTTTCCGCCGAGGCGGCTGGTCGCCAGCGCCACGATTACCAGCAGTGCGGGGAAAAATGCCAGGAACAAATTGAAGGCGATAGCTTGCGCAATCACGCTGCAACGCGGAAACACCCGCGAAAACAAGCGGTAGCCCCGCCGAAAGAATCCTGTCACTGCAGCCATGGCCCGGCATTATACCCGCCGGAAGCAATAAATCATTAGACAAGCCTCGTTCCATTCCGAGGCTCGCGCGCGCCGGAAGCAGCCATAATCGTCATCAAGCAAGTCAGCGCTTTCTTATTCAGGAGGATCATGGTCACCACTCCCGTCTTGCTGCTTCTGCTCTTCGACTTGCTGCTTTTCCTGGCAGCGGCGTTTTATTTCGATCGCAGCGAGCAGAAATGGGAAAACCTCCTCTTGAGCGCTCTCTTCCTGTGTTCGGGAATGCCCGCGCTGATCTATCAGATCGTCTGGCAACGTGCACTGTTTGCGATTTATGGGGTCAACGCCGAGTCCGTGGCGGTGGTCGTCAGCGCGTTCATGCTCGGCCTGGGTTTGGGGAGCCTTGCGGGCGGCTGGCTCTCGGCGCGCTTCCCACGCCATGGGATTTTGATTTTTGGCCTGGCGGAACTGGGAATCGCAGCTTTTGGACTCGCTTCTCTCCGCATTTTCAGTTGGGCCGCTGCCTACACAGCAGGCGGCAATCTGCTCTCGGTTATTGTTTTCAGCTTCGCGCTTCTGATGATCCCAACTATTTTGATGGGCGCAACGCTCCCGATCCTGGTCGAGCATCTCGTCCGGCGTTCGGGTCGTGTTGGCGCGTCAGTCTCTCGCCTCTATTTTGTGAACACACTGGGTTCTGCCCTCGCCTGTTATCTCTGTGCCATGTACCTGCTTCGCTTGTGGGGACAGTCGGGTTCCGTGTCCGTTGCTGCGTGCCTGAACACTGTTGTTGGCGGCACCGCCTACCTCTACGGACGCCGGCCCGCCAGCAGCTCGGCCGCTGCGCCTGAACCGGAGACTGCGTCGCGCACCGATTCTCCCATCAAGCTTCCCACGGCCATGCTGCTCGCTGGGCTCTCCGGTTTCATCGCGCTGGGATTTGAGATCGCCTGGTTCCGTGTTTTCGCTATGTCCTCCGCGGATCGCGCCCCTGCGTTCGCACTCTTGCTTTCCACTTTTCTTGCGGGAGTCGCAGCAGGCTCCTTCGTATCGGAAAAACTAACGCAGAAAGCAGCTCCGCAAACTGTGGTGCTCGTCATCGGGGTGCTCCTGCTGGTGTCCGGAGGCGTCTCGGCGTATCTCCCAGGGCTGGTAGCAACGGCAAGAGTTCAAGGCTGGTCATTCCTCTCACCTGCGCCGGTATTCTTTCTTACCGCCGCTATGCTCGGTTCCGTTCTGCCGCTCCTCTGCCAGCTTTCCGTTTCAGCGGACGAAAAAGCAGGCAGCGGCGTGAGTCTCATCTATGTTTCAAATATTGTCGGCTCCGTGTTGGGAAGCCTGGGAATTGGCTTCGTTCTCATGCAGCGCTTTGGACTTCGTCAAATCTCGTTGCAGCTTGGCTTCTTAGCCGTACTGACGGGAGGCATGGTTCTATTTCTGGCAAGGAAGGAGTCCAGACTTCCGCCAGCATGGGCGCTACTGCTGTTGATTGCGGCTTTGGTGGCCGTGCCCATGGCTTCTTCGACCTTTGATTCGCTGTATGAAAAACTGACGTTTGGAAATCGGGATGAGGCGCGCACGGCATTTGCTCATACTGTGGAGAACCGCAATGGCGTAATTTCCGTGACGAAAGATGACGCCGTATTTGGCGGCGGCGTCTACGACGGTTTCTTTCGAATTGATCCCAGCCATGATGTGAATCTTATTCTTCGCGCGCTCTTTCTCAGCGCCGTTCATCCTGCTCCCAAACGCATTCTGATGATTGGTCTCGCCTCCGGTTCGTGGGGGCAGGTCTTCGCTAATCATCCGCAGGTCGAAGCGCTCGATGTCGTGGAAATCAATCCAGGCTATTTGCAGCTCATCCCGCAGTACCCTGTCGTGCGTTCGTTCCTGCAGAATCCAAAAGTGCACGTTTACGTGGACGACGGGCGCCGCTGGCTGGTTGCGCACCCGGAAGCCCGCTACGACGCCATCATTTGCAACAGCACTTATTTCTGGCGCGACCACAGCACTGGGCTGCTGTCCGTCGAGTTTTTCAAGATGGCCCGCGACCACTTGAATGCCGGCGGAATCTACTATTTCAATACCACCGAGTCCGCCGAAGCTATTGCCACGGCACTGCACGTGTTTCCGTACGGACTACGCGTCGTTAATTTCATGCTCGTAAGCGATTCGCCAGTGGAGATCTCCACATCACGATGGATCGACACACTGCGCCAGTACAAGATTGACGGCCGCTACCTTTTCGATCCCGCGGATCCGTTGGCCCAGCACACCCTCGCGCAATACGAGCAATTCGCGAACACCATCAATCTGCGCCCGGTGCAGTTTGGGCTCCAGAGTTTCGACTCTTTGCGCAAGAATTACGGCCGGGAGCGCATCATCACCGACAACAACATGGGCCGCGAATGGGAACTCGACGTTCCTATTCCCTGGCACTGACTTGCCGCCGTTGATGAGATTGGGTGGAACTTCTACGCCTGCTTTTCCATGTGTATGACGGGAAGCGACTCACCATTCACGAGCGGAATCGAAATGGGCCGCACCGCGACGTAGCCTTTAGCGCCGAAGAGCTTTGCGCCGGTGAGCGTCGCGCCCATCTCGTAGCGGGTAAATCCGGCAGCTCTCGCCGCATCTTCGCAAGCTTGCAGGATCAAGCTGCCAACTCCTTGCCGCGCCCAGTTGGGGTGGATAAAGAAGGCGCGGATTTTTGCGGCATCATGAAGCGGATCGAGCAGCGCGTCTTCCCTGCCCGTCCAATGGTCGCTGCCATAGAGGGTCTTGCGCTTGCTCCAACCTCCGCACCCGACGATCATGGGCGCAGATTGCATGGTCCAATCATTCACGGGTTCTGTACTGTTGTGACTGGCTTCCGCCACGATGTACGTTCGATCCGCGATGAGCTGGCTATCCACGCCGAACACAGTCCTGAGCGCGCCGTCGATCTGCGCGGGCGTATAGTCCTGCGCCTGCAAACCCCGCACAGACGCATCAATCAGTTCGCGCAGAACGGGAATGTCGGGGGGAACCGCGAGCCGGAGATGGATGCTTCCGTTCATTCATTACTACCAGGAGCGTTAGTGAATTTCACGCTGCCTGCGAATTCTACCTCTGCGCGGCTCCGTCCGCACCTCGATGAATCCCTGTGCCACGGTCTGGCATGTTGAATGTCCCGTAGGGGCATCTTTCATTGGGAGGGCGAAGCGGCATGCTCTACATGGTGATCGAACGATTCAAGAACAAAAATGCTGAAGCCGTCTACCGACGCTTCCGGGAGCGCGGAAGAATGGCGCCGGAAGGCCTCGCTTATGTGGACAGCTGGGTGGAAACAAATTTTGATCGCTGCTTCCAAGTAATGGATTGCCAGAACCCGAAGCTGTTGGACCAATGGGCCGCTAGCTGGCGGGATCTGGTGGACTTTGAGTTCGTTCCCGTCCGCCGCTCACAGGAAGCTGCGGCCATCATCGCACCCGAACTCTGATTTACATGCCCAACAAAGGATTTTGGAGCGGGTCTTTGCGAACTTCCGAGGAATGCGACAGCCGGCGCAGCCTGTTGATCAAGGCGGCCAACTGCGACCGATCCTTTTCGCTCACCGACAGGAACTTCAGTCCCATTCCGCTGCCCGGTACGGCACGCTGCACCACGCCGTCGGCTCGGATGGGCCCGTCCGAAACGAGAAAATGGAGCTTGGCGTGTACTCCCGGAGCCCGGGGCTTCTCGGCCTCCAGGAACAAGCCGCCCCAGCTCATATCGCGAACCCGTGAAACGTCGTCGCGCCCATTGCACTGCCAATAGACCCAAACTTCCCCGGACGCCTGGACACGTGAGGCTAACCTCCTCGATGGTGCAGTTCCCTGGTACACCTGGGGTCTCCGAGCGGCAGGGCCTGGGGGGTCTTGACCGCAGATTTCAGAGTGCAGCAATGACATGAACATAGTGTCAATCTTGGGCTAAGCGTTTCAGAATGTTTGACTCAGACCCGACCCCGGCCAACCCCTGTTATAGAGACGTTCTGGAAATGCTTAGTGACTTGTGGCAAGCTGTCTGCCATGGGAAACAAAGACGCACGAAGACGTGAAGTCAAGAAGCCGAAAAAGAAGGAACCGCCGAAGCATGTCGTGAATCAGCCTGTGAGTCGAGTCATATACACGCCTCCCGCGCCGACCCCTCCCGCATCTAAGCCTTGATTGCCGTGAGTCTGTTTCGTGCCGGTAGAGATATACTGAAAAGATGCGGCTCAATCGTTGGATATTGATCGCCGGGATGCTGTTGGGTTTTGCTTTGGCTTCTGGCTTGCTTGCCGGTGAAAAAGGCATTTGGAAGCCTGTGGTTTTCGCCATTGTGAAATTCAATGACGAGGCGCCGAAATCCTGGAACATTTATCACACGGAGAAAAAGGGCCTGCTGCTGGTGCACCTGTGGAAGCGCTACCTGCTGGTCGACATGAAGGAACAAGAGGTCTACGAAATCGATCCGCAAACGGTAAAGCCGCATGGCGATGACGTTGAGTGGTCCACCTCCGACACACCCGAGCAGCCCCTGGAAGTCTCCGAATGGAAAGAACGCAACGTCGGACATCTGGAACGCGTGACCTTCCGCCTTGGCAAAGAAGGCCACATCCTCGAACTCCAAATGCCCCTCAAACCGAACGGCCAGCCAATGTATTGAGGGCAGTTTTCAGTTCTCGGTTCTCAGTTTTTAGTTTTCAGGGAACTGTGCAGGTATGTGGATCTCGCTCTTTTCCGACGGACAACTGAAAACTGACGACTGAAACTTTCGTTCAGTGCCGGTACACGCCGTAATACCAGGGTATTCCCAACGCTCCGGGTTCCACTCCGACAAACACGGGATCACCGGGACGAAAACGGTCGTAGTCGTCCGCATCCACTGCCAGACGCTCGTATTTCTGCCCGTCGCGCCAGGAGCGTACAAAGATGCGCCGCGTGCCGCGAACGATTCCCGGCATGTTGTAGCGGCTGTCCACCGTCGTGGGGTGGTAGATCACATTCTTCTTTGAGTCCAATTTTCCGTTGATGAAGATGGTGGCCGCCAGAATCAACGGCAGAGGTATGAATCCCGCGTAGATGCGTTTTAGGACTTCCAGGTCCTGCCGGTTGCGCGCGCGGCGATCGAGCACCACGGCGACAGTCAGCGCCGCAAAAAAAAGCACGCCGAAAAAAACCAACATCCAGTCCAGGTCCAGCGGCGGATAGATCTGGCTGATGTACGGAAACGCCAGCGACCCCGCCAGAAACACGGCCGTGCGCTTCAGGAAGCGCCGCCGGAACATCACTTCGGCCGCCGCCGAAGTCAGGCCACACGCTGAACATTGATCCGCTGTCCGCTCCGCACCGCAATCAAAGCAGCGTGTCATCGCGCCTAGTATAAGACGGCTTTAAGGTCCGGTGTTGGAGAGCGACGACAACAGATCCTGATAGAGCTTCTGGCTTTCGTTTTCGGACAGCGAGACGGAAACGCCCATGCCCCGCCCCGGCTCGATGCGCTTCACCGAGCAATCCATCAGCAAGGGCCGTGCGAGATTCAAGCGTGCAGTGAATCCCGCGCCAATCCAGAGCGGATCGACGGCCTCGATAAACATTCCATTCGAGCTGATGTCGCGCGTGCTGGCGCGCAGAACCGCGGAACCCCATTCGATCTCGAGGTCGGCACGGAACGAGTAACGCGGTGCCCAGCGCCGTTCCAGACGCCGGGCCGTATGATCCCCACTGCCCATAGAGCTGCTGCAACCCCCTGCCAGGGATTACGTGCCGCGGCGCCGGGACGAAATCGCCGTTCCTTGGGTCCAAGCATACCTCTTCTCTAGCCATATCTCATACGACGCCGGAAGAGGATGTTTTGTTCCCAGCAATGCAAATATTGACGCATGCATGCTCAAGACGTCTTGTCAATCCGAAAAATATCGCCCAACACTTATTTACCCCTGCCCGGAAGCCGGGCCTGCGCCGGAGCCCTCCTGCCCGCTCGCAGCTTTTTTGAGCGCCCGCGTGCGCCTTTGCACTTCGGCTTGCAGATACTTTCGTAGGTTCTCCGGAACGATCCCTGGCGCAGCGAGTTCCCGAAGGTCGGAGACCGTCAGCTCCGGAAGATACGCGAGAATCGTCGCCAGCGGAGACAACGGATGTCGCACGAGTGCGAGGCGCACATTGTAGCTGATGGACCATTTGCGATGCCGCGCGATGGCGGGAATCACCGCGGTAGAAAGCTTTTCACGCGAAAGTGTCTTCAGGATTTGCCCCTCGTTGATGTAGGGATTGTCCAGCGCGATGGAAATGATTTGCGCGTGGCCTTCGGCCAGCAGCGCGCCTGCCACTCGAGCGGGGCCGCGCCGCGCCAAAGTGATTTTCTGTCCCAGCGGAAGCTGCGGAAGCCGCGCGAGCAATTGATTCTCCGCGTTGCGCTTCACCTCCACGGTCACTCCGGGCGAAAGCGCGGCCTGAACCAAATCCATCAGATATAAATCGTGAAGGAGCCGCAGGCTGATCAGCCGCGGCGTCCGCGGGTGAAAAACCAACGCGCGCTTCACCCCGTAATTCTTCAAAAGCGGTTTCCGCCGGGCCACCTCCTCCAGAATTTCGCCAGGTAGGTCTTTTCGTCCCAGCAGCAGGCAGAGTTGCGTCTCGTCCAGCGCCGGATTATCGAGCAGCGTTAACACTACGTTCGCGGAGCGATGATAGAGAAGCAGCGCCAGCTCTTCATCGGTGGCGATGCGCGCGCGTTCGAGATCTGTTCGTGCGTCGGGCAATTCAGTACCTCGCGGTGCGTGCGGCGGCTTCCGCGGGCGACATGCGAAGTCCTCCGATGCGCGCCTGGGGCAACACGCGCTTCAACGCGGCATCCACTTGCGCGTCAAAAAATGCGGATCGCCCCACGGTTCCTCCGGTTTTCGCTATCAAAGTCTCTTCCCTACCGTACGCTCCATGGTCCGCGACGACCTGCACAAGTGCGGCCAACTCCCGGGCCGCTTGCACCAGAAATTCTCGCGCCGTTACGTCTCCTTCATCTGCGGCCGCAGCAACAACAGGAAACACCAGTGGAAAAACACTGTCAGCCTGCTGCGTGGCCTGCCGCTGCAAATCCGGCCACGACTCGTACGCGAGTTGGTCCAGAATTCTCTGTCCCAGACTTGAGTCTACTCCTCGCGCGTCTCGTTCCTTGATGGCCGCGGCCACCGCCCGGCTCCCGATATCGTAGGCGCTGCCGTCGTCACTGTGCAACGGGCCGTATCCGCCCGTTCGCCAGATTTGACCCTGCGTGTCCCGGCCGATCGCAGCGGACCCAGTTCCCGCAACGAGCACGATCACCGGCCCTTCTCCCGCAGCCGCCAGCGCCATCTCCAAGTCTGTAAAAATGGTCACCGCCGCGCCGGGAAAAGCAGCCGCTAGGGCCGCTCGCATCTTTTCCTTTCTTCCTGGATCCGTCGTACCTGCCAAACCCGCGCCCAGCGCCGCCACCGCAGTTCGCGCGGCCCCCACTTCTTTCAGACAAAGTTCCGCAGCCTTCTCGATCTCCCGTGCAGCGGATTCCACGCCAATCCTTGAAGAGTTTGAGGGTCCAGTGATACTGCGAGCAAGAAACTTCCCCGCCGGATCCATGAGCACGCACTCGGTCTTCGTGCCGCCGCCGTCGAATCCCAGAACGTAGTCCATGGCCAAAGCATACGTGAAAATTGGCAGACCCGAATTGCTTCCACGCCGGCATGTTGCGAAAAACATTCCGGCGCGGCAGCAGGGATTCCTTGACGCGATGACTTGTGACCACTATTCTCGACGCACTTTTCCGCGCCTTCCCGCAAGAGCCGCGGCGAAGTCACTCGATGCGCATTCATCCGCTCGACCTGGCGATTGTCATTGCTTATCTGCTCGGCGTCACAGCGCTGGGAGTGCATTTCCGCCGTGGTCAGCAAAACGCAAAAGACTATTTCCTGGGAGGACGGACCGCACCGTGGTGGGCGCTGGCGTTCTCCATCGTCGCGACGGAAACTTCGACGCTCACCATTATCGGCACGCCCGCCATCTCTTACGGCGGTAATCTGACCTTCCTTCAATTGGTATTCGGCTATCTGATCGGCCGAGTGCTCATCGTTTTGCTGCTGCTTCCCGGTTATTTTCGCGGTGAATTCTTGACCGCCTATGCGCTGATCGAAAAGCGCTTTGGCGAAAAGATGCGCGCGGTTGCGGCCAGCACGTTTCTGATCACCCGCGCCATCGCCGAGGGCGTGCGCGTCTCGGCCATTGCGCTGGTAGTCAGCGTGGTGCTCGGTACGTCTGAGAAACTTGCGGTGCTGATCGTCGTTGCGCTCACCGTGCTGTACACCTTTGAAGGCGGCATGAAAGCCATCATTTGGACCGACGTGTCGCAGCTTCTTCTCTATTTGACTGGGAGCGCCGTCACGTTCTTCGTTTTACTGCACCGCATCCCGGGCGGCTGGAGCGAAATAACTCAAGTAGCCGCAGCGGCAGGAAACAAATTGCAGGTCTTCGATTTCTCGTGGGACCTTGCCACGAAATATACGTTTTGGTCCGGCTTGATCGGCGGAGCGTTTCTCACCATGGCCACGCACGGCACCGACCAGATCATCGTGCAGCGGCTGCTCGCTGCAAAAAGTGAAGGCGACAGCCGCCGCGCGTTGCTCGCCAGTGGCGTCATCGTGCTCATCCAGTTCACCATCTTTCTGCTCATCGGCGTTTCGCTTTACGTCTTCGCACAGCACACTCCGCTGCTGGCGGCCGGCGAGCGCACTGATCGCATCCTTCCACTTTTCATCGTGCGAGAAATGCCCATTGGCCTGGCGGGATTGATGATTGCTTCCATCGTCGCCGTGGCCATGTCCAACGCCAGCGGCTCGCTGAATTCCCTCGCTGCTTCCAGCGTCCTCGATTTTTCGAGTTTGCGTGGCCGCAATACCGATCCGCAAACTCTTCTGCGCCTCTCACGCCGCATGACTCTCGTGTGGGGTCTGGTGTTAATGGGCTTCGGCTTGGTGAACTGGGGCCCGCTCCTGCTGGAAAAGGGGTTGACGGTGGCTTCACTTCCCTTCGGCAGTATGCTCGGACTGTTTTTGTTGGGCACGTTCGATCGCGGAGCCACCGCGCGCGGCGCCCTCGCCGGCATGTTCGCGGGACTGGCGGCGGTCTTGTGCGTTTTTCGTTTCACGAACGTGGCGTTTACATGGTATTTCCTGATTGGTGCCTGCGTGACGTTTGCGATCGGAGCATTGGTCAGCCGCCTCACGCTGCAAGACAAACCGGCGGCTTAGCGCAGCCGTCAAAGAGGATTGATGCCCGAAAAACGACTCGAACTCGTCCGCGGTCTCGGAGCCTGGGCCTCCGCCGCCATCGTTGTCGGCACCATGATCGGCACCGGCATCTTCCTCAAGCCGGCCGAGATGGCACGCGAAGGCCGCAGCGTCTCTGTCGTTTTCGCCGCGTGGATTATCGGCGCGATTCTTTCCATCTTCGGTGCGTTCTCCTTTGCTGAACTCGGCTCCATGATTCCCGAAGCAGGCGGCGAATATGCTTATCTCCGCCGTGGCTTCGGGCCGGTGTACGGGTTTCTTTTCGGCTGGATGCATTCCATCGTCGGCCGTCCCAGTTCCCTGGCTTCGATTTCCGCCGGTATGATGCGCTTCCTCAGCTTCATCTTCCCTGTTGTCGCTGCACCGTTATTTACAATGCATATCGCTATCCCCGGCCTCACCGGATGGATCAAGCCATACGATTTCGTCTTCACGTGGGCGCAGCCCCTTGCCGTGATCTGGCTGCTGATAATGACGGGCGTGAACTATCTCGGGGTGCGGCTCGGTGGGGCCGTCCAAGTTTTCCTGACGTCGATCAAAATCATGTCGGTTGCGATTGTCATCGGCGTGGCGTTTTTTTCACCGGCGCCCGCGGCGCGTCCGCCTGATCCCTTCTGGCCCGCAGCAGGAATGGGAGCCGGCGCGCTTTTCAGCGCATTTCTCGCCGCACTCGCGGCTGCTCTCTGGGCCTATGACGGTTGGGAAGACTTGAACCTAGTCGGCTCGGAGGTGGAGAATCCGCAGAAGAATTTCCCTCGCGCCCTGGTCGGCGGAGTCGGCTTCGTCGCCGTGGTTTATCTTTTGTTCAGCGCCGCTTGCCTGAAAGTTCTCCCGTTCGAAACCGTCGCCGCCTCCAGCCACATCGCCTCCGATGTCGTCGAACACATCAAAGGCGCCACCGCCGCCGGCTTGATCACCTGGGCCATGGTGATTTCCGCTTTGGGCTCCATGAATTCCTCCGTGCTGAGCGGTGCGCGCGTGGGCTACGCAATGGCCCGCGACAAAATCTTTTTCAAGATTGCCGACGGCATCCATCCAAAATTCCGCACCCCCGGCCGCTCTCTGATTTTTCAAGGCATCCTCGCCAGCCTGATGGCCCTGACCGGAACCTTCGAAGAGTTAACCAACCTTTTTATTTTTGCCGCCTGGATTTTTTACGCCTTCGCCGTCGTTGCGCTCTTCCGCATGCGCCGCACCGAACCCGACTTGCCCCGCCCCTACCGCTGCTGGGGTTACCCCTGGGTCCCCGGCCTGTTCGTCGCCGGCGCTCTCGCCCTTACCTTCAACATCTGGCTCGAACGCCCGGGCCGCTCTTCGATCGGCCTCCTGCTGATCCTCGCGGGGCTTCCCTTCTATCGTCGCTGGAATCGTTCACTCTCAGTTGCCGGTAATTCGTCCGAGCTCCAGCCGTCGTGAAACAAAGTGCTGTACCAGCACTCCCCCTGTAAGCAGCGCTGCCGCAGGAGCCACCACCCACGCAAGCAGGCCAACGAAAAGGGCAATAAACATGAAGTTGTGGCCCAGGCGCTCATTGAAGATGGCTATCGCAGGAAGCGCCAAAAAGAAAAAAACAGCGTAAGGCACGACGGGAAAAATGATCGAAGACAGCATGGCGCGCTTCGATCCACCCGCTCGATTCGAGAGGTATGCCCCCATCGCACCAATCACCGGCAACGAAAACAGCCACGGAAGGTAAATCACCGCAGTCGGCGCGATCAGCGACCAGCCATTTTTCATCGCGACCTTCAAGGGACTAGGACCAAAAAGCTGTATGAGCATGAGGAGCCCCATGGACAAAAAAAGTGTCAACAAGCTGGGCAGCCAAAATTGCTTGACGCGATTTGTCATGCTGTTCTCCTTTTTTCTGGCGATTTGAATCAGCCGGCTCAATTTATGCCAATCTTCGACTTGAGATAGGGCGCGTCGCGCGGCCTCTTCCTCCGTCATTCCCTGCTTCCGACATTGTTCGCAAGTTTCCGCAAGATGCTGCGCGAGTTCGGTAATCACTTCGGAGCGCTCCGCTGGCTCCAGCGCAAGACCGCTCAGGTGTTGTTCGACAACCGCCTCCCAATCACGCATGCGACACCTTGGCAAGCCTTTGCAGCGCGCTGTAAAGCTCCGACCACTCTTTGCGGAGCGGGGAAAGCTTCGTCCTCCCCGCTGTCGTGAGGCGATAGCAGCGGCGGCGGCGCCCGTTGCCGCCGGTTTCCCAGCTTCCGCGAATCCACCCGCGCTGTTCCATGCGGTAGAGCATGGGATAGAGCGCGGCCAGTGTGAAACGCAGCGCGCCTTTCGTCTGCTGCTCGATGCGCCGCGCCAATTCATAGCCGTGAAGCGGGCCGTCTTGGAGAACGCTGAGAACGGCGAGCTCAGCGGTGCCGCGTTTGATTCCTGCTCCGATCATAGCTCTCTCCTTTACATATAGGATTCTTATATATTGACAATAAATTGTCAACCGTAAAGAAGGACAGGTGTCCAGACACAACCGCCGTGGTCAGGGCTAAACGGAAGCGGCGCGCGCGGCGCGGGGATCGCTGGTTATTGGCAGGATTGCGGATTCCGCTTCGCGCGAGACTTCAATGACAGGATGCAAAAGCTTGGCGAGCGCTTCGATTCCGGTGATGAGCCGCGGGCCGGGCCGCGAAAAATAACTGTTGGCTTCCAGCGCGTAGACCCGGCCGTTTCGCACGGCAGGGATCGCCTTCCACTCTTCAGGGAACGACATGGAAACGTATTCGTCCCGAGCTTGCTGCGCGCCATAGCCGCACGGCGCAATCAGCAGCATCTCCGGCGCGGCGTCGATTACATCTTCTACGCTAATGCGGAACGACGGCGTTCGCGCGCTGCCGAACACATCTTCCCCACCGGCCCGGTGAATCATTTCGGGCACCCAGTGTCCCCCAACATAGAATGGTTGCAGCCATTCCAGGAATGCCACGCGAGGGCGTTCCGCCGCCGGATCCAACTGTTTCTCGAGTTTGCCAAGCCGCGTTCCGATCTTCTTGAGCAGCGCCTCCGCCTGCGGCCCACGGGCCGTCTCTTCTCCCACCCACAGAATGTCACGCCACACGTCGCCCAAATCCTGCGGATTCAGGCAAAGCACTTCCGGCCGCCGGTCGAAACGCATCAGCGCCGTCGCCAAATCGTCCGGCGAAGCCGCGCACACGTGGCACAAATCCTGCGTGACAATCAGGTCCGGCGCCAGCTCCTCCAGCACCGCGGCATCCACAGCGTACAAACTCTCCCCGCGGTGCACATACTCCCGAACAAGTGCGTCAATCTCGGCAGGAGTCGCATCGTGCGGCATCCGCGAATGAATCACCACCGTCCGCGTCCGCGCGTTCGGCGGAAAGTCGCACTCGTGGCTCACACCCACAATTTCCCGGTCAAATCCCAGTGCGAACAAGATTTCCGTAGCCGACGGCAGCAGCGAAACGATACGCATGGCTGTCGAATGTATCACAATTGGAATGCTGACGGAGAGCAACAGCGAGGAAGAGCGCAGAGGGCTTCCCTCCGAATCATGTCCAAGCGAAAGCTGCCTCGCACTAGCCGGACCCTGCGTAGCGCGCGGATTTCCGGCTAGCCGAATCAGCAGGGCGCTCTTCGCCAGGGTGGTCTAGTGCCAATTTAGACTCGCGGCCCGCGTAGAGTCCTTTTTTAGGAATGATAGCGAAGGACGTCGCAACGATCTCACCCAATAAATCAGACACTTGCGAGAGTCTTTCCCCTCTATGCGGCGGCTTCGCATTTGCACTCCAATACCCAATTACTAGTCGCGGCCTTCGGAAGCGATGGTGATGTAGGGCAAGGAGTGTACGGGGAAGAATAGTGAATGAGAGCCAGAACAGCTTTTCGTTGAAAAAGCGTTTAATTGTCGTCGAAGGCGCGTCCCCCGCGTTGTCTACGGAACCCGAAAGCAAACAAAAGCTTCGAGGTACTGGCTTAACGCATCCCTCCAGCTGGCCCTCGGTTCGACGAGGACTTTTCTTGGTCCTTCTTTTTCTTCTACCCTTCTCAAGCACACCTCTCACGCTTGCTCAGAATAAAGGCGACACGCCGAACCTCTTGGACATGAGCCTGGAGGACTTGATGTCCGTCGAAATCGATTCCGTCTACGGCGCTTCCGGGTTCAAGCAGAAGGTAACCGAAGCACCTGCCTCCGTCACTATCGTTACGTCCGATGAAATCCAAAAACACGGCTACCGGACTCTCGCTGACATCCTGAGGAACGTCCGCGGTTTCTATGTCACTTACGACCGGAATTATAGCTACTTGGGAGTGCGCGGGTATGGACCTCCGGGAGACTACAACAGCCGCATCGCAGTCTTGATCGATGGCCACCGGCTTAACGACAGCATCTACGGCGCAGCGCTGATTGGAACGGAATTCCCGCTGGACGTCGACCTGATCGACCGCGTCGAAGTCATCCGCGGACCCAACTCCTCCCTTTATGTTGCCAGTGCCTTCCTGGGGGTCATCAACGTCATCACCAAGCGGGGCCGGGATATGCAGAAGGTGAGTGTGGCAGGCGAGGTGGCCAGCTATGGCACCTATCAGGGCCGCGTCAGCTACGGCAATAAGTTCAAGAACGGCTTGGAACTGCTTTTTTCGGGCTCCTTCTATGATTCCCATGGGCAAGACCGGCTTTTCTTCCAGGAATTCAACAACCTTGCGAACAACAACGGCATTGCAGTGAACGCCGACGATGAGGAGTTTCATCAGTTGTTTGCTAACGCCTCCTGGAACCACTTCACATTGCAGGGAGTCTTTGGATCCCGGGAGAAGGGCATCCCCACCGCTCCCTTCGGAACCGTCTTCAACGTCACCGGGACCCGCACCGTCGATGCGCGAGGCTACCTCGATCTGCAATACGATCGCAAGCTTGGCCATGGCTGGAACCTTACCAACCGGAGCTACTACGATCAGTTTAATAACGATGGCACTTATGTTTATGATTTCTCCGCTTCGGGCGGACCTTCCCGGGTGTTGAACAAAAATTTCGCCCACGGCAAATGGTGGGGCGATGAAGTGGCTGTCTCCAAGCAGATTCTTGAGGGGCAGCGTTTAAGCGTCGGCTTCGAATTCCGGGACAACTTTGAGGAAAATCAGGGAAATTATAACCTGCAACCCTTCCTTCAGTATTTTAGTGACTATAGGACCTCAAATACATTCTCCATTTACGCTCAGGATGAAATTCACCTGCGCAAGAACTTGGTATTGAATCTGGGCCTGCGCTACGACCACTATTCGACATTTGGCGGTACTACCAACCCGCGTGCCGCTCTCATCTATGGCCCTGGCGAAAAAACAACTTTCAAGTTTCTTTACGGCCAGTCCTTTCGTGCTCCCAACAACTTCGAGCTTTTCTATGCGGCGCCCGGAAATGAAGCCGACCCGCTTCTCCGGCCCGAAACCGTCAAGACCATGGAGCTGGCCTGGGAGCAATACTTTGCCAACCATTTCCGGATGACGCTCTCGGGGTTTTATTATCCCATTCGCAGTCTGATCAGTGAGCAACTAGACTCCGCAAATGGAAATGCTTTTTTCACCAACGCCGGATCGCTGAATCTTCGCGGCCTGGACTTTGAATTGAAGAGAAGATTGCCGGGCGGCCTGGAGGGTACGGTCAGTTACTCTTTTCAGAATGCAACGAATCTGAGCACTCGCATACCCGTCACGAATTCTCCGAAACACCTGGCCCAGGCAAGCCTTAGCGTACCGCTCATCCAACAAAAGCTGTTCGCCAGCATGGATCTTCAGTACGTCAGTAAGAGAGCAACTCTGACAGGCCAATCTACGGCAGGTTACGCCGTTCCAAACGTCACCCTCTTCAGCGGGAAGATCTTAAGTGGATGGGAACTCTCAGCAAGCCTATATAACATTTTTAAACACGCATATGCCGACCCTGGCGGCCAGGGCCTGGCGGAAAGCGTTCTCGTTCAGAATGGCCGGAGCTTTCGACTCAAAGTTGGGTACAGATTTCGATGATGAGTATTCGTCGGCAAAAGCGCATTCACGGAGGAGCGGGATGGCATCGGCACGCGGATTTCATCGTCAGAGCTGATTCGCTCCGAATCCAGCGATTCTCCATCCTCCTTGTCACCGCCAGCTGGTTTTTCTTGAGTGTTTCTCCCATCGCGGTTTCGCAGAATGAGGAGAGCGCGGAGTACACGGTCAAACTCGCTTTTCTGTACAACTTTACCAAGTTTGTCGAGTGGCCCCCCGACACTTATCGCGATCCGAGCGCGCCCCTGGTGATCTGCGTCGTCGGTCACGATCCCTTCAGGCAAGACCTCGAGGGAGAGTTGCGGACTCGCACAGTGGGTGGTCAACAGTCGGAGAAACCCAGGGATTCGCAGTGCTCGGCGGAATCATCAATCTGACTGTGGAAGGAAACAATATCCGCTTTGAAATCAATCTGCTCGCGGCCGAACGCGCCGGCCTGAAGATCAGTTCTCGGCTTCTCAGCATTGCGAGAATCGTGAAAGAACAGGATCACGGATGGACGAATTGATACCTCGCACAAATCTTGCGTGAAAATCAGGTCCGAAGCCATCGCTAACTATTTCAGCTATTTCTTCACGTACTTTTTCACATCCATCGTGAATTCCGCCCCATAAATATTTCCGCGCGCGTCTGCCGCGACCCCTTCGGGTGACGTCGAGCCCGGCGGAGGTGGATAGGGCCCCACATCGGGCACCAAGTACTTCACTGAGCCGTCTTTCGCGCTCCCGATGCGAATGCCGCGCCGGCAACCGGG
>Ga0207152_1074_pt1 | contig 21936 bp, 15 predicted proteins | sample Alteio_BWMinHeat_30_FD_153590 | JGI IMG/M metagenome (GOLD analysis project Ga0207152, IMG submission 153590) | Enriched cells from forest soil in Barre Woods Harvard Forest LTER site, Petersham, Massachusetts, United States -... | ecosystem: Environmental > Terrestrial > Soil > Temperate forest >... | reverse complement strand
GAACAGCAACATCAAATTTCGCGTGGCATCCAATCCCGAATTCCTGCGCGAAGGGACGGCAGTTGGAGATTTCTTTCATCCCGACCGCATCGTCGTGGGCGTGGAAGATCCATCGTCGGCCGCGGAACTGCTGGAAATTTATCGGCCGATTCTTGAAAAAACCTTCCGGTGCCCCGTGCATAACGGAACTTGTCCGCCGGGCCACAAAGCGGAATTTCTGGTCACGACCATCAACAGTGCGGAACTGATCAAGCACGCTTCCAATTCGTTTCTCGCGTTGAAAATCAGCTACGCGAACGTCATCGCGGATCTCTGTGAAAAAATCGGCGCGAATGTTGAGGAAGTCACGCATGCCATGGGCCTCGACGAGCGCATTGGCGGGCAATTTCTGAAGGCTGGGTTGGGCTATGGAGGTTTTTGTTTTCCCAAAGATGTTCAGGCGTTCGTCCATTTGTCGGCGTCGGTGGGCGTGGACTTTGACATGCTGAAGGCCACCGAACGCGTGAATAAGCAACGTATCGACCGCTTTTTTGAAAAAATCCGTCAGGCCCTTTGGGTAGTGAAAGGCAAACACGTGGCGGTGCTGGGGCTTGCGTTCAAGGCTAATACAGACGACATCCGGTTCGCACCGGCGCTGGAAGTAGTGAAACGGTTGATTGAAGAGGGCGCAGTGGTCCACGCAACGGACCCCCAGGCGATGTCGCGCACTAAGGCACTCTTTCCGCAGGTGCACTATCACGAGAGCCCATACGAGGCTTTGCGCGAGGCGGATGCCGCGCTGGTTTGCACGGAATGGGATGTCTTTCGAAAGCTCGATTGGGATCGCGCGGGAAAAATGATGGCGCGCAAATTGGTGATCGATGGACGGAATCTCTATTCCCCGCAAGTCATGCGTGACAAAGGCTTTGAGTATTTTTCGTTCGGCAGAGCTTAGAAATCAGATCAGCAAACAGGGTCTTTCCAAAACGCCTCAGCCTGCGGACATTTCGCTGCCTGTTTCCTGATTACTGATATCTGATCTCTATTCCGCAATCGGGCAATGCCTATTTCTGATTGAAGACTTGCTTGAAATACGCGAGGGTCAGCTTTAGCCCTTCTTCCAAGCCAACCTTAGGCTCCCATTTCAGGATGCGCTTCGCTTTTGAGATATCCGGACAGCGGCGCTTGGGATCGTCCTGCGGGAGCGGCTCGAACACCAGGGGCGGCGCGTTCTCAAAATGTTTGCGAATGCGTTCGGCAAATTCCAGGATGTTGATCTCCTGGGGGTTGCCGATGTTCACCGGCAAGTGTTCGTCCGACATCATCAAGCGATAGATGCCTTCGATCAGATCCGAGACGTAGCAGAAGCTGCGCGTCTGCTTCCCATCGCCATAAATTGTGAGAGGGTTCCCGCTGAGCGCCTGGAAGACGAAATTGGGCAGCGCGCGACCATCGTTCAGGCGCATGCGCGGCCCGTAAGTATTGAAGATGCGCACGATGCGCGTGTCCACGCCGTGAAAGCGGTGATAGGCCATGGTCATGGCTTCGGCGTAGCGCTTGGCTTCGTCGTAAACTCCGCGCGGGCCGACGGGATTGACGTGCCCCCAATATTCCTCGTGTTGTGGCGAAATCTCCGGATCGCCGTAGCACTCGCTCGTAGAGGCCAGGAGGAATTTTGCATTTTTCGCCAGCGCCAGGCCCAGGGCGTTGTGTGTGCCCAAAGCGCCCACCTTTAGCGTAGGAATGGGCAGCTTCAAGTAATCGACGGGGCTGGCCGGTGAAGCAAAGTGAAGCACATAGTCCACTGGGCCGGCGACGTCGATGTAATTCGAGACGTCCGCGCGTGCGATGCGGAATTTCGGATGCTTCATCAAATGCCCGACGTTGGAATCCACCCCGGTGACGAGGTTGTCCAGAGCGAGGACGTCCCATCCCTCCGCGAGAAGTCGTTCGCAGAGATGTGATCCCAGAAAACCTGCGCCGCCGGTAACCACTGCCCGCATGCAATTCCTCCCAAAAAAGCAATTTGTCAGTGTAGCGTGAGCGCCGCCGATTGACCACTTCCGCGGCGCGGGATAGCATGCGCCCATTCGCCAAATGCCAGACCATGCCAATGCCTTCTCAGCTTTCTTTCCCTGTTCCCGGGTGCGGCGCGTCCTCCTTACCATTGGTATATCGAGCGCGGTTCTTGCCGTTGTCTTTTTTTTCGGCGTGGGACGATGGCTGGTGGTGGAGGATCCCCTAGCGAAGGCGCGGGCCATCGCAGTGCTCAGCGGTGGCATGCCATCGCGGGCAAAAGAGGCAGCGAAGCTTTATAGCGAAGGATACGCACCAGAAATCTGGCTAACCCATTCCGCGGAGCCAGGAGAAAAACTCGCGGCGATGAACATTCCCTTCGCCGGTGAAGAGTATTACAACGTCCGCGTACTGATTCACGAAGGCGTGCCTACCTCAGCGATCCACGTCCTCGAACCTCCCATCGTAAATACCGCGGATGAGATGAACGTGATAGCGGCTGCACTGCGCGGCGAAAAGGACCGCACGGTGATTATTGTGACGACCAAGGCGCACACCCGGCGAGTGCGATTGTTGTGGCGAAAAACCGCGTCGGGGGCGGGCCGTGCCATTGTGCGCGCGGCTTCCGACGACCCGTTCGATGCCCGCCACTGGTGGCGTAATACCGGGGATGCCCTCGATGTTGTGCGCGAAGTCCTTGGCCTGTTAAATGCATGGATGGGGCAGCCTCTGCGTCCGGGTCGATGAGCGTGAGTGCGGACGCAACGCTCCGGCACTCCATAAAAAGCCTAGAAAAAGAAGAACCGCTTGCGGCGCGGGGGCTTCTCCTCTGCAATTTCCGGCACATGCGGCAATTCCCGGCCTTCGAATGCCGCCAACGGATTGTCCAGGAACAACGCGCAAGCCTTCTCTTCGCCGAACTGCTCCAAAACCGCATCGTAGGCCGGTCGCAGGCGCAGTGGACGCTTTCGGGTATTGTGCGCGTCACTCGCTACAAAATGGACCAGCCCTTCGCGGATCCATTTCAGCGCGTCTCGCTGAGACGCTGCGCCGAAAGTTCCTGAAATCGAGCTGCTGGTAACCTGCACGAAGCAGCCCTGGCGCACCCATTTTTTCAGGCGTTCCGGATGGGCCTGCAGGATGCGGTTGCGTTCCGGGTGAGTGATCACCGGGCGCAGCCCGGCAAGCTGAATCTCGTGAAGAGTTTGATCCATCCCCGGAGGGATGGAAATCTCGTTGAACTCCACAAGCAAATAGTCGCGCTGATTGAGACAAAAGGGCGAGGCATCAGCGCGCAGGGATGCAAGATTCTCCGGATTAAGATGAAAATCGCAACCGGTGGCCAGTTGCAGCCGCTGGCCGATCCTGGATTGCAACTCATCCCGAATCCGGCGCACGCGCGCGAAATCGAAATGGTACTCGCTGCTGGAATGTGGCGTCGCCACAACGTGCGTGATGCCATCCGCGACGGCCGACTCCGCCATGGCAATAGACTCTTCCATGGTGGCAGGGCCGTCATCGAGCCCCGGCAGGATGTGGCAATGCACATCGACCATTCCGGCTACCCTCTCCCTACTGCCACCACGCTGCGAAGGCCTGCCAAGCCCCCAAAACAAACAACACACCCGCGAAGATTTGCCGCATCCTGACCGGTTCGATCCCTTTCACAAGATGCCCGCCCAGGATGCCGCCGAGAAAGATACCGGGGATCAACAATAGACCAGTCTTCCACGAAACAAACCCTCCCCGCGCATAGGCTAGAAGCGCCAGGATGCCGGTAGGCGGAATCAAGGCAATCAAACTTGTCCCCTGTGCGCGGTGCTGACTGAAGGCAAACAGCAGCCCCAAGAGTGGCACGAGAAGAACGCCTCCGCCAATCCCGAACACTCCGGAAGCAACTCCGCAAATGCCGGCTACCGTAAGGATGCCGGCGCTTCGTCCAATCCCATCAGGCATGGGATGTCTCCTCAGCGCCGCGGTTTTGCCGCCCTTCGAGCTGCGATTTTCTCCAGAGCAGTAAGGCGGAAAGCATCAGAAAACAGCCGAACATACCTTCCAGGTGACGAGATGGCATGGGAAGCGCAATCAAGCTGCCTGCAAAGGCGCCGACGAGCATCCCCAGCGCGCACAGGATGCCCGCCTTCAAATCCACCTGGCCCTGCTTCCAGTATTCGCGCAAAGCGCCCAATCCGATTGGCGGCAATAGAATGAAGAGCGAAGTGCCCTGGGCCATGTGCTGATCCATGTGCAGCAAATAGACCATGGCCGGCACCAGCACCACGCCTCCGCCGATGCCCAAGAGGCCGACCAATACTCCGCTCACGAGCCCGAGTAGAAGAATGACGAGTGTCATGTAGATCGAAACGTTTCTCGCTAAAGGCGTTTTCAGTCAAATAAGCCTCTCTTATCTTCCTCTGTCCCGGCCCCTGCGGCAACAGCCTCCCGTAAACAAGCTGTAACACTGCGAAATGCGCGTGTTTTTTTGTTTGCATGGAACCTGTTATATTGGCTTGTCTTTGTCACACCGGCTCTGTGGCCTGCTGCTGTACCGCGGCGAGAGATGACGGTGGATCCCCGAAAACGTAAATCAACTGACGCCGACGAAGTCGGCCTCAAAGACAACGAGGAGTGCGACGCTAGTCATGCCAATCGACCGGAAACCTGAATTCTTCAAAGGCGCCCAACTTAAGGTCGCTATTATCGGCTGCGGCTACGTGGGCCTGCCGCTGGCGTTGCGCTTTGCCGAAGCGGGGCACAAAGTCACGGGATTTGACACCGACCCGAACAAGGTGAGCATGCTCAATGCCGGCAAGTCCTACATCGAGCACATTCCTCAAAACAAGATCCAGCAGTTCGTCAATAGCCGGCATTTCAGCGCAACGACGGATTTCGCGAAACTGAAAGAAGCCGACGCCATTCTGATTTGCGTGCCCACCCCGCTCGATGAACGCCGCGAACCGGATTTGAGCTACGTCGAGCAGACGGCCATTTCCATCTATCCTCATCTCCAGAAGGGCCAGTTGGTGGTTCTCGAATCGACGACCTACCCAGGGACGACGGAAGAACTCGTCCTTCCCATCCTGGAAAAGAGCGGGCTGCGCTGCGCCATCGCTGCGGGCCCTGACAGCGAGAATATCGGTTGCGATTTCTACCTGGCGTTTTCACCGGAGCGGGAAGATCCCGGCAACAAACAGTTCGGCCTGGCGCAAATCCCCAAGGTCGTTGGAGGGCTGAACCCGCCGAGCGGCCGCGCTGCCGTATCGCTCTACACCCAAGTTGTCGCAAGGGTTGTGCCGGTCAGCTCCACGCGTGCTGCGGAAATGGCCAAGCTGCTGGAGAACATTTTCCGCTGCGTAAACATCGCGCTTGTCAACGAGCTCAAACAGCTCAGCTTGCGCATGAACATTGACATCTGGGAAGTGATCGATGCCGCGGCCACCAAACCTTTTGGCTTCATGCCGTTTTATCCGGGCCCGGGACTCGGCGGTCACTGCATTCCAGTGGACCCGTACTATCTTTCATGGAAAGCGCGCGAGTATGATTTTTCCACGCGCTTCATCGAACTGGCTGGCGAAGTCAACACAGCGATGCCCTATCACGTCGTGGACGCCGTTGCGAATTCGTTGAACGATCATAAGAAGAGTATGAAAGGCTCCAAGCTCCTGGTACTGGGCGTGGCGTACAAGAAAGACGTGGATGACCTGCGCGAATCGCCCACGCTGAAGATTATGCAGCTTCTGCAACAACGCGGGGCTGTGCTTGACTACAACGACCCCTACTTTCCGCAGCTTCACAAGATGCGGCATTACAATTACGAGAACATGAAGTCCGTGCCGCTGAATCCGCAGACGCTCGGAAGCTACGACGCCGTGATCATCGCAACCGACCATTCGAGCTACGACTACGTAGCCATTGTCGACGCCGCCAAACTGGTGATCGACACGCGCAACGCCACGCGGCGTGTGATGCGCCACCGCGAAAAAATCGTTCTCTGTTAGGCACCCATGGCGTCCCACGCCGAAGAAATTCGCCGCCAGCTCGAGGAAAGCGCTCGCGTCAAGCAGAACTTTTCTAATGAGCTTGTCGAACGGATCGCTGCGTTCGCGGAGAAATCCGCGGCAGCCTTGCGGACCGGAGGAAAGCTGGTTTTTTTCGGAAACGGGGGCAGCGCCGCGGATGCGCTCCATCTTGCCGCGGAACTGGTAGTCCGGTTGCGCGCGGAACGCAAAGGCCTTGCTGCGCTTGCGCTCACCACAAATCCTTCGGTGCTGACCGCCGCTGGCAACGACTACGGTTTCGAGCAGATCTTCTCGCGTCAGATCGAATCGCTTGTGGCGCCCCAGGATGTTCTGGTCGCGCTCTCGACTAGTGGAAACAGCGTTAATATTCTGCGCGGCGTGGAAGCGGGGCGCGCGCGCGGCGCCTATCAGGTGGCGTTCACAGGTGAAACGGGCGGCGTGTTAGCCCATAGGGTGGATTTACTGCTCAACGTTTCCTCGTGCGATCCCCAGCGCATTCAGGAAGCTCACATCACCATTGGCCACATTGCCTGCTCGCTAATCGAAAAGCTGGCTTGCGCGTGAATCCCGCCGCGTGGGCATAGGTTCGCGGCCCTCGCAAACTTCTCACTTCGACTTCACTAATTCCACACGCGCGGTCGCAAACGGTAAGACTGCTTCGAGCAACACCGGGAGTCGCGCCGCGGTATTGGCGAGGTACAGCGTGAAACTCGCATCCTTCATTTCCGCGCCGTTTTCGAACACTCGAATATTTATCTTGGACGCGGTGTAATTCCCTGCGGGGACATTAACGCCCGACGACGTGCTCCCGAGCTTGGCGCGCACGTCGTACAATTTGTGCCCATCGTAAACCGGGCTGCGCACTTCCGGCGTTTTCGCCCAATCGACATTGCGCAAGTATTGCATCATGCCGAGAGGATCGCGCGTGCCGGGCAAAACACGCGCCGCCGTGGCATCCCCAGGGGCAGGCTCGTTCGCGGCGGGCGTCATGCGCTGCACGGATTCGACTTTCTGGCCGCGCTCGCTGAGGTGCATCTCATATTGCAGGCTCGTCAGCGCGCCGGCTTCACTGTACGAGTCGAACTGGTCATCCAGCTCAAAAACCATGCGCAATGGATTTTCGGTGTGCACAAACGCCTGGAGGTGCCAGGTGCTCTTCCCCAGAAAATTGCCGCGGCTCGCCACCTGCAGCTTCAGGTTCGCCACGTTGTCCAGCTTGGAGACATTGGCCGTGAATTCAAGAATCTCGCCCGCCCTCAGGAGCGGCCCCGATTCGACGGCAGGCGGAGCCTTCTTGGCCTCCGTGGGCACTGCTGACTTCGTCGGCGCCGCATCTGCAGGCTTTTCACGGGTGGGCTCTTCATGAAAACCGGGCGGCTCCGGAGCCGGCGCATCAGGAAGGGGTTGATTGCTTCTGGCATGCAGCCAGTAAAACGCTCCGGCCGCGCAGCCCAGCGCGGCAATGGCAGTGAGTCCCAATGTGAGTCGCCGGCTCATGCTTTTTGTGTGACGCTCCCTGGAAACAGCCCTTTGCCAGCGGCGCTTCCGTCGTACAATATCTTTCTGTACGCGGAAATCATCCGGCTTGGTTCGCCGGCTCGCCGCGAACTACGAGCGTATCAAAACGCGGGCCGGGCGTCTTTCCCAGGTTCGCTTCCGTTCCAGCCGCTGTCAGTGGCTCGCGGAATGGATCGTTGGCCGGCATCAGGCCACAGGTGCTAGGAGGATTTCCCGAATGCGCTACGTCGTCACAGGCGGCGCCGGATTCATCGGTTCGAACACGGTCGACGAACTCGTCCGCCGCGGTCATAGCGTCGTCGTTCTCGACGACCTCTCCTCCGGCAAAGAAGAAAATCTGGCTGAAATCCGAAATAAGATTACTTTCATCAAGGGCAGCATCACAGACATCGAAGTCGTGCGGAAAGCCATGCACGAAGCAGAATTCGTCTTGCACCTTGCGGCCCGCACCTCCGTGCCGCGCTCGGTGAAGGACCCCATCGAGACCAATAAGATCAACATCGATGGCACACTCAACATTTTGGTAGCGGCCAAAGAGATGAAGGTCAAGCGCGTGGTCTTCGCCGCGTCATCCTCGGCTTACGGCGAGACGCCCACGCTCCCCAAAGTGGAGACCATGCAGCCGCAGCCCATTTCCCCTTACGGTGTCACCAAGTACGTCGGCGAACTTTACGGGCAGACATTCGGCCGCTGCTACGGCCTGGAAAACGTTTCACTCCGCTACTTCAATATTTTTGGGCCTCGGCAGGATCCCGGCTCGCCCTACTCCGGCGTGCTCGCCAAGTTCTGCACGGCGTTTCTTGAGGACACCCAGCCGGTGGTCTTCGGCGACGGCGAGCAGACCCGTGACTTCACCTTCGTCGAAAACGCCGTGCAGGCCAATTTACTGGCCTGCGAGGCACCCAACGTTTCTGGAAAAACGTTCAATGTCGGCACAGGCGGACGCACTTCTTTGAATGACGTCCTTCGCGCTCTTGGAAAAATAACGGGCAAGCCCTTGGAAGCCAAGTACGAACCCGCACGCGATGGCGACATCCGTGATTCGCAAGCGGATATCTCTCAAGCGCGTGAATTCCTGGGTTACGATCCCCAGGTCGCTTTCGAAGAGGGACTCGCACGCACATTCGAGTGGTATCGCTCCGCGCAAGCGAAGCCCGCAGAGAAATCAGAAAAGTGACTGGCGGCTAGACGCCAGTCACTCCTCACCAATCAGCAGCTCACGGTTGCGCGGTCCTACCGTAGTTCAGTGGCTCGCCGGCCTTCGGCACGTCGTAGTTGTTCCAGAACCACAGCGGCTCCAGTTTCTTCTGTTCGGGCCACACTTGACTCAGCGTGTCGCCTTCGAACAGTTCGCCGTTCTTCATCACCCAGTGTATGGTGTTCGAATTGTGGATGTCGTCCAGCGGGCTTTTATCGAAAATCACGAGGTCCGCCAGTTTTCCAGTCTCGATCGAGCCGAGCTCTTCCGGCCTCCCGATAATCTTCGAACCGTTTACGGTAGCGCATTTCAGCACTTCGAGTGGCGTCATGCCTCCGCTCGCCAGCATCCACATTTCCCAGTGATAGCCGATCCCTTGCATCTCGCCGTGGCTGCCCACTCCGACCAGTCCTCCCGCGCGGAGCAATTTGGCCATCTGCGCCGCCAGCTTGGGAAATTCATATTCGTCCTTGCGGAACCAGCCTGGCCGGCGCTTGGTTCTCTGGTCGATCACGCGGTGCGGCGTGAAGCGATTCAGCTTGGCGCTGTCGTGGACTTCGCTGTTCTCGAACCAGTAATCTTCGCCGAACGGCCCGCCGTAATTCACGATCAGCGTCGGCGTCTCCGCTATTCCCGACTTTGCAAACATCTGCAGGACGTCGTTGTAGAGCGGCGTGATCGGCAGGGTGTGCTCGTTTCCGTGGAAGCCGTCGATGACATGCGTCAGGTTGAGCTTCAGGTCCAGCGCGCCTTCCGTCGTTGGCATCATTTCCAGTTCTTTCGAGGCTTGCACCATATACTGCCGCTGCTTGCGACTGCCCACCACGTAGCTCTTGATATTGTGCGTGCCGTAGTATTTGCGGTATTTCGTCAGCACGCCCTTGACTTCCTCGGCGGACTGGAAATTATTGTCGGAGAATACGCCGGGGCCCGTTGAGAACGCGCGCTGCCCCAGGATGTCGCCGCTGTCCACCAGGTCCTGATACGCGAACATGTCGTTCGTGCCGGTCTGCACGTCCAGTCCCGCGGTCACTCCATAGGCCAGATTTGCGAGGAACGACCAGTTCTGCGTATCCAGAATGCCGCGCCGGATTTCCGTCCAATGCGCGTGCGTATCAATGAACCCCGGCGAGATGGTCTTGCCGGTCACGTCGAACACTTTCGCCCCCGCCGGCACGCTGCCCCTTGCACCCACGCTCTTGATGCGATTGTTCTCCACGACGATGTCGGCGTTCTTCAGGACTTCATCTTCTTTTCCGCCCTTCATCGTAACGACCGTCGCGCCGCGCAGCACAATCGTGCCTTTCGGAGTCTTCCGCGGAACCTCGAGCGTGACCGCGATTTCCTGGACGTCCTTCTCCTGTTCCTTCAGTTTCTTTTCCTCTTTTTTCTCTTCTTTCTTTTCTTCTTTCTTGGCATCCGCGGTTTGTGCCGCAGCATCTTTCTTGTCCGCGTCTTTCTTGTCCTTATCGGCGTCCTTGGAGTCCGCATCTTTCTTCTCGCCGTCCTTCTTGTCGCCTTCTTTCTTTTCGTCCTTCGGCGGTTCGAACGAAATAGCGCTCAGCGGCTCGCGAAAGAGGCTTGCGCCAATGGCCCACGTGATTGTCTTCCCTTCATCGGCCCATGCAAAATAGTCCGCGCCAATGTCCGTCAACCGCTTCACCGGCACGGCAGGCGTTGCCACGTTCACGGTTGGCGCCTCGCCGCCGACCACCGGCATGGCGATCAAATAAAGCTGATTGCTCACATGAGCCAATGCCCATTGGCCATCGGGGCTAGGTTGAATGTCATCAGCCGAAATGGGCTCCTCGGCAAAATACGCCCCTTGCCCCTTCACCACGATGTGCGTTCGCCGGTCGGTTCCGTCGTAGCGCAAGGACACCAGTCCCTGCGGCGTGTAGACGTAAATGCGGTCTTTCTCATTCGTGAAGTGCGGTCCGCCCGCTCCGCGCGCAGGAAGGATCAGGTTGGCATCCCCGCCACTCGAGGGGAGCCACACGAGGTCGGCATTCCCGGTTTGCCCGCCGTCGAACGTGCTGTTTTCCCGGTCATACGCGTTGCCGCGCAGCAACACAATCTTGCTGCCGTCGGGCGACCACGCCGGATTGCTGTACACCGCAAGCGACTTCGAAAGTTGCTGTGGCGTTCCGCCCGCCGCGGGAATTTTCCAGAGCTGCCCGCCCGCGCTCGACCACGTCACATACGCGATGGACTCACCGTCTGGCGACCACGCCGGCTGGAATTCCGGCAAGTTGCTGCTGGTCAGGCGCTGTGGCTTTCCACCCGGCAAATCCATCGTGTAGAGATGCGTCATCGCGGAAAACGCGAGCTTCTTGCCATCCGGCGATTCCACCGGCTCCATGATCAAACGCACTTTCACCGGCCCTTGTTCCACTTTCTGCGGAAAATCCAATTTTGGCCCCAGGTCTTGCGAAACCTGCGCGGTGAAAGGAATAATTTTGTCCGTACCTGTGGCAAGATCCAGCCGCTTGATCTTTCCATCCTGGTTGTAAATGATTTCTTTTCCATCCGGCAAGAAGGCGTAGCCGGGGAAAACATCCCGCGTGAAGAGCGATTCCTGATCGTCGCGCGTCACCGGATACTTCACCCAGCGGTCTTCGCCGGTTTCTAAGTTGCGCAAGCGCAACCCGGATTCCGTCTCGTAGCGCGTCACATAGAGAATCTGCTTTCCATCCGGCGACAGCACCGGACGAAACGCGCTCTTGATCTGGTTGATGATGTTGTCTTCGTCGCCGGTCTTGCGGTCGCGCCGGGCGATGTGCCATGACGGAAACTGCTGGTTGTACGCCAGCGAGCCCAGCTTCGTTGCGTAGTAAAGATACTTGCCGTCCGCGGAAGCCACCACGCCCACGGCGTTGGGACGCAGATTCCTTGGCGTTGTGGGCGTTGGTTTCGACTTCGTGATCTGCACGCCCGTGCCTCCGTCCACGTGGTACATCCAGATTTCGCTCGACCCGATCCCAAACGCTGCTTTTGAAACGAAAATATACTTCCCGTCCGGCGCCCAGCTGGGCGATGTGAAGTCGCTGTTCGGGTCTTTTGAGACTTGCTTCACACTCGTGCCGTCCGGATGCATGATCCAGATGTTCTCGCTGCCCTCGCGGTCGGAAACGAACGCAATCCATTTTCCGTCCGGAGAAAACCGCGGCTGGCTATCAAACGCCATCCCGCCGGAGATCAGCTTCGCTTGGCCGCCCTCGATCGGCAGCGTAAAGGTGTCCCCGATCAATTCGAACACAATCGTCTTGGCGTCCGGCGAAACGTCCAGCGAAAGCCAGGTGCCCTCGTCCGTGGTAAATTCAACCTTGCGGCCGGATTTGAGTGGCAGTCCCTTCTTTTCATCTTTTTTGTCGCTCTTTTTCTCGTCCTTCTTTTCTTCTTTCTTGTCTTTCTCCTGCTCGGCGGTATCCTGCGAAATTGCCGCCGCCTTCAGCGCAGCTGCGCTTCCGAAAAACAAACCGGCTGACATCGCCAACACCTTCCACCACTTCACCAAGCGCAAACTGGGCTGCTTCGCAATCATGCTGTTTCCCTCCGTACCTTTTTTCAAATGTCGATACCGGATTTATGGCCTGGCACAGCCGGAGCAATCGGCGGGCCGGATGACACAACTTTCCCCGCACTTGGACGGACGCGGAATAGAACCGTCTCAGTCAAAGAACTCCAATTCTAGGGTTCCTCCTCCTCTGCTTCGCCTCCCCGGCCTACCCTTCCCTGAGGCGGTGCGGGAACGATATGCGGAATGCCCGCATCGTTCATTTTCTTGTTCAGCGCCGGCAAATCCTCTTCCGCGATCTTCTTCACCTGCGCGGACGCATCGCTCACGAGCGGCGTCAATTCCGCCAGTTTGTCTTTCTGCTGGCCGCCTGGCGCTGCAGCAAATCCATCCAGGTCCGACAGCAGATCCTGCACCTGGCCGGGAAGCGGCTCGGGCTTCCATTCGAATGGCGGGCCGGCGTTGCCGAGTCCTTCGCGCTCGCGAACAAATTTCTCCGCAACCCCGTCTACTTTTTTCTGCAGCTCGTCGGCAGCCTTGACGATATCGTCAGGAATCTTCGCCGTGCTGGATTTTCCTGCGTCTTTCTTCCACTGCTCCCGCGCCGTTTTCAGCGCCGTTTGTATCCCCTCGATGCTTCTGCGGTCCTTGTCCGTGGTCTTGGCCATGGCATAGAGCTGGCCAATGGCTTCACGCCTCGCCGCGCGGTCCGCGGCGGAGATCACGATGCGCGTGTCCTCTTCTACTGTCACTTTTTGCGTGGCTTCCTTGTCACCGACCTTGATCTTTACGGTGTACTCCCCCGGCTCGACAAAGGGTCCGAGCGGCCCAAACCCGTAGCCCGCGGCGATGGCTTCCAGTTGCTCCGGTGTTGGCTCCGCCGGCGAATTCCACCGGAGATCCCAGCTCGCACGATTCACGCCGGCTGCGCCCGGCCCGTCGAACTCGCGCACCAGCTTTCCCTCTTTGTCGGTAACGCTGATTTTTACCTTGCCTTCCTTTTTCGCAGCTGCATCGTCCTTCGCTTTCTCCGCCGCCGCATCTTTCTCGTCCTTATCATCCTTGTCTTTCTTCGGCGCTTCCGCAGGCACAGCTTCCTTCAGGTAGTAATTCAGAATCGCTCCGTACGGTGGATTCTTTGCAATGAACATTTTCTGGCCCGCGCTCCAGCGCCGGTTGCGCAAGTGCCAGGTAGTAGCCGCGCGTGGCGGGAAGAAAGTCAGCGGTGAAGCCACCACGCTGGCATCCATCTTTTCGATCGGCGTCATGTCATCAAAAACCCAGATGGACCTCCCGTGCGTCGCCAACACCAGGTCGTTCTCCCTCGCCTGAATCTCGATGTCATCCACGGGCACCGTCGGGAAATTATTTTTCAGCGCCGTCCAATTCACTCCACGATCCCAGGACACCCACAGGCCGAATTCCGTCCCGGCGAACAAAAGATTCGTGCTCCGCGGATGCTCGCGCACCACGTGCACGCTCCCCGCCGAATCCGGAATCCCGTTGCGGATGGCTTTCCAGCTTTCGCCGTAATCGTTGGTCGCGAAAATATAAATGTTGTAGTCGTCCCCGCGGTGTCCATCGAACGTTACGAAAGCCGCGCCTTCGCCCGTCCTTGACGCCACCACACGGCTCACATACGTCCCCTTTGGAACGCCCGGCACTTTCAGCGCCACGTTCTTCCACGTTTTTCCGCCGTCGCGCGTGACCTGCACGTTGCCGTCATCCGTCCCCACCCACAGCACATTCGCCGTCAGCGGCGATTCGCTCAACGTCGTAATTGTCGGGTATTCCTGGACACCATCGTGCCGAGACAATGTGTTTTTGTCCGGCGTCTTGCCAAAGACTTGTAGCTTGTTGCGGTCTGCCCCGGTGGTTAGGTCGCCGCCTAGCCGCGTCCAAGTGTCTCCGCGGTCCGTCGACTTGAAGAGAAAATTTCCACCGTAATAGACGGTGGTGTGTTCATGCGCGGAAACCGCCACCGGCGAATTCCACTGGAACCGGTAGTGCGGCTCTCCCGCCTTCGCTTCCGGTCGTATTGAGCGCTGCTGCTCCGTGCGCAAATCGCGCCGGTCGATGAAGCCATCCTGCGACTCCGTATAGACAATCCACGGCTCCACGTTATCGATGGCCGCATAAAATCCGTCGCCGCCATGAATCACCTGCCAGTCCTCATTGGCAATGCCGTCCCGCGCCAGCGTTTGCACCGGCCCGCACCAGCTCCCGTTGTCCTGCAAGCCGCCGCAGATGTGGTAAGGCTTCTCGTTGTCGAGGCTAACCTCATAAAACTGTCCGATCGCGATAGTGTTGAGGAAGTCCCAGGTTTTCCCCGCGTCATAGCTCCAGTGAATCCCGCCGTCCGAACCCGTAATCATGTGATTCGAATCCGCCGGATCGATCCACATGGCGTGAAAATCGCCGTGAATCTTCTGCACTCGCTGCGTCGAAAACGTTTTCCCGCCGTCTTCCGAATAAAACATCGCCGCGCCAAGCTCCCAAATCCGAAGATCGTTGTTGGGATCGATCCGAATCTGGCTGTAATAAGACGGGCGCGGATTCGTGTCTCCCATCTTCTTCCAGGTCTCCCCTTTGTCCTCGCTACGGTACGTTCCGCCCTTTTCGTGCTGCACGATCGCGTAAACAATGTTCGGATCCTTGCGGTAAATATCCAGCCCGATGCGCCCCGTGTCCCCGCCATTTTCGTATGGCAGCCCCTTCGTCAACTTCCTCCAATTCGCGCCGCCGTCAGTCGTTTTGTAGATACCACTGTCGGGTCCACCACCGTTGAATCCGTACGGCGTGCGGCGCCGCTCATAGGCCGCGGCATACAGCGTGTCCGGGCTCTCCGGATCCATGGCGATGTCGCTCACCCCGGTGTCGTCATTGATCTTCAGCACGTGCGCCCACGTCTTCCCGCCGTCCGTCGTTTTATAGACGCCGCGGTCCGGATTCGGTCCCCACAAGTGCCCCAGCGCCGCCGCATAGGCCACTTCCGGGTTCTTCGGATGAACCACGATTCGCCCGATGTGCCGTGTAGCCTCCAGCCCCATCTTCTTCCAGGTTTTCCCGCCGTCCAGCGATTTGAACACCCCATCGCCCCAGGACGAGCTCTGCCGGTTATTCGGCTCGCCGGTGCCAACCCACACGACGGAGGGATCCGACGGCGCAATCGCGATGTCTCCAATCGTGGAGACGCTCTCCTTGTCAAACACCGGCTCCCAGGTCGTGCCGTTGTTGGTCGTTTTCCAGACGCCGCCGGAGGCCACGCCGACGTAAACAATATTGGGATTGCTCTCCACCACGGCGAAGTCATCAATGCGTCCGCCCATGGTTGCGGGCCCTAGTTCACGAAACTCCAGGTTCTTGAGTGGCTCAGTGGTCTTCGGCTGATCGGCGGGTGCCGCCAAAGCGCGCGCCGCGCCTAGGCCGGTCCAGACCGCAACGGCCAGAATGATCCGGAGAGCATTCGAAACATGCTTCATTTTCTTTCTCCTGTAAGCAAGGCCCGGCATGTTACTCCTCCTGGCCCACATCACGCATCATAAGTTTCTGGAAGGGCAGACCTATCCCGTGCAAAGAAAGACGCGCCATCTTCTCACCACGTTTCACGGGCGCGTAACTTCCACGCGCGACTCCTTCCCGCGCACAATTGGGTCTCGAACGCTTCCTTCAATTCCCCTTGGCCCCGTGCTAGGCTATCCCACTGTTTTCATTGACAGCATGCTTGACGTAAAATCTCATCCCCGTGCGCGGATTCTCTCCGTACTGCGTTCTTTTTCCTTCCTGGTTGTGCTGCTTTTCGCACTTGCCGGTCTGCAATCGCGCTCGGCCGCAGCCCAACAAGTCCACCGCCCTTCCTCCAAGACTGGCGTCGCTGACCTGGAATCAAAAACGCAGAGCCGCCGCGGCGACGTCACCACCGCCGACGGCGATGTGGACATCCATTTTGGGGACACGCGTCTTCGCGCCGACCACGTCGAGTACAACGGCAAGACCTTCGAAGCCGTGGCCACCGGACACGTGCAGCTCGATTACAACAAAGAGCACCTCGACGCCGAGGAAGCCCATTACAACGTCAGCACCGGCCATGGCACTTTTCACAATGTTCGTGGCACGGTGAAGATCGAACGTGCCCCCAATCCCACTATCCTGATTTCCGAGAATCCCCTTTATTTCGAAGCCGGCGACGTCGAACGCTTCGCTGGCGACGTCTATCTGGTGCACCGCGCCTGGATCACCATCTGCGATCCTGCGCATCCCAAATGGCAGTTCTACGCGCCCAACGCGCGCATTCGACTTAATAAGACCGTCGCGCTCGTCAACGCCAACTTCCGTCTCTTCCGCGTACCACTGATTTGGCTTCCTTATGCCACCGCCCCTGCCGGGGAAAAAATCCGCCAGACCGGGTTTCTTATTCCCGACATTGGCCAAAGCTCGCGCAAAGGCTTCATTCTGGGTGATGCTTTCTATCTGGCGCCAACATCATGGATGGACGCCACTCTCGGTGCGCAGTTCATGAGCCGCAGAGGCGTCCTCGAACGCGGCGAATTTCGCGCCAAGCCGTTCGAGAATACCTCGATCGCCTACACTTATTTTGGCGTGGAGGACCGCGGCCTGCTCAATCCCGATGGCACCCGTAGCCCGCAGGGTGGCGAGCAGCAGCGCGTGGAAATCCAATCCTTGCTGCCCCATGGCTGGCGGTTTGTTACTGACTACAACCAGCTCTCCTCGCTCACCTTCCGCCTGGCGTTCGCGGACACGTTCGGAGAAGCCGTCAACTCCGAAGTCCGCAGCGCCATCTTCCTGACCAATAATTTTAGGGGCTTCAGCCTCGATTTCGCGGCGCTCAACGACAAGAGCTTTCTGACCCTTCCCACAACCACGACTTCGTCCACCGGCGTTGTCACTACCGTACCCGCCACCAGCGTGGCCCTCCGCAATGCGCCCGAAGCGCGGTTCGGTTCGGTTGAGCAGGCCCCTTGGAGCAACTTACCCATCTATTTCGCGTTTGACGCCTTCACCGGCGCCGTGAATCGCAGTGATGCAGTTACGCAAACTCCCCACTTCGTCGACCGCTCCGAATTCGCACCGCGCGTTACCGTTCCCCTGCACTTCGGTCCATGGCTCGGTATCACCACTTCCGCCACATTTCGCACCACTCGTTACGGCGATTCCTACAATTCTTCTGGCGTGCTAAGCGGCGCTTCCATCGTCCGGAATACCGGCGAATTTGCTGTCGAGTTCCGCCCTCCGGTGTTCGAACGTTTCTTCGACCGCACTTCCTTGAAAAAGGACAAAACTCGCCGCCGCTACAAGCACACCATTGAGCCCACTTTCACCTACCGCTATGTCACCGGCGTAAACAATTTCGCCGACTTTATCCGCTTCGATTCCAACGCTACCCTCACCGACACCAACGAGATCCAGTATGGAATTACCCAGCGCCTGTTCCTGAAGGAAGGCGACAACCAGCCCAGCGAACTTTTCACCTGGAGCATCTACCAAAAGCATTACTTCGATCCTACTTTTGGCGGCGCCATCGTGGACGGCCAGCGCAACGTCTTCCAGGCGCTCAACTCCATCACCCCTTTCGCGTTCGCCTTCGGGCCACGCCGATGGTCGCCCATCGTAAGCGACTTCAAAATCACACCCGGTGGTCCCTACGATTTGGAACAAATCCTTCAGTACGATCCCACGTCGCAAAGGCTTGTGACCATCGGCACACTGCTCAAAGTGAAGCCTTACAAGGAATTCTTCGTGACACTGGCCCACTTCCGCCTGGATGACAATCCGGTGCCGGGAGATCTGCCCAATCCCGAGCCGCCTCAATTCACACCCTTCAACCAGCCGCTTTCGAATCAATTGCGCGCCCTCGTTGGCTATGGCAACGAAACACGAAAGGGCTTCAACTTCCTCACCGGTATCGGCTACGATTTCACAAACAAGACGCTGCAAAACCAGATCATCCAGGCCAGTTACAACGGTGGTTGCTGCGGCCTGGCCGTCGAATACCGCCGCATTAACCTCGGCCAGGTGCGCACGGAGAACCAATTCCGCGTCGCCTTCATGATCGCCAATATCGGCACTTTCGGGAACCTTCGCCACCAGGAAAAGATTTTCTGAACATGAGCGACACTGACCTGGCCTTCGCCTCCATCGAAGAAGTCGGAAAACTTTTCCGAAAGCGCAAGCTCTCTCCTATCGAGCTCACCAAGCTCATGCTCGCCCGCATCGACCGCCTCAATCCAAAACTCAATGTCTACATCACCGTAACCGCTGAGATCGCCCTCGCCCAAGCCAAGAAGGCTGAAGCCGAACTCTTTGCTCCACGTGGCCGCAAAGGCCATCGCGACCGTGGCCCGATCCACGGCATTCCTCTCTCGCTCAAGGACAATATCTACACGCGCGGGATTAGAACGACCGCCGGATCGAAGGTCCTTCGGGACTTTATCCCGGACGCCGACGCAGGGGTTGTCGGACAACTCAAAAACGCAGGCGCCATCCTGCTCGGCAAAACCAACATGCACGAGTTCGCCTATGGCGTGACTTCGAACAATCCGCACTATGGCCCGGTCCACAATCCGTGGGACCTTGCACGCATTCCCGGCGGCTCGAGCGGCGGTTCCGCCGCAACTGTTGCTGCCGGCCTTTGCTACGGCAGCATCGGCACGGACACTGGCGGTTCCATCCGCATCCCTGCCGCTCTTTGCGGCATCGTCGGCCTGAAACCCACGATCGGGCGTGTGCCGACGGACGGAACTATTCCCCTTTCTCCTCGTCTCGATTGCGTGGGGCTATTGGCTCGCACCGTACGGGACGCTACCTTTCTGTTGGATCCGATTCTCGTTCGAGCAAAACACGAACCGCTCTTGAGTTCCGCCCGCAAATCCTTTTCTCGAACACAAAAATTCAAGCTCGGCCTGCCAAGCGAGTTGTTCTTCGATGTGGTCTCCGATGATGTGCTTCGTATTTTTCAGGCTGCGCTCAATGCGCTTTGTGAAGTTGGGGCTGAGATCGAAGATGTCTCCATGCCGTTGCTGGCGGAAACAGAGGACGCCGGAAACCAGATCGCCTGGCCGGAAGCCACTCACTACCACCAGCAAGCCGGATGGTTTCCTGCCCGCGCCGCAGAATACGGCGAAGATGTCCGTTCGCGCCTTGAAATGGGCGCAAAAGTCTCAGCCACCGTTTATTTGCAGGCCCTCGAATTGCGCGGCAAGTTCATCCAGCAGCTCCACCTGGCGATAGGAGACGCCGGCGTCGACGCTCTTGTCGTTCCCACCACCCCGATCGCCGCCCCGCTCATCAACGAAGAATCCACGCATCTGAATGGAAAGGATCATCTCACTCGGGCGCTTCTGCTTCGCAACAATCGCCCCGCCAATCTCGCCGGCGTTCCCGCCATCTCAATCCCTTGCGGCTTCACTGCCGCCGGACTGCCCGTTGGCCTTCAACTCATCAGCACTGCAACGCAGGAACATCTTTTACTCCGCATTGCCCATGCCTTTGAGCGCCTACGTCCGCAGGCGCTCCATCCGCCCGTGTAGGTGCGGAGCTTTAGCCCCGCCAGCATTCTCCGTCTGTCCCGCCAATCCACCTGTCACGCTTCTTCAGCCACGGCGCCTCGCGTCTTCATCAACCAACCGCCAATCATGTACCCCAGCGTCCCGGTCACCATTCCTCCGAACACATCCGCCACATAGTGGTTTCGAACGTACACCGTCGAAACACACATGCAGAGCACGAATGGAAGGAATACCCAGAAAAGCCACCGGCGGTGCCTCCACGCTCCCCACAGCGACGCCACCGCTCCCGCCACATGCTGCGATGGAAATGCCGCCCCATGTACGCGCCCGCACTTTTCGATAAAATTGATGAGCGCGGTAAACGGCCCGCCCGTCAATTCCCCGTGCCACATTCCCGCCATGCTGAACCACGGACTCTGCACTGGAAAAAACATCGCGATGACATATCCAATTCCATAGCCGACCGCCGAGTACGTCATCACCGCCCAATAGCTCTTCCAATCGCGCCGGCAGTAGAGAATCCCGCCAAGTACCAGCAGAAAAACAAAATAAGTGAAATACGCAAACTGCATGAATTCATTCAGCGCCGGATGGGCAAATTGTTCCAGCCACAGCGAAGGATTCACCGCCGTCAGCCAGTAGTCAAACGCGATCAACTTTGCATCTTTCCAGCCCGGCGAAAACAGATGCACCAGTTTTTCCATCTCCTCAAAGCAAAAAAGAAAAAACAGGTGCGGATACCAGTGCCGCCAGAAATGCCAGAATCTTTGTCCGGCCGTAGCGTCCGACCCTCCTCGCGCTTCAGCGCGGCACAAAATCAAAATCAATGCGGCAACAAAAGCTTGCGCTCCCACGAGCTGCGCCGGATGCGCCAGATTCTCCGCAAACACCGCGATCAGCACGCTCGACAGCACTAAGTATCCGAGCGCCACCCATTCGAATGCCCCGCAAGCCGCCCACGCTGCCGTCTCTTCCCGCGCGATCCACCCCGCGATTCCTCTTCCATTCGCTTCGAATCCAGCCGCCCGCTCCGCGCTTCTCACAGAATCCATTTGCATGGGCAACGCGATCGCCCCTTCCCTCGTTCGATCGCTCGCTCCTTCCCTTCGACTCATCCCAGTTTCCCCGCATTCGCGCGGGAATTCGCTGCTTTCTGTCCGCGCAGCACAGCTTCACCGTTTCCCGTCTTTTCTCTGCGCTCTCTCTGCCTCTGCGTTTCAATTCCGTCTTTTTTCCATTCCAAAGCGGCCCAACCATTCTCGCGCGCAAGCCCGGCAAGCTCTTTGCCAGGATTCACTGCCGCCGATCGCCCAACAGTATCCAGCAGCCATTGGTCACTCACGCTGTCGCCATAGGCATAGCTCTGCCCCAAGTCGAGCCTTAGTTCCGCTGCAATCCGGCGCGCTGCCCGCTCTTTCGCTTTTCCAAACATGGCTTCGCCTAAAATCTTCCCCGTCCATCGACCGCCCACTTCTTCGAGCCGCGTCGCGCAAACGCGAACTGCGCAATGAATTCCTCGTTCAGCAAGAACCGCTTCCAAAGCTCGCCCCGCTTCCCGCGCCAGCGGCTCCAGCGTTCCGCTTAACAGCACAATCATGTGCCCCCGCCTCGCGTGCCACGCCGCTCGCTCCATCGCTTCCTCAAAAAAAACCGGGACAGGCAATCGTAGATTGCGCCTCGGAGGAGCCGACGCCTGCCCCGGAGCCCGGTGGCCGCTCTTGTGCCGGCGAGACGGCGTCTCATCTCTCCAGCCATGCTCTTCGCAGATTTGCACGCCGCGTAAATACATTTTGTTTGCCTGCAAAATTCCGCTGATCCCGCGCGGCGCCAGTCGCACCGCTTCCCTCAACCACAGAAAATGATTCCGCAGCGGAATCTCTCTCCGGTCTTGCAAGATTCGGAAAAATCTCCGCTCCAGCGACGGAAACGCCATCAGCGTCCCATCTAAATCAAAAAAACGCTCCAGCGCCCCCGCTTTTCTCCTTTACCTCACTCCTCGCACTCACGCCGCCTCCCGCGCCGCGCTCTTCGCTCCACGCGCGGGAACCACGTTCCCCGCGATGTACTTCCACCCCTCCACCAGAACGGGCAGCCCGCGTACCAGGCAAAACCCCGCCGTCATCCACGTCAGCACATGCGCGCCCGCGCGAATTATCACTTGCA
>Ga0207152_1073_pt1 | contig 22057 bp, 22 predicted proteins | sample Alteio_BWMinHeat_30_FD_153590 | JGI IMG/M metagenome (GOLD analysis project Ga0207152, IMG submission 153590) | Enriched cells from forest soil in Barre Woods Harvard Forest LTER site, Petersham, Massachusetts, United States -... | ecosystem: Environmental > Terrestrial > Soil > Temperate forest >... | reverse complement strand
GGCCGCGATGGTGGTATTGTTGAATTCTCATTAGATACCGGCACTACCTGGCAAAATGTGAAAGGCATTTGCAATGCTGATAGTGGTTCCCCTGGCTTTGGTGGAATACTAACTAGTAACTTCTATGCTAAAACCGACACGCTGGCTACAGGAGACCCTGCTTTTACGAACACAAGCGGTACCTGGCAGTATTCAAGATTTCAATTCTTTATGGGATTTCCCGTCAGGCTTACTAAAGGTACATCTGGTTGTCATATCAATTCCGGCATACCTGTTTATATAAGATTCCGCTTTGTAAGTGATTCCATGCCCGTTCCTATGGATGGCTGGATAATTGACAGCATAAAAATAGAAGCCGACGATTACGGTAATTTAGTACCGCAAATTAGTTCCTATCACACGCTCAACATCTCCCCCAATCCATCCAAAGATGGCATCTTCATCTTCCCCACATTAGACAACGAAAACCAAACCCAAATAGAAATAACCAATGCAATGGGGCAAGTATTATTTAAGACACCTTATTCGCACAGAATAGACCTATCCCAATACCCGCAAGGTCTCTATCTATATAAAGTAGTAAACAATGATGAATATTATAGTGGTAGATTAATAATTCGATAAATCATAAATCATAAATCAAAAACCCTTCTGCTGTTGAGCCTCTATCATGCTCATCTCTTTCGCCTTGCTCAGGAACTCTGAAGCGAAGATGAAATTATTCAGCTCTTTATCGTCGCTGAAGATGATCTCTTTATTACTGCCCTCCCATTTTTTCTTACCCTGGTAGAGGTACACAATATGGTCACCACTCTCCATCACCGTATTCATATCATGGGTGTTGATAACAGTGGTCATCTTATATTCAATGGTCAATTCTTTTACCAGCTTATCTATCACCATAGACGTCTGTGGGTCCAGTCCTGAATTAGGCTCGTCGCAAAACAAATATTTAGGATTCATCACCAGCGCCCTCGCCAATGCCACACGCTTTTTCATACCACCGCTTATCTCTGCCGGAAATTTTTTGTTTACATCCTTTAGGTTCACACGGTCCAGCACACCATTCACTATTTTTATTTTCTCTCTTCTCGTATCATTTGTGAACATATCCAGCGGAAACATCACATTCGCCTCTACATTCTTACTATCAAACAACGCACTCCCCTGGAACATAACACCCAATTGCACACGCAGGTCTTTCAGCTCCTTCTTGCCCATCGTCGTCATATCCTTACCCTCATATAGCACCTGCCCCTTATCAGGCTTCAGCAAGCCGATCATTATTTTTATCATTACCGTCTTACCGCTACCACTCGTACCAATAATAAGATTCGTCTTGCCCGATTGCATCGTAGCAGATATATCATCCAGCACCACCTTATCTCCAAAACTCTTGCTTATGTTCTTTATTTCGATCATTTGCCCTGTCCCTAAAGGGAACCATAAATTTAACTATATACAAATATTATACTTACAAAAAATAAAAAGCCCCCTTTAGGGGGTTTGGGGGTTTACACCTGAAACACCCCCATCTTCAAATTATCACTCACCGGCGCATGGTTAGCAGCCTTTATCCCTTCGCTTATCACCTGCCTTGTATCCACAGGGTCTATTATCTCATCTATCCACAGTCTTGCCGCGGCATAGTAAGCGCTTGTCTGCGCGCTATAGCGGTCCACTATTTCTTTCAGTAATTCTTTTTCTTTTTCAGGTTCTATCACCTCACCCTTTGCTTTCAGCGACGCTACCTGTATCTGCAACAAAGTCTTAGCTGCCTGTTCTCCACCCATCACAGCAATACGCGCATTTGGCCAACCATAAATAAATCTCGGATCATAAGCCTTACCACACATAGCATAGTTACCTGCACCATAAGAATTACCAATGATGACAGTAATTTTTGGTACAATAGAATTTGCCACCGCATTCACCAGTTTTGCACCATCTTTTATAATGCCACTTTGTTCGCTTCGGCTACCCACCATAAAGCCCGTTACATCCTGCAGAAATACAAGCGGTATTTTCTTCTGGTTGCAATTCATAATAAATCTTGCAGCTTTATCAGCGCTGTCATTATATATCACACCACCCAGTTGCATCTCGCCCTTGCCACTCTTCACTATCTTCCGTTGGTTAGCAACAATGCCCACAGCCCATCCATCTACACGTCCATACCCACATACGATCGTCTTCCCATAGTCCTCTTTATACTGGTCAAATTCCGAATTATCTACTATCCTTTCTATCACCTCTACTATATCATACTGCTTGCTATTATCCGGCGATACAATACCGTATATATCCTTCACATCTTTTTTAGGTGCCACAGGTTTTATTCGGTCAAAGCCCGCCTTCGTCTTCTCACCTATCTTATCCATAATGCGTTTCACCTGGTCCAGGCATTCCGCTTCCGTATCAAATTTATAATCAGCAATACCACTCACCTCCGTATGCATCTTAGCGCCACCCAATGTCTGCGCATCCACATCCTCACCAATAGCAGCCTTCACCAAATAAGGCCCCGCCAAAAATATCGAACCATTCCCCTCCACCATCAGCGTCTCATCACTCATTATCGGCAGGTAAGCACCACCTGCCACACAGCTACCCATTACAGCGGCTATCTGGGTGATACCCATCGCACTCATCTGCGCATTATTCCTGAATATCCTTCCAAAATGTTCCTTATCCGGAAATATCTCATCCTGCATAGGCAAATACACACCCGCACTATCCACTATATATATTACTGGCAAATGGTTCTCCATTGCTATCTCCTGCAGCCTCAGGTTCTTCTTACCCGTTATCGGGAACCATGCCCCCGCCTTCACCGTATTATCATTAGCCACAATTACACACTGCCTGCCGCTCACGTAGCCCATACCAGCCACAGTACCACCCGCCGGACAGCCACCGTGCTCTGGGTACATCTCGTATCCGGCAAACGAACCAATCTCCGTAAACACACTATCCGCATCTATCAAATATTTTATGCGCTCACGCGGGCTCATCTTGCCCTTCTCCTTAGCTTTCTCCATAGCCTTCTTACCACCACCCAGGCTCACCTGTGCATGGCGCTGCTTCATCTGGCTCACCGCCAGCCGCATAGCATCATCATTCTTATTAAATTCCAGATCCATTCAGTTACACTAATTAAGGCTCAAAAATAGCTTTATAAGTTGAAAATCAGTCAGCCCAACAGCGATCACTTATATAAATAATCATTAGGCGATCACCGTCCATCCCACAATGAGACATTCAATCCCAATGTCTTCAAGAAACGAATCCATGAGACTAATTAACTTATTAACCTATTAACCAATAAACCCACTCATCGCCACATTTTCACCCTTCATATAAAAATAAAGTAGAAATAACAGGAAATACATCAATTTTGGCGTCTCAATATCATAGTTTACCCCCAATGAAAAAATTGTTCTTTGCCTTTATATTGTTTTTTGCGCTTCACCAGCAGGCGCATGCCACACATATATTCGGCGGCGAATTATTATACACCCACGACACAGGCAGAACATACAAAATATCGCTTACCTTATATGGAGACTGTTCAGGCTCTGCCTTTAAATTTTTGGCCGCTAGCAACCCGGAAATTTACATCCGGAATAGTGGTACCTCAATTGATTCCGTTACTTTATATCCCGAACCTGGCACCGGTATAGAGGTCTCTCCCGTTTGTCCTTCCCAGATCAATAATACCACTTGTCATGGTGGCACCCTGCCTGGTGTAACAAAATATGTCTATTCAAATACTTATTACGTGCCTGCAGCAAGCGCAAACTGGGAGTTTATATTTGCCGGCGGCATGGGTGGCATCAATTCGGCGGGCAGAAGTACCGCTATTACCAATGTAAATAATGGCACTACCGGTACAACTGTCTATTTGGTAGCCACACTCAATAATGCTAATGCCGAAAACAATTCGCCACAATACACTACTATCCCAACCCCGTTTTATTGTATCAACACATCGCAACAATATAACCAGGGCTGCACCGATGCAGATGGCGACTCCCTTGCATACAATCTTACGCCGGCATTGGACAATGGTGCTTCTGTGCATTATATCACACCCTACACCTACCTGCGCCCCATATCTGCCGATACCTTTTCATTCAGCAAGATAAACGGTCAGTTAAATTTTCTACCAAACATTACACAAGATGCACTCATCGTTACAAAAGTGAGCGAATACAGGAATGGCATATTGGTCGGCACCAGTATGCGCGAAATGACCTTTATCATTCTCGACAATTGCAACACTACACCACCCACAGCCAATGTTGAAAATGTAATTGGCGGATATAACAACGGCAATATCATTACAATTTGCCAAGGTACCCCCCAACTTACCTTCAACATCTTCGCCTCCGATTCAGTTGGCGATACCATATTAGCCACACCAAATAGTGTACCCGTCACTGCATCCATAGCTGTAGCTAAAAATAATACGCCTACGCCTATCATATCTTTTTCATGGAATACTTCTACCCTTACTACAGGTATCTATAATTTCTTTGTTACTTACAAAAACGACCATTGCCCTATTTCCAGCACCCAAACTATTGCATATACAATTGATGTAGTACCACCCTATACGGTATCTCATACTATTTTATACCCTACTCAATGTGTTCATAAAGCATTCGTACAATTCAATCTGGCCTATGGCGCAACCCCTCGTATCATAACCATATACCAAGGTGGCAAAAGCATAAGTGTGGTACGCGACAGTACTGGCATAGCTACAGATAGTCTTGCAGCAGGCAGCTACACTGCTATTGTCAGTTCGGTTAATTCATCATGCCCCGTATCTTATACATTTTCAGTGGTAGATAGTGGCACATTACCCGATCCATACACATCTCCTATTGTCTATTGCAAATACCAACCAGCATCACCCATAACGCTGTCTTTTATTGACAGTAGCACCGTGCAATGGTATGATGCTAATAACTATCCCTTGTCATCTGCACCAATACCCGCCACCACCACGCCCGGCACGTATTTATGGTTCGCATCTGAACATTATAAAGCCTGCTCCATCCTATTCGATACCGTAAAAATTACCGTTTACGACCTGCCACATATCAGTATACTCGACTATAAAACCTCCGTATGCCTTGGCGACAAAATATACCTCGAAGCAACAGGCGGCGTAAAATATAAATGGGAATCCACCAGCAACAAAATAGTAAAAGACAAAGATGGCAACCAATTCTCACTCGCATTAGATACAGCTACCTATACCGTAATAGTAACCGACAGTAATAATTGTATTGATTCCGCGACAGCTATCTATTCAAACATACAGCCATGTTGTATGTTCTCTTATCCAAATGCATTTACGCCCAACGGTGATGGCAGGAACGATCGTTTCCGTATCATTACCTATGGCAATATGGAAAGCTACGAACTCTCTATCTTCGACCGCTGGGGACAACGGGTTTTCACTACAGCAGATCCAATCATAGGTTGGGATGGCAACTACCACGGTCAGCCTTGTGAAATAGGTACCTATTTCTACCTGCTCAGGGCCAAATGCCTCACCGGCCACTACGAAGAACAAAAAGGAGACATTACTTTAATTCGGTAGTAGAATGCAACAGTACCGCCAATCATAAATCACAAAATAAATTCCTCCCCTATCGGGGGAGGTTAGGAGGGGGCCTTACTCCCACTTAAACACCCGCGCTGCAACAATATAAACCCCTACACCCCATGCCACAACTATCAGCAGGTCCATCTTTATATCACCAAAGCTCGCACCATCAAAAGCTATACTCCTAAGTGCATCGTTCATATAAGTAAGCGGCAATATCTTACACACAGGCTGCAACCACTTTGGAAAATTATCTATCGGGAAGAAAGTACCCGCCAGCAAAAACTGCGGCATCGTGATCAAATTGGCAAATGGAGGAATAGATGATTCACTCTTAGCCACACTGCTAATAATAAAACCAAAACCCATAAACACCATCAACCCAAGCATACATATCAGCAGCATCTCTACAAATGTTATCCAGCCATGTATCAAAGTAAAACCAAAAATAAAATGCCCGATACAGATAATAATGATAGACCCCATTACCTGGAATATCATACGGGCTATCCCCTCACCCAATACAATGGTGGAACGACTAACAGGAGTTGCAAAAAAACGTTTCAATACCAAGGTCTGTCTCAGGTTAAAGAAAACAAATGCAGTCCCAAACACACCCGCAGCCAGCAGTGAAAAACCCAATTGCCCAGGCAATATAAAATCTATCTGTTTATACTCTCGTACCTCGGTATAGTGCACATCAACATCCGCAACCATATTGATACGATCCTGTATTCCCGGGTCCATCCGCTGAACTACACCATATATAATCGACTGCAATTGGGTAGCCTTATCTTTTTCTAATGAAGGTGCTTGTAATGATACAGTATATCTTGGCTTGGCGCTATCCGCATGTGTTTCAATTTTTATTGCTGCTACTATATTATCAGCTTTCAGTTCAGCATTCAGCTCTGCGGTATCCTTCACCTCCTTCCACTTTAATACAGGTATCTGGTGTAGTATACCATATATTGGTGAGGTAGTATCACTACCGGGTACAGCAGCTACATTAATATGATAGCCTCTGCCACCACCTAAAAAACCAAACACCAATATAAATATCAGTGGAAAAGCAATACTAAAAACTACTGCTGAAGGACTTTTAAAGATCGCCTGCAAACTTGCTTTTATGATAGCACGTAGTGCCCGGAAATTACTGTATTCAGCCATAGATTATTGATAAATGTGCACAAAGGTATATAAGCGAATTTGCTTTTATTGTCATTTATGCGTCAGTTGGCAAGATAAAAAATGTTCATGTGTTGTTAAAAAAAGTACACCCGCTTCCTATATCCCCGATTATCGTTAATTTACAAGACTGATGAAAAAGATCATTTGCTCGGTTATATTTCTTGTAAGCCTCAACAATGTTTTTGCCTCCCATCTGTTCATTCCAATGGATGCCGAAACACAGCGCAACCACCTGAAAGCATATGGTATAGCTTATGCAGCCTTACAATTGGGAATAGAAGTAGACTGGCTGCTCAATTATAAAGGTGGAAGTTTTGGTATGCCACAAACAGATGCAGTTGAACGCCTGTGCAAATTGCGCGGTGTCGATTATGAGGTTATGAGCGATGCACAATATACCGGCATACTAACAGAGATAGCAAACCCCGATGCAAATGAGGATGTGATAAAACTACAGAAGCCACCCAAAATAGCAGTATACACACCACCTAATAAAGAACCCTGGGATGATGCCGTAACACTGGTGCTCGCATATGCCGAAATACCTTTCGACAAAGTATATGATGATGATGTGCTGGCAGATAAGCTGGTAAAATATGACTGGCTGCATCTGCATCACGAAGATTTCACAGGACAGTATGGTAAATTCTGGGCAGGATATCGCAATGCTACATGGTACCAAAACGATCAAAAGTCTGCCGAAGAAACTGCCGCCAAACATGGTTATAAAAAAGTATCTCAATTAAAACTCGCTGTTGTAAAAAAGATACGCGATTTTGTTGCAGGTGGTGGCTATATGTTTGCTATGTGCTCTGCTACAGATAGCTATGATATTGCACTGGCTGCTGATGGTGTAGATATTTGTGAAGTGCCTTTTGATGGCGACCCTATGGACCCTAATGCACAGCAAAAACTAGATTTCACCAAGCCATTTGCGTTCAAAGATTTTACACTGGTTACAAATCCGCTCGAATACGAATACTCTAACATCGACAATACTAACTTCAGGCACGTGCCTATGGATGTAGACTATTTCACCCTCTTTACATTCTCTGCTAAATTTGATCCGGTACCTGCTATGCTCACACAAGACCATACCGCTACCATCAAAGGCTTTATGGGTCAGACCACATCGTTCCGTAAAGAAGTATTGAAATCGAGTGTACTCGTAATGGGCGATTACAAACCTGCCAACGAAGCCCGCTATATACATGGCGAATATGGCAAAGGCACCTGGACATTCTATGGTGGCCATGATCCCGAAGATTACCAGCATGCCGTAGGCGACCCTCCTACCGACCTGAGCCTGCACCCTACCTCACCCGGCTATCGTTTAATATTGAACAACGTACTCTTCCCTGCTGCAAAAAAGAAACCAAGAAAAACATAAAACCATTTTCTTTGTGTTCTTTGTGTTCTTTGTGTTCTTTGTGATTACTTCGTGTCCTTTGTGGTTAATGTTATTAATTACATAGAATTTCACAAAAAAGAAACCAGGACAGACCTAATTATCTTTTTCTTTGTGTTCTTTGTGATTACTTCGTATCCTTTATGGTTAATATTATTAATTACATAGAATTTCACAAAAAAGAAACCAGGACAGACCTATTTATCTTTTCTTTGTGTTCTTTGTAATTACTTCGTGTCCTTTGTGGTTAATGTTATTAATTATGTAGAATTTCACACAATGAAGAATCCTTTTAAAACAGGCGATACAAAAACCTATTCACATACTGTAGATAAATCTGAAACAGCCAGTTTTGATAGTGGTGAAGTACACCCGGTCTATTCTACATTTGCACTCGCAAGAGATGCGGAATGGAGTGGCAGATTGTTTGTTTTAGAAATGAAAGAACCTGGCGAAGAAGGCATTGGCACAGGCATCAATATCCGTCACATCTCCCCTGCCCTGTTAGGACAGGAAGTAATGTTTACAGCCACCTTAAAAGAAGTAAGAAAGAATGAAATAATAAATGACTTTGTTGCAAAAGTGGGTGACCGGGTTATTGCCGAAGGCACCCAATGGCAAAAGATCATCAACAAAGAAAAGTTTGATAAACTGTTAGATAGCCTTTCATAACATGTCCCTCCCCCTTCGGGGGAGCCGGAGGGGGCTTTACTTCTTCAATTCCCCAACAATCAGCGGCGCTAAATGTTCCGCCCACACACTATATTCCTTAGCCGAAGGATGCAGCCCATCGCCTGCCACTAAAGATCTATCCTTAGCTGCCTCTCGCGTACTGTCAGTAATGTAGAGATAGTAAGACTTATACTCCTCCGTTATTTCTTTATTCGCTTTATTATATGCATCGATCTCTCTCGCTATTTTCTCCCTGTCTTTACCCTCTGCAAAAGGTGTTACCCCCCAATCAGGAATAGACAATACAAACACATGGTGCGGATTACCATTGGCAAACACGATAGCCTGTTCTAATAGCGACCTGAATTCATGTTTATAATTATCCAAATCACGCCCGCGATATTGATTATTTACGCCTATCAGCAATGTAACAAACGAAAATGTTTCGTGCAGGTTATGTTCTCTTATAGATGCAGCCAGTTCATCCGTTGTCCACCCGGTCACAGCAATAATTACAGGATCGGCCACATCAAAATTCTCTTTCTTTAGTAATTGTACCGTTTGGTTCGGAAAATTCTCCGCATATGGCACCTGCTCACCAATAGTATAAGAATCTACAAGTGCGAGGTAAGTATATTTCTTCATTTGCCTAAATTAAATGAATTAGTCAATACTCAAAATTGAGCCATTGAGCTATCGAGCCATTGAGCCATTATTTAATGAATACCGTTTTAATATTCACAAACTCCCTTATCCCAAATATACCTAATTCCCTGCCATATCCGCTATGCTTCACCCCGCCAAATGGCAGCCTGGCATCAGAATGTACAATGTCATTTACAAAGCAATTACCTGCCTGCATTTCCTTAGCAGCAAGTTGTTCTGCATGTTTTATGTCTTTAGATATAATGCAGCAACCCAATCCATAAATACTATCATTAGCCACTCGTATGGCATCTGTTTCATTCTTTGCCTCTATGATGGCTGCCACAGGGCCAAACAATTCTTCATCATAAGCAGGCATACCCTTTTTCACATTCCCCAATACAGTAGGCGGATAAAAAGCGCCCTCACCATCAGGTATATAACCACCACACAATAATTTAGCTCCCATCTCTATACTTTTCAGTACCTGCGCATGCAATTGGTCTCTCAGGTCATGCCTTGCCATAGGCCCTATTTTATTACCACTGTCCATAGGGTTACCAAATTTTGATGCCTGCATTTTCTCCACCATTAGCTTTTCAAATTCCTTTCTGATAGACTTTACTACTACAAACCTTTTAGCAGCCACACAGCTTTGTCCGCTATTCAACAACCTTCCATTCTTGCATAATTCAGCAGCAAATTCTATATCCGCATCTTCCAGCACTACATAGGCATCACTACCACCCAGTTCTAATACCTGTTTTTTCAGGTTGCGCCCCGCAGCCATAGCTATCTTACTACCGGCATGGGTACTCCCTGTAAATGTTATTGCAGCAATAATTGGATTATCAATAAGCCCCTCTACCCTTGATGATGGAACTAATAGGGTTTGGAACAATCCCTTCGGTGCCTTAGCCTTCTTTATCACATTTTCAATGGCCAATGCACAACCACTCACATTCGATGCATGTTTCAACACCATCGTATTACCCGCCATCAATGCCGGCCCCATAGCCCTGAATACCTGCCAGTAAGGAAAATTCCAGGGCATCACAGCCAGCACTACACCCAGCGGTTGAAAGCTCACATAGCTCTTCTTAGCATCCGTTTCCACCTTTTCATCAGCCAGGAATTTCGGGCCTTCCTTAGCATAATACTCAAAGGTCTTGGCACATTTCTCTACTTCATCCCTGCTTTGCTGTATAGGCTTGCCCATCTCTCGGGTAGCCAGTAGTGCCAGGTCTTCTTTCTGCACACGTAGTTCTTTGGCTATATTCCTAAAAACTACCCCCCTTTCTCTAAAACTCATCTTCCCCCATACTCCAAATCCCTTTTGGGCAATCGTCAAAGCATTATTCACTGTTTCTTCATTGTATGGCTCGTATGTGGCTATGGTAGCTCCTGTCGTGGGATTAATGGATAATATTTGTTCTGGCATTGTAATTTAATTTTTAATAAAATTAAGCTTTAGTAAATTTGCGGGCCTTGAAGATTCTGTTAAATTGTTAACATACACTTCTTCAATACTTTTTTATTGAATATATAACCAGTAATGACACCAGATAAGATCAAATTCGGAACAGACGGCTGGCGCGCCATCATTGCGCTCGATTTCACAGTTTATAATGTAGCCCGTGTTGCAAAAGCCCAGGCCGACTGGCTCCATCAAAATTTTAAAGACCCTAAAGTATTGGTAGGCCATGATTGTCGTTTTGGAGGCGAATTATTTACTGAAGTAGTTACAAAAGTGTTATGTGCCAACGGTATAAAAGTTGCACTCGCAAAAGGCTTCATCAGCACACCCATGATATCTTTAGGCGTTCTTAAGATAAGCGCACAACAAGGTGTTGTTATTACTGCATCACACAATCCCCCTTCATATAATGGGTATAAACTGAAAGGCGCGCACGGCGGCCCTTCCAGCCCTAAAGATATTGCAGCAGTAGAAGCATTGATACCCGAAGATGTAACCATTCCTTCAGAATCATTGGATCAATGGCAATCAAAAGGTATACTCGAATACGTGAATCTTGAAGACATGTATACCGAATACCTGCAAACAAAATTCGATTTCGAAGCGCTGAAAAGATCTCCTTTCAAACTCGCCTACGATGCTATGTTTGGCGCAGGACAAAATGTTGTACGCCGCCTATTACCCGGCGCCGTATTACTGCATTGCGATAACAACCCCGGCTTTCTCGGCCAGGCACCTGAGCCATTAGATAAGAACCTGCAGGAGCTGGCACATACCGTAGCTACTACACCCGAAGTAAAAATAGGTCTCGCTACCGATGGTGATGCAGACCGTATCGGCCTCTATGATGAGGAAGGTAATTTTGTAGATGCACACCATATACTACTGCTACTAATACACTACCTGCACAAGTACAAAAACATGAGCGGCAAAGTAGTAATAGCATTCTCAGTAACAGACCGTGTTAAAAAAATGTGCGAAGCCTATGGTCTCCCTGTAGAAGTAACACCCGTTGGTTTCAAATACATCAGCGAAATAATGATACACGAAGATGTATTAGTAGGTGGCGAAGAAAGCGGTGGTATAGCCGTAAAAGGCCATATACCCGAGCGCGATGGCATCTACGATGGTTTGCTTGTTTACGAATTTATGAGCACCACAGGCAAAACAATGAAACAACTCATACAGGAAGTATATGATGTGGTAGGTACTTTCTTTTACGACCGTAAAGACCTGCACGTGGAAAATGATAAGAAAAATGCCATCATCCAAAAAGCAACAGCTAACCAATACCCGACATTTGGCAAATACAAATTCAACCGCAGAGAAACCATAGACGGTATCAAATATCATCTCGACAATGGTGGCTGGATCATGCTGCGCGCATCGGGCACAGAGCCACTGCTACGCGTCTATGCCGAAGGCAACAGCAAAGATGAAACCGCGGATATCTTAAACGATGTGTTGAAAACAATACTTTAATACCAAACCTCGTACAAAAAAAATAGCCCCGACCTTTAGGTCGGGGTTTATTATTAAATATCTTTTGGCTTTAGCCAAATCACTCGATACCATAGTTATCAAATATAAGTAGCAAACAAAACCCCGACCAGATGGTAGGGGTTTTTCATATAAATTCTTTAATTCCTAAAATTCCATAAATTCGAGTTCAGATGTTTATTGCATCTTCTTCGCATCGCTCAAGAACTGCTCCAGTCCCAGGTCAGTAAGCGGATGCTTCAACAAACCCAATATAGATACCAGCGGACAAGTACACACATCAGCGCCAGCCTCAGCGCAACGTACAATATGCAATGGGCTGCGAATAGAAGCCGCAAGCACCTCTGTCATATATCCCTGCGCATTGTAGATGCTTACTATCTGTTCTATCAGTTGCACACCATCCCAACTACCATCATCTATACGGCCAATAAAAGGAGATACGAACGATGCACCAGCCTTAGCAGCCAATATCGCCTGCCCTGCAGAGAACACCAATGTGCAATTGGTACGAATGCCATTATCGGTAAACCATTTTATTGCCTTGATGCCCTCTTTTATCATCGGCACCTTCACCACGATGTTCTCATGTATTTTAGCCAGTGCTATACCTTCTTTTACTATTTCGTCAAACGTAACACCAAATACTTCTGCACTCACTGGTCCGTCCACTATTTCGCAGATATCTTTGTAGTGTTGCATAATGGCATCATGGCCTTTTATGCCTTCCTTAGCCATCAGCGATGGGTTGGTAGTAACACCATCTAATATGCCCAAATCGTGAGCTTCTTTGATCTGGGCAAGATTTGCCGTATCTATAAAAAATTTCATAACTATTTATGATTTGTGATGTATGATTTATGATTGATGAATTTTGCCGAAAATTAAGCTTTATTAAGATTTTTCACAGTAGTATTTTTAGCTGCCGATAGAATTTTAGTTAATTCTATTGATTCTTGTATTAATGGAGATAACTTATCAATATGTATAATTTTTAAATCATTTAATGATTCCAGCCAAAAAGATGATTCATCAATCTCTTCCAGGGCAATATTAAGTTTAGCAAGGAATTGTTTTTTTGATTGCGCACGAGTTGCAGACCTATAATTAGCAGCACTTGATAAGGCTGAACGCAACAATTGTTTGGCTATTGTTTGAGAAGTGAGATTATTAGGTAATGATTCACAAACTTTAATAGAACGATAAGCAAATGACTTTAGGCGGTCTTTCAGTTCTTGTGAATTCATAGATCATAAATCACAAATCATAAATAAAAAAATCTGGCAAGTTACTCACATCGCACCGCTACAACCGCCCGCCCTTGCTACATTCCTGTCCTGGGGGATTCAGCAGGAGCTGGTCGTATAAGACTTGCCAGGCCGCAAATGTATAAAACTTTTACAAGTTCTTGAAATCTAAAAAATAGGATGTGTTCTAACAATAGCTCTCCCTAATTCCAAATATCTAATTCCCAATTCCTAAATAAACCCACATTCCATCACATTAAATCACATTCTCACATTTAAAATGGAGCAATTGAGAATTGAGCCATTGAGCTATTAACTATACTTTCGCTAATGAGTCTTTTAGGAAATCTATCACCTTCACTTCCATAGAATCCTGATGGCGTAGTTCGGCAAGAAATACAGATGCCCAATCGGTAACATGTATGATATAAAATACCTTCTCCCAATAGCTTTTCCCTTTTGAGTATAGCTCTATAATATTCGGACTGTATTTACGAACGATCTTTTTGTTGATCTCCATACGTGTTTTTACACGGTCATAATCATCATCATTTCGCAGGAAGATGACAACTTTGTCAGCAGCTTTATCTTTCCAGCCCACCAGTTCGTTATGGTTCATTTCGGGTATCACGCGCTCCCATCCCAGCACCTTGCTATTCTCATTCAGCTGCTGGCGAAAGCGTGTAGCCACAGCCTCAAACTGGCCGGCAGTATATATCACAGGGGTTTTGCCGCTCAGCTTATCAGCCAGGGCACTACCCTTTTTCTGTATGGCTTTTTCATCCATGCGCAGCATCTTTATTGATGCTTTTATATTCCTTACAAAATCGCGTTTTATCAATCCGTAATGCTCCAGTATAAACAATACCTGCACAGTAGAATATCCCAGGCAAGAGCGTGGTGGCATACCTGCGGGCAGCAATATGCAATCCAGTTTTTTCTTCCTCGCTATCTCTGCAACCTTTCCACCCGATGTAATGCATACTACTGTAGCCCTTGCTTTAAGCGCTTGCTGCATTGCTGTCAGCGTCTCTTCTGTATTACCTGAATAAGAGGATACTATTACCAGTGAATTCTTATTTACATATGCCGGCAGAAAATAATCCTTGTTCACACCAAAGGGTATCTTCATCTTATCAAACACATAATTCTGCACAATACTGCCACCTATACCGCTGCCCCCCAGGCCCGTTAATATTACATTACTGAATTCTTTTCTATCTGAAATGAAACGGTAACTTTGTCCGATGATAAGTGCCTCATGAAGTTGCGTAGGGAAATCCAAAACCAATTGTTTCATTATTGCTTCCATTTTTTCAATGTCCAAACATAAACAAACTGGCATAAAAGGCGAACAAATTGCCGTAAACTTTTTGCTAAATACAGGATATACGATACTCCACACCAATTGGCGGCATGGACATAAAGAGATAGACATTATAGCAAAAAAGGATAATACATTGGCTATTATAGAGGTAAAAACCCGTTCCAACTTCGATTTTGGCTTTCCTGAAGAGGCAGTAAACCTCAAAAAACAAACCTTTCTCCGCGAAGCGGGACAGGCTTATGTAGATGATAATCCCGGATATGAAGAGGTACGTTTCGACATTATTAGCATTCTACTCACCAAGGGTGAAGTAAAAGAGATCCTCCATTTAGAAGCCGCCTTTTAACCATGATTTTCATGATTTCGATAGATTACCATGTTGCCCACAATTCTATAGAATAACAATAGAATCAAGAAAATCTTCTAAAAAACCAAGCGAATCATGGTTAATCGTGGTAAAAATCAGGGAAATCGTGGTTACTTTTACCCCTGCCCGTCTGTGGATAGGCACTGTTTTACATGGCTACAACCAATACCACTACTCCTGTAGATAAATTCGCCCTGCCGCGAAAGATCATTTTTATTGCCGCACTGCTGGCATGCCTCACCCCCTGGATAAGTCCCCCAATAGCACTGTTTATGGGCCTTGTAATAGCACTTACCATAGGTCATCCTTATCTGCAGCACAACCGTAAAGCCACCAACTACCTGCTCAAAATATCAGTAATAGGCCTCGGCTTTGGTATGAACATCAACGATGCCATGCAGGCAGGTAAGCAAGGTATTATGTTCACAGTAGTATCTATTTTAGGTACCATACTCTTTGGTGTGCTGCTCGGCTGGCTGCTGAAGATAGAAAAGAAAACAGCCTACCTCGTCTCCTCCGGCACAGCTATATGCGGTGGTAGCGCTATTGCAGCCATAGCCCCGGTTATACAGGCCGATGAGCGTTCTATCAGTGTATCACTGGGCATTGTGTTTATCCTCAACTCCATTGCACTTTTTGTATTCCCACTCATAGGTCACCAGTTATCACTTACGCAACACCAGTTTGGTCTCTGGTGTGCTATTGCCATTCACGACACCAGCTCTGTAGTAGGTGCTGCCAGCAAATATGGGGCAGAAGCATTGCAGGTTGCTACCACTGTCAAACTCATGCGTGCCCTTTGGATCATTCCGTTGGCGCTTGCTTCAGCTTTTGTTTTTAAGAATAAATCCAAAAAGATAAACATACCCTGGTTCATTGGTGGTTACATATTAGCTATGGTAGCGTTTACTTATATCGGATTTGTACACGATTATGGTCACTACGCAGTAGACATTGCCAAGAAAGGGCTCACGGTTACACTCTTCCTTATCGGCGCCGGTCTTTCTAAAAAAGTACTGCAGTCAGTAGGTGTTAAACCCTTTATACAAGGTGTAGTATTGTGGATAGCCATTTCGCTAACTGCACTCTGGGCAGTGATACATTTGATATGATATAAATATTGCCTCAAATTGCCTATCCTTTCCGGTAGGGAGATTTATAATATGGTTATCCAATACGCGTTTTGGGTTTAAATTTCCTATAAGAAGGAAATTTTTGTTATTGGCAACCATAGGCGGGTATTGGCGACTTGTTGGCGGATGATAATGGAGCTACAAATCTCAATGTCCCATTTCGGAAAAACTTTTTTATGGGACATTGATGTGGATAGTTTTTGTGCAAGTGATTGAGATTCAGTTATGTGATAAAAATCTGAATGTCCCATGATGTCGCACAATGTCCCATTCGCACATTATAGGGTTTACAGTAAAATAAAGAACTTCAATGTGCAATTTTAAAGGGCATTGCACGGCTGCAATATACACTCGTTAACAAGGCGAATCCAAATAATGTTTTTAAAGAGTGAATAAAGAAAATCTATTATAATTGCATCATAGATTATGTTTGCAAATTCACAATAATAAAAATGCAACAGGCAGAGATAAATAGAATAATTGATGAAATAATATTTTTACCGGAAAGGTTTCACCTAGAAAATAAATCTATTCTTACCCTGCTAAAAGAGACAGGATATTTCGAACATTTCGATTCGGTTAACGAAACTGACATTTCAGAGAGGTTAGCAATTTATCCTCGATGCATTGAGAAATGGATGATATTGTCATTGGATAATCGTACTGGCCAAGGATGGGGTATAAGCGATGATGAATCCGGAAAGTATAGCGTTTGGTACTATCCTCCCCAAGAAGACCTGCCGTTAATAGAATTTGATAACATACAAAAAGCCTGTGCTACATTTATTAAATTGGAAATTGAATCAATAAGAAAGATAAAATATGGATAACCAACCATTCACACTCGAAGAAGCAAGAGATATAGCCGAAGATTTTGAAGACCTGGTAGATACGGATATTGTAGAAAAAGAAGGCATACTACTCACCGTAACCCATGTAGTTGTCTCCCCTTTTAATAAGGATGAGCAAGAAGTATACGCAATAAACTGTATAGGAGGAGAAGTATATGCGGAAGAACAAATGCTGGAATACGGCCCACAGGGCTATGATGTCATCATCATTTCGCAAGACCTGGAAACGGATACAAATAGCAGGCTGTTTGACATAACAGGCATCAGGACCTATATAGCCAACAACGGCATTAAATATAATTTCCCGGCCTAAGTCCTTTACATTTCAACATCTAAAACTCCGTATTTATCGTATATAATTGTTTAGTTGTCATATTCTTAACCCTAGATGGCACAATATTTTACGTCTTTTAATAAATAATAATTATCGCATGCCATTTATAGCAGCAGTAGCTAAAATAGAATTTCCGTATAAAGTAGAACAAATGAAGGTGAAAGAATATGTGCGCAGCATGTTTCAGCACTTTCCGCATATGAACCGGCTGATAGAGGCATTTGATAATACAGAGATAGTAACCCGGAATTTTTGCGAGCCGCTGGATTATTATGCAGAACTAAAAACTTTTGAAGCACATAATAATGAATACCTGCGTATCACATTGGAATACACAGTGAAAGCTGCGGAGGAATGTATAGCAAAAGCGCATGTAAAGAAAGAGGACATAACTGATATTATCTTTGTTTCCACCACAGGATTGGCAACACCCAGCATGGATGCAATGATCATCAATAAAATGCGCCTGAACCAAAACATAAGCCGCATACCTGTATGGGGCCTGGGCTGTGCCGGTGGCGTGGGCGGCGTATCTAAGGCCAATGTGATAGCAAAGGCAAATCCGAAAGCAGTGATATTATTTATTGCTACTGAATTATGCTCACTTACTTTTCTTAGAAATGATTATAGCAAAAGCAATTTTATTGGCACCAGCTTGTTCTCAGATGGTGTTGCGGCTTGTATCATAAAAGGGGATGCGTATACGGATGACAGCAATGTGAAAATAATAGGCTCAGGCAGCAAGCTGTATTATGATTCGCTGGAGATAATGGGATGGGATTTTATGGATAGTGGCTTTAAAGTAGTTTTTTCTAAAGATATTCCCGCCCTTATCAGTGCAAACATAAAAGAAGATATTACAGGCTTTTTATCAGGCCATGGGCTGCAACTGAGCGACATAAAGAATTTCATCTTTCACCCCGGCGGCACTAAGGTATTGCAAGCCTATACAGATGCACTTAATTTGCAACAGGAAGATCTGTGCAAAACCCGCAAGGCGATGAATGAATACGGCAATATGTCGAGCGCTACGGTGCTCTATGTGCTGGAGAAATTTTTGAGAGAGGGCTATGAAGATGGCTATGGATTGATGCTGGCTATGGGGCCGGGGTTTAGCAGCGAAATGGTTTTGCTTGATATGAAAAAGGGTGAAGAAAGGAATTAGGAATTTGTAATTGGGAATTAGGACAATATAGATATCATGGAGTTTGTATTTTTTATAAGTTTTATTGTATTACAACGAATAACAGAATTGATCATTGCAAGGCGCAATGAGCAATGGGCACGTGCGCAGGGTGCAATAGAATATGGCCATGACCATTATTCACTTATTGTAATAATGCACACTGTTTTTTTGTTATCACTGGTAGCCGAATATCTATATCGCGGCATTGATACTGCCGACCTGGCATTTCTATTCATCTACCTGGTACTGATCGCGTTAAAAGTATGGACCATCTCTTCGCTTGGCAAATATTGGAACACAAAAATATTAAGGATACATAGTGCAACTTTGATAAAAAAAGGGCCTTATAAATATGTAAAGCATCCTAACTATATAATAGTAATATGCGAAATAGTTGTTATTCCGCTTGTATTTCACCTGTATTATACCGCCATCCTATTCTCTATTCTGAATGCATTTATGCTAAGAATAAGGATAAAAGAAGAAAATAAGGCCTTAGTATAGCGCATTCAGCACTCTTTCCATGCCTTATGGCTTTTATTCGCTACATTTACAATAAATATATAATGACTACCTCTAACGAATTGCCTACTGTAAAGAGTATTGATGAAAAACCTGAGCAGGCGCCTAATTCAATTAATAGTAAATGGGTAAGAATACATTTAGTTACAGGCGCAACTTGCCTTGGATTTTATAGTTACAAGAAAAATTTATGGAAAGAGTTTAAAGACCTGAAAAATCTCTTCCACGCAACAACCATCAACGAAAAGAATATAAGAGGCTGGAATTACTAAGCTTTTCTTTATTCCCGCAAAGCAACTATCAATATTATATATACAGATTAAAGACAAATGATACATCCTGAGAAATTAAGAACGGGCAATTATATACGTACCGAACCAAGAAGTGAAAATAATTATTACAAAGTGCTGAAAGTAGATGAGACCATGGGGTCTGTATCTGTGGAACATTACATACCCATCACAACAAAAAGCACCAACAAAGAAAATATCAACCTGAACTGCTGCTTTCCAATAGACATTACTACAGAAATATTACACAGCAGCGGATTTAGAGAAACAAGCCCATATAAATACGCCAAAGATGATCTGTACCTGCAGGTGAAAAGATATGGAGAAGCTTTTTTGCATTCCGACAGCAAGGATATGACCATACATGTATCGGGCATAAACGAATTGCAAAATGCTTATAATTCCATTACCGGGAAGGAACTGGAAGTTGTTTTAAGCTAAAAAAACACCCAAACATATGACCATAAACGCTAAGAAACCATGCTAACCCCAATGGCTGATAAAATATTGACGCTGCTGAAGGAAAGAAATGACAAAGCAGGTTTCCAGGCTATTAATAAGAATATGTTCCCGGGAGAATCGCTTGAAAGCTTTTTTGGCTCATTAACAGAATTAAAAAACTCAGGTCTTGTTAGCTTTTATAAAGAATATACCTACAAACCCTATAGTGGCTTTGGCGATATGACACCTAAGCAATATAATACTATGGATATTCTCCTAAAGCTGAATATACCAGCAGATAATTAATGCCGGGCGTTAATATTTTGATGTAGACTATTAAAAAGCAAATATTTCAGATATTTTTATTGCCCAACAACTGTCTATGAGATATTTATTGTTAAGTTTTTATTTACTGGTTGCACTGCCATTATTATCATCTGCGCAGGATACGGTAATACAATACCGCACTTTTTCATCGGAGCTTAAGACCAAATCGCAAAAAACACCGGAGGATAAGTATTTTAATTACATCACCATGCGCCTGGAGGCTGGCGATGGGCTGTTGATCATCTACAAATCGCGGGACTATGTGACAGAACTGGTAGTGCAGGATAGCATAGGTACTTCTTCTAAAACGGATGATAATGGTATAAGCTTTAGCAGCTCGGGCAGCAAAATAATTTTCCCGTTCCAGTCTATGACCCAAATGCTATATTATATAGCATTCAGCAGTAAGGAAAAAGATAAAACAGGTAAGTATGATGTGCGGATGGTTCACTATAACCATATTATTGATATGATAAATGATGCCAGTCCTTTTTGTGATAAGCTATATAGTATCATACGCCATGCGCAATTCAATTTTGAGTTTATAAAGAAAGGTGAAGTGCAGAATAATTTCAATACTACACTTAGCTTATTTCCCGGCAAAGAAAGCCTGATAAAAAAAGGAAAGACCCCTGCCTATACCTGTATGGCCCTGAAAACAACAGATAAAACAGAAGCTGATAAGGCATTACGCAGTACCGATAGTCTGATAACTACCTGCCTGAAAGGCTATGAAAAAACAACTACCGCCAGCGTAGAACCCGAAATAAGATACCGACTGGAAGGCAATGATGAAAATGACATCAATACCAACCATGCATTTGTAAATATAAAAGCCGAAGTTTTTTTAAGAATGCACAAGGCTGGCAGCATGTACTTTGTAGAACTTGTTATAGATTAAACAATTCATTATTAATCGATTATTGTTATTTTTGAAGCTATTCAATCTATAAAGAAGACCTATATGAAGCAACTCCTCATCTTACCACTATTACTATTGTCTGTGATATTATATTCTCAGGAAACCATTTACCCTATCCCCGACATGCAACCAAAAGGGCATATTAATACTATTAAAGGCAATAAATCATCAGCCAGGGGCTATGAAGTCAATTCTGATACTGTGAAGGATGTTCATTTTATGATTACCCATGCACATACTGAAATGAATGAAACAGATACCAGTGTAAAAAGAATAAAAGAATGGAAAAACAAATTACGTCGTCAACACAGAGATACGATCATAAAGACGCCTCATACAATACCTGTTATAAAAGGGTATCAAAATAAAGAAGCAAAAATCGTTTCGGCTCCGGCAATATACCTGAATCATAATTTTGCAGGAGTGGACGACCCGGCAAACGCCCCAAATGACAATACAATCGCTGTATCTAATTCCGGATATGTGATCAGTGTCACAAATTCAATAGTGGCTATATTTGACCAAACCGGTAAAAAATTAAAAAACAATTCTATTAATGCGTTCCTCGGTGGCAGTAGTACATTTTCAGGGGTT
>Ga0207152_1072_pt1 | contig 22070 bp, 26 predicted proteins | sample Alteio_BWMinHeat_30_FD_153590 | JGI IMG/M metagenome (GOLD analysis project Ga0207152, IMG submission 153590) | Enriched cells from forest soil in Barre Woods Harvard Forest LTER site, Petersham, Massachusetts, United States -... | ecosystem: Environmental > Terrestrial > Soil > Temperate forest >... | reverse complement strand
GGATGGCACTGGCTGTCAATGGAAAAGGACCCTGAATCCACTCCAGCTTGTAGAGCCATGACGATGCTACGTAGCGATGGTATGGATAGTAGCCGGCGTCGCGGACCTCTCCGAACTGGCTCATCCGGTATTGCGTTGGATTGCCGACGATACCGGCGAAATTCGTTGTTGCCCAATAGTCGGGCGTGCTGGTCTGAATGTGATAGTAATTGCCTACCGTCATGCCGCCGTCAGGAATCGAGTAAGTCCCATCAGCGGCGGTTACTGCGGACCTATCGATTCCGTCCGTGTCTCCGGTGAGATGGAGCGTGATACCTCCCCAGGGAATGTCCCCCGGCGGATCGTAATTGCCGTTCTGGTCGTTGTCTTTCCAGAGTCTGCCGGTCAGTGCCATCGTTTAGCCGTGGATGGTGTGGCGGCGGTAAGGCCGTAAGAGGTTCGTGACGTTGGTCGGTGGCGAATCGAGCGGGGCATAGGTCGAGCTGGTCGCGGTGCCTCCGGATGGTGCGCTTGCCGTGGCGATGATGTTCGGATTCCGCAAGGTTTCGTAGTAGAAGTATTCCACCCACTCCGCACATGCCTCCTGGATGCTCTCCGGAATGGTCGTGTAGCCGGCGGTGTACTGGACGCGGAAATTCTTGATACCGGGCGGCCAGACAATGTCCTCGGGGTGGAGTAGCTCGGGATCGGTGTAGGGGATGGCCCTGAGCAACCAGCCGCGTGGATCGAACTGGTAGCCGGCCAGTTCATAGGTGTGCATCTTTAGTTCGGCGTTCTGGCCTCGGGCTGTCAAGTTGCCTTGGCTCGTGGTGCCATCTCCGAAGCTTGGGGCAACGTATAGGTCAGCAGAAGGCCAGAGGCCATAATCTCCGTTAGAGTCTCCAATGACCTGAGCAGACCATCCGTTTCCCAATGCGGTGATGGCCGTGGCAATCGCCTGGAGAGTAAGATTTCCCGAAAACGTAAGATTGTTTGTTGTAGTGACGCCAGAAGCCACCCGTGTGAGTGTGAGTCCCGTACTGGTGACTTGCACTCGGGCTTGCTGGTTGACGGTAGTGCTGTTGTTGATAACCTTGAGGACGGTGACAGGCCGATATCGAACTGACTGAACGGATTGAATGGGGTACTGTCTAAGCTCCAAAATTCTCCCGCCGTTCCCGTCGTACAATTCATCGTAAGCCCTCGAATAGAAGTCCCGTTTGCAATACTTGGCGATGCCGTCCGATGCGGAGGTAATGAGCGCGCCAAGCAACGCATCCTGTCCGGATACGCCCTGGAGGTTGAGATACGCGCGGTCAAGGGTGATGAGGTCTTTTGCGGCCATGGTTATTTACTCAGGAGTTTGGCTGTGAATTCGACCTTGACGGGCTTGTTCACTGGTGGCAAGAAACCGAACACTACGGCGAAATTGTGTATGCAAATGTCTCGGAAGCTTGATTCGTTGTGCCAATATCCGTTAAATGTGTTTTGCCGTGGCTTCTTCGGTCCCACGAACACCCTGATAAAGCATTGGTCCTTTTTTACAACCCAACGCCACTTTCTTACTCTCATGGTTTCCTCCTTACCTGTCATCAATGTAAAGGTAACCAATCCCGATTAGCGTGTAGCCGTTGGTAGTCAACACTTTGAACGAAAGCAGGTACTGCACGCCATCCGTTCCGCCCGCGATCTTGCACTGTACGCCCTTGTTGCCCGCTGCCACGGCGATGCTGGTGATCGTGAGGTCAGTGCTCACGAGGCCCGACGCGGCGATGAACTGGCTGACGCTGGTCACGCTGGCAACGGTGTCTCCGCCAACGATTTCGCTGAGTAGCGAGAGGTCCATGGTGTAGAGGCGGGTTTCAGCGGCGCGTTTGACGAGGGCGGTCATGGTGGGTGCGCTCCATGTGACGGGTCGATTGAGTTCTTGAAAAGTTGGCATTCTGCCTGCCTCTTGCCAGGTTGTGGGTCTGCCGATTTCCTGCCAGACATTACCTTCCTCGACGTGGGCCAGGACGATATACCCTAGCCGGCTGTTGGCCGTTCCGAGTGTGCCGGCGAGTGGCATGGATTAGCTCGTTTTGACATTGAAGGCGTTGGCGTAAGTTGTTTGGGCGGTTTTCTGAGCGCTGAGGTTCGCCATGCGCGTTTGATAGCCGATGATGATGTTCGCCATCGTGGTGGCAATGTACGTTTGCAAGAATTGGTCCTGCGTCGTCGGGTTCGGCATGGTCTGTCCCGGATTGTCCGGATCGGGAATGTTGGCCTGGTAGTTGCCATTGGCACACACGGCCGTCACAAGACTGGTGTAGGTGTTCGGATCGGGGAAGGTGATGTTGATGTTCGTCATGTGAGAAGTCCGTAAGCCCTGAGTGCGGAGTACATGCGGTTTATCATGCCCTGCTCAGTGGCGGTGTAAGCTCCGCCGGCCGTGGCTGCTCCGCCGGTCTGTTGAGCTACGACCGCCACGCCAAAGAAGCCGAGATTGCCATTGAAAAGGCAGGGGCCGCTACAGTTGATGGCGTAGGTTGTGTCACAAAGGTAGACATTGTTGGTCACGTCTACGAAAGCACCGGCTGCCGTGCTATTGAATCCCAAACTGGCTTGAAACGCGGAAGCGGCGTCTATGAATACTCCCGCCGCTCCTGATGGGTCTGAGAGGCTTGCGGTGCCGTTGCCGGCCGCGACAGTCCCGAATGACACGGTTGCACTGGAGGCGGTGTAGGCTCCTACTTGTTTGAGGCCGCCGCCGCTGGCAGCAAGCAAAGAATTGCCGGCCGTACCGGTAACGGATTCATTGATGGCCAAACTGCCGACGAGAGTTGTGCCGCTGAATGACAGGCCGGTGCCGAGGGTGATGGCCTGGACGTTGGCTGTGGCTCCTGTCGGATTGGCAAGCAATGTGTGCGTGTTGATCTGGGCGATTTTGCCCAGGGTTACTTTGTTGTTGCCTATGGTGGCGGCGAAGCTGCCGGTTCCTGATCCGGTAACGTCACCAGTAAGCGTAATCGTCTGATCGCCGGTGTTGGTTCCGGAGCTTGTTCCTGAGAGGTTGGAGCCGGTGACGGTTCCGCTGGCAGCAACCGAAGTCGGCGTGATTGCTCCAAGCGAGATTGTGATAGCAGGCGTAGTAGTCGGATTGGCAACACTTCCTGATACTCCGTTGGCGGTGACGACGGAAACCGTGGTGACGGTGCCTCCGCCGACCAGGTTCGTGAGGGCGGCTGCGGTCAATACTTCAGTCACGGCCGCGCCGGATGCGTGTGCGGCTGCTACTTGTATTCCGGTGACCGCCTCGACGGCCCTGGTCACCGTCCAGGTCGCCCCGGCTACGGCCGTGACTAGAAGTATTTCCGCGTCAATGCGGATACGAAACTGCGGAACCGATGGAAACGCGGTGGCGTTGGCAACCGTAAGGCTGGTATCGCCGGCCGCGATGGTTCCGACCAGGGTCGTTACCGCGTCGTTGGTGAATTGTTCGGCTGACATTGTTGTCTCTGGCCCGTGATAGTGTCAAGAATCATGCCCTTGGCCATTTTGCTCAAGTTGGCACAAAATGCGATGAATCCTTCATCGGTGAGGTTGGCCCGCATGAGCAATATGCCTTCGGTAATGCGGTCGGAGGCGGTATTGGCTATGCGTTCCTGCTTTTCGGTGATTGGCTGATTCAAGGCATTGTCCCCCATAGGAATTTGCTCATTTTGGTGGGTTGTAGGCCGATACCGCCGAGAGCAAGCGGCGGTTCTTCCTTCCGAGTTGATTTGAATTCGAGGATCGAGTAGGGCAGGACCTTCCCCAGGTCCGTGTAAATCTCCGTGTCGAGGGTGAACCGCTGTTTGTCGTCTTCAATGGCGTAGCGGCGGCAGGTGATCGATACTACTGGCTGTAAAGCCTGCTCATGAGAAACATCAAGCAGGCGAGCCAAAAGATCAGATGGAAGTAGGGCGGCCAAAGCTGGTAAGGCGTCCCTTCCGGAGAGAATGCGGTCAGCCGTATCGGACGGTATCTCCACGCGGAATTTGCTGGCCTCCGTCTTGACGCTGAGTGCATAGCTTTCCCCCTGTTCGTTGTTGTAGCAGCGGACACGGACGGTGATGTATTTGGCATGTTTGTGGCGGTTCTTCCGCAGCTCCATCTTGGCCGTGTCGAAATAGGTCGTGATGAGCGTTTGACCGTGAAAATGCGGATCATACGACTCGTTGGGAAGCTCGTCGTGCATGAAATGAGCGACGGCCGGGAGCTGTGCCACGCGCACGGCCCAGGTTCCGAGGTTCGAGCGAAGATCGGCGGCGGGAAGAGGTTCCATGATGAATCCGTTAAAAGGTTAAAACCAATTTCATCTTTTCACTTTTCAACCTATGGGGCGTCCGTGCCCCATGTTTGTGCATCTTCGCGAGAACCGGTTAGGCAACGACGTTCTGTGTGGCGACATTGGCGCCCTGTGTGGCGTTGTTGGGCTTGTGTTCCGTTTCGTCACCGAAACCAACAACACCAACCAACACGGCGGCCGAGTTCACTTCCTTGATCTGGAGGCGAACGTAGCGCTTGCCCGTGGTCATCTGGCTGGCGTTGACCTCGAAGGTGTAAATCTTCGAAGCCGTGGTCAGGCCGGTCTGGCTGACGTTGGCGGCACCTGAGTTGGCGAAGGCGCCGGCCGTGTCGTTGGCCGTCCAGGTGGAATTGTCGGCCGACTCCTGAAGCCATGCTGAAATGCTGCCGGCGTTGGCACCGATGGACAGGACAAACATGGCCCGGCGGCTTTGCAGCATGTCGATCCCGTCCGAAGACAGGCGGGCGTTGTTCAAGCTTTGCGGCGCGATGCCGTTCATCAGGGCCATACGTTGCGTGATCTGTTCGGTCTGCATGAAAAAAGTCCTCTTGGGTGTGTGAAAGAAAGCAAGGGGGCTGGAGGAACCCCCTTGCTCGGGGAAATGAGGGCAATCGGTGATCCAGACCGGTTACCCTGTCGGGGGGTTTTAGTGGAGGATGACGAACGGGCTGACCTGGCTGGTCGAATCCTGCAAGGTGACAGCCTTGTCCATCCAGGGTTGACCGTCGATGCGTTCGACCACGCGCCACGTCATCTGATTCTTGAGGAAGTTGACGTGCTCGCTGGCGGCGATTTCGATCTGCTGACGGTCGCCAATGACGTAGAGCGACGGATCGCACAACGTCAAGTCGCCATCGGTGGCCAGAGCGGGCAGCTTCTCCGTCACGTACAGGGGCAGGCCTAGCAACGTCCAGTTGGGACGCTGATGGATACCGCCGGTGTTCGTGTTCGAATAGCTTTCGGTGGGCAGGAACATGGCCCGATTGCCGGCGTCCGCGAGCTGGAGAAGCTTCGTGACGCAAGTCGGGCTGGTCATCCAGATCGCCTTGGTCTGCGAGGAGGGCAGCAACTTGCCGAACATGGTCGTTACGTCGGCCAGGGCCAACGTGCTGGTGTTGGCGCCACCGGCGCGAGTGACCTTGATCGTGGCGCCCGCGTTCAAAATGCCGGTGGGTTTGCCGACACCGTTCCCCTGGAGAAACGCGTACTCTTCGTACCAGCCGATACCACGGCCGAAGAGGGAGAACAAGAACCGTTCCAGGCCGAAAGCGGCATCTTGCAAGAGGATGTTCGAGCTGACGGAGTAGCCGGAAAGCTCATTGGCCTTGAGTTCCAGCTGCTTGAAAGCCGGCTCGGTTTCGGTGCGGGTTTGAGCTTCGGCCGTCCAACTCATGAGCAACCCGCCCAATAGAGCGGACGTGCCGGCACTTTGGGCCGTGGTGATGTCCAGGTAGGGAATCTGCATCGTGGCGCTGGCCATCGGCATGACGAAAGCGCGTTTCCGGAAAAACGTGTTTTCCTCCATGACGGTCAGGAGCTGGTTGTAGAAATCGGGCGGCACGGTGTAACCGCCGGTAGCTCCGCTGGATTCGCCCAGGGCGGCCTTCGTCTGCCATTCGTTGAATTGACTGCCGTAGTGCTTTTCCAGATACGGACGATCCTTGCGAGCGACGGCCAGGCAGAAATCGCCAAATGTCTTTTTCGGGTCGCCTTCCCCGCCCGGTCCGAAGATAATGGGCGAACCGTTCTTCTTGGACTTCGTCTGCGCGTCGGCGAACTGTTTCAGAGCGGCGGTGATGACGCTATCGAGGCTTTTGGTCAGGCTGCCGATGGCGGTTTCCATGGCTTTCGCCATCAGCGGGCCGTAGGGATCGCCCTGCACGGCTTCGGCTACGCCCTGCTCTACAAGGCTTTTGGCAACGGGCTCCTCGTGAATGTCGAGTGTGCTGCCGACCTTGTGACCCAGGTAGTCTTTCTTGAGAGTGACGAACATGCTGCGTTTCCTCGTGATGATGGTTGATGGTTAGCCCATCTCCAGGGCTCTTGGCCTAGGGCTAAAAACCCTCTCGCCCGAAAACCCCTGATGGTATAAGGTGCCGCTGTTTGTCCATGCGACGCCGGAATCCGTCTAAAAAAGACGGCCCGGTCACAAGCAAGACTGGCGCGCGGCTCTCCCTCGGCGGAAAGGTCCGCCAGCCTACACGCGGCCGCGTTTGCGGTCGATTGTTTCGTTGAGGAGCTTATCCAGACTGATTTGCGAGACGGTGTGTACCAGTGCTTTTTCGAGTTCTTCGAGTGACGTGAATTTAACGAGCTGCGTTTGCGGGAGGGATTCGGCGTGCTTGAAGAGCGCTTCGTCCCAACCGAGTGCCTTGCAGAGATTCGAGTCCACGGCCGTTTTGCTGACGATATCGACCACGGTTTCCGGATTGACCGGGATCGTGCCAACGGCGTATTCGATCAGGAGCCACTCCTCCACAACGAGCGTGCCGTCTTTCCAGCCGTTCTTGATGGCTTCCTTTTGTTCGGCGTAGTGTGCCTTCGTTGGCAACCAGCCGATGGACTTCCCATTCAAGAGGCCGGCTTGAATGAGCGTAAAGACCTTGTCGGGCGGCCAGGTGTCCGTTCCCCACGAATCGGGCTTGGTCGGATAGACCGTCTTCGCCTTGATGCCGCGCGTGTCCCCTTCCTTGGCGAATTTACGCCACAGTGACTTGCCGATGGGCGGCATATCGTAGCAATGGTTGAGCGTGACGATGGGATTGAGGGCGAACTGGGAATCGTTCATGCCCTTGGCAAAAACTACGTGCTGATAGCGGTCAACCGCCTCCGTGCTGATCCAGGACACGTCCGCGCGTTCGGTCTGGTTGAGTTCAGCCGGCGCTTTGGCGAAGACGGTTTTCTTGTACTCGAATTCCTTGCTCTTGGGCAAGGCTTTCAAAAGAGCGTCGAGGTTAATCGCTTGCTTGTCGGTGAGTGGGAACCCGAGGGGGCCTGTGGTGAGTTGCGTCATTGTGTCTCCGTGCCTGGTGTTTGGTGGGATCGCCGTGAAGGCGTCCAGGCTTCTTGGTGTGATTTGCGAACAAGATACACTTAGCACATAAAGGAGTTCAAAGCTTGAATCCCGACGAAAGTTATCAAATAAAAGGTGGGGATGGTGGGCAGAGTGTTCCGCCTTTACCGTTTGTGCTTGAACCGCGACTTGTGATACCTTTCGCCGCGTGCCATCGGCATGACCTCGTGATAGGGGATGCCGTCGATGACGAGTCCGACGCTGATAATCGAACGGATCGGGTTTGCCCTGCCGTAAGCGAAGGCGACGGCCTGGTCATCGATCCCGCAACCGGTGTCCATGCCGAAAGTCCGGCGTTGCGGGCTCGCCCGCCACTTGATACCGGCGGCGGAATGAATGTGTCCCTGGACAACACTCATCAAACGCTTGGTCATGGCGGTGTACGCCGGGTGGATACCGGCGGAGCCCGTGCCGTGGAAGTAAAAAACGTCGTCCATGATGAATTCGTGGACCCATCGCCAGCGGGGCGTCTTCCATATCTCGCGATAGGTCCGCAAGAGGGCCGGCGGGATGTTGACGGAGCTGGCCAGGCGAATTACCCGTTCGTCATGGTTGCCGATGCATACCACAGCCTTGGGGAATTTGAACACCCATTTCGAGATTTTGACGCGGGCCAGTTCGTATTCATCCTTGGGGCCGGGCGATTCCGGGTTTTGAGCGTGGAAGCTGATGGCGTGCCAGTCGGTGAGGTCCCCGATGAAGGTGACGTGGTTGCAATCGTACTTGACGTACATATCCTCGCAGAAGCGAAGATAGGCCGGATGGCTGACGGGCTCGTGAATGTCACCGATGACTAGATTTCGCATAGCTCTTCGTAAGTTTTCGTTTCGAGCGTGATGGCGTCAAGAATCGTCAGACCGAGTAGTCGTGCCAGAGCGAATTCAACCGCTACGCCTTTGGAGTTCTTCCATCCTGGAAGTATGGCGATGTGGCTGCAATCGCAAATGGCTCCCAAATCTCTGCGCATAGCGTCGCGGAGAAAGTTTGGTGGGAGCGGATCGGTGGTTTCGTTGACGCCAACGTCCCTATCCAGCTGAGCGGGGTTTATTGGCGTGTATCCGGCCAGTCGCAACCGTTCTTCGGCTGCGTCGAATGCTGGGAAATTATAGAGTGGAATTCCCCGCATAGGTCCAGCGATGTAAACTTTCATTTGCGGAATTTCTCCCCGATGACAACATCCTCGGCGAGACGCTGGACCATAGCACCGATTTGTACAAGTTCGGTTAGGGTGTCCAACCGGTTGCGATTCTCCTGTTTCTTGAAGATCTCAAGTTTGAGTTCTTCGATTTCCTCAAGAATGATGGCATAACCTTCGTGCATGCTGTTGAATGCGCGTGGGTGTTTTGCGCGTGCCTTGACAAGTTCTTTTTGAACGTAATCGGGAAACGTGCTCATAAAGTTACCTCTTTGGGGCGGTTGTCCAATTCCGGGTGAGTCTTTTCATATTCGATCAGGGCCATCGCACACCATGCTACGCTGGCGAGATGGTGTTGGCCGTCGTGCGTGTCGATGGATTCGCCGCGCCACCATCGCCAGGCATGACGCATCATGGCGGCGAAAACGCGATTCCATGACATGCCCTTTTCCCAGTTCCGGTCACCGTACTTGCGGGCTCCCATGGTAAGCACCCAGGCAAGTTCATGGAGGCCGAGAGCCGGAATCAGGTCGTAACGGAGCTTGTCGTTGTCGTCTTTGCTGGCGGTCACATTGATGACATTTCCAGAGTTATTGTTGGTTTGGTTGAATTCCATTACCGTTTCTCCGTGGTGATGGTTTGGCTCGCGGTGTGATCGTCCGTTGGTTTCCAGTTGAGTGGTAACCACGGCACATATCCCCAGGGGACCGGATCGAGGCCATGGCCGGCACGAACCTCGTTAATGCTCTTGACGCCGTATTTGAGGTCATATTCCCGTTCGTGGAATTCGTACTCCCAATTGAGCGGGACGGGGTCTTCGCTGGCCAGGAACATGCGGCCGGATGGGTCGAACATGGGAATGAGCTGTTCGTTGAGCTTGTCATCGCGGCGTTGGATGCGTGGCGCGATGGCCAGGCTCATGTGTTGATCCTTGGCGGCGATCAGGTTCGCCATATTCGTGTTCGTCGTCAAGTAGGCCAACGGCATGTGGAAGGCGTTGGCGATGTCTTCCTTCGTGGCTCCCATTTCGGCGAGTGCGGCTACGTCGCCCATGGATTGATTGAGAAGCTGCACGCGGAGTCCGCTTTCGCCGACTATCACTTTGCCGGCTCCTCCGCGCCTCATCTTGGAATTCCACTGGTTTTCAACGCGGTCGCGTTCCTCTTCGCCTATAACCTCGTCGGGCGAAATGATGGCATCGGGGATGGCCCGGTTTTCGAGCTTGGATTTCTTGAAGCTGATGTAATCCGAAAGAATGGCGACTTGCTCGAAGGCGGCTCGAAGCGGGGACAGTCCGCCTAAATACGGGTCGCGTGGATCGGGATAGCGGAAATGGATGATTTCATTCGGCTCGAAGCGTTGTTCCGCGTGTCCGGTGCGGTATTCGTAGTAGTCAACGATATTGTTGCTGCTCGGATTGCGTTTCGGGGTGACGTTTTGAGAGGGCAATATCCAAATTTGTCCGGGTACGCGGAGCGGGTTGTTGCGGTCGATGTACCAGTAAGCGCTACCGTTGGTTTCCTGGTAGAGCGTGGTGAGTTCCCACAAATCAAAGGCGTTATGGACGGGGTTCACCTGGCTGAGGAGTGTCAAGAGGGGATGGTCCACGATTTCCATGATGCTGCTCGCGGACTTCGTGTAATGAGCGAATTTCGGGGAGTCCTTGAGGTACGTCAGTTGCTTGTGGTTGATGGTTTTGGTCAGGCACTTGGGGGGCGGTTCGTTCTTGTTTGTGGTGACGTACAGGCGTGGCTGATTGCTGGCGCATACGGAAGCGTTGATGGAGGCGCAGGTCCAGGCGGTCCCCTTGAGTTCGGCGAGAAGCTCGTTAGGGCTGGGGCTGCGATTGCGCTTGTAACTGTCCGTGAAGCCGGTGCCGGTCCATTGATGGCCGGCGAGAGCGCGGGGCATGGTTTTCCTTGCAATCCAGCTCGAAAAGCGGTGAACGAGGTTTTTCATAGGTTGGTCCACAAGTGTTCGTCGGTTGTGGGAGAAGATTCGACGTGAGTTTGCGGAGGCGGCTTGATCGGGCGGGCCGGCTCCTCGTGGGGCGTGTTTGGCTCCGTGGGTGTGGAGCGTCGAAGTTTGGCGATGAAGCGAGCGTCCAGGCGGGAAATGAGGTAACGGAGTGCGCCCAGGGCGTGGTTGTCGCAATCAATGGGGTTTTCGCCCAGGGCGGTGCGTTCCTGCTCGGAAGGGTAGCGGTAAGCCTTGGCCTCTTCGACAAGTTCCGGGCAGCGGGTTGGATTCACCGTGAGTGTTTTGGTGCGGATGCGGGCGGAAACCGCGGATATGCCCAGGCGGATTTCGTTGTTGCCACGACGGATCGTGAAGCCGGCCAGGCGGAGAGATTCGGTTTCACTACGGCCGGCGGGATCGGCATACCAAAAGACATTCTTTGGCAAGTGGGTGGCGTGCTCCTGGATCGACGTTTCCCGCTTGTAGCGTTCGTTCTGAATGTGCAAGACACCGTCCCGGTCGAGTACGCCCCATATGGCTGCGAAAGGGTTACGCCAGCCGAAATCTATTCCGCCTAACTGCTTGCCGGCGGATTCCGGCGTGTAGAAATCGGTGAAGCACGTTTCGAATTCCGGATATACCAGTCCGTGCAGGGCGGTGAAGAGACATTCGTATTCTTGCTGAACCCAGGAATCGCCGAGGGCCTTACGCTCCTCTTCGATAAAGGCGGGCGTGATACGTGGACATAGTGTCCAGGGCGCCTTTATTTTTTCCCAGGAATCCGAATCAGTCCACTCGCGATAAAACCAGCCGCGCCTTCCCCAGGGTGTGGATAGGGCAACCAGCCGGCCTTGCGAGATGGCCAGCATGGGACGGATCGACCGATAGAGGTCATCGGCCACGCGAGCCGCTTCGTCCACGATCAGGAGAGAGACGTTGCCATAGCAACGGATGGATGATTCTTCACCGGGCAGGCAGATAATGCGGCTGCCGTTGGTGAGTTCGAGCGTGGACAGGGTGTCGTACTTGGCTGTGACCGGTCGGCCGATGGCGTTATAGAATTCCATCACTTTGCGGAATAGCTCGAAGCTCTGCCGCTGCGAGGGGGCAAGCAAGAGAATCAGGGAATTCGGGTGGAAGATGGCCTGGTGAATGGCGAGAGCGCTGGAGACGCGGGACTTGCCGGCCTGACGGCAACAATTCAGCATGATGCGGTTGGCCCGGCTGGTCAATACCTGACGCTGCCAGGGATCGGCGGCAAAGCCCATGGCGGCAAACATCTTGGTGGGATCGATGGCGAGTGCCATCATTTCTTTGGGTGTCATTTTTTGCGTTTGTTAGATATCGTGAGTATCCACACGATTGCGGAGATATTTAGGACAATCAACAAAAAAAATGTCATAGTAGAGTCCTAGCAGCGGATGATAGCGGCGCCGGCACGCATGCGGGCCATGATGTTTTTGGAAATCTCTTCCGGAAAAGCCTGGAGGCGGATTAGGAAGGCGGCGTATTCCGCGTCGTTCATTGTTCCCTTGATTTGGTTACAGCGGGTGTCGATGATTTGTAAATTATCCCAGGTGAATTGTCCTCCGCGTTTAACTGGATTGCGATGGTCAACGGAAAACGTCTTGGCGGTCATGGGTTTTCCGCAATACGTGCACGGTTTTTCAAGATGCCAGGCGACGTGTTGGCGTAAATGGTCGAGGGTGTAATCCAGCTCTTGGCCGGCGTCCTGAGCGCGACGACGGTGCGACGCAAAGGAATTGCGGGTGCGGGCCATGAATGTTTTGTGTTCGCGGCGGTTCATCGGTGAAAAGGTGAAAAGGTTAATCGGGGTTCGGAATGGTCAGAATGGTGAAGTCATGCGGCTGCTTGATTTCATCTTTTAATTCCGGAAGTGTGTATTTCCCGCGTGCCGGGCAAGCGAGCTGACCGTCTTCGACCATTTTGCGGCATAGCATTGCTACGGCGCCATAGTCCTTCTCGCGTGCCTCGGCGATCTCCGTGATGGTCATTGGCCGGCGGGCGATGCGGATCGTGGCGATCAGGTCGCGGCGTTCTGGTGTTAAACCGTCTTCCGGGAGCGAGTCGGGATCGAGGCGCCAGAGCCCGTGTTGCATGTCGATTTTAAGCGGGAGCGCAGTTTCCTCGATGTCACGTCCCGTAATGAACAGGCGGCCGTTCGGTGTTTGGCGGTTTCGGCGAAGTACCATAATCGTATCCGCAGCTCCAGTAATTCCGGTCGTGCCGGTAACTTCATCGAGCGGGTCGTCATGTTCCTGGTCGCCTGATTTCGGTTTGCGCGTGTGCGTCAAGGTGATGTTGGTAATGCCTCGATCCATGGCCTGACGTTGGAAGCTGGCAACGACTTCGTAATCGTCTGCGTAGGTCCCCTTACCGTCTTTTGCGAAGTTGTCCCGGAGTTTGGCGAGCGTGTCGATGATGATGAGGCTCGCATCTGGGTGCGTGTCCAGCCATTTTTCGATATGGGTCATGCCGCCGGAAGCTACTTTCGGCCAGCGGTATGCCATGCAAAGGCGTTCGTGTGGCGTGATGCCCATGCCGGCCATTAGCTTTGCCGATCTGGTTTTGAGGCGGCGTTTATTGTCCTCCAGGGCGAGATAGAGCACGGAGCCGGACCGGCAGGGATAAAACCCAAGAGCCGGCCGTTCGGTCGCTACGGCCAGACCCAGGTGATGAGCGAGCCACGATTTCCCTGCTTTCGGTCGGCCGGCGAGTAAGGTCAAGCCTTCGGGGATGAGGCCGTCAATCGCCCAGCGTGTGGGAGGAATCTCCTCGCGCATCAAGTCGGTAAGGGTGAACGTGTCGGGCGTCATTGCGGAGCGTCCTGTACGGTGGCGTGGGCGGTTACGTCGGTGATTTCCTTCGGTTCGCTGCTCATGGCATCCGAGACGGCGGCCAGGGCGTCGGGATAACCGGCGAGGACTGTTCGCAGCATGGCCATGAATTGCAGGAATTCGGGCGAAGAGAAGAGATTGACCGTTGCGGCGTTCTGATTGGTGAGTAAGGGGCGCATGACGGCGGTCCAACCTGGTGATTGCGGCGCTTCGCGGCCGGGGCCGGCACGTAACCAAAACTTCGGGTCTTCCTTGTGAGCGCTGGTTTCCGCTGCCAGGCGTGCTTGTGCTTTGGCCTGATTGATGCGGGCAACGAACGTGCGAAATGGCTCGCGGGCTCCTTGCTTGGTGCCCTTGGTGATCCAGGAATCAAAGACAGGCTTTGCTATACCGGCCGCCTCGGCGGCGACGTGGGGGAAACCGCCGGCACGGATGTAGGCGGTGATTTCCTTCGTTAGCTTGTCGGTCGGGATGGGCTTTTTGGATGCCATGGCGTTAAGACGTGATTACCTTGCAGGACAGTCCCTCAGACTTGAGGCGACGGAAAACGGCGAGCTGATGGCGTTCGTCGTAACATTCGACAAGGACGGCGAATTTCTCAGGGACGGGCTCGGGCGGCTCGGCGTCGGCCGCGTCGTCAAGCGCCTGTTTGGTTGCTGCCTCGGCGGATTGAAGGGACTTCCATAAACCGGTAAGGTGGGGCGAGTCGGATTCCGTTATCTCGCGGAGTTTGTCGAGGTTCTCGTCGTTGTAATCGGCCAGGGCCGCGAGCGGGTCCAGGGAGAGGAGTAAGGCTCGCGCCTCGGTGTCGTTTACGTCAAGAATCTCCACGTCTACTTCTTCGTCCGGCGTGGTGGAGGCTCGCAAATGGCCGTCAATTAGCTTTAAACGGCCGTCCGGCAGTTCATAGGCTAACAGGCTGCGAGCAAAGCCAATTCGTTCGTAGAGGTCCCGCAGAGCGTTGCGTTGGGTATCGGAGTGGATGCGGGGGTTAAGCTCGTGGGGAACGAGGTCCCCGGCTCGGACTCGGCGATGGGCTTTGATGCGGCTGCGCATTTTGGAATCCTGTGACGTGTAGGGTCGTTGGCGCGGGATTGGATACGCTGAAGTGTTTTCGGGCTGTGGGTTTGTTTGCGCGTTCGAAAGGATGGGGCGTCGGCCATGAATTGATGGATTTCGTGAAGCTTCCAGAATGCGGTTATTCCGTCTCGCTCGTCTGGATTTTGTAGAAAGATCGGGGGTGGAAGTGTTCCCGAATTAACCCAATGATTTGCTGTTCCGGGTGTGATTTTGAAAATTGCTGCCATTTCGGCGATTGTCAATAATTCGTTCATTGGAAGTGTTTTGGCAAGAGCGGGTGACGTGGCAAGAAGTAGCGGCTAGAGAACATATGACACACGAATGGAAAAATGCAAGCGAAAATGAGTGGAAAGATGAAAAGGTTAAAAGAGGGGTGAAGCTTTTAACCTTTTCATCCGGGGTGAGCTAGAGGGTGGCGAGAAGGGCAGATTCAAGGGCGGCGACGTGTTCCGGGTTGCGTAGGTCCAGGTCACCATCGATTGTATCTGACACGAAGGAACTTACTTCGCATGCTGCTTTTTTGTAGCGGCAACCAGCGCTTGATAGAATCGCGTAGTCTCTGCACGTTCCGCCAGTAAAGCGTATCTGGACAATTGCCAAATGTTGCGTGGGTTTTTTGGAGACAACGAGAATGTGCATAGTGTCGATAATGCGGCGAAGAGCGCTGCGAAGGGCTATACGGTTTTCCTCTCCCTCGGCGTGAGCGAGTAGGCTTTGTGTGGTTCCCCATGATTCCGCTAACGGGTGCATTGCTTTCTTCCGAGCGTCTTGCAACCTGGTTGCCAGGTCTGCTTTTTGCGATTCGAGCCGGCGTAGGACGTTGGCCAGGGCGGAGACATTGCCATGCATTAACTCGTTTTCCAGTTCCGTGATCTTTAATTCAACCTGGGCGAGCTGGCCGGCGATGGTTTGCGTTTCGTCGTGTTGGTGTTTTCCACGAAGCACGTCCTTGGGGGATAGTTCTTTTAGCATGGATAAAATCGCGTGTTCGAAATGGCGTTCTGGGAATAGGTAATATTTCATTATACCGGTCAAGGCTTCTCGATTAACGAGTCGGTAGCATATTTCACCCGTGCGTTGAATGAATTTCTGGGACGTATAGTTTTCGCCAGTCCTTGCGTGCACGAGTATTCCAGAGAATAGAAAGATATGTTTCGTCGTGCGAATACGTTTGTGGTGTGTTCGATGCGCTTGGGCGGCTAGCCATTCGTTTTCGTTTACGATGGCGGGAAAATAAGACGGTATGGGCTCCCCCACTGTGGTTTTGTCGCGCTTGCGTGGCTGAAACTCTCCCATTGCTCGTCGGTCGTTTAGAATAACCATGATGTATGCGCGATCCCAGCGACCGGACGGGCCGATAGGTGGGACGTGGTCGGCGGTGAGTTTGCGGGCGATGGCCGATAACCCATATCCGGCGGCGGCTAAAGCGTAAATTTGGCGAATCGCGGTGTCGGCGCCCGGCTTGACGGTTATCGTTGCTCCTTTGGTCGTAAGCCATGCCGGCAGGGATCGTGTCAGTAGGGCTCCAGTTTTGGTTGCGGCCACGCGTTTGTTTTTCCAGGCGGCGCCAATGCGCTCCGATTTCATGGCGGATTCACTGTGTCCCCGTGACAGCTCGATCACCATTAGCATTACCATGGGCATTTCGGACTTGTCGTCAAAAACTAGCTCGGCCGGGGAAAGCTGCACAATGCGGATTCCTGCTTGAAGGAGATTGAGCACAAGAATTAGTGCAGGCTGAATGTGCTCGCGGGACAGGCGGTCGAGGTTCTCAATGATGAAGTAAGAGCCACGCGGTACGCGGCCCTGTTCTACCAATTTGAGAAAACCGGCTAGGGCGTGCCGATCAGGGTTGACGCGATGAGCGCCGGTGAAGGCTGATTTGCCCAAATCGTGTAGCGTGGTCGATGCGTCCAATGTGACATCATGGCGCTTGCACCACGATGCGGCGAGTTCTGTTTGTCTGCGAAGCGAATCGCCTCGCTCTTGCGGTTTGCTGGAAAACCGGATATAGCTGAATCCGAGTTGCGACATAAAGGCTCCTTTGTTTGAGGTTTGCTTATTGTCGCATAAGTTGTTCTTTTTGTCAATGGCATTGAAATGCCATTTCATACGACATGACTTTCGCGAACAATCCCCGTCGAGCGCTGGCTGTGTTGATCTTGGGCACGTTCGTGGTGCGCGTGTTGTGGGCGGCGCTGGTGGGGACCGGCAACGATGAGGCCTACAACTTTCTCTATACCGTGTACCCCGCCTGGAGCTATTTTGATCATCCGCCCATGACGATGTGGATATCCAAGGTGGGATTGTTCGTGTTTGGCGGCTGGGTGGACTTACTATCCCTGCGGTCGGGCTACCTCTTGTTGTTTGCGGGCTCCACGTGGGCCCTGTTTCGGCTGACGTCCCGGTGGTACGGGGAATGGGCGGGGTTCTATGCGGCGCTGGCGCTTAATTTGTCTGCGTTTTACACCGCCGCCGCCGGGGCGTTCGCCTTGCCGGATGGTCCGTTTTTGTTTTTTACCTTGCTGACCTTTTGGGCGCTGAGCGAGGCGCTGGTGGGGAGTCCGGAGAGAGTACGGCCATGGGTGTGGGTGGGATTGGCCTGGGCCGGGGCGCTAGTCAGTAAATACCATGCGGTCCTTCTGCCCGCGGGCGCGCTGCTGTATATCGTGGTGACGCCGTCAGCGCGGCGTTTGCTGCGTAGTCCCGGGCCCTATCTGGCTACCGCCATCGGGCTCTTGGGGTTTGCCCCCGTGGTGCTGTGGAATACGCAGAATGGCTGGGCTTCGTTTGCCTTCCAAGGGGGCCGGGCCCTGGAATGGAAGTTTCGCTGGAGCGGGCCTCTCGTGGTGATGTTGGGGACCATGGCGTTTTTGTTGCCCTGGATCTGGCTGGCCCTCGCGAAGACGGTGGTAGTCCGCCTGCGCGGCCCGGCCCTGGCCAACATCGATCGCTTGCTGCTCTGTCTGGCAAGCGTCCCCCTGGCCTTCTTCCTGGTGCTGTCCTGCGGCCGCGGCATTCTCATGCACTGGCCGCTCGTGGGTTTTGTTCCGCTGTTTTGCCTGCTCGGCCAGCGCTGGGCCGTCCTCGCCGAGGCGCAGCCGATCCGCATGCGCCGGCACGTCACCGGCATGGCATTCGGGGTCATGGCGGCGGCCCTCCTGGTGCTGGCGCAGGCCCGGTTCGGTGTCGTGAGCTTTCCCTCCAGGGACCCTTGCTGGGAGTTCAGCGGCTGGGATTCGATCGGCGCGGAATTGCAAGCGCGCGGCTTGATGGACCAGCCCAACACGTTTTTGTTCACCAGTTGCTGGGATGATAGTGGGCAATTGGCCTTCTCCGTAAGGAACCGGGCGCCGGTCCTGTGCTACAACACCGGCGACGCCCGTGGTTTCGCGTTTTGGAGCCGGCCCGAGGACTGGGTCGGCAAAGACGGCTTGTTCGTGAGCCTCGATGACAACGCTTATGCTCCCGTGCAATTCCAGGCCTATTTCCAAAGCATCGAGCTGGTCGCGGACTTCCAGATGATCCGCGGCGGCAATCCCTTCCGCCACGTCCGCGTGTTCCGCTGCACGCACCAGGTGCAACCATTTCCCTTCACCTATACACGGGTCACTTCTTCGCGCGCTTGAGCACGATAAGGCCGATGTTTTCTCCCTCCGGCGAAACGAACTCGGTCGGGCGTTCGAGCGGCGGGTAGGCGCTGCAAATCTTGAGATTGTCTCCGTCAAACACGTAGATCCCTTTGTGAACAATCCCCTTCTCGTCTTCGTTGAGGTCGATCTCCTTGGGGCTCTTGGCGGCATCCAATTTGTAGGTGAGCTCCATCTTCTTGTCGCCATCCGAGAACAGCAAATTGCCGGCTTTATCGAAAGTCACGCTGAACTTTTCGACCGCTTCGTCCGGCCCTTTTTTGCCCTGCTTCACGAAGGACACCACCGACCAGGTGCCCACGATTTTGTCCTCGTCCGACTTGCCTGGCTCTTGCGCCGCGGCGCCAAGGGCCGCGATCATGGAGCCAACGATAATAATTGCGAGGAATTTCATTATGCACCTCCTGAAATAAGGGTTTGAAGCTTGATTACGCGAATACTTCGGTGCCCTTGAGCGCGGGTTGAGGAAACTCGACCTGGCAAGCCGCACAGCGGTTGCACACGCACGGGACCAGCTTACGGCAAGACGGACAGCGGTCCAAAACCGGCCACGACCGGCCATAGCGGTAGGCGACCCAGCCCGGCAGGCCGAAGAGAAAAACGAAAAGCGGCCACAGCGTCCTTTCCAGGCCGCTGGTGGCGTAACGTGTTTGGCGGCGGTTGCACGCCCACGCCAGTCCCATGGACACAAGGCCAGCGAGGGCTAGCGATGGCCAGAAATCGGCAAGTGCCTGCGTCAGGCCGTCAGGATAAGTAGCCGCCTCCTCGTGGTAAAGCAGCGAGCGCGCCTGTATGGCGACGAGCATGCCGGAGAGTATGGGCGCCGGCGCGATCCCACCCATGGCAGTTCGCAAGGTGCGCATATCGGGCCGTCGCACCGTGGTTTCCACCCGGCGTGTGATCTGGCCCGAGCCGTCAATCCAAAAGATCTGGTATTCCTCAGTGGGCGAGCGTAATCCGTTCCCCCTCACCACGCACGCCAGCGACGAGCCGCCGGGCTGCTCTGCCCAAAAAAAGTTACCGCGCTGGCGCAGCTCCACGGGGATCGGGAAACGACGCACGCTCCCGTCGGCGCCGTCCACAAGGGCTACGGCGTCATCCGTCCGCGCCGCCAGCGGAAACTTGCCGGGCGTAGTCTTGCCCGACCACATCTCCATGTTCAGCGACCGGAGCCCGGGTTCCGCGAACACCACGGCCACCGTGCGTTGGCCCAAATCAACGCGGTAGATTTTGCCATCATCGGCCCAAACGAAAACGAATAAGTCGGCTGGGTCCGGCGCGGGCCCCGATGAAAACACCCGTCCGTAGGGAACGAAGGAATTCTGTCGGCTGCATAGGTGGCTGTGGAGTGCCATCCTGCCCATAAATGGGAATGATTCCGCCGACGAAAGGGGGAAGTACTCTTCCTGGGGCAATGTCTCGGCGCGGAATCCAGCGGTGCCCAGAAAGCCCATGCGCATCGCTGTCTCCCTGTCGAAGCCGACAAAGTGCCCGAAGCCGGGCGTATTCCCGTCAGCCACGAAAAACCAGTTCACCTGCCTATTATCCGCGAAAGGGCGCAGCCGCAGCTGCCATGGAGCGCGCCCCAGCATTAGCGGTTCGGGCCCGGCGACCGGCAGAGAGAAGCCCGCGAGCCATGGCCCCTGCTCGGCACCTGGGACATCCTTGCCGTCCAGATCGCGAACTGTTTGCCCATCGTGGATTACCGGCGTACCATCCGCAAGGAACCGGAGCGAGCCGCCGGACCGGGTGTCGCGCGTCTCCTCCACGATCCACAAGGCGAAGAGCCCCCACACGCTGGCAAAACCCGTGGCCAGAATCAGGGCGAGAACCAGAGGCTGAAAGATCGGTGTTTGCTTTTTCATGTTGAGTTTCCTGAGTGTCCGTTGTTAGTTGTCAGCTGTTATTCGCCACGGACAACAGATATCGGACAAGTCATGCGTAATCCCTGGTGCGGCCGACGTAACAAATGGAGCTAATGAACATCGCGTACAGTACCCCTGTCAGGGGCAGTCCAACCACCCAGGACCACGGCAGCGCAAGCAGGATCAAGACGGGCAGGACACAACCCGCGAGCGGCAATAACCGGGTGCCCAGCCAGCGTGCCGGCCGAATCCCGCTCAGGAAGGCGCCCAAATACACCACGGGCATCATCAGGGCAATCCGCCAGGCGGGTTCCAGCATGGACCATTCGAATGGGCTGGGATGATGGCCGGGTACGGCCGCCCACCAGGCATACAGGAGAACCGGGACGCCAAAACCGATTAGGAATACGCCGGCGCCAGTCGCCAGCTTGATGAGAAAGATGGTCTCGCGTCTTATGGGCCGATGCAAAAGAAACGGATACGTCCTGTCTTCCCACATCGACTGCCGGAACCCCAGTGCCACCGCGAACAAGACCGCTAACAGGGCGAACGTCTTTTCAAAGGACGCGTCGACGAAAGGCACCCCTAGCCCGGGGCGCGGCATCAGCGAGGCCACCGGCATCAGACCCACCGCGCCGCTCACAAGCAGCAGGTAGAGTCCCAGCGCCACGGCTGCGATACCGAGGACTTCACGCAGCTCCTTGATCACCAGTGCCTTGAGCATCAGACGGTTCTCCCGGAAAAAGAGGCAGCGGCCGGCGTGGGCCGCGCGTGTATTCAATGAACGCGTCTTCCAGATTGAGCTCCATGACTTCCAGGCGCACGGGATTGAGCGTTTCCAAGAGCGCTCGCTGCCGGGGCCCGAAATTCACGAACACCAATTCGCGCCGAGTGCCGACGCGCCAGTCGCCCAATAGACCTTCGCAGGCGGGCAGCTCGGGCGGTTGGCGGCCAAATTCGACCAGCACCTTGCGTACGGCTCCCTTGAAGTGCTCGACCGGACAATCGACGCGCAGAACGCCGTCCACCATGATGCCGATGCGGTCGGCGATGCGTTCCACGTCCCCCAGGATATGGGAGCTGAAGAGGATGGACCGGCCGCGCCGCTGGATGATCTGAATGATCGATTCCAGGAAATCGCGGCGGACGTTGGCGTCCAGGCCGAGCGTCGGATCATCGAGGATGAGCAGCTCCGGATCGGGGGCCAACGCCAGGGCCAGCGAGACCTGGGCGCGCTGGCCTTTCGACAGCCGGCGAATTCTCGAACGCGGCGACAGGCCGAAATGGTCGAGAATCTGGTCCACGAATGCCGCATTGGCCACAGGATAAAAGGCGCGCGTGAAGGCGACCGCCTGGCCAATGTTCATCCCCTCATACAAGGGATGTCCCTCCGCCAGGTAAGCGATGCGGCCGCGCGTCTGCACCGACAGCTTGCTCACCTCTTCCCCCAGGAGCATGGCCCGGCCATGATCGGGGTGTACCAGGCCGACCAGCATTTTGAGGGTCGTCGATTTGCCGGCGCCGTTGCGGCCGAGCAGGCCATACACGCAGCCGGCCGGGACGCGGAGGTTCAGGTTATCCACGACCTTGTGTCCGCCGTAATATTTGGTGAGCCGCTCCGTCAAGATCGCTTCCGCCATGGCCGCCCTCGATCCTTTTATTTCGCACTGTCCCCATTCCACTGAAATTGCCGGACGCGCTGCGTGACGAACTTGACCACGTCATCGGCCGCATACCCCAAATGCACCGCTTCCGTCAGCCACCGGTCGAGCAAATCCACGAGCCGGCGATCCCGCGCCGCCTTGGTAAGCTCCGTGCCCGGTTGCGCCACGAAGACGCCCAAGCCCGGCCGGCTGACCACGCTGCCTTCGCGCTCCAGCTCCGTATACGCGCGCGCTACCGTGTTGGGATTGACGACCAGATTCTGCGAAAGTTGCCGGACCGACGGCAAGCGCGCGCCCGGCTGCAGCTCGCCGCGGGCAATGGCCTCGCGCATCTGCTGCACCAGTTGCTCGTAAATCGGCAAGCGACTGGCGGTGTCAATGTGGAATGCCATACCGTCCTCGTTAACTGTACTAAGAATGTTAATACAGTTGCGAAAAGTTGGCAAGAGGAAAACAAGAGGAAAAACGGAATTCATT